>MDSV01119687.1_pt1 | contig 40502 bp, 43 predicted proteins | sample 810851 | NCBI WGS metagenome assembly MDSV01 (sample SAMN05326640, study PRJNA326480) | marine metagenome | isolation source: seawater | place: Atlantic Ocean: North East | collected 2012 | reverse complement strand
TATAAAAATGCCAAAAATGGATGGAGAAGAACTTTTAAAAAAATTAAGAAAAAAAACTTCTATGCCCGTGATTTTTTTAACATCAAAGGATGATGAAATTGATGAGTTATTAGGCTTAAAGTTAGGTGCAGATGATTTTGTTAAAAAGTCAGGAGGATTTTCAATAAAAGTTCTAATTGAAAGAATTAGGGTTCAGTTAAGAAAAAAAGACATTAATAGCAACCCTGAAGATAATAAAAATATTATATCGCATGGAAAATTAAAACTCGATCCATCACAATTAGAGTGTGAATGGGATGGAAAACAATTGCCAGACAAACTCACAACCACAGAATTTTTAATTGTAAAAGAACTCGCAAAAAGACCTGGTATAATTAAAGAAAGAGCTCAATTAATGGATATTGCTTATAGAGAAGACACGGAAATAGAAGATAGGACTATTGATAGTCACGTAAAAAGAATAAGGAAAAAATTTAAAAAAATTGATTCTAATTTTTCAGCGATTGAGACAAGATATGGTAGTGGATATAGATGGAACGTTAGTTGATGTTCAATAATTTTTTAAAAAGTTTATCTATATTAAAAAAATTTTTATTCATCAATTCAATAATTTTTTTAATTATAGGAAGTTTAACAATTCTATATTTAAACAATGTAAAACCAAATTTGATTTTAAAAAAAACAGTCAATCATATACAAACAATTGACAATACTATTGATCATATCACCAGGCTTAATATAAAATTTGAAGAAGATGATGTTAGAAAATTTTTATTCTCAACAAGATTTTTATTTCAAAATTTAGATAGAGTAATTCTATTTGATAACGAATATGATCTTGTTGGAGATACAGATACATTAGATTTAGACCCAAGATCTTTTTCTAAAAGATTAGATATAGTTGAACTAGAAATCTTAGATAATAAAACTAGTAAAAAAGTTTTAGAAACAAAAAATATTGATAAAGAACAGACGATTTCATGGAAAGATATTTTGACAAATTATGAATCATCTAAAGATTTTGGAAAACCTTATACTTTTACCCAAGAAGGATATAACCAATTTTCATTGATAACTATAAAAAATGTTATCCTTGATGAAAATAGTATTGGCTTTTTGGCCATTTCAGAAAATGCAAATGATATTAGATCTGCTATTGATGAAAGAAAAAGTTTTATATTAAGAACAGGAATATTTATTGCAATTGTAATATTTATATTTTCATTTGTTTTAAATAGATATTTCCTTAAACCAATTAAAAATTTACTTAACTACACAAAAATTATTAAAGATAAAAGCAGAAAAAAAATAAATATAGAAGAACTTAAAAGCAGAAATGATGAGTTGGGTGCACTATCAATTTCATTAGATGATATGACTCTCGAACTTCAAAGAAGAATTTCTCATGCTGAAAATTTTTCAACAGATTTAGTACATGAGATCAGAAACCCTCTGACTTCATTAAAAAGTGCATCAGAAATATTACATGACACAGAAGACGCAACTCAAAGAGGCAAACTAATTGATATTCTGAGTCATGATGTTCAAAGAATAGAAAGATTAATTACAGATTATTCTCAAATGTTAAAAGATGAGGTTGCATTAAGTAAAGAGAAAATGAAAAAAATTAACATAAAACTAATCGCCCAGTCTGTAGTTGATGATTTTAATAATATTTATGAAACAAAAAAAGGTATCAAAATTGAACTTAATGACATCAATAATTTAGATGAGTATTTTATAATTGGAATAGAAAATAGAATTGAACAGATTATTGCAAATTTATTAGATAATTCAATTTCGTTTAGTGAGAATAATCAAAGGATTTCAGTAGAAATTTCTAAAAATGTAAAAAAACAGATTATTTTAAAAGTTATTGATCAAGGAAGAGGCTTTAAAGAAACAAGTACAAGTAAAATATTTAATAGGTTTTATAGTAATAGACCTGATAAATTTGGGGAGCATTCTGGATTAGGATTAAACATTGTAAAAAATCTTGTAGATCTTCATGGTGCTACAATTAATGCTTCTAATAATATTGACCAAAAAGGAGCAAATGTTGAAATTATTTTTCCTAAAGTTTAATCAAAAGTTGATTAATTAATTTATTATTGTTAGAAACTCTGGCAATGGAAGATTTTAAAGTAAAAGATATATCCCAAGCAGATTTTGGAAGAAAAGAAATATCAATAGCTGAAACTGAAATGCCTGGATTGATGGCATTAAGAGAAGAATATACTAAAAAAAAACCTCTTAAAGGTGCAAAAATTTTAGGATGTCTTCATATGACTATTCAAACAGCAGTTTTGATAGAAACATTGGTTGATCTTGGAGCTGAGGTAAGATGGTCTTCTTGCAATATTTTTTCTACTCAAGATCACGCCGCTGCAGCTATTGCTAAGGCAGGTATATCAGTATTTGCCTGGAAAGGAGAAACCGAAGAAGAATATATATGGTGCATCAAACAAACAATAGAGGGAAAAAAAAATTGGAAACCGAATATGTTATTAGATGATGGTGGTGATTTAACAGCAATTATGCATAAGGAATATAAAGATTTATTAAAAGGTATAAAAGGTGTTTCTGAAGAAACTACGACTGGAATTAAAGCATTAAATAAAATGGAAAAAGATAAGACTTTAATGATACCAGCAATTAATGTTAACGACTCAGTAACTAAATCAAAATTTGACAACCTTTATGGATGTAGAGAAAGTTTAGTAGACGGAATTAGAAGGGCAACAGATGTAATGATGTCAGGAAAGGTAGCAATTGTTGCTGGATTTGGAGATGTAGGCAAAGGCAGTGCTGCTTCATTAAGACAGAGTGGTGCACGTGTAATGGTGACTGAAGCTGATCCAATTTGTGCCTTACAAGCTGCTATGGAGGGTTACGAAGTAGTTTTGATGGATGAAGCAATTAGTAAGGCTGATATAGTTGTTACTGCTACTGGGAATAAAGATATAGTAACTGCTGACCATATGAGGAATATGAAAGATAGAGCAATATTATGTAATATTGGACACTTCGATAACGAAATTCAAGTTGATGCTCTAAAAAATTATAAATGGACAGAGGTAAAACCTCAGGTTCATGAAATAGAATTGAATGGAGGAAAAAGAATCATCCTTTTAGCTGAGGGAAGATTAGTTAATCTAGGTTGTGCTACAGGCCACCCAAGTTTCGTTATGAGTGCATCTTTCACTAATCAAGTAATAGCCCAGATAGAACTTTGGAATAACCATAAAAATTATGAAAAAAAGGTATATGTGTTACCAAAAAATCTTGATGAGAAAGTAGCAATGTTACACTTGAAAAAGGTTGGAGCGAAGCTTACAAAATTGTCAAAGGATCAAGCAGATTATATATCTGTTGGAACAGAAGGACCATTTAAACCTAATGCCTATCGCTACTAATAGCGGAAAAATAGAAATTTCATTAGAAGTTAAAATAGCTGAAATAGCTAAAAAATTTTCTAAAGTTTTTAAAAAGGGTGATATTGTTTTTTTACAAGGAGAAATTGGAGTTGGAAAAACAACTTTTGTAAGATATTTAATAAATAATTATCAAAAAAATAAAAATCTAAAATTAACTGAAATTTTAAGTCCTACTTTTAATTTAGTAAATGAATATGATGTAGGAGATTTTATAATCGAACATTATGATTTATTTAGATTAAAAGACTCAAATGAAATAAATAATATTGGATTATTAGAAAATTATAAAAATGTACTAACTTTGATTGAATGGCCAGAAAAAATAAAAAAAAAAGTTGAAAAAAAAATAGAGCTTAAATTTGAGTACGGAGAAGATACTGAAAAAAGATTTTTGACAATCAGCGGTCTTGAAAGTTAAATGAAATTAAATAATAAAAAATTAAATAAGATAAAAGGTGATGCATCTTTTAGAACTTTTTATAGACTAAGATCTAATAAAAAAAATTCAATTATTGTTTTTGCTTATAGAGAAAAAGAAAAAAATTTACTTATTTATGATGCTATAAATAGTTTATTAAATAAAAGTAATATTTTGGCGCCAAAATTATTAAATGAAAATTACAAAAGAAATTATATAGAAATAGAAGATTTTGGTAACTTGACTTTTTCCAAGATATTAAAAAAAAAAGGATCAAATAAGATTAAGATTTTTAAAAATATAATTATTTTATTAAATAAAATACAAAAAATTAAAAAAAATAAAATTAGAAATTTTAAAGGGCAATACTATAAGATAGAAAAATATAGCAATAAAAAATTATTTAAAGAAGCTGAACTATTTTGTGATTGGTATGTGAAAAAACTTTATCCAAAGCATAAGTCAATAAAATTAAATAAATTGATAAAAAGACAAATAAAAATTTTATTATCAAAAATTAGATTAAAAAATAATACTTTTGTTCATAGAGATTTTCATGCTTCAAATTTGATGAAATATAAAAATAAAATTGCAGTTATAGATAGTCAAGACGCACTCATTGGAAATAGAGCTTATGATTTAGCATCTTTTATAGACGATGTACGCTTAAAGTCAAAAATAGAATTTAAAAATAAAATTTTTGATTATTATATATATTTGAATAAAACCAATATTTCCAAAAGCGACTTTCAAAATGATTTTCAAATATTGTCAGTTCTAAGAAATTTAAAAATAATTGGAATATTCACGAGGTTATCTTCTAGAGATAATAAAAGAAATTATCTTAAATTTATACCTCATGCGTGGAAATTAATCGAATTACGATTGAATAATAATTTAGAATTATTTGGTGAAATTAAGAAAGTATTAGATAAAAATTTTCCTTCAAAAAAAAGGTTGATAAAATGAAAATAGAAACAGCTTTTATTTTATGTGCAGGATTTGGTAAAAGACTAAATCCTTTGACATTAAAAACTCCTAAACCACTTTTAAAATTAAATAACTTATCATTGTTAGAGAATACTATTAATCTAATAAAAAGCTTAAATATAAGAAAAATTAAAATAAATACATTTCATCTTGAAGATCAAATTGAATCTTTTGTGAAGAAAAAAAATTTTAATATAAATATTGAAATTATTAATGATGGTAAAGATATTCTTAATACTGGTGGTGGGATTTATAATATGATGAAATCTTCTTCGGAAGCTGAATCTCATTTTTTAGTTTTTAATCCTGATACTGTTTGGGATCATAACTATTTAAAAACAATAAATGAAATGATTAATTTTTATTCTCTTAATTTAAATAATAATACTTTATTAGTTGTACACAAAAAATTAAGTTTTGATCAAAATCTTAAAGGTGATTTTAATTTGAATAAAAATAAATTAAAAAAGGATTCTGATAACGAGTATATTTTTACTGGGTGTCAAATTATTAATAGAAAAATTATAGAGATTGATATGTGGGAAAAATTAGAGAATAATTTTTCAATTTCTGAAACTTGGAACAATGCAATAAAGAAACAATCTTTATTTGGTTTTGAGAGTAAAAATAATTTTAAACATATAACAAATTTAGAAATTTACCAAAAATTATTAAAAAATAATTAAATCTTTACCTCTATCTTTATCTAAATATTTACAGTCTATAATTTTATTTTTTTTACTTATAGTTATCATTAAAGGATTTCCAGTTGGTATTTCGAGTTTAGATATTTGACTAATTTCTATTTTAAATAAATATTTACACAAAGCTCTCAAAGAATTTCCATGAGCCGAAATCAAAATATTTTTATCTTCAATTAATTTATTTTGAATATTTTCTTTAAAATATAAAACTACCCTTTCATAAGTATCTTTAAGTGATTCTGTATCTGGAATATTTTCTAATGGAATATTTTTATAGGTTTCAATATTTAATGGATGATAGGGACTATTTTTATTTAATGGATTTGGTCTTTTGTCCCATGATCTTCTAAATTCAAAAAATTTTTTTTTGCCAAGTTTTTCTTCCATTTTATCTTTATCCAAGCCCGTTAATTCACCATAATGACGTTCATTTAATTGCCAGGCCTTAATAGGTTCTTTTTTATCTCTTAAGGTATCTTTAATAAACTTTAGTGTGTTAATTGCTCTTAATTGAAAAGAACTATAAAAATAGTCAAATTTGATTTTTTGCTTTTTAATAAGTTCACCTGATTTACAAGCTTCTAGTTTTCCTTTTGGAGTAAGGTCCACATCTACCCAGCCAGTAAATTTTTTTTTCAGATTCCATTCACTTTGACCGTGTCTTACTAAAATTAAATGAGGCATATTTTATATTTTGTTAACTGATAAAATCGTTAAAATATATAAAATAATATGAAAAAAATAGATAATATTTTATTAATTAGTTTTCATTTAATTAATGTTATTTTAATTACATTATATCTGTATCCTGGCAGTATTTTGGGTTTCATTGTTCACAATGACTTAAATAGACAACCACAAATTAGCAAAGACTTTATAGTTTCTTCAAATCATTTTTTTGTTTTTATTTTCATTTCATCTATAGGGATATTAGCTTATCGTAATAGTAAAAATATTAATATTTTAATTAACTATTTACTTTCAGCATCAATAATTTTGGAACTAGCACATTTTATTATTCCTAAAAGGGGTTTTGAACTAAAGGATTTGTTAGGAAATATTTTAGGAACAATATTAATTATTGGAGTTTACAAATTTTTAAAAAGATATGGAAAGAATTAAGTATAAAAAAAACACCAATAAATATTTTTTTATTTTATTTTTGTTATTTATTTGTTCCTGCTCTTCAATCCCAAAAAATACATCAAATAGTTGTGCAATATTTAATGAAAAATATTTATGGTACAAGCATGCTAAAAAAACTGAATTAAAATGGGGGACACCTATTTATGTTCAACTAGCTATTATTAAAATGGAGTCTGATTTTGATTGGTTAGCTAAACCTGATAGACAAAAAATATTTAAAATAATACCTTATAAAAGACCATCAAGTTCTTTTGGTTATTCACAAGCTGTAAAAGGAACTTGGGAACAATACAAAAAAGAAACTGGGAATAAATTAGCGACAAGAGTAAGGTTTAAAGATAGTGTGGATTTTATAGGATGGTATACAAACAAAACTACTTCTATTTTAAAAATTTCTAAAAAAGATACTTTTAGACAATATCTTGCTTATCATGAAGGATGGGGAGCTTACAAGTATTATAGAAATAATCCAAAAGTAATACTTTTAGCAAAAAAAGTTAAAAAACAATCAGATAAATACAGATCACAATTAAGAAAATGTCAGAAGAGATTAAATAAAAATAAATTTATAATTTTTTAACGAAGTTGTTTCTTTAATTCTTTTGAAACAGCATTTATACTTTTAGTATTTTTTCCTATTAATAAATAAATAGAAGGTATTATGTAAAGTGTAAAAAAAGTAGAAAATATCATACCTGCGAAGATTGTTATTCCAACTGTTAATCTGCTAGCTGCTCCAGGACCACTACTTATAACCAATGGAAGCACACCTATTATCGTAGATAAAGACGTCATTAATACAGGTCTAAGCCTTAAATTTGCTGACTCAATTATTGCTTTTTCAATTTCTTTACCTTCATCTCGAAGTTGATTTGCAAACTCAACAATTAAAATTCCATTTTTTGCTGCAAGACCAATTAAAATAATAAGAGCAATCTGACTAAAAATATTTATAGAACTTCCCACTACTAACAAACCCAGAATACCTCCAAAAATTGCCAATGGAACAGTTAACATTATTGTGAAAGGGTGTTTGAAGCTTTCAAATTGAGCTGCCATTACAAGATAAGCAGTTAATAAAGCTAGAGCAAATATTATATAAATTTGATAGCTTGTTTCTTTTAATTCTTCACTTTCTCCTTTATACTCAATTCTAGCATTAGGAGTCTTTTCTTTAACAATATTTTCTAGGAAACTTAAAGCTTCACTGAGTGTATAATTCTCTGCTACTCTTGCTGAAATTGTAACTGCTTTTTGTCTATTATATCTAACTAAAAAAGGTGCTGTCCCTTCTTCTTCAAGAGAAACTAAATTTGATATTGAAACTAATTTACCATTATTTTTTGATCTAACGTAAACCTTATTAAGATTAGAAGGTTCTTGTCTATTTTTAATGTCTCCTTGTAAAATTATAGAGTATTCTTTACCATCTTTTGTAAATTTAGTTACATTTCTTGAACCAAATATTGTTTCTATTGATTTACCAATTTCTATTGTAGAGACACCCAAATCTGAGGCTTTTTTTTGATCAATTTTGACTTTGAGTATTGGCTTGTTTCTATTGAAATCATCTTCAATATTTATGAGTTTTTTATTTTTTCTTGCTTCTCTTTTTATAATTTCTTTCCATTCTATCAATTCTTGATAAGTGTTTCCTAAAATTACAAATTGAACTGGTTTTTGTATTCCGCCAGTTCTTATTCCTTGAGGCATAATTGGAAAAGCTAAAACTCCCGGAACTTTGGAAATCTTTCGAAAAGAATCCATCATTATTCTTTTTCCATCTCTTTTTCTCTTATCCCAATGTTCTAATAGAACAATAATAAATCCTGAATTTACTTGTTTACTACTTTTGCCAAAGCCCGGGACCCTTAAAATTAATCTTCTGTATTCTCCTTTTCCAACTTCTGGTAATAAAAATTTTTCGATCTCTTGAGCTTTAGAAGATGTATATTCAAAGCCCGAGCTTTGTGGTGCTTTTATTATTACAAAAAAAGCTCCCCTGTCTTCTTCTGGCATTAATTTTTTTGGAGCAAATATGAATACTGAAATAGTCAAAACTAAAATTACAACTAAAAATGAAATGATTATTTTTTTTTTTCTTATCCAGTATAATAAAGTTTTTTTATAAAATTCTTTAAATTTATTTTGTTGTTTTTCAAAACTTAAACTTATTTTTGATTTAGTATTTTTTTTTGTTAAAATCTTACTAGCAATCATTGGGCTTAGAGAAAGTGCTACAAAGCTAGAAATTATTACTGCAGCTGACAAAGTGACAGCTGTTTCAGTGTAAAGAACCCCACTTAAACCTTTTATAAATATCAAAGGAATAAAAACAGCAACCAAAACTAATGTAGTTGCTATAATCGCAAAAGATACTTGTTTTGACCCTTTATAAGCGGCAACCAGAGCAGATTCTCCATTTTCCATTCTTCTAACAATATTTTCTAGCATAACGATTGCATCATCAACTACTATTCCAATTGCTAGGACTAAAGCCATTAATGTAAATAAATTTATAGAAAAATCAAAAAAGTATATTGCTAAAAAAGTTGATATTAATGATACAGGGAGAGCAACTAATGGAACAACTAAAGCTCTTATATTACCTAGAAATAAGTAAATTATTATAGTAACTAAAATTAGCGCAATAAATAAAGTTTTGTAAACTTCAGAGATGGCAGAGGATATATAATTACTTCTGTCAAAAGATACCTCTAGAGCAGTGCCATCGGGTAGAGAAGGTCGAATTTCTTTTATTTTTTTTTTTAATTTTGAGGCGACTTTTATAGTATTAGCGTCTGATTGTTGATATATTCCTATTCCCACAACCTGTTTACCATTTCCTTTAAAAAGTGTTCTGGTAGAAACTGGTCCAAATTCTACTCTAGCAACATCTGATAATTTTGTAATAGAGCCATCTATTGATTTTTTTAATGGTAAATTTTTGTATGATTGTAATTCAGTATATGCATTTTCTAATTTAATTGTTAAATCAATATCTTTAGACTCAATTCTTCCTGCAGGTAATTCTAAATTTTCAGATCTTAATATTTCTTCGATTTCTTGAGTGGTTAAATCTCTTGCTGCAAGAGCTATAGGATCCAACCAAACTCTTAAAGAAAGTTCTCTTTCTCCACCCAATCTAACTCTTCCCACACCTTCAACTGTAGCAAAATAATCTGTTAAATATCTATCAGCATAATCTGTTAACTCTAGATCTGACATAAATTCTGAGCTAAAACTTATCCACATCGTTGTTCTAAAACCTGCGGATTGTTTATAAATTTCAGGAGCATTTGCTTCTTCAGGTAAATTATCTAAAACTCTTGCAATTGAACTTCTCACATCATTAGTTACATCGTCTAAATCTAAACCAGTTTCAAAAGTCATTTGAATTCTTGATGATTCATCTTCACTAGTAGACTCTATACTGACTAATCCTGGAGTTCCTCCAACTCTATCTTCAATTTTTTGAGTAATTTGAGTATCAACCACATTAGCCGCTGCGCCTTTGTAATCTGTTTGAATAGTTACAATTGGTCTTTGTACATCTGGAAGTTCATCAGTTGGTATTTCATTGAATACAACTAAACCAAAAATCACCATTATTAGACTCATCACTGAGGCTACTACAGGTCTTTTTATTGATAAATCTGTTAAGAACATTTTATAAATTACTTGTTAGTTACTTTAACTTTCATTTTATTTCTTACCTTTGTAATTCCTTCTTTAACTATTTCATCATCCAAACTTATTCCACCTTCGATTAATACTTTACCAAAATTTCTTTTTCCTATTTTTACTTCAGTCTTTTCAACTGTTTGATCTTCCAATACTTTATAAACAAAAGCTGTATTACCTTGTATTAATAAAGAAGTTTCCGAAACACCAATTGCATTGGTTGTATTATAAATGATTTTTGCATTTAACAACATTCCTGGTACAAGTTCTGATTTTGGATTTGCAATTTTTATACTACTTAGTACAGATCTTGTACTTGGATCAACTCTAGAACTAACTGAGTCGATTACTCCTTTAAAAATTTTATCAAAAGAATCTGTTGAAACATCAACTTCTAAACCAGGTTTCAATATACTCAAATATATCTCAGGAACTTTTATATCTAGCATTATAAAAGATGTATCGTCTAAAGTTAAAATAAAAGAGTCTGTACCCAGTACCCCAGTAGCTATTTCTCTTTTGCCTAATATACCTCTAAAAGGTGCTAAAATTTTTTCCTCTTTAAGTTCTATAATAATCTCATTTTTATTTATAATATTTCCTAAATTTAAATTTTGGTTAATTACATCCTCTTTTTTAATTCTAAAATTTTTAGTTTTTAGAGCAAGAGCAGTTCCAAAGGTTTCAATGCTATCGAAGAATTTAGAATTTTGAACAATTTCAGTAATAATTCCAGGAGGTGGTCTTTTAGAAAATTTTTTTTCAAAATGTTTTCCTACAAAGTATCTTCCTGCAATAATTATAAAAATAACTATAAATAAGGTAATTATAAATATTGTTAATTTATTATAAGATTTCATTCGGGATATTTACCATACTCACTCCAAGAACCATCATAAATAATTGGCGCATATTTAGGCTTAATTATTGAATAAGCAAAAGCAAGTACTGCTGCTGTAACACCTGATCCACATGAAAAAACAATATTGTTATTCAATTCACAAGTTGAGTGAAATTTTTTTGCAATTTCAGCTTTTTTGACAAAAGTCCCATCAGAACTAATCAAATCAGAAAAGGGAAGACAAAAAGAATTTTTAATTGATCCACTTCTTAAGCCTTTTCTTGGTTCAGGAGTCTCTCCGTTAAATCTTTTTTTACTTCTAGCATCTATAATTGCAAAATTTTTTTCAAGAATATTTTGATCAATTTCTTTTTTATTTTTTACTAATTCTTTTTTTTCCTTAGCTTTATAATTAGAGTTTTTAATTTGAGCCGAGGTATTAGTTGTAGGTTTTTTCTCATTATTCCATTTTTTCAAACCACCATCTAAAATATGTATTAATCTAGCCTCGTGACCAAAATAAATAAAATTATACCAACATCTACAAGAACTAATAACATCTGAATTATCATAAATAACAATTTCGTCTTTATTATTAATTCCCATATTAGAGACAATTTCTTCCCAAGAATTTTTATCAGTTAACATATGTGGCAGGTCGGTATTTTTTTTTGAATTTTTATCTAAATCAAAAAAAATAGAATTTTCTATATGCTGTATCTTAAATTCCTCAAAACCATTTCGATTTGTTTGTGGCATGTGCCAAGAACAATCAATAATTTTTACTTTATTTATATTTTTTTCTAACCAATCTGTACTTACTAAGGGCATTATCTTTTTTCTAAATATCTCTGATGATATTCTTCTGCAGTACAATAATTTTTGACCAAAGATATATTTGTCACAACTTTATTATTTAATTTTTGGTTAATTTTTTCTTTAATTGATTCTGCAATTACTTTTTGGTTATCATTTAAGTAAAATATTTCACTTCTATATTGGGTCCCAAAATCTGGGCCTTGTGAATTTAAAGTAGTTGGATCATGAATTTCAAAAAAAAATTCTAAAATTTTATTGTATGATATAATCTTTGGATCAAAATCTAATTTTACTACTTCTGCATGATTAGTTTTTCCTGTACAAACTTCTTTATAAGTAGTTTCTTTATTATTTCCTCCACAATATCCAACTTCAGTTTTTATTACTCCATTCAATTTACTAAATTTGATTTCTGGTCCCCAAAAACATCCAAGTCCTAAAATTGCTATTTCCATTGCTAATTAATTTATTTAATTTAAAACTATTCTTATGCTAACCAAAAATCAATTGGGCTTTTTGTACATGTTTCTGTCAGTATGTGCATTTTCTATAATGGATATTATAGTAAAGTGGTCAGAAGATTATCCATTAGGAGAAGTGTTATTTTTTAGAGGTTTTTTTGGAATTCTATTTTATTTTTTTATTATTCCTAAGGATAGACGTAAAAATTTTTATTATACCAAAAGAGCTGGTTTACATTTTTTGCGATGTTTATCTGGATTAATTGCTTTAGTTGCAATTTTTATCGCATTAAGGAATTTACCTTTAGCTACAGTCGTTAGTATTTCATTTGCTGCCCCAATATTTACTACTATTTTTTCAATCTTTTTATTAAAAGAAAAAGTTGGCTTTTATAGATGGTTAGCTGTGATAGTTGGGTTTTTAGGAATAATAGTCATTACCGAGCCTGGCTTTAGTTCATTAAATATTTATTATTTATATCCGATAATTTTTTGTTTAGGATTGTCTTATGTAGCAATAACTATAAGGCAATTATCAACCACCGAGCCAGTGTGGTTAATTTCACTTTATTTTTCAGTTGCAATTACCTTGTTAAGCTTACTTACTATCCCTTATGGGTGGGTAATGCCAAACTTCTATGATCTAATAATTTTATCTTTAATTGGTATATTTGGAGGAGTCGCAAATTTATGGCTAAGTCAATCATATAAATTTTCAGAAGTTTCATTGGTTACACCTTTAAAGTATTTAGCTTTAATTTTTGCAATAATTTTTGGATATTTTATATGGGGAGAAGTTCCTACAATTAAAACTCTTATGGGCTCTTCTTTGGTTATTATTTCTTCAATAATTATTTTTAGACGTGAAATATATCATAAAAACCAAGTTACAGTAGTGAGACATGAGTAAAGCACCATTGTATTGGAGTAAGGCAAAAAAATATTTATCTAAAAAAGATAAAGTAATGTCAAAATTAATAAAAAACTATAAATCTCCATCAGAAATAACTCTAATTTCAAGAAAAGATGTTTTTTATTCTTTATGTAAAAGCATTGTAGGTCAGCAAATAAGCGTTGCTGCAGCAAATTCAGTTTTTTTGAGATTAAAAAAAAAATGTAAAAATAAGATAAGTCCTAAAAAAATATCAAATATAAGTTTTATTCAATTAAAAAAATGTGGTCTTAGCAGACAAAAAGTTAAAGGTATTAAAAGTTTATCAAAACAAATTTTAAATAAAACTTTTGATCCAAAATTAATTAATAATATGAATGATGAAGATGCAATAATTTATCTTTCTCAATTGAGGCAGATTGGAAGATGGTCTGCAGAAATGATATTATTATTCACATATAATCGCCCAAACATCTGGCCTATACAAGATATAGGTCTTTTAAGAGCTATATCAAAAAATTACAAAAAAAAATATTTACCACCTAACTCTTTTGTTCTTTTATTAAATAAAAGATTTTCTCCTTACTGTTCTGTTGCAACATGGTATTTATGGCGAAGTATTGATCCAGAACCTATACAGTATTAATTACCTTCTACTATCTGGTGATGTCTTTTGACATGGCCTTCAAGGATGTTATGCGCTTCTTGATATTCTGCAGAATCATAGCACTCTAAAGCAGTATTATAATCAGGGAATTCAACTACAATTGTTCTTGGAGAATCAATTCCATCATTAGTTCTATTTTTTCCACCTCTAACTAGGAATTTTCCAGAAAACTTTTCTACAGCTGGTTTAGCTTTAACTGCATATTCTTTTAATTTTTCTTTATTATTAATCTTTTCGTATATACATACCCAATAAGCTTTCATTTAATCCATCCAATTAAAAAACTTTTTTTTATTATTTTGAATATACTTAGGAAGATAAGAATCATCAATTTTTTTTAGAGGATATTCATATTCCCATTTTTTTTGATTAGATTTATCTACAAAATGATTATAAAAAACTTTTTTTTCTTTAATCTTTTTTTTTAAATCATCAATAGTTAGTCCACTTAATTCAAATTCATCATGATGACCAAAATTGGTCAATTTTTTATATAAATCTTCAGGAGTTTTTAAATTAGTAAAATGCCATCCCCCATTATCAATAATATTTACGTTTGTTGATTTATTATCTGAAAAAAATGTGTCGAGTCTCCAAAATGGATATTTTTTATTTTTAAGATATTTTAACCAGATTAATGATTTTAAATTTTTTTTTTTACATGCTTTAGATCCAAACCAGGGAACTAAGTCATATAATAAATTAAATTTATAGTAAAAAAAAAGTTGCTTGAATATAATAATATTTTTTTTATTATTCTGAAACTCTTTTGAGGATAAATTTGGTATTTCATCATTATCACTTAAAATTATTAAATCCTCATCATCTGCTTCATTGATGGCATCACTCATAAAATCATATGAGAGATTTATTCTTTTAACACTATTTGCTCTTTTAATTGATGGTATTTGGCTAGGATCAATATCTTTTTTTTTAAAATCTATAATTCCATTAGGCTCTTTATCTATTACCAAATAAATAATCTTATCTTTAAACTTAGGGAAATTATCTATATTAAAGTTTAATTTTTTTCTTTCTCCGCTATGAGAATATGTTGATTCAGTAATTATAAATTTATGAACATATTCATTTAAAACATTGAGTCTTACATCAATCATCATATCTTCTGAGTAGTAAGTGGTACAATCGTAAATTTTCATTTTATTGTTTTAATTATTTTTCTATGATAACAAAATTAATATGGTGAATAAATTAATAATTAATTTTGATGAATATATTAAAATAGTCGAAAAATTGGCTCTTCAAATTAATAAAGATTATAAACCAACTGTTTTAGTTGGTATTATGAGAGGTGCTGCGCCTATATTAGATATACTATCAAGAATCTTAAAATTACCAGTAGCATATATTGTTATCCAAAGTTATTCGGGAAAAGGAATGGAGGATCAACAGGGAGACCTAGTTTTTGCTAGAGAAATTAGTTCTTTAGCTGTGAATAAAGATTTTAATAAAGTTCTTTTAATAGATGATCTGTCTGATACAGGATTGACGTTAAATAAAAGCATTGAATGGCTAAAAAATTATGAACCAATAAAAGATCATATTAAAGAAATTAAAACTGCTTGTCTTTGGAAAAAAAAATCTTCAGTATTTGAGCCTGATTTTTGCCCAATAAAATTAGATTCAGATCCATGGATTGTTCAACCCACTGAACATTATGAAGATCTCACTATAGAAGAAATAAAAAATAGAAACAAATAGGGCTAGAATTTATCTAGCCCTATTGAATAATTTTAAGCAACAGCAAAACTTATAACACTAAGCGCTGCGATAACCCATATAGCTGGTGAAGTACTAGAAAACTTACCAGTAAATATTTTGATCAAAGCATAAGAAATAAATGCCAATGCAATACCATTACTAATACTGTAAGTGAGTGGCATCGCTATCATTGCAAGAACTGCTGGTGCTGATTCAGCAATATCATCCCATTCAATATCAGTAATATTTCTAACAAATAAAACAGCAACGTATAATAATGCTGCCCCATCTATTTCTTTTGGTAAACTAGTTGCAAGTGGTGCAAAAAATAAACATGCCAAGAATAATATTCCAATAACTAATGAAGTCATTCCTGTTCTGCCTCCCGCTTTTACTCCCGCTCCTGATTCAACATAACTTGTAACAGTCGTTGTACCCATTAATGCTCCAGCAACAGTTCCAACACTATCAGCCATCATTGCTTTATTAATATCTTGAACTTTGCCTTTATTATCAACTTTCCCTGCAACATTTGCTACAGAAGTTAAAGTTCCAGCAGTATCAAAGAAGTCAATAAATAATAAAGTAAATATTACAGTCGACATTCCTGCAGTAAAAGCTGCGGTAAGGTCAAATTCTAATAAATAAGTCATTGGAGGAATACTTCCCACAACTCCATTAAACTTAGCTAGTCCAGTAATCCAAGCAATAATACTAAAGACAATAATTCCAATAATTATATTTCCTTTAATATTTAGTTTTTCCATAACAATAATTGCTACGAAAGTTAAACAACCAAGAATGACTAGTGGATTTTTAATATCTCCTAAAGTTACTAGAGTGACAGGGTGGTCTCCAACAACCCCCATTATTTCTAAACCAATAATTGCTAAAAATAATCCTATACCTGCACCAATTCCAAGTTTTAGACTTCTTGGTATTGAATTGATCAGCCAAGACCTTATTGGAGTTAAGGATATTATTAAGAAAAGCACACCAGCAACTAGTACCGCTCCAAGAGCAGCTTGTGGCGTGTATCCCATTCCAGCAACAACTCCAAATGCTACAAAAGCATTAATACCCATTCCAGGGGCTAGTCCGATTGGCCATGTTCTTCCATAAAATGCCATTATGAAACAAGCTATTGCTGTAGCTAAAATTGTAGCAGTAAACACTGCACCAAAGTCAAAAAAACCTTTTTCCGGTCCAGCAAACTCACCCGATAATATAAAAGGATTTAAAAACATAATATAAGCCATAGTTAAAAAAGTAGTTACTCCAGCTATTACTTCTGTTTTAAAATCTGTCTTATGTTTTTTATAATTGAAATAATTTTCTAACATATTTCCTCCTAAGATTAGATTAGGAAAATATTCGATTCTTTAATAAATTACTCTATAAATTCAAACCTTATCAACATTATTCAACTTATAAGTTCATATTTAAGTCACAATTTGAGTGATAAAGTTAATTTATGAAAAAGTTAAAATTTATTTTTTTTGGTATTATATTTTTATTCTTGCTTTCTGCATGCCAGACTATTCAGGATAAATCAGATGAAATTGCTCAAAAAGAAAATAAAAAGCTTAGTAAATACATAGGAATTTCTTATGAAGATTTGAAAATTGCCATGGGAATTCCTGATACCGAAACTTATTCAGATGATCCTGACAGCACTTCAAGATTAGTTTTTTATAAAACAAAAAAATATGGAATTTTGTGTGAAAGGAGATTTGAATTAGATGAAAATGATAAAGTAATTGGTTTTGTTTCTAAAGGGTGTTTTTAGAACTCGTGGGGAATATTTTCCCCACAAGCAAGGTTAATACTTATTTAATTTCTATAAGTTTTTTCTTTTTATACTCTGGCACAATTCTTTCGCATGCAATTGTCAAAAGACCATCTTTTAACTCTGCACCATTTACTTTTACATCATCGGCAATAGTAAATGATCTCACAAATTGTCTTTGAGAAATTCCTTTATGAATAATTTCGCCATCAGCATTTTTATTGTCTAATTTATTAATTTGTTTTGTTTTAACTGTTAATAAATTATCCTCAAACTCCACCTCAACATCTTTTTTATTAAAACCAGCTAAAGCAACTTCTATAGCGTAGTTATCCTTTTCAGTTTTTCTAATGTTGTACGGGGGATAGTTTGATTGCATACTTAGCCCTCCATTACCCAACATATTTTCAAATTGGTCAAACATGTCGTCAAAACCAACTGAAAATGGTTTTAGAGAGTTAAATATTGATAGATCCTTACTTGTCATAGTTTCCTCCTTTGTTAGCAAGGTTGTTTTTTGCAAGTCCCATTAGGCGACCTACTAATTTCATTTAGTAACGAAAATTAAAATTTCAATGTTAAAAATTAAATTTTTTTTGTAATTTTTAATGCAAAAGCATAATCTAAAGCAATTTCCTCTATAGCCCCATCTCTCCCAGATTTACCACCGTGGCCAGCGTTCATTTCAGTTTTTAAAAGTAGTAGATTGTTATCTGTTTTATATTCTCTTAACTTAGCAGTAAACTTGGCTGGTTCATCAAATAAAACTCTATTGTCACTTAAACTTGTTGTTATTAACATATGAGGATAGTCCATTTTCTTAATATTATTATAGGGCGCATAAGAATAAATATAATCAAAGTGCTCTTTATTATCTTTAGCGTTACCAAATTCATCAAATTCTCCAACTGTTAAAGGTAAGGAATGGTCCAAGTTAGTAGTAAGAGAATCAACAAATGGCACTGCCATAATAATTCCTAAAAATAGCTCTGGCATTTGATTAACAACTGCACCCATCAAAAGTCCACCTGCTGACCCCCCCATTCCTATTATCTTATTTTTTGAGGTATATTTTTTTTTAATTAAAAATTTTGCTGCAGCAATATAGTCTTCAAAAGTATTTTTTTTGTTTGTTAGTTTTCCTTCTTTCCACCATCTCATTCCTCTTTCCATGCCTCCTCTAATGTGCGCTGTTACCCAAATAATATTCCTATTAATTAAACTCAATCTTGTAGATGAGAATGATGGACTCATTGAACTTCCATAAGAACCATAACCATATAATAATAGATTTGCAGATCCATCAAGTTTTGTATTTTTATGTCTTGTAATTGTTAGAGGTATCATTCTTCCATCATGAGAATTACACTCTATTCTTTCAACTATATAATTATCAGGATTATGGCCTGAGGGAATCTCTTGTTCTTTAACTAATTTTTTCTCCTTAGTAATTAAGTTATATTTATAAACTCTTGATTGAGTTTTAGGTGAGGAATACGCTAAATAAATTTCGTCAGTATTTTTATCTCTTTGAGTTAAAGAAACTCCAGGAACATAAACTGTTTCATTCGAAAACTCTAACTCTTCTTCTTTTTCAGTTTTAATATTTCTTACAAATAATTTATCTAAAGCATTAGAGGTTTCTGATCTTATTATCCAGTTTTTTAAAAATGTACAACCACCAATTAAAACTTCTGCTTTTGCAGGCACAAAAGGTTTCCAGTTTGGTTTATCTAAACTTTCTGAAAAATCTATCTTAAAGTCTTCAGCACTTTTATTTGTATGATTATAAAATTTTCCATTCCAAGAATTTACAGAGTATAGTATTCCCCTTTCTCTTTTTTGGATTAATATAGGTTTGGGTTTTTTCTCATTAATTTTAAAATAATATTGTTCAGAAGTATTATGATCTGAAGTAGTTATAAAAAAATATTTTTCATCAGAACTTAAGTTTAGACTAACTGTAAAAGCCTTACTTTTTTCTTCAAAAATTAATTCATCATCTTTTGTTTTTGTTCCAAGCCTATGTCTATAAATTTTTCTTGGTCTGTGATTAGAGTCTAATTTTGAGTAAAAAATATATTTATCATCTAAACTAAAATTAATTGATCCTGAAGTATCTTGTATTTTTTCAGTAATTAATTTATTTGTTTTGATATCTCTAATATGAATAGTGTAATATTCTGATCCTTTTGTGTCTAATGAGTAGCCAAAAAGTTTATCATTAAAGCTTACTGATAAATCACCAACACCAAAATATTCAACATTAAGTTTTTCTTTTTCTTTGTCTCCGTTCCAAATTTCTTCAACAATGTTAGTATTAACTTTTTTTCTTAGTTTAATAGAATAATTTCCTTCTTTAGTTGTTTTTTCCCAATATTCATAATTATAATCTTTATAAGGCAAAGATTCGTCATCTAATTTAATCCTTCCTTTAATTTCATTGAATAATACTTTTTGTATCTTTTTTGTGTCTGATAAATGAAATTGAGCGTAAGAATTTTCTTCCTCTAAATATTTTCTAACTTCGGGATTTAATTTTTTACTATCTTTTAGCACTTCTAGGATATCTTTTTGATGAATCCAGCTATAATTATCCTCCCAACTAATATTATGACATTTTTTTATTTCTGATTTTTTTTTAAGTTGTGGTATTTTCATGAGAATAACTTCAATATATGAATATAATTATTTATTCACTAATTTTTTTTGTAATTATTTATTATATATTGAAATTAATTACAAAAATTCCTGCAAAAAAGATATCTAAACAACTAAGAATTTTGATTTTTTTTGTCTCAGTCGCGTTGGCAATTATATTTGCAATAGGAGGAAAATTTTTATTAAGCTTACCCCTTACTCTTTTAAGTTTAGGAATAGTTAAATTAAAAGGACTTTCTTTATTTCAATTATTTGGATTGTACAGACTTATACAAACTTTAAGAAAATCTGGCAGGTTTTCATTTAACAAGAATATGAATATTAATAATTCATCAACTCTATCTTTAGAAGAGGCTTATAAAATTTTAAATCTCGATATCAATAAAAAAATTACAACTAAAGAAGTTAATGATGCATATATTAAAATTCAAAAAAAAATACATCCTGATGTTTCACCTGAAACAGCAAGATTGTCAGCAATAGTAAATGAAGCTAAAGAAATTATTCTTAAACATATTTCTTAATTTAAAATTTTTTGAAATTGTTGAAAAATTTTTTCAGGATTTATTTTATTTTTACCAAGGGTATTATGAGTAACAGTTTTTTCTCCATCAGGTATAATAGGATACATTTGTGGACTATAGCTTCCATATAATAGTGGGGTATCAGATAACAGTACGATTGTTTTAATTCCTAAAGCTGAAGAAAGATGACTGAAACTTGAGTCATTACAAATAGAAATATTACAGTTTTTAATAATTGGTAATATTTCTTTTAGATCTAAATTATCTAACGATATACATTCATGGTTAAATTTTACTTTTAATATTTCAGTAAGGATTTTTTGCTCTTCATAATTTTTCCCCGTTGCTAAAAAAAATTTACAATCATAATTTTGATTAACAATACGCATAAAGTCTATAAATATTTTAGAAGGAATTCTTTTAGTGGGGCCTGAACCACCAACACCCATTAAAATATTTATTTGCTCATTATCGATTTTATATTTAAATTTTGTTTTCATTATTGAATCTTTACTTAGCTCAATTTTAGGATTACTCTCTACTTCGATATCTATTTTCTTTTTAATAAATTCTTTTGCAGTATTTATGAGATGTTGGTTTTTTTTCTTAAATAATGGATATTGATATATCTCTTTAATACCAGCAAATTTTGAAATTAAATTAAATCTTAAAGATGAGTTGAAAATAAAAACTTTATCAAAATTAATTTTTTTAAGATCTTTGATTAAATTGTAAGAACCAATAACTCCATCATGGTAACCATCCTTTTTTTTATTATCTCGATCAAGAATTATAATTTTATCTATATTTTTATTATCACTCAGAAATTGTATTGCTTTTGAATTTTCTTTAACTAAAATACTTATAGGAGTATTAAATTTTTTAGAAATAGCTTCTATAAATGGTAAAAAAATTACCATATCGCCTATTCCCATTCTATTTTGGATAGCTAAAATTTTCATTCAATACTTTAACATCTTTACTAAATTTTATTTTTATATAAATTTTGTTTATGAGTAAAATTAAAGGCATTTATGCGGCATCAATGTCAATTTTTAATAACGACTTGAGCTTAAATATTAAAAAAACAGTAGAGCATGCTGAAAAATTAATAGATCAGGGGTGTCACGGAGTTGCATTTTTAGGTAGTACTGGTCAAGCACAATTAATCTCAGTTGCAGAAAAAATTAGTTTATTGAATTATATTTCTACAAGTAAGTATAAAGATAAATATCTAATTGGAACTGGTTTAAATTCTTTAACAGAAACGATAAATTTAATGAAAATAGCTTCTTCATTGAATTTGAATAATTTTTTAGTTATGCCACCTGCATATTATAAGTATCAAGATAAAGAAGTAATAGAATTTTATTCTAAATTAGTTGAAGCTAATCCTAAAAATAAAATTATATTATATAATTTTGAAAAGTTGTGTGGTTATAAATTTAGTGTTGAATGTGTTAAAGAACTTGCTAGAAACTTTCCTGAACAAATTGTAGGAGTAAAAGATAGTTCATACAACCTATATGAAAAATTAAAAATTGAGAATTTTTCTGTTATGCCAGGATCTGAACTAAAACTTTTGAAAGGTTTGGAACTTGGTTGCTCAGGAATTATTACAGCGACATGCAATGTTACAGCAAAATTATCAAGGCAGGTTTATGAGGATTTTTTTAAAAAAAAATCACAAACTTCTAACGAAATTTTATGCAATGTTAGAAGTGTATTTGATCAATTTAATTTAATTTCTGGATTACACTCATTTATGTCTGAGGAAGATTCAATTTATAAAAATGTTTTACCTCCATTAAGTCTTTTAAATGAAAAAGATAAAAAAAAATTAACCAATGATCTTAATAAACTTAATTTTAAGTTAGGATCTTTAGAGGCAGCCTAAAATGCATTTAGCAAGATTTTTAAACAGATTATTTAAGAAAGATGGATTCATATTAATAGATGCAAACTTAAATAAATACATAATTGGGTCTCCAAAAAGTGAAAACCCAATTACTTTAAAACTATTAAATAAAAAATTGCATTATAAATTATTATTTAGACCTGATTTATATTTTGGTGAAGCTTATTCAGATGGGGAAATAGAAATTGAAAACGGAACTTTGACAGATTTTCTGAATTTATCTCTTAAGAATATTGGAAGAGGTGAATTAAATTTTTTTAGTCAGATATTAAATAAATTAAGTGGCTCTTACAGGTATTTAACCAATTTTAATTTTATAAAAAAATCGAAAATGAACGTTTCCCATCATTATGATATTTCAGATGAATTGTATGATTTATTTTTAGATCCAAAAAAACAATATTCGTGTGCATATTTTAAAAATGAAAGTGATGATTTAGAAACTGCACAAAATAATAAGATTAAACATATTATTAAAAAATTAAATATAAAACCTAATCAGAAAGTTCTTGATATTGGATGTGGATGGGGTTCTTTAGCTTTAGATATTGCCAAAAGTGCTCAATGTGAAGTAACAGGAATAACTCTGTCTCAAAATCAATTTAATTATTGTATTAGAAAAGCAAAAGATATGAATTTAGAAAACCAAGTTACTTTTAAGTTAGTAGATTACAGAGAATTAAATGAAAAATTTGATAGAATCGTTAGTGTTGGAATGTTTGAGCATGTTGGAAGAAAATTTTATAAAAAATTTTTTAAACAAATCGATAAACTTTTGACTGAAGATGGAGTTTCTTTAATACACACTATAGGCTCTGTTAATCCACCCAGAGACCCTCATCCTTGGATCACTAAGTATATATTTCCTGGAGGCTACACTCCGAGCTTGAGTGAGGTAACAACCCCTATTGAAAAGGCAGGTTTGATTGTCGCTGATGTTGAAGTTTTAAGAATGCATTATTCGCATACTTTGAGACACTGGAAAGAGAACTGTTTAAAAAATAAAGATAAAATTATTAAGATGTTTGATGAGAGATTTTTTAGAATGTGGGAGTTCTATTTAACAGGATGTGAAGTTGCTTTTAAATGGGGCGACCAGGTTGTATATCAGTTTCAATTAACTAAGAATTATACCTCAACACCCAATACAAGAGACTATATTTATCAAGCATAAATTGATAAATAATAAGTTCTCAAAAAATGAAAAAAAATAAAAAAAAAGTAATAAAAAAGAAATTAGTCAAAAATAAAGTGACTAAAAGAAAAAAATTTAAATTTAAAAATAAAAAAAAAAGACGTACTAAGATTTTAAGATTTAAAAAAAAACACAAAAAAAATAAAAAAAATAGATTAAATAAAATTTTAAGCCTTCAAAGAAAAAAAAAAGAAAATTTACTATTTAAGGTTGTTAAATTTCAAGAGTCGTTAAAACCAAGATTTAAGTTTAAAATTACCTTTAATTTAGAAAAACATATTCAAGCTTTTTTTGATAAAATTGAAAGTACAATTTCTGAATATAAAATATTAAAAGAGGGTGAAAAAAGAAGAAGAAAGTTAGAAGAAATTGAGAATAAGGAGAAAGAAAAAATATTATTACAAAAACAAAAAAAAGATGAAGAAGAACTACAAACTAAGCTTAAAGAAAAAGCTTTAAAGGAAGAGATAAAATTAGAAAAAGAAAGAACAAAAGATATAAAATCATTTTTACGAAAAGAACAAGCAATCCTTAGAATAGAGCAAGCAGAAAGACAAAAACAGTTTTTAAAACAACTGCAATTAGAAAAACAAATAGAAAAATTTAGAATAAGAGAAGTTAAAGAATTAGAAAAGCTTGAAAGAATTTCATTAAAAGAAAAAAGAGAAGATTATGCAGGTCTACAAGAGCGAATAGAAAAATTAAAAGATAAATATAGAATTATCAGGGATCAAAAAATTAGAGAAAGAGTTGAAGCTTTAGGAGTAAAAATTCAAGGAGATGAAGATAGAGAAACTTTGTTACAAAAAGAAAAAGATTACACAGCCGATAGACAAAAAATTGAGTTATCGCTTGAGAGTTTTTATAGAAGTGCGAGTAGTTTGGTATTCCAACTTAATAAGCGACATGTAACAAGACATATGTCTATTTTTCGATGTATTGATAGGAGATTTGAAACTGGAGAAATATTTGTCAGATGGGATGAAGCAACAGATGAAGAGTGGTTAATTTTGATTTATATAAAAGATAACTCACCAGATAAAGGTATTATTATTGAGGATAAAACTAATCCTGAAAAAAATTTATCTTATGAATTTAAAGCCAACGAAATTTTTAAAGCTTCTGATTTAATGGTAGACTCATTAACGCAACTCATCGCAAAAACTAGAGCTAAAAATTAATATAAGATGTTGTCAGATGGTATAATTTTAGTTTTAATTTATTTTCTTCTAAAGTACACAATTGCCTGGATAAATTATTATAATCAATCAGACTATAGATTTGGCAATTCTATTTGGAGATGGACTTATGATTATCCTGTTAAAGGAAAAAGAGATATATCAGATTTAGATGATAAAGTTTTTGTTAGAAAAAGAAGAAAAAGAAATAGGACAGTTACAATAATGTATTGTATATTTTTTTTAGGTTTTACAGTTATGATGTCTTTTACAAGTAACTTACTTTTATTTATCCTTGAATAATTTATTATTTAGTTGTTTTTTATTTTTTAAATATAAGAAAAAAGCAATTATTTCATATGTAAAAGAAAATAAGTTAAAAATGATTGGTAATTTAAATAAATTATAAAGAAATTTATATTTAGGTATTTTTTTCCATACTAAAAGAAATGCTTTTGCTCCTCCAAAAACATTTCCATTTTCTTCAACATGTAATCGTCTTAAGAGCGTTTTATTGTCTTTTTTAGTTTCTTTTTTAGCAAGTTCATTATTAGTAATGTCTATCCACTCAATTTCTTTATTATTTTGTTTTTTATATAAATTAATTTCAGCTCTACAAATATTACAAGATGCGTTATAGTAAACCTTCATAAATTTTTTTATTTTAAAATATTCAAAAACTTATATTTTGTACATGTGCTAAATACGACAATTGAAATAAAATAATACTACAATAAAAGGTAATATGACAAATTTTTTTATCAAGACTGATTTAAGTAGAAAAGATGCTGAAAATATTGTTTCAGACACTTTAAACAATTGTGATGATGGAGAGTTATTTTTAGAAAATTCTAAATCAGAATCCATTATTTTGGATGATGAAAAAATTAAAAGTTCTAGCTATAGCTCTGACTTAGGGTATGGCTTAAGAGCCGTTACAGGAGAAGTAATAGCCTATTCTCACTCAAATGAAATTTCAAAAAATTCTCTTAAACAATCAGCAAAAAATATTAACTCAACCTTGAAATCAAAAAAAGGTGTTTATAATCAGGAAATTCCAAAAACAAATGAAAAATTTTATAAAGATGTAAATCCTATTGAAAAAAAAACATTAGACTCCAAGTTAGAACTATTAAAAGAAATAAATAATTATACAAGATCTAAGGGAACAATTGTTAAACAAGTAACTGCCAGTCTTACTGGTGAACATAAATCAATTGAGATTATAAGATGTGGAGGAGAGGTTTTAACAGATATAAGACCATTAGTTCGTTTTAATGTTTCAGTTGTACTAGAAAAAAATGGTAAAAAAGAAACTGGAGTCTTCGGCATTGGAGGGAGACAATCATATGATGAATATCTAAAAAATAATAATTGGAAAACTGTTTGTGATGAGGCATTTAGAATTGCATCAACGAATTTGGATAGCAAGCCTGCTCCTGCAGGAGAAATGCAAGTAGTATTGGGACCTGGTTGGCCAGCAATTTTAATACATGAAGCAATTGGACATGGTTTAGAAGGAGATTTTAATAGGAAGAAAACTTCTGCATTTCATAATCTTATGGGGCAAAAAGTTGCTAGTGAAGGAGTTACAATTATAGACGATGGAACTTTACATAACAGAAGAGGAAGCTTGACTATAGATGATGAAGGAACGCCAACAGAAAAAACTGTTTTAATTGAAAATGGAATTTTAAAAAATTTCATGCAAGATCGTTTAAACGCTAGATTGATGAACAGTAAATCTACTGGAAGCGGTAGAAGAGAAAGTTATAAACATATCGTTTTACCTAGAATGAGAAATACAATGATGTTAAATGGAAAATATCATCAAGAAGAAATGATTAAGTCAGTTACTAAGGGAATATTTGCAGTAAGTTTTGGAGGGGGGCAAGTTGACATTACATCTGGCAAATTTGTTTTTAACTGTACAGAAGCTTATGAAATTATTAATGGTAAAATAGGATCTCCCATTAAAGGTGCAACTTTGATAGGAGATGGACCTTCAATTTTAAAAGAAGTATCATTAGTTGGAAATAATATGATGCTAGATCCTGGCATTGGAACCTGCGGAAAGGCAGGACAAGGAGTTCCAGTTGGAGTGGCACAGCCCTCAATTTTAATAAATAAAATGACAGTAGGTGGAACTCAATTATAGACCTTATGGTTAAAGATAAAGAACATTTAAAAAAAAAAGCATCTTTCTGTATTGATTTTGCTAAAAAATTAGGTGCAACAGATGCTAGTGTAACTATTATGCATTCAATATCCGAAACAGTCAATTTTAGAAATAAAAAATTAGATGAGTCAAATCGGTCTGATAGTCTTGGTATTAGTTTAGTTACTTATTTAGATAAAAAAAAATCTAACATTACTTCTTCAAATTTAGATGAAGACAATATTAAAACATTAGTAGAAAGGTGCATCGAAACAACTAAGAATACTCCTGAGGATGAATTTAATTCTTTACCAGATAAAAGTTTACTTGCTAGAGACTTTAAAAATTTAGATCTTTATGACAGTGATCATATTGAAAATGATAAAAAAATTGATTATCTAAAAGAAGCTGAGGAGTCAGCTTTTAAAAATAAAGAAATAATAAATACAGAAACAGGTTTTTCTGAAACTAAATCAAATTTTGTTTTAGTTAACAGCGATGGCTTTGAAAACGGATACAAATCATCATCGTTTTCAGCTTCTTGCGTGGCAGTTGCAAAAAGTAACGGAAGCATGGAAAGGGATTATGAATTTACCAATACATGTCATAAGAAAGACATGATGAAAGCCAGCCAAATAGGTTCTGAAGCTGCAAAAAAAGCATTAGAAAAACTTAATCCTAGAAAAATAGAAAGTGAAAAGATTAATATAATTTTTGATAAGAGAATTTCAAAAACTATATTGGGCAATTTTGCTAAAGCGATTTCATCAGCGTCTATTGCAAGAGGAACATCTTTTTTAAAAGATAAAATTAACAAAAAAATATTTTCCGATAAAATAAATATTTTTGATAAACCAGATATTGTTAAAGGATTAGGATCAAGATATTTTGATTCCGAAGGAGTTAAAAATGATCCATTGAAGTTAGTTGAACAAGGAATTCTAAAGCATTATTTAATAGATACTTATTATGGGAAAAAATTAAATCTGCAATCAAATGGTAGAAATGGTGGTTCTAGTAATTTGTTTTTTGAAAGTGGTGATATTTCTTTTAAAGATTTATTAAATCTTAGTTCTAAAAATTTATACATTACAGAAACGATTGGACATGGAAGTAATTTGGTTACTGGAGATTATTCAGTAGGTGCTAATGGATTTATAGTTGAAAATGGAGAATTCAAATATCCCGTAAGTGAAATTACAATTGCTGGAAATTTTAAAGATATATTTAACAATATGACTTTAGCAGATGATCTCGAATTTAAGTATAAAACAAATTCTCCCACTATGTTAATTGAAGGAATGGTTGTTGCGGGAAAATAAAATTATTTTAATTATAATTTTTTAGCCTATATTCCCAATCTCCCATTTTTGAATATTTCACTTTTAAAATAAGACCAGTTTTAATATCTATCCAAATATCGAAAATTAATTTTTTTTCATCAGAAATATTATTACTTGATAACAATTTAAAATGATTTGTTACAAATTTTTTTCCATATAACATAATACTTTCTTCATTTATAAATTTTACAATTTGTTTTTTAATACTTCCAGATATAGGACTGATTTGACTTTCTGCTTTAATTATTTTTTGGTTCCACCAATTACCAATAACATTTTTTGTTTCTGCTTCTCCAGTATAAGAAGAACCAAGTATCATAAACTTTTTTTTATTTTTATCTAATTTAAGATTAACAAATTTTTCTTTTTTATTTTGTTTTGTTTTTGATTCAAAAGAGACAAGTTGACCATTATCATATTTCTCAACACTATAGCTATCAAACTCAAATATAGTTGCACCTAATAATTTAACATCAAATTTAACTTCATTAGTAATAAGAGTAAAATTTTTATCTTTTTTAAAAAAATAATGATTGAAACCAATTAATTCATTATTTCTAAAAATTTCCATTTCAATTTTTTTCAAATCCTTATAATTAAATGTATTTGCGCTTAGAAATGTTGGTAATAATAATAGAAAAGAAAGTTTAAAAAAAACTCTCATTAATAAATTGTCACATTTCTATAACAAATTAGTGCTATCTTAATAACATTAAGATTCCTTAAAATTTGATAAATAGGCAGCAAAAAAGTAATAAAAAATAGTGATTTAAAGATTAAGATTAATTCCATCTCTTAGATATAATATATAAATACGAATCATGGAAACAATTTTATTAAGTCTTATTTTAGTTGTTGGTTTAGTTATTTTATATTTTCAAATTAAAAACAGACCTAAACAAGAAGAAAATTTAAATGAAAAGATTAAAGAAGAGTTAAATTCTATCAAAAGTTCATTTAGCGATTCTTTTGGAACAATGTCTAGAGACATTGCCAAAGATATGACCGGTGCTTTAACAAAAGTGGATGAAAAAGTTTATAATTTTAATCAACAAGTAAAAATAATAAATGAAAGCCAAAATAATTTCAGTAGAATTTTAGCTGGAGTCAAACAATATGGTGGATTATCAGAATTTTCATTAGCAGGAATTTTAGAAGATTTGTTACCTGCAAGTCAATTCATTGCTAATGCTAAAATGAAACCAGATGAATCAAGAGATGTTGTGGAATTTGCTGTGAAATTACAAAATGAAGTTTTGTGTCCTATTGATAGTCATTGGCCTATAGAAAAATATAAATCAGTGGATGAAGCTTTTCAGAAAAAAGATAAAGATGCCTTGTTACTAGCAAGATCAGGATTAGCATCGGCTTTTAAGATTAAATCTAAAAGTGTTAGTGAGAAATATATAAATCCACCCGTTACTACAGATTTTGCAATAGTATATGTACCAACAGAGGGTTTATATGCTGAACTTTCAAGTTATAGAGATCCAAAAACAAAAGAATTACTATTGGAAGAGTTGAGAAAAAAATATAAAGTGACTATAGCAGGCCCGAACACTTTATGTGCAATTATTCAAGCATTTCATTTAGGTTTTCAAACACTTAAAATTAAAAAACATGCCACCCAAATCCATGATGATTTAAAAATAATTTCTACTCGTTTTATAAAACATTTCGATAATATAAAAATACTTAGAAAAAAACTAGAAGAAGCAATAAAAGTCACAGAAGATTTTGGAAGAGACGCGAGATCAATTACTAGAACTTTAGAAAATATTAAAGATCCTGAAAGAATTGAAAAAGCAACAAAAGAAGAAAACGTTGAAAAAATAGATTTCAAAGACAAAACAAACGTTCTATAATCTTTAGATCTTAATCTTATGCATTGGAATAATAAATTTTCGTATCCAAAATCTGTTAAATCGATCGTTAATGGCTCAAGACATTATTCTATTAATCAAGAAAGACTTCCATCAGTTACAACTATTTTAAAACAAACCGAGTCTGAAGAGAAGAAAGCTTCGATTGCAAATTGGAAAGCAAGAGTTGGCCTCGTTGAGGCAAATAGAATAAAAAATGATGCTAGTTCTAGAGGAACTTCAATGCATTCTTTTTTAGAGAAATATTTACTTGGAAAATTAAATTTAGAGTTGATCGAAGATGAGGATAATAAATCAAAAAAAATGGCTGATGAAATAATAGAAAAAGGTATTAAAGGAAAATTAAATGAGGTGTGGGGTTCAGAAGCGACCTTGTATTATCCAGGAAAATACGCCGGTACCTGTGATGCTTGTGGTATTTATGAAGGTCAGGAAACTATTATAGATTTTAAGCAGTCAAACAAACCAAAAAAAGAAGAATGGATTGAGGATTATTATCTTCAATTAGGAGCTTATTCTTTAGCGCATAACGTAGTTTATAATTCTTGTATTACTCAAGGAGTTATTCTTCTATGTACTGTGGATAACTTATTTCAAGATTTTAAAATTCAAGGAGATCAATTAAAAGAATATCAGAATATATTTTTAAAAAAAGTTGATCAATTTTATCAACAATTAAATAAAAGATAGTATGAATTTGGTAATTTGGGATATTGAGTCAAGTAGTGCAAATACTTCATGGGGAAGTATTATTGAGGTAGGAGGAATTTTAGTCAGTCCAGATTTTAAAGAATTAGATAGGTTTAATTTTAGATCTCGATTACCTGAGGGAGAAATACCTCAAGCAATGGCATTAATAGTAAATAAAACTAGTGTAGACTTGTTAACAAAAGGAAACATGAGTCATTACGAAATGCTTGGTCAGCTTGAAGCTATATTTAAAAAATGGAGTCCTGCTATTTTTCTTGGCTGGTCGAATATTGGATTTGATGATGAAATGATTAGAAATGAATTTTTTAGGGGAGTCAGATACCCTTATATTACTAATTCAACACCAAATAAAAGACATGATGGCCTAAATATAGCTAGAGGGGCTCATGCAGTAGATGAGAGTGTTATTAAAACAGAAATTAATGAAAAAGGAAATGCTGTGATGAAATTAGAGTCACTAGCTAGAATGAATGGCTTTGAGTCAGGAGGAGCTCATAGTGCTTTGTTCGATGCAGAATTAACTGCAAAAGTGTTGTCTTTAATTAAAAAAAATCAACCCCATACATGGGATACATTTTTAAGGACTGCAAATAGAGTAGATACAGAAATAATAATAAAAAAAGAAAAGATATTTACTCTTGCAGAGTATCATTTTGGTAAAAATTATAAATATGTTGTTGCTCCTCTTCATCCAAAATATTGTATTCATCCCATATATCTATGGGGACAAGCTTTTGACTTAAAAATAGATCCTACTCCTTTACTAAATATGTCTATTTCAGAACTTAAAGTTGCTATGAAAAAACTTAAATTCTTGAAGACTATTAGATCGAATAAGGCACCAATAATTTTAGATTATAATTATGGTATGCAAGTAGAACCTTATAATAATTTAGATCCAAATTTAATAAAAAAAAGAGCAGAAATGGTCAATCAAAATGAAAATTTTTCACAAAATATTTTGATTGCTTTGAGAGAAGTTGCTGAAGAAAAAAAACAATTAGACAGTCAAGAAGATATTTTAGCTGAAGAAAGTATCTATAAAAGATTTACCCCACAAAAAGACACAGCGCTTTTTCCAAAATGGCATTCAGCTTCGTGGAAAGATAAACTATTAATGTTAGACAAATTTGAAGATGATAGAATTGTAAGTTTTGGTAAAAAGATAATTTTTCAAGAATCTCCTGAAACCCTACCAGTAGATATGTTTAAAACTATCCAAAGAGAAATAGCAGGTAGAATTTTGAGTGATAAAAAAGAAAAATGGTGGACTTGTAAGGAATTTTATTTTGAGTGTGACAATTTAAGAGAAAAATATACTAATGAAAAAGATGAGGAAAAACTTAAATTTTTAGATGAAATTAATAATTTTGTTGAAGGTATTCAGAAAAAATATGAATTAGTTTAGTTCTGTTGTGAATTAATTGAAAAAAGTTTTTTTTACGCATTGAATAATTTTTTGAATACAATATACAACTTTTATTATGGCAACTGTAAATGTAACTGATGAAAATTTTGAATCGGAGGTACTCAAGGCAGGAAAACCAGTTTTGGTCGACTTCTGGGCTGAATGGTGTGGTCCTTGCAAACAAATCGGTCCAACATTAGAGGAAATCTCTGATGAAATGGCAAATGATATTGTTATAGCTAAACACAACATTGATAATGAACCAAATACACCTACTAAATATGGAGTCAGAGGAATTCCAACGATGTTACTATTTTCTGGAGGGGAATTAAAAGCAACTAAAGTTGGTGCAACACCAAAATCAGATATTGTTGCTTGGATTAAAGAAAATATTTAGTTTAAATTTAAAACTTCTCCCGCAAGATACAAAGAGCCAGTAATTAAAATAATATCATTTTTTTTAAGATCTATTGATTTAATAGCTTCTTCGACAGAGTTTTGATATTTTATATCTTTAAAGTTTTTAATTTTATTCTTAAGCTCATTTCCCTTAATTGCATTAGGTTGGTTTGGGATATCTATTGTTGTTAAAGATTTGATATCTTTAAAGTAACTCATATATTTACTATGATCTTTATTAGACATCATCCCTAAAATGATATGTTTATTACAGTTTATACTTTGTAGATATTGATTTAATACTTTAGCACCGAGTGCATTGTGTGATCCATCTATAAATAATAGATTATTCTTGACCAAATCTTTAAGTTTTCCAAATTTTAACTCTTGCAGTCGAGCAATACTATATATTTTAGTAATGCCTTTTTTAATATGTTCGGGAGTTATTTTAATATTGTTTAATTGTCTAGCAGTCGCAATTGCAGTTGAAACATTTTCTAATTGAAATAGACCTGTTAGGTTAGGTTTTGGTAGCTTGATTCTACCAAATTCGTCTTCGAAATAAAAAAAATCATTTTCTGTTAGAGTGAAGTTGTAATGTTTATTAAACATTATTTTTTTCGAAGAATTATCTTTAATTGTATTTTTGATAACCTTATTAATCTCATTTGAGCTTTGTTTTGCAATAATTATTTTTGAATTTAATAAAGTTGATGTTTTTTCAAAAATGATTTTTTCAACTGTTTGCTCTTCTTTTGGGAGCCAATCTAAATGATCAAGACCAATAGAAGTAATAACACTTGCCAAATTTTTTTTAAGAATATTTGTTGCATCAAACCTATGAAATAGGCCAGATTCAATTATATTTATATTTTTAGGAAATCTTGAAGCATGATAAAAAAAAGCAGCAGTTAAAATTTCAAAAAAAGTAATTTTTTCTCCATTGTTAATTTTATTCACTTCTATTAATAGATCTCCTAATTCATTATCACTCAAGATTTGATTATTAAAAACAAATCTTTCATTAATCTTTAGGATATGTGGGCTGGTGTAGATATTACAATTATAACCAGCCTCTTTTAAAATTGAATACAGTGCTTGGATGGTGGAATATTTTCCATTTGTTCCAACAACTGAAATACAATTAATTTGATCTTGAGGATTTCCAAGTTTTTTACAAAGATTTTTAACACGATCTAGACTTAGGTCTATTTCTTTATGATGCAGCTTTTGTAAGCTTTCTATTATCCTCTGAAGTTTCATTTTCAGATGAATTTATATCAGAATTTTTCTTTAACAATATTGATAATAAAGTACCTATTTTTTCATTTAAATCTTTTCGTTCTACAATCAAATCTACAAAGCCTGTTTTTTCAACATATTCACTTCTTTGAAAACCTTCGGGCAACTCTTCTTTCACAGTTCCTTGAATTACTCTAGATCCGGCAAAAGCTATTAGGACTCCTGGTTCAGCTAAATGAATATCACCAAGCATTCCATAAGAAGCAGTAATTCCTCCAGCGGTTGGATCAGTGAATACAACTAGATAGGGTAAATTATTTTTTTTGAGTTCACTGATAGCTAGTGTCGTTCTTGTCATTTGTGATAATGAAACTAAAGATTCCATCATTCTCATACCACCACCAGATGTAAAAACTACAAATGGATTATTGTTTTCTATTGCATGCTGGATTCCATATAAAAAAGCCTCACCTTCAGCAGCACCTATAGAACCACCTATAAAATCAAAATTTGAAGCAACTGATGTAATATTAAGATTTTTAATGTTGCTTTTTACAACCATCATTCCACAGTTCATGCCAGTTTTTTTTCTGGCAGATTTTAATCTATCTTTATAAGATTTTGAGTCTGACCAATTTAAAGGATCGTCTTTAGGAATCGGTGTTTCTAAAACTTCATAATTATTTTTTCCAAATACTATATCAAATCTTTGTCTGCAATTAATTCTATGATGTTTATTGCAAGAGGGACATACCCATAAATTTTCTTCTAAATCCTTTTTTAAAATGGGTCCTTTACAACAAGATGTCCAATCACTATTTTCAATTTCTTCTTTACTAGCTCTTGTTTTTATTATTCTTTTAATTTTTTCACCAAATCGTAAAGTTTTTTTTAACCAATTCATGATATTTTTTCTCTTAATTTTTTTACAATCTTAGTTACATTTGTGACAGGATTTTGTCTTTTTTCTAGTGATTTTGAAATTTCTTTACAAAGAGCACTACCCACGACAATTCCATCTGCCTTTTTAAGTGAATAAATAGTTTTGTCTGTAATACCAAATCCAATCACAATATTTTTACTTTTATTAATATTTTTTATTTTAAGATATCTATCTATAATCTTATTAGGGGAAACTTTTAATTTTCCACCTGTTGTTGATAACATACTTATATAATAAACCATATCATGTGAATCTTGTATAATTTTTTTCATTCTTTTTTTTGAAGTAGTAGGAGATATGAGCTGTATAAAGCAAATATTCTTTTTTTTGCATTTTTTTGCAAAAAATTTATTTTCTGGATAAGGTAAATCAACTACAATTAATCCATCAACTCCAACTTTGTTACAAATTTTAATAAAATTATCATCTCCGTATTGATATATCATATTATAATAACCCATTAATATTACAGGTTTATTTTTTGATATTTTTTTAAAATTTTTAACTAAAGAAAACACATCCTTAATTTTTAAGCCATTTTTTAAGGCTCGGTAAGCACTTGATTGAATTTGACCGCCATCAGCTATTGGTGTGTTGTGTGGAAAACCTATTTCACAAATATCAGCATATCTTGAAATTGAATTCAGTATTTCCAGAGATTTTTTTTTGTTATTATCTCCCGCAACTGTATATGTTAATAATGCAGGTCTATTTTCTTTTTTTGTTTTTTTAAAAGCTTGATTAATTAATGACATTTTTTTTTACTTTCCAAGTTTTGCCTTTAGAATATCTTTATCTTTTTTTGCGTCTCCACAAGAATTTACTATAATAATTGTATCTTTACTTAATTTTGGGGCAATTTTTATTGCTTCAGAAAACGCATGACTAGGCTCTAAACTTGGGTTTATTTTTTCAAATTTTTTTATTAAAACATAAGCTTTAAGAGCCTCTTCGTCTGTAGCTGATACATATTTTGCTCTTTTAGTATCTTTTAAAAAACAATGCATAGGAGAAACTCCAGGGTAATCTAAGCCTGCTGAAATAGATTCTGTTTCATTAATTTGCCCCTCTGATGATTGACAAACATAAGAAGCCGCTCCATGTAATATTCCAATTCTTGCTCCACGACTTAGAGGTGCTGCGTGTAATTTTGATCCTTCTGGACCTCCTGCTTCAACACCAATTAATTCAACTTGTTTTTTATTATAATCTATAAATTCACTCCAAAAACCATAAGCTGAACTTCCTCCACCAACACAGTTTATTAATTTGATTTTTTTAGGGATTTTTTTAAATTCTGATTTTACTTGCAACTTTAGTTCTTTTGAAATTTGAGCAGTGCTCCAGCCACAAATTTTTACAAATATATTTGGACCAACAGTTGAACCAACACACATATGGGTTGTGTCACAGTTTGATACCCAATATCTCATACATTCACTTACAGCATCAACTAATGTTTGGCTCCCAGAGTATACTGGTACAATTTCAGCTCCATTTTTTTTCATCGCAATAACATTTGGTCTTTGTCTTTTTATATCTTTAGCTCCCATAAATATTTTACATTTAAGACCAAATTTTTTTGCAGCCATACTTAACATCTTTCCAGCATATCCTGCACCGGTATCTCCAACTATATATTTTTTACCTGCTCTTTTAGCTAATAGACAGTGAACTGTAGCTCCGTAGATTTTATGTGCTCCTCCATTAGCTTCTGAAACCATTTTAGCCCATATTTGAGCACCTTTGAGATGATTTGTTAAATTTTGTAATTTTATAAAAGAAGTGGGGGATCCAATATAATTTTTAAAATAGTAATCTCTCTCTTTTAAAAATTTTTTATCATTTCTTAATTTTTCAAAAAGATTAGTTAAGTCTTCAACTGGTTTTTTAAGAGTTTCAGGAATATAACTTCCCCCAAATTTGCCACCCCAAAATCCACTTTTGTTATGTTGATCAATTAGAGGAATTTTTTTTTTAAGCTTCATTACTAATTTGTTTAATTTTTTTTAAAAAAATATCTATTTTTGAAATATCTTTTAATCCAGATGTTTCTAGACCTCCAGAAATATCTACAATATCGGCTATTTCTACATATTTTTCAACAGGATCCTCAACCTTAATATTTCCAGCTATCATCAACTCTTTATCAAGTTTTAAATTTTTTATAAACTCATGATTAAAAGACATGCTTTTTTCATAACCCTTACTGTCAAATAAATATATATCAGCAACATTTTTATATTTAAGATATTTTGAAACATCATTTTGATCATTAACTGTAATGGCAACAATTATTTTTTTATTATATTTTTTTTTAATATTTTGAACTATGATCGCAGGACAATCATAAATTTGGTAATAATCAAAAGGCAAGTCTTTTATTTTTTCTAAAATGTTCTGATCTGGTTTTACTAAAACTGCAACGTATTTTGATTTTTTTTTATCAACACTTAAAATTTTTTTAAGATTTTCAAATTCTATAAATCTTTTAGATTTCGGATAATTAACTATGAAACCAATAAATTGAGGAGGACAATGGTGGTTTGTTAAAAACTTTAAAGTTTTGGAGTCTGAGATTCCGCAAATTTTTGATTTCATCTAGTCTATGGATGAAATTATATTTTTTAAATTTGCTTTTGGATTACCTTTTGCTGTAATAGGTCGACCAATAATTAGACAATCACTACCAGATTGAATAGCTTCATTTGCATTCATGACTCTTTTTTGTTCATTATTGTTATTTTCCATTCTTATACCTGGAGTAAAACATTTTAGATTAGGTGCAATTTTTTTTATCATTTTTGTCTCTAAAGGACTACAGATAACTCCATACAATTTTGCTTCATTTGCAATCTTAATTAATTTTTTTACTTGATTCTCTACATTTGAATTGAATCCTAAACTTTCTAAGTCATTATCATCTAAACTAGTTAAAACTGAAACACCCAATAATTTTAAATCAATTTTTTGTGCTGCTTCATTAGCAGCTTTAAGAGCATCAAGTCCATTAAGCAAATGTACTGTGGCATAACTTACATTTAGATATTTTAGAGACTTTATTGATTCAACTAAAGTATTTTTAATATCAAAAAACTTACCATCATAAAAAATTGGTTTTTTAAATTTTGATAATTGTCTTATTTCCTCAGGACTTCTTTGAGTAATATATTGTAATCCAATTTTTATTCCTGAAATATCTTCATGAATTAATTCTAATAAATCTAAAATTTCTTTTTGACTTGAAACATCACAAGCTACAAAAATGTTTTTATTCCTCATTATTCAATTTTTTAAACAGTTCTTTAGCCATTTTAAAGTGAATTGTTTTTTTTTGTGGAGTATTTACTTTCTCACCAGTCTTAGGATTTCGACTTATTCTAGCTTTTTGAATATTTGTAGAAAAAACACCAAATTTTCTTAATTCAACTCTTTCTCCCCTTTGTAGAGATTGTTTAATTTCATTTAGAATAATATTTGTAAACTTTTCTAAGTCTTTTTTTAAAAAATTAGGATAATTATCTGATAGTTGTTTTAGAAGCTTTGATTTTACAATAGCCAATTTTTATTCGTCTTTTTTTTTATCTTTTTTCTCTAGCTCTTCGGATAGTGATGAAAAAGGAAGATTTTTACCACTTAAAGGAGAGCTAAACTTAGATATAGCATCTTTATTTTGAATTTCTTCAAGTAACTTTATACTTAGAGAAACTTTTCTTTTGTCTAAATCCATTTCAGCTATAGCGCAGTCTATTCTTTCACCCCCAGTAAATCTTGTAGGACGTGCATCTGCACTGCTAATTGCTATCTGAGATTTTTTAATTATGAAATCCATTTCACAACCTTCTGGTCTGACAACTAATCCCTTGTTATCAGAAGATACAATCTTAACAGTAATAGTATCTTTAATTTTTTTGTCTTTAAACCAGTTAAATGGATCTGGTTTAGTTTGTCGTAAACCAACCCTAATTTTTTGTTCTGCAGCTTTGATTTCTAATACTTTGACTTTTAATTTATCACCATTTTTATACTTTAATAACTCTTCTTCTCCATTAGCGTTATATGTAAGATCGTTACAATGTAAGAATGCGTCAATATCAAGATTGTCTATTTTTAAGAAAATTGAATAATCATTTTTATTTGAAACAACGCCTTCAACTTCAGAACCAACAGGATATTTTTTTTCAAAAATTTCAAATGGATTTTCAATTGTTAGACGATGTGAAATTGCAACTCTTCTTTTTTCTTTATCTATTTCAGTAATTACACAGTCGATCTCGTCTCCAACTTTAAACATTTTTTTTGCTGATACATTTTTTTTAGTCCAACTTAATTCACTTGAGTGTAATAGTGTAGAAAGACCAGGTTGTAATTCACAAAATGCTCCAAAATCCATTATCTTAACAACTTTAACTTTATATTTCTTATTTAATTCATAATTAGAAATTTGTTCGAATGGGTCAGGCGATAGTTGTTTGACAGAACAACCAACTTGTAATTTTTCTTTATCTACTGAAATGACTAATAGATCATGTTTTTCACCAATATTAAAAATTTCATCTGGATGATTTACTCTAGAGTAAGATATTTCTTGAAGATGAACTAATACATCTAATTCACCATTAACACTAAAAAAACAACCAAATGAGCTATAACCTTTTACTTCAGCACCTTTAATAATGTCCCCAACTTTAAATTTTTCAATTATTTTAATTTTATCTTCTTTTTTAAAAGAAGATATTATTTCTCTTCTCGATACACACGCATTACCTCGAACCTTATCTAATTTTATTAGAGCAAATTTTTGAGGTTCATTCATTAAATGACTAATATCTTTTAATGGTTTATCACTAATCTGAGAACCAGGTAAAAACATTAGAGAACCAGTATCTATATGTTCAACTATGCAACCACCTTTAACTCTTCCAGTAATTTTTCCCATTATTGGTTCATTCTTTTCATACGCTTCAACTAATTTATCCCATCCCTGAATTTTTTGTGCTTTAGAAGCTGATACTAATACTTCACCTTTCTTATCTTCTAGTCTTTCAAGCAATACTGAGATTTTCTCTCCAACCTTTGCTTTATCTATCATGCCCATACTCTTTAGTTCATTAATATCAAGTATTGGTTCAGATTTAAGTCCTTCAACCTCGAGAAAAACAAAGTTATCTGTTACTTTATTTACGACACCAGTTATAATTTTTCCTTCTTCAAGGTTCTTATTTTTAGTAAATTGTGAATTTAATAACTTTTCGAATTCTTTGGATTTAGGGTTTGAGAGGTCCTTATAAATTTCCATTAAGCTTATATTTTTTTATCCATAATTTGTTTTATTTTTAAAAAGCATGATCTTTTAGTTAAATTTGTTG
>MDSV01034696.1_pt1 | contig 40513 bp, 35 predicted proteins | sample 810851 | NCBI WGS metagenome assembly MDSV01 (sample SAMN05326640, study PRJNA326480) | marine metagenome | isolation source: seawater | place: Atlantic Ocean: North East | collected 2012 | reverse complement strand
TTTCCAGGCCAATGTTTAAACTTTTGATTTAATTTAAATTTTTTCATTTAGTTTTTAAGTAAATTAAAAAACCTACTTTTTGCATATTTATCTAGTGATAGTTTTTTATTTTTAAATTTATTTTTTTTATTCCAATAATAATTAATATTTTTATAAAAATAATTATAATTTAGTTTTTTATAAAAACCAAGATTTTTAACATTAATAAATTTATTACTAAGTTTAAATTTTTTTTTATCATCATTTAAAATGATTAAGTTTTTAACTCCATGATAAGCTATTTCATAAGTAGTAACTCCAAAAGCTGTGATGACCAATTCTGAGTTTATTAATTTATTTATATCAAATTTACAAAATATAATGTTTTCTGGTACTTTGTATTTATTCTTCCAATCATTATATTTTTGACCATCACCAACCATAAAATATGTCTTTTTTTTCCAATTTGATCTAATTAACAATTTAAGTATGATTTCACCAATATTATTTGGATCAGTTCCTCCAAAATTAATCGATAAATATTTTTTAGATTTTTTTTTGAAGTTTAAAACTTCATCTCTTAAAATTAAATATTTACTACCAAAATAAATTTTTGATTTTACAAAATTTCTATTGATTATTCTTTTATATGAATGACTATCAGGTATAATTAATTTATCCGAATAACTAACTCCCTTTGAAAAATTTTGTATAAAGATAATAGAGTTATTTTTAGCTAAATTTTTAATAGAACTTAATGAATAATTATATTTAAGATCAATAATAATTATATAATTTTTATAAGTACCGTTTACCTTTCTAAGAAAATCATTTTCACTTGAATTTTTATCTTTAAAAAAAAAAGATAAATTTTCAATTTTAATGTATTTTTTTGTTTCTCTGGAAGCACAAATTGTTACTTCAAAATTTTTTTTTAAAAGAAATTTTATAAATTCTATAGATCTATTTAAATGCCCAAATCCATGCTCACCCCCAGACTCAAATCTATAAAGAATCTTTTTATTCTCAAAAAATTTCATTTTTCGAAATAGGTGCAAATTTTTTATAATTTTTTTTTGCTTTTTTCTTAATTAAATGAAAATACTTTGATGCACACAAACCTATATTTGGTCTAAGTGATATGATATTTTGATCATTAAATTTTTCACCTTTTTTAATGTTTTTTTTTGCATAAAATGATCTTCTATATCTTCTCTTGTCTAATTCCTTTTTTTTTATCGAATGTTTAGATGTGCCTAATATCAATTTATATTTATCAATATTTTTAGATAACAATGATAATTGTTTAGGAAGAATTGAGAATTCACTATCATAAGTTTTTTTATTATCTATGATAAAATGTTTCTCAATTATTTTGGCACCACATAATGATGCAACTAAACTTGAGTCTATAGAATTTGTGTGGTCAGACAATCCAATAAAATTTTTTTTAAATTTTTTTTTTAAATATTCTATTGATTTTATATTCATATCACTATCCTTAGAAGGATATGCAGAAACACAATAGAGCAAAATAACCTTGTTGTGATATTTGTTGATTACTTTTAAAGCTTGTTTAACTTCACTAATGTTTGATGCACCAATTGACATTATTATAGGTTTATTAGTTAAAGATATTCTTTCAATTAATTGAAAGTTCGTAATTTCTAATGAGGCTATTTTATAAATTGGACAGTTTAAGCTCTCAAGCAGATCGACCGCTCTAATACTAAATGGGGAACTGAATAAAGTTATTTTGTTTCTAACCGCAAAATTAAAAGCTTCTTTATGCCATTTAAAAGGTGTTTTGGCTTTCTTATAAATATTAAAGACATTTTTATACTTTTTATTATTAATATTTAATGAAATATCATTTTCTTCATAACTTTGAATCTTAACTAAATCTGCACCACAACTGTTTGCTTTTTTTATATGTTCAATAAATCGTTTTTTATTACCCAGATGGTTTGCAGATATTTCAGCTATAATTAATGTTTTTGATTTATTATCAATTTTAATTTTGTTATTTATATTTATAAACATTGAATCCTAATTTAACTAAAATTGATAATTTATATATAATTTTATTCTTGATTTTTATTTTAAGTGCCAAATTATAGCAGATGGAATTTTTTTATTTTTATAAATAACATTGTCAAAATTATAATTATTAGCTAGTTTATATGGCATCTTCTTTTTTATATATTTAAAATCACTAATTGTAAGAACGCCTTGTTTAGAAATCTCATGAAAAAATAAAAATTCTGGCAGAATTGAGATATCTTTATTTTGGGATAAAACTTGATTGTCAAGTTTTATAATTTCTCCAATTACAATTTCAGCTTTTGGGCAATATTTTTTTATATTTTTTAAAAAACTCACAATTCTTTCTTTACTATTCTTTGAAATTTCATGAACTATGTACCACATTGATATAAGAATTTTATCTTCTCCAGATTTAGAAAGTTTATTTAAACTAGTTGCCCATTTTTTGACATCAAACGCATCACTTTTACAATAATTAATTTTTTTTCCATAATGTTTAGAGGATAAGTTTTTCTTTGTTTCTCTGATAGCTTCATTAGAAACATCTGAAGCAAAATAAATTGACTTATCAAAATATTTTATAGATTTACTAAGGTAATCTCCATTACCACAACCTATATCAGCAATAATTTTAAATTCATTTTTATTAAAAAATTCCAGAGCTTTGGGAAAAAACTTTCTTCCATTTGTAAGACCACTACCAATTACATTTTCGGTTCTATTACATGAAATATTTTGATTATTTTTTTTTGTTAAAAAATTTTGAAGATTATTTATAAATGGAGAGTAAGAGTTCAAAAGATGAAATGAACCTTTTCTTTTTAGAATTTTATTACCTAAAATTGTTACTTTAAAAAATTTATTTTTATCCTTTTTTTGTGAATTCAATATCCCGAGGCTTTCTAAATAGCTAAATACCGATGTAAGAAATTCTTTATTTTTAATTTTTTTAAAATCTTTTATTGATACATTTTTTTTCTTTAGCAAAATATCAATTATTCCAAGATTACTTAAGGTTGTTATGATTGGCAATGAAAAGAAACCTCTCATCATAGCAATAATTTCAGATCTAGGATTTATTTTTTTTGGGTTTATTTTCATTTTATAAAGTGAAAAATACTTATATATAAGAAGATTTAGAAAAACAAGTGTTGTTTATTTATAAACAAATTGTCACTATTTTTTTTTTAAATAAATAAATTAATTAAATGATATATAAAAAAAGAAAAATGAAAAAAAAAATTAAATATTTTTTAACCGGTGGCACAGGTTCATTTGGACAGGAATTTACACACTTTTTATTGAGCAATTTTAAAGATATTGATTTAACAATTTATTCTCGAGATGAAATGAAACAATGGCAAATGGCTATTGATTACAAAAATTATAAAAATGTAAATTTTATAATAGGAGATGTAAGAGATTTAGATAGATTAAAATGGGCAACAAAAAATGTAGATTATTTAATCCATGCTGCAGCTACAAAAATTGTTCCAACTGCAGAATACAATCCTTCAGAGTGTATATTGACAAATGTTGATGGAGCTAAAAATATCATAGAGGCATCAAGATATAATAATATTAAAAATGTTATAGCGCTGTCCACTGACAAAGCATGCAATCCAGTTAATCTCTATGGAGCTACAAAATTACTTTCAGATAAACTTTTTATTGCAGCAAATAATTTATCAGAAAAGACAAAATTTTCTGTTGTAAGATATGGTAATGTTGTTGGATCAAGAGGATCTATAATACCTTTTTTTAAGTCTTTAAAATTTAATGAATCATTTCCGATCACAGATACAAGAATGACAAGATTTTTCATAACTTTAAATGAAGCCATAAATTTAATCTTGTTTGCTTTAAATGATATGAAGGGGGGTGAAATTTATGTAAAAAAAACTTATTCTGCAAAAGTAACGGATATCGCAAAATTTATTGATAAGAAAAGAAAACTCAAAATAATTGGAATTAGACCTGGTGAAAAACTACATGAAATGATGATAAATGAGAATGACTCATTTTATACCTATGAGTATAAGGAGTTTTTTAAAATTTTGACTCCTCTGTTTGATATTCACAAAGATAAAAAAAGAATAGGAAATGGAAAAAAGGTTAAACAAAACTTTATATATAGTTCAGATAAAAATTCGAAATGGTTAACTGAAAGACAATTTAAAATTTTAGATAAAAAAAAAATTTAATTTAAGGAAAACTTTAAAGTGTTTAATAAGTTAAGTTAAGTAAAGTATAAAAATATAGTTTATATGGAAAATTTACTTATTACTGGTGGTTCAGGGTTATTAGCAACAAACTGGTCTTATAATCTTAGAAAAAAATATAACGTTTTATCCGGTCTTCACAAAAAATTTATCAAAATAAAAAATATTGAGTCCACACTTATTAGCTTTACAAATAGTAAAAAATTAAAAAATTTTTTAATTAATAATAAAATTAAAACTATAATTCATACTGCAAGTGTAACAGATCTAGAAAAGTGCCAAAAGTATAAAAAACTAGCAAAAAAAACCAATATTACATTTACTCAAAACCTGGTTGATCAGTGTAAAGTATTAGACATTAGACTTATATATATTTCAACTGATCAACTTTATGATGGTCATAAAGTTCTTTACAATGAGGATGATAAATGTAGACCAATCAATTATTACGCATTTACAAAATACGAATCTGAAAAATATATAAAAAAAAATTTACAAAATTATTTAATAATAAGAACTAATTTTTTTGGTCAAGGAACTCATTATAGAAAATCTTTTAGCGATTTTATAATTCAAAATATCAAAAATAAAAATGAAATATCAATAAATGATAATGTTTTTTATACCCCAATATCAATTGATTTGTTTATTTTTTATGCAAATAAATTATTAAGCAAAAAAGCGACAGGTACCTATAATATTAGTTCCTCAGAAAGAATATCAAAATTTGATTTTGCAATGAAACTCGTAAAGTTATTTGGTTTGGATGCATCCTATATAAAAAGAAAAAAGAGTTTGTCATCTGCTATAAATCTTTTTAGACCAAAAAATATGAGCTTATCTAACAATAAACTTAAAAAATTTCTAAAATTAAAACGTATCCCATCAATAAATGATCAAATTAAAAATTTAAAATCAAAAAAAAAGAAAATTAAATTTGAAAAAATAATTCAGTATGGTGAACATTTTATAGATAAAAGTGATATTGACAGTGTTACTAATGTCTTAAGAAGTAAATCTCTTACTCAAGGACCACAAATTGAAAAATTTGAAAAAAATATAGCAAGGTATGTTGGTTCAAAGTATGCTGTGGCAGTCTCGAGCTGTACAGCAGGTTTACATATTTCATCAATCGTAGCAGGAATTAATAAAAGTAACAAAGGAATGACCAGTCCAATAACTTTTGTTTCTACTGCGAACGCAGTTACTTATTGTGGAGGAAAAGTTGAGTTTGTGGATATAGACCCTAAAACTGCAAATATTTCAATAAAAGAGATAAAAAAAAAAATTAAAAAAGACAAAAAGATAAAGGCAATTTTTCCAATTCATTTCGGAGGTTATCCATGTGACATGTCTAAATTACGAAAATATACTTTGAAGAAAAAAATATATTTGATTGAAGATGCCGCACACGCATTAGGAGCAAGATACAAATCGGGCGAAATGGTAGGATCATGTAGATTTTCTGACATGTGCGTATTTTCATTCCATCCAGTAAAACAAATATCCGCAGGTGAGGGGGGTGTTATAACAACAAATGATTATAATATTTATAAAAGGTTATTGCGTCTAAGAAGTCACGGTATAAATAAATTAGATGACGAATATGAGGATTTAAATAGTGCTTATACCCTAGGTTTTAATAACCCTTGGTATTTTGAAATGAGAGAACTTGGTTTTCATTACAGGATAACAGATTTTCAATGTGCTTTAGCAAACTCTCAACTGAATAAAATCGAAAAATTTTTAAAAAAAAGAAGACAGCTTGCTAAGAGATATGATGAAGCATTTAAAAATTCAGACGTTATTAAACCACTTTTAGTAGATAAAGACAAACTTAGTGCCTTACATATATACATTATAAATATAAACTTTAAAAAAATTAATTTAACAAAAGCTGAGCTTATGTATAAATTATTTGATAAAGGTATAGGTTCTCAAGTTCATTACATACCTGTAACAGAGCATCCATTTTATAAAAAAAAAAAATACAAAACAAAAGATTTCCCTCACTCTTATAATTATTATAAGAGCTGTCTTACAATTCCATTATTTTTTTCTTTAAAATTAAAGACCCAAGATTATATAATCAAAGTGTTGCTAAATATTATTAAAGAGCATAGGATAAAATAAGTAAATAAATTTTGATAAAAATTTAATCTCAAAATTTAGTGATTTTATTAATTCTTGAACTTGAATAAAATGAAAAATCAAATTAATTAATTGTTTAAATGAAATCAAAAAAAAAGCTTATCGCAGTTTTGGCATGTAGAAATGATGGTAGTAGATTATATGGAAAACCTTTACAGAATCTAGATATCAAAAATGGTATATCTATACTTGATTATTTGATTGAGAGTTTAAAAACACTTGAGTTTATAAGTAATATCGTTATTGCGATCTCAAAAGGATCATCAAATAAAGCTTTTATTGAATATGCAAAAAAAAATAAAATTAAGTACGTTATCGGTGATGAAATAGACGTTTTGAGTAGACTTATTAAATCTGGCAAAAAATATAATGCTACAGATGTTTTAAGAGTAAGTAGTGAGAGCCCATTCAAGTATTATAAACCCTTAAGAAAAGCTTGGTCTAACCATTCCAAATATAATTATGACTTTACAACTCTTGTAGAGGTAATTGATGGAATTGGTTTTGAAATTATTAGTATGAAAGCTCTAAATTATTCGCATAAGCATGGAACTAAAAAACATAAATCTGAACTTTGCTCTCTTTACATAAGAGAAAATATAACAAAATTCAAATGTCAAAAAATTGTTGCTGATAAGAAATATGTTCGAAAAGATTTAAGATTAACAGTTGATTATCCAGAGGATTTGATTCTATGTCGAGAAATATATGAAAAATTTAAGCATCAAGCTCCAAAAATAAAGATAGAAAATATAATTAATTTTTTGGATAATAATGTTAAATTAATAAATCTTACAAAAAAGTTTACAGAAGAAGGGTACTCTACTATGCATATCTGGAATGCAAAGCAATAGATTGAATAAAATATATTTATCTATATAAAGTTTCTTGTTAATTATTATGTTTATTAAATTCTTAATTTCAAACTATGAGCATGAAATAAAAAAAGAATTAAATTATATTGAAAAATTTGGAGATTTAAAAATCATATCTAATTCAAAACTTTCCATATGGTCTGATAAAGATATCAAATACGCTTTAATTGGAAATTATTATGACCATTTTAATAAAAAAGATTTTCAAAATTTTAATTCATCAAAAAATATTGAAGGTAGTTTCGTACTATTTGCTTTTGATAAAAAAAAAAATATTATAGAATTATGGACAGATAAATTCTCAACAAAAGAAGTTTTCTATTCTCAAAGTAACAAAATATTTACTATTGCTTCAGATCTTGACTTTTTTGAACTCGACAAAAAAGATTATAAAATTGACAGTTTTTCAGTAGCTCAATCATTGGTTATATATGGAGCCAGACCATCAAAAAAAAATACATTTTATAAAGATATAAAAAGACTAGGAAATTATGAGAAAATTATTATTAAAAAAAATTTAATTGAAATAGAAAAAAATACACCTAATTTTTTAGAAATCGAAGATTATACTGAAAAAAAACATGATGAATATTTTGATATATTTATTGAAACAATTAAGAAATACTCATCTAAAGATGACAATGTAGTTTATTTATCTTCAGGTTGGGACTCCACTTCTATATTAGCAGCATTGAATTACATTTACGGAAAAAAAAAAATTAGACCTATAATATGTAAATTAAATTATTCTAAAACACACGGCATAACAAATAAATTTGAGCTAGAAAAAGCTAAAAAAATCTGTGATTTTTATGACTTAAAACTTGAAATGGTCGAAAATAATTATGTTGAGGAAAAATTTGTTAATAAATACCTTGAAAAATTACAGGGTCCTTTTAGATCATTAAATTTCAATGTTTTAGCAGGACTTAACCATTATTTATTAGCAGAGCAAGCATCAAAATTTAGAAATTCAGATGATACAGCAGTTTTTTCAGGTGAGATGAGTGATGGAGCTCACAATTTAGGTTTTAGTCAATATTTTACAATTTTTCATCCAGAATCACATTCTTTTAGAGAATATAGCGACAAGATGATGACATATTTGTTTAGTCCAACATTTTTGAAACAGATTATAAATGGCAAATATATTAATGACCCTGTTTGGAAAATTCTTTACAATCATTTAGGTAATCCAACTCTACAAAATTTTAAAAATAAACAGGCTGAGGATATAAAAAAAATATATTTGAGAAGCTTTTTTGTTCAAAACAGTAGATTTCCAATGGTGTCTCTTGAAAAAGAGACCTTTTTGACAGATGAAGGTAGAAATGAGTATGAAAATTACATGTATTCTAATTATATAGATCAGTATGCTAGCGAGTTTAATTTTAAAAATTTTTACAGTATATTTTTGTATTTATATAACTCATTTCACTGGCAAGGTTCGACTGTAGCTACAATTCGTTTTACAGCTGAATTGTTTGATTTGAGAGCATGTAATCCATTTCATTCTATTGGTATGTTTGATTTTTTATCTAAAATGCCTGAAAATTGGGGAAAAAATCTAGATTTAAACTCAACAAAATTTCCTTTAAAATACATGTTAAAACATAAGCTACGATATCCTTATGAAATTCAAGATGGTCCACATTCATATCTTTACGATGTAGATCAAAACTTTAATCATTCAAGGGAAATTTTACTAAATTCTGCAGCCACAAAGTACCTAAAAGAAAAGATAACAAAAAATAAATTATTAAATAATTTAGATAATAAAATTATAAATACGGGTTATATTTCTCAATTAGTGGACAAATTTATTAATGACAAAGATTTTAGTACAAGCGAACTTGCAGATTTTAGCAAAATTACCGCTAATTCTATTATTGATATATATTAGATTAGGCAAATGTTAAAAAGTTTAATCTTTAGTATTTTTAAAATACTATATTTTTTAAGATCATTTAAAAAATTTTTTTTTATATTATTTTTTTTTACAATTATTTGTGCGTTTTGTGAAATTTTATTTTTAGGTTCAATAATTCCTTTTTTTTCAATTATATTTGAGAATCAAATTAATCAGAGTTTTTACTATAAATATCTAAGCTATATTTTTGGTGATTATATGAAAAATGAAGTAATATTTTTTGCTACATTATTTGGAATATTTGCAGTTTTAGTAGGTATTTTTAGATTAATTCTATTAAAACTTAATATTTCATTTACCGCAAAAACTTCATCATATCTTGGACAAATTCTTTTCAAAAATACTTTGTTAAGACCCTATTCTTTTCATGTAAACTTTAATAGTAGTGAATTAATTAGTGCAATAACTCAAAAAAATAATGATATTTCAAATATTATTATGTCAATTGTCTTACTATTCAGTAACTCAATATTATTTATATCGATTTTTTTGTTATTAGTTATCTTAAAAACATCTCTGGTACTTTCAATCAGCGGTATATTTTTGCTCATATATCTTTCAATAGAATTTTTTTCAAGAAAAATACTTATTTCAAATAGTAAATTAATTGCTGATAATCAAAGTAAAGTTGTTAAGTCATTACAAGAGAGTTTTGGGGCTATAAAAGAGATAATTTTACAAAATTTACAAAATTTTTATATAAACATTTTTTCTGTAAGTAATAATACAATACATACAAAGATAGGTGTAAATAGATTAATTAGCCAGTTTCCAAGATATGTTGTTGAAACGTTCACACTATTATTAATTTGTTTTATCGTTCTTTACTATGAAAATAAAAAACTTGACTTAGTTGAGATACTTCCTTTATTGACTGCAATTGCAATTGGTGTTCAGAGGCTACTTCCTTTGATGCAACAAATTTATTTTAATTTTTCTAATATAGTAAGTAAGAAATCAGCATTAGATGATTATATTAAAATATTTGATGAGGATATTTTTCAAAAAAAAACTGGAGTAGATCAATCTAATATAATTTTTAACAAAGAGATATCCTTTAAAAACGTTAATTTTAAATATAATGAAAAAATAATTTTCAGAGATTTGAACATAGAAATAAAAAAAAAGTCATCAACTGGAATAATAGGTAAAACAGGAGCAGGTAAGACAACTTTTATACATATGTTGAATGGTCTTATTCCACCCTCATCTGGTGAGATTTTAATAGATGGAGTAAAATTAAAAGATGCAAATTTCAAAAATTGGGCAAATCAAATTACATATGTTCCACAAGAAATTTTTCTTTTTGACCTTTCAATTGCGGAAAATATTGCTTTAGGAGAAAATATTGAAGATATAGATTACAAAAAATTGAAGGAAGTTTGTAAAAAAGCACGCATATTAGATTTAATAAATTCAAAACAAAACCAGTTTAATGAAAAAATTGGAGAAAAAGGAATAAAACTCTCTGCAGGTGAAAGGCAAAGATTGGGAATAGCTAGAGCACTTTATAATAATCCTAAAATTTTAATTTTAGATGAAGCAACTAGTGCTTTAGATTATCAAACTGAAAAAGAAATTATGACTGAAATATATGCATTAGATAAAAATTTAACTATCATTATTATAGCTCATAGACTTAACACATTAGAGAGTTGTGAAAAAATATTGAATATAAATGAATGTAAAATTGAAGATACAACTCGTCAATTCAGAGAAGAATTAATCAATTAATAAATCCATAATTATATTGTCCTTTTACCAATAAATTCAAAATTCCTTGATCGATAGCTTATTTTTTTTATTAAAAAGCTAGCGTATGAAACATAATAATAATCCCATAGCGGAGATATGGTTTTATGAATACATTCATAATCATCAAGCTTATAATCTAAAATTGTTATTAAATTTTTATATGTTGGCCATGAATCTAGCCTATTGATAGTAAAAAAAAATTTTGATTTTTTTATGACTTCAGAATTATTATAACCATGGAAAGCTTCTCTTGGCATTTCACCTAAAGAGCTAAAATTACAGATAACATTGAAAAGTCCACTTTTAATCTTATTAAAGCATTCAATTGGAATTAAAATAAAGTCAAAATTATTTATAAATTTCTCATCAATAATGTCTATTTCTATAATCTCTCTAAGGGTATTAACTTTTGCATGAGGAAAATTTTTTTTTATGAAATAATGACTTAAAAATAGTTGCTCCATATAATCAACTGTAGCAACTTTATTTATTTGGGTAGACTGTTTTAACATACATGCAAATTGAGAGTATCCACCACCAATATCTAGTACATTTAATTTTAAATTTCCATCCTGAGCAATATATTTTTTAAATAATTCACAAGTCCTGACATGCCTTAACCATCTCTCATTAAACTTAATATTATCTTTAGTGTAAAACCCAGGATTTCCAACAATACTAAAATTATAGTTCTTAAAAATATTTCCATAACCGATAGCCATTAATTTATCAAAGTTTTCCATACAATATTTTTTGTCACCAGGATCACGTATAAGTTTTCTAAAAAAATGTTTAAATATGTTGCTAGGCCTGTGAGGTACCTCAGAAATTAATAAACCATATCTTCTAAAATTTTTAAGAATATCCCAATTTATTTCGTTATCTTTAATAATTCGAGAAAACCATATAGGCATTCGATTTTGCCAAATATCTTTGTTTGATTTATGGAAATTATTTTTTTGTTGATAGTCTACAATTGTTTGAAAATTTGATATTAAATCCTTAGTTAAGTTCATAGTTTTTGTTTATAATTATGTTCTTAAATTCTTGTACTATTTGTTCATAGCTATCTCCAATAATAAATTCACGTATTAAAATTTCTAATGATAATAAATTCCAAATTTGCTTATCTTTTTCAATTTCAGAAGAAAGGTTATTGATACTTTTTTTTAAAGAATTTTGATTTGTTGATAAAAATTCAGCTGAATTTTTTAGACACCAATTTTCAAATATTTTTCTGTTGTTAAGATTATTTATAGATCCTGAAGGAGTTCCAATTTTAGGTCTTTTTATAATTGATTTGGGAACATCAAATATTTTTGCAATTTTTTTTAAAATATGTTTATTTGAATAGAGACTTCTAGATTTTATTGATGGTAAAAACTTGCATTTCAAGTAATAGGGAGTGTTCACTGCAATTTTGACTACTGGTATAGTTAGATATGGAACTCTTATCTCAACAGACTCCATCATTCCAAATCTATCATTTCTTATCAAAAATCTTTCCAATCTTGAACTTATTTCATCAAGTAAAAAAGCATTTGAGTCACGTTCAACTTTATTTTCAATAAAATTATATGCCTCAGTAGCTTCTAAAAATTTAGTTGTTCTTTCACCACCGTGCAGCGACATATCTAAATAAAACTCAAGATAGTTTGTCGAATAAGGAGAAACTAAATGCTCCAACGGAGCACCAAAAAATTCTAAAAACCCAGGAAATAGTTTGTTAAGAATTTTTTTGATAAAATTAAATTTAGGAAAATTTCTTATTTTTCTTTTTAAAATATAAGAAGAGAAACTATTATATCCCCCAAAAACTTCATCTGCAGCATCACCACTGAGCAATGCTTTAAACCCCATTTGATTTGCTAGAGCACAACATTTTGATAGTGGGGTACTATCTGACTTATTGATTGTCTCAGAATGATATATTAACTTTGGAAGTTCAAAAATTATTTCCTTATCAATATTTTTGACTAAGTTCAAATTAACTTTGTGTTTATCTTGAAAATCTTCTGAAAAATTATTATCATTTAAATCATCACTTTGATATTTAAAAAACTCTAAATCTTTATCATTTTTTTTAGAAGCAATTGCACCAATTAGGCTTGAGTCAAGCCCCGCACTAAATAATACACCTAATTTTGCGTCACTAATCATGTGCATTTCTACAGATTTTTCTAGTTCCTTTTTTAATAATTCTTCATAATCAGCTTCAGACATTTTGGAAATCTTATTATAAAGATCTTTGTCTACCAAATCCCCACAATTAAAATATTTTGTTTTATTAAGAAAATTTGTATTGATATCATAAGTTAAATATTCCCCAGGCATTACACGATTGATATCTTGAAACATTGTCTTACCATATGGAGATAGTCCTGTAAAAAAAATAGGGTTTAAGCTTAGGTCTTTATTTAATTTTTTTTTATTACTATAAGTGAAAATTGATTTAATTTCTGATCCAATTATTAATGTATCTTTGTCAAGCGTATAAAAAATAGGCTTCATACCAAAATGATCTCTAGCAAAAAAAATTTTAGATGTCTTCTTTTCAAAATAAACAAATGAAAACATTCCTATCACATGATTTAATGTTTTTTTAATTCCCCGTGAAGAAATTGAATTTAAAAGAACCTCTGAGTCTCCACTAGATTTAAATAGTATCCCTTCTTGTATTAACGATTCCCTAATCTCTTTGAAATTATAGATTTCTCCATTAAATATTAGACAATTTCCATTTCTATCGCTCATAGGTTGCGCACCAGTAGTGTTCAGATCTTGAATTGCTAATCTTGTAAAACCTAATGAAATATATTCATCTTTGAATATTTTAGACTCATCTGGACCCCTATGATTTAGAGTTGCTAGAGATTTTTCAAATAATTTGTTATCAATTTTCTGTTTGGAGCTGCTAACCGCGAAAATACCACACATTATTTAATTGCCAGGAAACCAGCGAAAGAAACCCATTTAAAAATACAAGATATATCCTTAAAGCCAGCTCTTTTAAGCATATCAATATTACCTTGCTCAGAAAAAGGTTCTAAAATACCTTTTAATGATCTTGTTTTATGGACAATCTCAGACTCCTCAAACCCCTGATGAAGCTTAAAATCAGAATATATTTGATTAGAATAGTCCTGAAATCTTGCATCTGGAGCTCTAACTTTTTCAAAAATAATAAATGCTCCACCCCAATTTAAAGATTTGTAAATTTTATTAAATACATTTTGACGTACATTGGTATGTATGAATTGCATTGTATAGTAAGAGGTAATTAATGCTGCGTTTTCAAGATCAACATTTATAACATTATCACATATAAAATTACATCTTTTGTCTGTATTTTTTTTTTTTGCAAAATTTACCATGTCAGATACTGGCTCAATTCCTATTATTTGTATTTTTTTCCTTTTATCATGATATTTTATTAATTTTCTCGCCAATAACCCCGTTGAAGATCCAATATCATAGATTGTTGATGGTCCATTTAAAAAAAAATCTGAATAACTACAAATTAATCCATGTCCTTTACTATAGAATGGTACTGATTTTTCTACATGCTTTTCAAAAGAACGGGATATACCATCAAATGTCCATCCACCTCCACCTTTTCCAGCATCTTGAACATCAATATTTTTGTCAGTTTTCATCTTAATTAATTCAATTAAGTTAATATAGCTATCATATTTGGTTTTTTAGTAAACATTAAAATTTATATAGTTTTTTTGATTGTATATTTGCTAGATTTTAATGTTAATAGTTTTAAACTTAATAAATAAATTTATTAATTTTTTTTAATTGCTAACATACTTTGAAACTTGTTTAATACAATAAGCATTAAAAAAAAGAAACATACTTGTGTACCAATTATTATTAACTTAATGATATGACCATCAAGACCAAAATTTCCAAAGAAACCATATATTCCTACGTACAAAAATAGGCAAGCTGAAACGTTAAAATATTTATTGTTAATATTTTTTAAAAAATTAAAAATAATAAAAGATATAAAAATCAAAAAAAATATAATGATTAAACCATAATAAAAATTTCCATACATATAAGCAGAACCCCATAGAGTAGTAGGTTCTGTATTATAGTTAATTGGTTTAGAGAGTGATTTTTTATCATAATTCATTATAACTTTTCCAATAAATCTTTCTTCTTTGAGATTATGATTCTCAAAAATAGCACCTGGCAAGACACCATTAATTACTCTTTTTGTTAGACTATTAAAAGTAAAGTCATTATCATTATCCTGAAATTGTAAATTTTTAATTCTACTAATTATTAAAATTGGATAATCAACTACACCTAATCTATTAAATATTTCACTAAATATATTTGCTACACTTGTCAGCTTAGGTATATCTTTAATTTTTCTTTCTAAAATATTAATTTTCAAATAATTTAATTCTTCAATTGTGAGATATGTTCCAGTTGATGTTCTAAATCGCCATTCATATTCGTATGAAGAATTGTTTGATATGAAGCTATCAGGATTATAAAAGCGAATATATTTATATGGAATTCTATTGCACCAAGTATATTTTTTATAATATTCTCCTCCCCATTTCTGATTTGTAAGTAAATCAGTATAAATCGTACCATCGTTTGAACCTTGCCATTTCCAGTTATTCCCACCATTTTGAGGAGATTTATTTTGTCTAATCATTTGTACCCCAGTAAAAATTTGTGGGGCTCTTGATTTAAAAGCAATATAGCTTCCCTTAGGTTGTTTTTTGTTATCTGCTAATGTTAATTTTGTGTTTTCTATTTTTCCATCAATTAAAGACTTATTTAAATACACCCATTCCATATTAGATGTGATGTTAAAATTTGAAATTTGATTAGTTGATCCTTTTCCTAATTTTTCAAAACTATTTTCTTCTAAAAAATTACCTGACGAAGTGTGCTCACAAGTTATATATTTTTTATAAATAATATTATTATATATATAATTATAAGGGTTAATTTCTCTTTTTTTATTCACAGTTTGTATCAACTTTTTAGTAATGCTTGATGTATTTTCTTTTATTTCACTAATTTCCGTTTTTTTAAGATTAGATAAATTGTAGCTGTAAGTTTTTGGTACAAAACTATCATTTTTGAAGGTTTCTTTTGTTTTTGTATAAATTTCTTTTGGCTCAATATTTAATGATCTTAATTTTGAATTTAACACAAACACTGTTGGAGCTAAAATTACATTGATTATAAAAAAAGTAGTAATTATTTTAAAATTAAAATTAGTCTTTTCATATAAAAATAAAAATTGAAATATAATGATTAAATCTATTCTTAATATTCCACCTTTAGAAAAATGTAGTGCTAAAATAATATAGTATATAAAGCAAATCAAAAAATATATACTCAATTTATATTTATAATTGCTGATTAATATTAAACCCAAAACTATAAATATAAAAATATCTACATTAATTAAATTCCTTAGTAACATTTTGAGATAATGCAATTTATCAACTTCAATATTTGAAAAAGGGCTCATTTTTAAATAAAACATAAAAAAAAATTCAATCAAAATAGATAATACTAACAATATAATTAAAGATTTTAAGTTTGTTTCAAAATTTAAAAAATCAAATCTAAGCTTTATTTTTGAAATTAGGTTTTTATTAATTCTTTCCGCAAAGTAGGAGGCACTAAAAATAAAAGGCAATGTGACTAGAAGAAATAATAAAAAGTAATTTATATCCGTAGGCAGAATAGTTAATGGATATGGAAAAAATATATAAGATGGTATTATTATAATACTTAAAAAACGAGGATATATGAATATTATAAAAAAAATTAAGATACTTATATAAATGAATTTTGATGAATATAGATTTTTTGTATATTTATAAGATAACAAAACTGCAAAAAAAATTAAAAATAACAAAAAAATTGTTGTAAAGTTTATGTAAAACAAACCAGTCTTAAATATTAAATAAGAAAAAGTGATTAGAACAATTTGAAAAAATAGAATACCAAAGAGAATATTAATGAAGTTAAATTCATAGTTAATTAATTTTTGAATTTTCATTTTATTCTCTTTCTCATTTCATCTAAAGATCTGTGGCTTAATTTATTCACTATTTCATGATCCAGTATTTTCTTTTGTATTTTTAATAATTTATTGGAGTTATATATACAATTAAAAATAATCTTATTTAGCTCTACTCTGTTATGAATTATTAAATTTTGTATTTTACTATAAAGTGAGTGCTTATATTTACAATTAGTATCATACCATACTGAGTTTATTTTAGCACCTAAAGCCTCAATGCAAGTCGAAGACATACAGTGAGTAACCACTAAGTCACTTAAAGACATAATTAAAGGTACATTTCCTTTATCAGTTGCAAAATATACGTTTTTAAGTTTTTTTAAATTATTCCAAATTTTAAAAAGTCTTAAGGCTTTTTTTGGACTAGACCACTCATTATTTTCATTTGAATAAAAATCTTCATCTTTTGAGTTTTTAATAATAATTTTGATTTTTTTGGAGTATTTTTTTGAAAAATAATAAATATCATCATAAAAATTAATTCCATCATCTAAAGAAGTGTGGCAGTTTTTATCATCTATAAAAGTTGTATCAAAAAAAGAAATAATCTTTTTATTATCGTTTATAAAAAATTCTTTATTATCAATTTTTTGCAAATCTTTAATTTGTAATATTTTATTATCTGTATATTTTTTAACTAATTGGCTGTAAATACTACCTAGAACAATAAATTTAGATTTAAAAAAATTATGTAATTTTAAATATTTTACGACATCTTTATTAACTGCAAAAAAAAATGATGGATTTTGAAAAGAAAATAAAACATTTCTCTTTTTATAAAATGAAGAATAACTTTTACAAGAAAGGAAACTTCCTCCTATAAAAGAAGAATAATTCCAAGATTTTCCACCCTGATTTTTAATAAGAATATTTCTTGAAATTTGGTTTATACCCTCTTGATTTGTGTAAATATAATTTAAAATACTGTAATGATATAGGACTGGTGAAAAATTTAAAAAAATATTTAAAGAGTTAATATAACTCTTTAAGAATTGATTAGAACTATGTTTAGTTCTAATAAATATTAAAATAGATAATAAGATTTTTAAGTAATATTCTTTAGGATATCTATATTTGTCTAATGAAAATACTTTTGAAAGATTTTCTGTAACAGCTATATTATAACCATCTAATATTTGATCTTGAATCCATTTTTTAGAAACCTTGCAGTTTATTAAAAAAAGAGTGTTACTTTTATTAATTTTTTTTTTGTCTAATATAAAATCAAAACGTCTTAAGCCTTCAAATTTTATTTGAAAATCAGAGTCTATCGAAATTACGTTCTTATATTTTTTTTTTTTAATTTTTTTTCCAAAAAAGCTTAAAAAAAAATATATAAGTGTTTTAAAAAAAAAATAAAGTGGAGCAATTATTTTCCACTTAATTTTAAAAAAAATAACTTCAACAATAGAGGTAAATTTAGAAATTTTCCAAATCTTAATTTTTTTTAAATTAATTTTTTTATTAATTTCTTTAGAAAAATTTGAATTAAAAAAAGATTTAAAAAAAAGATCTTTTTTTTTTATAATTCTAACTGTTTCAAAATGTTGTAATAATGAATATGCAATTGATTTTTTAAAAATTAATTTAATCTCATCCGAAGAATAAAGTGTGATCAATGATTTAAATTCATTGTTGTTTAACTTTTCAACTATACTATTAGCAATATCAATTGAGTCACCATGACAATAATTGGTCTCTAGAGGGATAATTGGTTTCACAATTTTATTTTTAACGAACTTTTTTAAAAAAAAATATTTTTTAAGATTATGATCAAAATTAAAAATAAAAATCTTATATTTTAAAAATTTCAGAATAATTATTAAAGCCCAAATGAAATTAGAGGGTTTTTCAAAATAAATTTTTTTTATCATATTTATTTTAATAAATTTGTTTATAAGTTTAGATTAATTAATATATATTTTTTTTATTACAAATATTAAATTTATTGCAGTATTCATTATAATAATTAATTTGAATTAAATTTAGAATCAGCTAATTAAAATATTATAAATTAATATAAAAAACCTAGTGCCATCAAAAAATATTTTTAAAATAACAGATTTAGATGGAAAAAAATATTCATCATATTCTAAAGACTTTAATAAAATACATTTAGATAATAAAGTTGGATATAATTCTATATATGGTGAAAAAATTTGTCATGGGTGCTTTGTTTTTGAAAAAACATTAAAATCACTTTTTCCAAATTTCTTAAAAATAAAAAAAATTAAATTAATAGAAATAAAATTTTTAAAACACTTTGTTTATAATAAAAATATTCTACTAAAAAAAAACAAAAAAAAAATTTCTTTGATACAGCAAGATAATAAAAAAGCAGAATTAATTTTTTCTTGTCAACATAAATTTCAATTTAATGAGCTTAAATTAAAAAGTTACACATTAAAAAAAACAAAAAAATTTAAATTTAGTTCTATCAATTATAAAATTTTATTTGAATTAATAAGAAATATTTCTCACTACGTTGGTATGGTTAATCCTGGAAAAAATTCAATAATAGAGTCAATAAAAATAAATTTTTTTAAAAATAATCTAAAATCTGGATTTTACTCAAAATTACAAAAAAAAGGATATCCATTCATACATAATTATTTAATAAATAAATATTTCATAATTGAATTTAATTCAATTATAAGACCCTCTTTAATTTCAAAGAAAATAAATCCTACAAAAAGTTTAATTTTGTCTGCTAAAAAACTTACTTCAGATATATTAATTTTGGGTGCAAGTAATGGTTTAGGGCACGATTTGTTAAATATTCTTAAACATAATAAAAAAATTACAATATTTGCGACTTATTTTCAAAATCAATTGAAGATTAAAAATAAAAATGTGAATGTAGCGAAAATAGATATTTTAAATGATAAAAATAAAGTTATTAGATTAATTAAAAAAAGAAAAATTAGCACAATATACTATTTTCCTACTTCAAAAATTTCAATAAACTCAAATAAAATTCAAAACGATCTTTATCAAAAAATATACTTAGAAATACCAATTGAAATATTAGAAAAAATTTCTGTTAAGAGCAAAATTAATTTTTTTTATCCATCCACAATATTTATAGAGAATTTTAATCAAAAATCAAAATATGCAAGAATAAAGTTAATTGCAGAAAATAGATTAAAAAAATTAGCAAAAAAAAATAATCAACTAAATATAAGTTTGCCAAGACTACCTCAAATGAACAGCAAGCAAAATCTAAATTTGTTAAATATTAAGTTTCCTAATTTAATAGAAATATTAAATAATGATAAAATTATTAGGAAATCATTTTTTTTAAAATAACATGATAGAAATAAAACACAAAAATATACTTATTAAAGATTTTGAAGAAAAAGATATTAATAAAAAATTTATAAATTCACTGAACAATAAAAAATTAAATAAATTTTTATCTACAAGAAAAAGAAAACAATTTAAAAAAGATGCTATATCTTATTTTCAATTTATGAAGAAAAATGAATATATTTATTTAGCTGTATTTGATACTAAAAAAAAAGAATTTGTGGGTACAATCACATTTAGGGATCAAGATAAAAAGAAGTTTTCAATTGGTTATATGGTTTGTAACATCAAATATCTTGGTAATGATTTTTTTTTTAATAGTGTAAAATTAGCCATAAATTACGTTTCAAAAAAACATAAAGTAAAAGAAATAATTGCAGGCACAGATAAAAAAAATTTACCTAGTAGTTTTTTTTTAATAAAATTAGGATTTAAAGTCATTAATAAAAGTGATAAAAGTTTCAAATTTTTAAAAACTATAAAATAAACTTAACTTTAAAAAATTTTTATGAAAAATTATTTTGAAATAATTGATTCTATTAATAATATTTCTTCAATTGATAAATCTAAATTAATAAAAAAAAAAATTAAATTTTTGTGTAATTTTAATTCATTTCAATTGCAGGCTTACCTTGAATATTATTTAAAAAAAAAAGATATTTTAAGTGAAATTATAGAATCAGATTTTGATCAAATTCATCAACAAATAATCAAAATAAAAAAAGAGGACAAAATTGATGTACTTATTGTAGGAAATGAATTTAATTTAATTTACGAAAATAGTAAGTTAAATATAAATAAATTTGCTAATCATATATTTGAACAAATTGAACTGTTAAATAAACTAAAGAATAAAAATCCAAATGTTGAAATTATATATTTTAACTTACCTTACTTTTACTATGAAAATTTTAAAAGTGAAAAAGTTGATTTTGATAAAAATATTATTCATAAATATAATAAAAATATAAAAATTAAATGTAAAAATTACAACATAAATTTATTTGATTATAATTCTGCAGTGCTTGAAGTTGGTCAGAAAAATTTTTATAGCCAAAAAAATTTTTATAGTTCAAAAAATTTATTAAGTGAACATGGTTGTGATGTTTTAGCAAAAGATATATCTAAAATAATCAGATCGATATCATTAATAAAAAAAAAATGTTTAGTCTTGGATCTTGATAATACTCTATGGGGTGGAATTTTAGGAGAAGATGGTATTCATAATCTTAAAATTTCAGGTTCTTATGAGGGTGAAAAGTATTTGAAATTTCAGAAATATATTAAGCATTTATCTGAACAGGGAATAATTTTAGCAATTTCATCAAAGAATAATTATAAAGATGTTAAAGAATGTTTTAAAGAAAACAAAAATTTGTTCTTAAAATTAGATGATTTTTCAATAATTAAAGCTAATTGGAAATCAAAATATCTAAACATTAACGAAATAGCTGAAAATCTTAATATTGGTAAAGACTCTATAGTTTTCTTTGATGACTCAAAATTCGAAAGAGATCAGATGAAAAAATTTAATCCAGAAGTAAGCACTATAGATGTTCCTGAAGCAGTAGATGAGTATATAAATTCTATTGATGAAACTGCATTTTTTTATACTAACACTGATTTAACTAAAGAAGATATTAACAAAAAAAATCAATATGTTTTAGCAAGTAAAATTAAATCGTTTAAATCAAAGTTTAAAGATAACGAAAATGAAAAATATTTAAGAAGTCTTAAAATGAAGCTAACGATTTACAATATTGATGATAATAACTTTTTAAGATGTGTTCAAATGCTTAATAAAACGAATCAATTTAATTTAACAACAAATAGATATACCGAATTATCATTTAAAAATTATTTAAAAAAAAATACAATTTTACCGTTTGTTATAAGATTAGAGGATAAATTTGGTGACCATGGAATAACAGGTCTAATTACTGTTAAAATTTTGAAAAATAAATGCGCAATTGATAATTTCCTTCTATCTTGCAGAATTTTAGGTAGAGAAGTTGAAAAAGTAGCATTAAACGAACTATTATTAAAGTTAAAAAAAATTAAAATAAAGTTTGTAACCGGAATATATAAAAAATCTGACAAAAACTCACAATGCTCTGATTTTTATAGTAAAATGGGTTTTGAGGTTATCTCAAAAGAAAAATTTGTATTGAACCTTGAAAAATTTAAAATTAATTCAAGTAATTTATTGAAAGTGAAACATGAACAAAATGGAAGATGAATTAAAAAAAATATTTAAAAATATTTTTAAAATAGAAGAAAAAAAAATAAATAAAAAAACTAATTATAAAAGTATAAAGAATTGGGATTCTCTAAATCATGTAAAATTGGTTATGGCAATTGAAAGTAAATTTAGAATTTCTATTGATCCAGATCAGAGCATTAATTTTCTTAGTTACGATATTATATTAAAGTATTTAAAAAAAAAAATTAAAGAATAATATTAAAATAAATTGAAAATTATAATAAAAAAATTACTGAGCAAGTTGTTAAATAGATTTAATTTGTTTTTATCAATAAGTAAAATAGGTAATTACATATTGGACAAATTAGTTAAAAATTCTCTAGAAAGAGTATTATCACTAGAACATAATGAAATTAAATTCAAACTATCAACTCCTAATGCAGTTTGTCATTGGAGATCGAAAACACTTGCCACAAAAGAACCTGAAACAATAAAATGGATTGATAATTTTAAAAATAGTTCTATTTTTTGGGATGTAGGTGCTAATATTGGCATCTACTCAGTCTACGCTGGAAAAAAAGGACACAAGGTTTTTAGTTTTGAACCATCGTTTTTTAATTTGGAAACACTTTCAAGGAATATTAATTTAAACAATCTTTCTGACAATATAACCGTATTTCCAATTGCCTTGAATGATATTACAAAAATTAGCAAATTAAACATGAGTAATAATAGTTGGGGGTCAGCACACTCAACATTTGATAAAGAATATATGTCAAGTGGAAAAATTATGAACACCAAGTTTTCATACAAGACTATAGGATTTTCAGCAGATGATATAGCTGAAAATTTAAATATTGATCAACCTACCTATATAAAAATTGATGTTGATGGAATTGAACATTTAGTTCTGGAGGGTGGAAAAAAGATAATAAAAAATTCAAAAAGTATTTTGATAGAAGTTTATAAAAACTTTGAGGAGCAAAATATTAAAGTTAAACAAATTTTGAATGAATCTGGGTTTGAATTGACTGAAGAAATTTATTTTGAAAAAAATTCTTCAAACCAAATTTGGGAAAAAAAATAATTTATATCGATATATAGATGAAACAAATTTTATTTGTTAACAATATAGAGAGTCGTCAAAAAAATAAAAAGTATATACACTTAGAATATTTAGACGATAAATCAGAAGATTTTGATCTACAAGATTTAAAAAGACTAATAAATTTAAGATATGATTCTTGGTTGACTGAAGCAAAAAATTTCCATGAGGAAATATCAATTTTTTTTTCTGAAATAAATAAAAACTGGTGGCTCACAGATTCTTCAAGATTTATAATGTGGAAAACAAAAAATAATTATAGTTTAAATAATTACTTTTATTCAAAAGCAATATTGGAAATTACCGAAAAATATGATGAGGTTGTTGTTGTAGGTAAAAATGATGTTATAAAAAATTACATAGAATCTATTTTTAATAATGAGGAGTGTCAAAATAATGTATTATCAATATTTAAAAATTTAAATTTAAAAACATTAAAAATATCAATTTTAGCATTACTTAATGCTATAAAATATTTTTCAATTTTATTGAAAAAACCTCACCCAAAAATTTCAAATTATAAGTCAACAATAGTCTCATCTTTATCTCTAAATGATAATATAATTAAGGAAAAGAAAGATCATTTTTTTGGAGATATGCTGAATTCTAAAGAATATTTGTGGATTTATAATGATTATCCAAAGGAATTAACAAAAATAAAAAAAAATATCGATTTAAATAAAAAATCGTTTTTTTTTATAATTGAATTAGGATCAACCAAAATGATTGTGAAATCATTATTTTCTTTTTGGAAGTTTCAATATGATATTTTAAAAAATAAAAATTTTTTTATTAAAAATAAGATAAAAAATCATTTTTGGTTAGTTTTTTTTAATGAATTTTATTATGATAAAGTCTTGTATGAAGATATTTTTTATGAAATATATTTATCAAATCTTTATTCTAAAATCTTAAATAACAATAATAGTATTGATAAAATAATTTTGCCATACGAGGAAAATGGTTGGCAAAGATCAATTATAATACAAGCAAAAAAAAAAAATATTGTTACACTTGGTTATGCTCATGCCTCACATTCACAAGGTCATAAATATTATTTTTCGATAAGTAAAAAAATTAATCCGCCAAGACCAGACAAAATTTTGACAACAGGTAAAATTGCCTTGCAAAAATTTATTGAAATTGGTTATAAAAGGGAAAATTTAATTATATTAGGATCTGATAAGTATCATAAAAAAAATAACAATATTTCTAAACTAGAAACTAGAAAAAAAAAACTTATTATTTATGTGTGGAGTAGGTTTGGAGATAGTAAACTTAGCAAAATTATTATCAGATAATGAGAAATTCTTCAAAAAATATAACTTTATTATAAGAGAAAATCCTCATTCTTGGGCAGAAGAACAGCTATTAGCAAAAAAAATTTTTAAAGAAAAAAATATTGAATATCAGGTTTCAAAAAAAAGTTTTAAAGAAGAAATATTAAATTCTAAATATATAATTTACGAAACTAGTACTGCTGGATTAGAGGGAATTTTAATGGGAAGATTAGGGGTACAAATAAATGTTACAGACAACATTTATTCAAATCAATTTCAAAATATTAATGACTCTAAAATCAAATATTGTATGAATATGAATGAATTGAAAAAATTAATTGATTATTATGAAACCTTAGATGAGAAAATGTATAGAGCACTAGTTGATGAACAAATATCTCAAGTTGCTAATTTAATTGAAAAAAAAAATTTATTAGCAATAAAACAGATAGAAAATTTATAATGAATATAGCAATTTTAGGATTTGGAATAATGGGCACTCAAATTTCAGCTCTAATGTCTTTATTAGATTTTAACGTAACTATTTTTACTAATTATTCTGATTTGGAATTATTTAATAGAAATAAAAAAAAATTAAGTAAGCTTTTTAATTTACCAATTAATAATAAAAGTATTATTTTTAAAAATTACAAAGAATTGTTTGATACAAATAGCCTAGTTATTGAATGTGTAAACGAAAATCTAGATTTAAAAAAAAAAAATTATGAAATTTTTAAAAATGCTAAATATGGTTTTTTTTCAAACTCTTCCTCTTTTGTGCATAACGAGATAGGTACAGGAGTAAACAGTCTTCACTTTTTTAATCCTATAAACTTGAAAATTTTAGAGACCTCCATTGATCATACTGGAGATAATTTGGTCTATAATGCGCTCTTAGATAAGTTAAAAAAAATAAATTTTGATTTTTTCAAAATTAATAAAAATAGAGGTTATCTTGGAAATTCAATAGTTTTTTATCAAATTTCAAATTTTTTTTACTTACAAGAAAGATTATTTTATAATTATGAAGATATAATAAGAATGAGTAATAAGTTAAATTTGCAATTAAATCCAATAAACTTAATAGATTTAATAGGTGTAGATACTTGTCTAAAAATACTTAAAAATTTGAATGAAAAAAATAATCAATTTTATATTCCTGAAATATTACAAACAGCATTAGATAAAAATATTTTAGGTAAAAAGAATAAAACCTCAATTAAATCACTTTTAAAATAATGAATGAAAAATTGGAATTTAAGAGAGTGTAATATTGATGATTTGAAAAAAGTTACAGACTTTTTGAATAAAAATTTCTCAATTGAAGATAAAGATTTTTTTTGGAAACAAGAGAATATTAAATTAAAAATTTTTAATAGTCCAAAAGGAGTTGGGTCGTTTATTTATGGTATCACAGAAGATGATAAAATTATTGGGACAGCCTCACTTACTATTAAAAGACTCGTTTATAATAATAAAGAAATAAAAATTGCTGAAATTGGAGATACTTTTACAGTACAATCTAAAACGTATATTGATAAAAATGGTTATGAAAAATTTAAATGTCTAAATAATAAAAATTTAAATAATATACATGATGAAAAAAAACTGTTGTTTATAAATAAAAGTATATTTGGAAGATTAGTCGAAGAACTTAAGATTAAAGCAAAAAATACAGATATTGACTTAATTTATGGAACAGCGAATTCTAATTCGTCATCAAGCTATTTAAACAGACTAGAATTTATTAGAGCAAATAAAAATGAAGTAAATGAATATTTTTTTATTACTACTAAATTAATTGAGAAAAGATTTGAAAAATTAAAAAAAATTAATTTTTTTTTAAATTCATCATTAAATGTGATTTATAATTTGTATTTCAAATTTTTGATAAACCAAAACAAATTTAATATAAAGTGCGTAAATGAAATTCAATATGAAAGAGATATAATTGACAATTTTTGGAACGAATATCAATTTAAAAATGATACAATAATAAGAGATTATAACTTTATTAAATGGAGGTATTTCAGTGATAAAAATTATAAGATGTATTTTTTATATAAAAAAGGAAAATTAATTTCATGGATAATATTAAAAGAAAAAAATTTAGATAAATTTAAAAAAATTACAATTTGTGATTTTTTATATAGTTGTTCTAAGAAAGAATTTTTATTTTTTTTTTATAAAGTTTTAAAAAAAAATGATTATCAAAATTGTATAATTAATTTTTGGTCAAATACAAATCAAGATATTTTTAAAAGTATATTCTTCTATAAAAATAAAAAAATCAATTTAATTTATTATTTTTTGAATAAACATTTTAAAAAAAACTTTAATTCAATTAAAAATTTTACCATTGGTTGTTCTGATAATATTTAATAATGTTTTATAATAAAAAAAAAATAAATATCTCAATATTATTTCACGGTATTGAATATGATAAACATAAATCTGAAATAAACAAAGAAATGTTTATTGATATTGTTGAAATAAAAAAACTTATAATCTTTTTAAAAAAAAAAAATTTTAAATTCACTTTTTGTAATGAATTTATAGATAGTGAAAAAACATGCAGTATATCTTTTGATGATGGATATTCTGGTGTTAGAGAATTTAATGATTTCTCTCTTGAACACTCAATACCATACACTTTGTTTCTTAATTCATATAATATAATTAATAACTTACCATTTATTTGGGACTTATATAAATTGCAAAATAAGAAAAATTATAATTTTTTGTCAGATTATAAAGAAAATTATAATTTAATTGATAAAAAAATAATCTCATCTTTAAAAGAAAAAAAAATTTATATGCCATTAAATACAGATGATATTTTAAGATTTGATAAAAACTCATTGGCAAAATTCTCTTTACACACGCATTTTCACCAAGTTTTGTTGGGTAATTTTTTAAAAAAATATGATGAGGAAATAAAAAAGAATATTGAATTTTTAGTTAATTTTTCAAAATCTGATGTAAGATCTATTGCTCTTCCTTGTGGCTTATATGACGCAAATTTAATCAATAAATTACAAAATGATTTTGATAAAATATTTACTATAAATGGAGGTGTTGCAAGAAATAAAAAAATAGTAAATAGAATTTCATTAGTAAACCCATTAAAAATATCACTTTTAGATCAAATAGAATATTTTTTATCAAACAAATTTATTATTAAAAGATATCTAGTTAATAAGAAATACTCACTAATTTCTAAAATTAAGAATATATCTTTAGAGTATGATCAAAAAAATTTATAAATTTAGTGTAGTAATTCCTACAAAAAATAGGTTTGAAGATTTGAAAAAAATTATTAAATCTATTCTTCATCAAAACTTGATCCCAAATGAACTTTTAATTATAGATCAAAGTAAAAATAATCATAATAAATCTTTTGATAAAATTATAAAAAATCAAATTTATTTGAGATATTTTCATAAAAAAAAAATTAAAGGTTTAACAGAAGCAAAAAATTTCTCTCTAAAATATGTTAAAAATGAAATTATTTTTTTTTTAGAGGATGACATAATCTTAAAAAAAAATTTTTTTAAGAATATAATAGAAATATTTGAAAAAAACCCAAAAATATTAGGAATTTGTGGAATATTAATTAAAGAAAAAAAAATAAATTTTTTTTCAAAAATATATAATTTTATTTTTTTAAATGGGATTTTTAAAGATAAGAGACTGTATTTGTGGAACCATAATCAAAAATCAAAATTTATCTATAGTGATAAAATTTCAGGAGGAATTTCTGGGTGGAGAAAAATAATTTTTAAAAAAATAAATTTTGATAAAAAAAATAATTTTCATTTATTTGAGGATGTAGATTTCTCAGTTAGAGTTAATAAAATTTGGCCTAAATCAACAATTGTTACTACTTCCGCAAAAGTAGTTCATAAATGGTCAAAGATAAATCGTAATAAAGATATAAAATTATTAGAACTAAAACTAATTGAAGCCTATAAGTTTTATAAAAAAAATGATGACAATTTTTTTAATACAGATTTCTTAATTTTTATTTTGGGTCAATTATTAATATGTTTATTTAAAACTATTTCTTTATTTAATTTCTCTTATATAAAAACTTTTATTAAAACTTTATTTTGCTTAAAAAAAATTAAGATTTATTCTAAATGATTAAAAATATAGGTATTCTTGGAGCGTCTAGTTTTATAGGGCAAGAATTGATAAAACAACTAACGCTTAAAAATTTTAATATTTATATTTTATCAAGAAAAAAAAAAGATCAAAATATAAGGTCAAAAAATATTTTTTTTATAAGAGGTCAATTTAATAAAAAAAATTTAGTAAAATTCTTTAATAAAGTTGATGTAGTGATTAATTTAATTGCAGAAATAGAAAATATTGAAAAAATGTATGATGTTAATGTAAGAATGTTACAGAAAATTATTTCATTTTCAAAAAAAAAAATCAAAAAAATTATTCACATATCATCCGTCAGTGTGTATGGGAAAAATATGAACAAAACTATTAGTGAGTCATCTCAATGCTTGCCAGATCAAGAATATGGAAAAACAAAATTAATTGCAGAAAAATTAATTATAGAAGCATCAAAAAAAAATTTTTTCAAAGCAATAATTATTAGGCCATCTACGATTTTAGGTAAAAATATGAAAAATCAATCAATATTTAGAATGATAGGCTTAATAAAAGAAAACAAATTTTTCTATTTTAATAATAAAAATTCAAATATGAATTATATCTATGTTAATGATTTTTGCGCAGTCATTACAGAATTTGTTGATTATAATAACTTTAAAAATTATGAAATTTTTAATTTTTCAAATAAAATTAAATTACGAAAGTTTGTTCAAATTATATTAAAAAGATTTAATAAAAAAGATCGTTTGATTAATTTGCCCTATAAATTAATTAAAACAATTTCTTATTTACATTGTTTTTTAAAAAAATTTCCTTTAAAACCATCACGTGTAAGAGCTCTTAATGTAAGATTATCGTATTCAAATAATAAAATCGCAAAAATAATTGATATCAAAAAGTATAACAATATTAAAAAAGGAATTTTAGAGTTAGTTGAAAAGTTTGATTAAAAAAAAAATTTGTTTTGCAGCAAGTGTACCTACTTCAATTAATGTATTTTGGAGAAACCAAATTATTTTATGCAAATCGCTGTTTGATATCACTATTGCTAGTATTTCTAAAAATAAATCTCATCTTAAAGATTTAAATGTTCGTTATAAAAATATAAAAATTGAAAGAAATCCAAAAATTTTTCTAGATTTTTTACTATTAATAAATTTTTATAGATATTTAAAAAATCAGAACTTTTATATTCTTCATACACAAACACCTAAAGCTGGTTTTATTTTTCAATTTGCAGCGTGGATAACTAAAGTTCCAGTAAGAATACATACTTTTACAGGTCAAGTTTGGGCAAATAAAAAAGGCATGAGTAGATTTTTTTTTAAATTATTTGACAAATTTATTTTCTATTTTTCAACTCATATTATAATTGATAGTAATTCTCAAAAAAATTTTTTGATTTCAGAAAATGTAATAAATAAAAAAAAAAGTATTGTTTTTGGAAATGGTTCAATATCTGGCGTTAATATCAAAAAATTTAATACAAAATTAGATAGAATTTATCTTAGAAAAAAATATGGAATTCCTAAAAACGATACTGTGATTTTATATATTGGAAGATTAAATCCAGATAAAGGAATAATAGATCTTGTAAAAACTTTTAATTTATTAAAAAAAGACCATAAAAATTTGTCATTGGTTTTTGTTGGTTTTGAAGATGGTATTGAGGTATCAAGTATAAAAAACAATATTGATGATAATTTTAGAAAAAATTTTTATTATTTTAAGTATTCTCTGTATCCTAATCATTTCATGAGATTGTCAGATATTTTGTGTGTGCCTAGTTATAGAGAGGGTTTTGGTCAAGTAGTTGTAGAAGCTGGCGCATGTGGAATACCCTCGGTTGTTAGTAATATTTATGGTCTGAAAGATTCAATAATAGATAAAAAAACTGGATTTTTTTTTCAAGTAAAAAATATTTCTAACCTAAAAAAAAAGCTTGAAAAGTTAATTATTAATAAAAGTTTAAGACTTAAAATGGGTTTTAACTCTAAAAAAAGAGTTAACAAGTACTTTTTAAGTAAAATTATTGATAAGAGCCAAAAAAATTTTTATAAAAAACTTATAAAAGATAATTTATAAATTTTAAGATGCATATAAATAAAGATGATTATTTGAATAAAGGATTTTTGCAGATAGAAAATTTTTTTTCAGATGAACAATTTAATATTTTAAGGGAATTTGTTGATAAAAAGATTAATCACAATAATGATAAATCTTTTTTTTTAACATCTAAATCAAATTCTGAATTAGATATTTTCTTTCAAAATAATAAAGATTTAAGAGACAAAATTGAAATGGTAATAAAAAAATTTGATTTTGTTAATGAAAATAATGATAGTTTTTATTCATACAAATGTTTAAGGGTTATCAAGAATAGTAGAATTAAAAGACAGATAAGAGATTTTCATTTTGATTCACATATTCTTACAATTTTAATACCAATCTATATTCCTGATAGAAAGAATTCAGAAAATGGACATTTAATGATGTCTCCTAAACTAAGAAAACAAACTAAAAATATTTTTTTAAATATATTTCAAAAATTTTTTTATCAGAATAGAGTTTTATTTCATCTAACTAAATATATGTGGTTTCAAAAAATAATGAATTTTAAAAAATTTATACTAAAGCCAAAATCGATTTTTATATTTAATGGATTTACCAATCTTCATGGAAATCTTGAAATATATCAAGGTGATACAAGAGCTACATTTTTAATTCATGTTTTTGATTTGTTTAAAAACTCAAAATTAGTTTCTTTTAATAGGAGTCTAAGAATTTTTAAAGAAAAAAGAATAATGAATAAAAATAAGTTATAATGAATTTTTTTTTAGATAGTTTTGTTTTTTTTTTTATAATAATAATTTTTACATCAATTTTTTTTGGCCATTTTATTTCAAAAAAAATTAAATTACTTGATTTACCAGGACAAAGAAAAATCCATAAATATCCTGTTCCAATATCTGGTGGTATTTCTTTTATGATATCTTTCAATATAGTCTTTGTTACACTCTTATTAAAATATACTGAATATACTTATTTTTTATTAACAATTTTGACATCAATAAACATAATTTTTATAATGGGTATTTTAGATGATTATATTAATTTAAATTATAAAATTAGAGTTTTTGTATCAATTTTTGTTTATTTATTTTTCATAACCACACCTACTGTTAACTCAATTTACACAATTCAAAATTTTTTAATTGACTCTATATATCTAGAAAATTTCGAAATTATAATTCAATTAAATTATTTTCACGCTATTATGTTTTCAATCTTCTGTTTACTTTTTTTTCAATTTTCTACAAATATGATTGATGGTATTAATGGATTGTGTTTAATCCATTTATTATTTATAAATATTTTATTAAAAACTTTTCAACTAGAAATTTTTGTAATTAATCAAATAAATACATTTCTAATATTATTTATTTTAGTTTATTTAATTTTAAATATTCAAGGTAAATCATTTTTGGGTGATGCTGGTGTTTATAGCTTATCTTTCTTAACATCTATTATAATTTTGGCACATTATAAATCACTAAACATTGATTTTTTGGATATTATTATATTTTCATTATTTCCATCTCTTGATCTTTTAAGATTATTTGTAAGGAGATTAATAGCAAAAAAAAGCCCATTTTTACCTGATAAAAATCATTTGCATCATAGAATTTTATATAAATTAGGTTACTATAATACTTTATCAATTTTTATTTTTATATTTGGAGTTTCCTCTATTTATATTTTTTTAAATTTAGAATTTAAATTATTATTTATACTCGCAATTTCTATTATTTATTTTATAATAATCTATATTACTCAGAGCAATCAAAGATTTATTAATGGAAAATAATAAAAAAATTATATATTTTGACAAAAATATTAATAGAAAATCTGAAATTGTAAAAAAAAGTTTACAATTTTTTAAAAATAAAAAAATTCCAATGCCATCAGTCGTTGAAATAAGTGACTCTGGTGTTTGCAATAGAAAATGTTCTTTTTGTCCTAGAAGTAATCCAGAATGGATTGAAAAATTTGATAATAGGGAGTTTATAACTAAAGAACTTCATGAAAAAATTTGTAAAGAATTAAAAGAAAATAGTTATCAAGGTATTGTAGTCTATTCTGGATTTAATGAGCCATTATTAAATAAAAAATGTTATGAAAATATAGCAAGAACAAGAGAGTATTTGCCAAATGCTAAGATAGAATTAATAACTAATGGAGATGCTTTAAATTTAAAAAGACTAATAAAATTATTCAACTCTGGACTCTCAACTATTTTGATAAGTGTTTATGATGGTCCTGAAGATGAAGAGAAATTTAAAAAATTAGTGTCAGATGCAGGATTAGATGAAAAACAGTATGTAATTAGAAAAAGATATCTACCACCAGAAGAGGATTTTGGAATTACTATAAGTAATCGTTCAGGTTTAATGGATAAAGCTGAACATAAAATAAGCTCATTAAAAACTTCTTTAGAAGAGCCTTGCTACTATCCAGCTTACTCATTTTTTATTGATTATAACGGTGATGTATTGATGTGTTCTCATGATTGGGGTAAGAAAAATATTTTAGGTAATCTTAACTCTAGTTCAATTTATGAGATATGGACTTCCCAAAATGCTGAGAGATCAAGAACAAATTTATATAATTCTAAAAGAAATTTTAGTCCTTGTAATGTGTGTGACGTGAAAGGAAGTTTAATTGGAAAAGAGCATGCAGAAAAATTCAAAGAAATTTCAAAATAATAAAAAAATTTTTATTTTAGGTGCAAGTTCTGATATTGGACTTGAAGTAGTAAAAAAATTTTTGTCTCAAGGTTATGAAGTTATTGGTCATTATAATAAAAATAAAAGACAATTATCAAAAATTAAAAACAAAAAGCTTTTTCTATTTAGATTTGATTTAAAAAATATCGAAAAATTTGAGGAAAGCGTAAAAAAAAATAAAAGATTAAAATCAGTAACCAATTTCTTAAGTTTAACTGGTTATCAAAATCCTTCTTCAATTTTTAAATTTCAAATTCAGGATTTTTATACACATATTAATGTAAATTATTTATCAAATATAATTTTTTTAAGAGCCGTAATTAAGCCTATGATTAGAAATAACTACGGTCGGATTCTTTTAACATCAAGTATTGGAACTAAATATGGAGGTGGAATAAATACATTTGCATATTCAATATCAAAGTTTATGAATGAATTTTTTCCTAAATATTTAAGAGAGATTAATTATAAAAATATAATTGTTAATACACTTCAAATAGGACTAACAAATACTAAATTGATTCATAAAGATAAGTCAAAAAATTTAAAAAAGAGAATTGAATTAATACCTATTAAAAGAATGGCAACTATCAATGAGGTTTCAGGTTATATATTTGATTTTTTTAAAGAAGAAAATAAATTGATAACAAATCAAATTATTAATATATCGGGTGGAGAATAATTTTAATTAGTTGTTCAAAAGCATTCTAAATTTTATTATATGATATTGGTTGTTTTTTTAACAATCTTTTTAAATTTTTAATATCATTATTATTACATACTTTAATTAAATCTTTACAAAATTTTATAATTTTAATTTTTATATGTTTCTCTTTTTTACCTTTTAAAATTAAGGGATGAGAAGATTTTTCAAAATTTTCATTATGCAAAAAAAGTTTTTCTTTGATTTTTTCTCCTTTATTCAAACCAATAATTTTTAACATTATATCATTTTTTGATGTAATTTTTTTATTTTTTTCTATCAAATTATATCCAAAAAAATTACACATTTTTTTCGCAAGATCAAAAATTTTTATTGGCTTGCCCATATCAAGAATAAATATTTTCCCTTCATTATTCATATTTCCTGCTTCAATAATTAAACTTACTGCCTCAGATATTGACATAAAATATCTCTCGACTCTCTTATGCGTCAAAGTAATTGGACCACCAGATAGAATTTGTTTTTGAAAAATAGGTATTACAGATCCTGATGAACCAATCACGTTTCCAAATCTAACAATTGTAAAATTTGATTTCGTTTTTTTTTCAGAAAATTCTTGGCAAAGTAGTTCTGAGATTTTTTTTGTTAAACCCATAATATTATTAGGTTCAACAGCTTTATCTGAGGATATAAGTACAAATTGTTTAATTTTGTAAGCAACAATTAATTCACAAAGGTTTAAGGTTCCAAGCACATTATTTAATATTGAATAACATATATTATTTTCTACTAATCCAACGTGTTTATATGCTGCTGCATGATAGACAGTATCAATCGAATGAGCATTAAATATATCGGTCAAATATTTTTTTTCTTTAATTGAGATTAAGTAAGTTATAATTTTTGTTGATTTACTATTTATATTTTTCAAAATTTCTTGTTGAATTTTAAAGAGTGAAGATTCAGAGGAGTCTAAAATGATTAATTTTTTTGGTTTTAAATTTAAAACTTGTTTGCTTAACTCAGAACCAATAGATCCACCAGCTCCTGTAATTAAAACATTTTTTTTAAATATATTCTTATTTTTTAAAGGATATATATCATAAATTTTTTTTTTATTAAAAAAATTATCATAGCTAATTTTTTCTAAAGATGTAACATTTTGATTTTCAATTAAAATATCATCAACACCACCTGTAATTTTAATAGAAATAGATTTATTTATTTTATAAATTTTTTTAATCAAATTTGTTTTTTCATCATCTCTAAGACTTGGTATTGCAATATAAATTTCAGTTATTTTTTTTTTATTAAGTAGTTCCGCCAAACTATCAAAGTTAATGATTGGAATTTTAAACAATTCTTTTCCATGAAGCTCAATAGAGTCATCAACAAAAGCAATTATTCTACTTTTTTTTTGTTTTATTAAATTTTTAAAAACTTTTTTTGCAGTAATACCAGCACCATAAATTGCTATATTTTTTTTTTTAATAGACATTTGAAAATATGATTATCATAAGTTTAATTAATTTATAGTAAATTAAATTGTTATTAATGTTAAAAAATTATATTACTTGTTAAAAATTAATGTTTAAAAATTATATTAATTATAAAAATATTTTCGTAAATTTTCCAGGAATATTAATTTCTTTATTGCCAGCACTTTTAATTTCTGGCCCATTTTTATCAGATCTTGCAATATCAATAGTTACAATTCTATTTTTGATAAACACATTTAAAAATAAACTTTTTCAATATTATAAAAATTTATTTTTTTTAGTATTTATATTATTTTATGTGTATTTAGTTCTTAATAGTTTAATTAATAATTTTAATTTAGACTCCCTTAAAATATCAATTTTTTATTTTAGATACGGAATATTTAGTTTAGCATTTTGGTATATACTTAATCAAAATAAAAATGTTTTGAAATATTTGTTTTATTGTTTTGCTTGTTGTTTTATCTTCTTGATAATTGACGGTTATTATCAGTACTTTACTAGTTTCAATTTATTTGGACTAAAAATTGATAGTGGAACCAATAGACCAAGTAGTTTATTTGGAGATGAATTAATATTAGGGAGCTATTTAAGTAGACTTTATGGGATTTTTTTTGGCTTAGCAATTTATTTATATAATTTTATTAATGATAAAAATAAATTTTATTTTCTAGGTATAATTTTTGTTTTAGTTGAAACACTAATTTTTTTAAGTGGTGAAAGAGCATCTTTTTTTTACCTTAACTTAAGTTCAATTTTTGTAATTGTATTGATTAAAGATTATAAAGTATTTCGATCTATGATTATGATTTTTACATTCATATTAATTTCCTTAATTACTCTAGTTAATGATAATGCAAAATCACGTATCATTGATAAAACAATAGCCCAAATGAATTTTGATAGTAATCAAAGAATAAAAGCTTTTTCACAGCACCATGAGGATCATTATCTTTCTGCACTAAGAATGTTTAAAGATAATAAATTATTAGGTGTTGGAGTTAAAAATTTCCGTAATTATTGTGATGTAGATAAATATAAAATTAACGAAACTAGCTGTGCTACTCACCCTCATAATACTTATATTCAGATTTTAACTGAAATTGGTATAATTGGTTTTTTATTTATCCTAAGCGTTTTAATATTATTTGTATACAAAGTAATAAAACATTTTTTTATGACCTTTAAGAAAAAATATTATTTTAATGGATTAGAAGTTTGTTTGTTATCAGCTATTAGTATTACTTTATGGCCCGTAGTACCAACAGGAAATTTTTTTAATAATTGGTTAAGCATCATTTATTATTTACCAATCGGAATTTTATTATTTAGTTTCGATAACAGAAATAAAAAGATTAATTTTTAACTTATTGACTTTAATATTTATGTTGATATCTAGAATTCTTATAGAAATAAACTTTTTAAATTGTTATGATTCTTGGATTAATACCTGCAAGATTAAACTCACAAAGATTACCAAATAAACCATTAGTTTCACTAGAAGGAATTCCTATAATCGCGCACGTTTTAAAACGGGCAAAAATGTCAAAAAAAATTGATAAAATACTAGTATGTGCTGACGATAAAAAAATAGATGATGTTGTAAAAAATTTTGGAGGAGAATGTTACCTTACTGCAAAAAACTTAAAAAATGGTACCGAAAGAATTGCTAGTTATTTAAAAAAAAATAAAACATTAAGTAAAATTAAGTTAGTAGTTGATATTCAGTGTGATGAAGTTTTTTTAGATCCAAAAGATTTAGATAAACTAATCAAGTTTCATTTGAAAAATTATGATAAATTTGATGTTGTAATACCACATTCTTTAACGAATGAATCAAATAATTTAAATTATTGTAAAATAATTTCTGATAAATTAAACAGAGTTTTGTATTTAACTAGATCAGATTCACCAGTAAACTTTAGATCAGAAAAAAAACCATTTAAAAGACATTTAGATTTTATTTCTTTTAAACCAAATTTTTTAAAAAAATTTAAAAATTTGAAGAATAGGGAATTAGAAGAATATGAAGGAATTGAATTATTAAGAGCAATTGAAAATAATTATAAGGTTGGGACGTTTAAAATAAATAAAGACATATTCTCTATAAACACTAAAATTGATTTAGAAACAGCTAAAATTTTAATGAAATCAGACAAGATTAAAAATAAATATTAGCATTAATGAAAAAAAAATATAATTTTTTTATTTTTGATCTTGATGGCGTAATATTTGACTCAAAAAAAAATATGTTTTTATCGTGGGAGGCAACAAAACATAAATTCAGACTTAAAGCTACTTTTGAATCATATTTTCAAAATATAGGAAAACCTTTTGATGATATTATGAAATCTTTAAATGTTCAACCATCAAAAAAAATTGCAAATTGCTATAAAGAAAATTCATTAAAGTATATATCAAGAATTAAACTTTACCCTAACGTTATTAAAATTTTAAATCTTTTAAATAAAAAGAAAATTAAATTTTCAATCGTAACTTCAAAAGATCGAGTAAGAACTTTATTTTTACTCAATAAATTCAAAATTATTCCTTATTCTGTTCACTGTCCTAGAAAAAATATTTTGGGCAAACCAAATCCAGATATGCTAATCTCAGCAATTAAGAAAAGTAAATTAAAGAATATCAAAACTTGTTATGTGGGTGACACGCACATAGATCGTAAGGCTGCAAAAAATGCTAAAATAGATTTTATATTTGCTAGCTATGGTTATGAACTTCAAAGAATGCCAAAAAACACAATTTACATTAATAATTTTAAAGATTTAAAATCATATATGTAATAAAAGTACCAATATTTAGTTTTGAAAATATATGAACTTTTTTTTTGGATTAAATTATGGATTTATTTCGTCAGAAATTAATATTCCTAAATTTAATTTTTTTAATAAAAAAATATTTAGTAATTACAAAGTTTACAAGGCAAAACCCAATCAAGACTATTGGAAAATTGAAAGTTTAAATTATAATGAAAATGAATCATTTTTTTTTATTTCAAATGAACAAATTGATAATAATTCAATTTTCTTCCTTGCAAATTCTAATGAAATAAAAAATATTTCCTTTAATAATAAATTTCAAAATTTAGTAAATTTTAATAATTTAACAGATAAAGACCCTGTAGAATTTAGAGCTAATTTAAAATTATCTTTAACAAATGGAGGTTATTCATCTTATCAATCTGAGTATAATTATCTTATGACAAAAAAAAAAGGAAGTATTTTAAGTCCATTAAATTTATTATTTAACACTGAGGCTGATAAAAACTTATTTGTCTTCAGAAATATTTTTTTTAAACCTGAAATAAATAAATACAAAATATATCTTATTTCGTTAAAACAGAATAAAATTTTAAAATATTATGACATATATAGTAATACAACAAATATTATTGAAATTGATAAAAAATTTATTAAAGAGGACATCTTTTTTTTTACAGATAAAATTATTGGTATTCCATTATATCTATCCCTGAAGGATAATCATTTATCCCTTGAACATACACATCCACCGCATCATTATATTTTAAGTGAAGATAAATTTAAAATTGTTAATAGAATGAAAAATAAATTTAAAGAAATTGTTGATGAGCAAATTATTAAAAAATAGATTAATTTATAAAATAAGAAATTTAACAGGTTTTAAACCATCACTATTCAATATTAATAATTCTCATTTGAACACTTCAGTTTCAGATGGTTTTTTTTGGAGAACAGACAATGGTTTTAAAACTATATTTAGATTTATGGATATAATGTATTTGTTTTATGAAATACATTCTTCAATTGAAATAGTTTTTTTTGATAAAAATAACAATTTAATAAAAAATTTAACAAAAAAAATTGATCTTAATAATGAACTTAAAATTGATGCAAAATTTTTAGGAACCGAAGATTATGGCACATTTTATGTTTTTCATAAGTCTAAAGATAAATTAAATTCGTGCTTAAGACAAAGTTGCTATACAGGATATTCTTTTAAAAATAATATTCCATCTTTTGTGCATGGTAATACCCCAACCACATTGAAAGATATAAATCCTAAAATTAATAAGATTAATTTTGGACTAGGAGGTAAACACCTTTTTAAAAAAAAAACATATAAAGTTCAAAATTTTATAAGTGCAAAAAAAACAGAAATTTTAATAATTAATCCCTGTAATGGTAAATTAAAAATTGAGATAAATAATGAAAATATTGAGCTCGGAGAAGGTTGTTCTAAGTTAATTAAACTAAATTTAAAAACTATTGAAATCAGATCAAAATGCTACTTACTTAGACCAATTATATTTGATTACTATGGAAGTTTTTTAGACGTTTATCATGGATAATTTTTAGTAATCATATCCATAGATTGACAAATTCAAAATTAATAATATAAGAATTACGCCTGGTGATTATTGCGAAAGTGTAATACCCGATCCCATTCCGAACTCGGAAGTCAAGCCTTTCAGCGCCAATGGTACTTTGTCTTAAGACACGGAAGA
>MDSV01068882.1_pt1 | contig 40594 bp, 14 predicted proteins | sample 810851 | NCBI WGS metagenome assembly MDSV01 (sample SAMN05326640, study PRJNA326480) | marine metagenome | isolation source: seawater | place: Atlantic Ocean: North East | collected 2012 | reverse complement strand
TGGCGTGCCGGGGTTCACGTCCAACCCGGGGGGCGGGGGCAGGTCTCCCAAATCCGGGAGCGCCTTGGCGGATTGATTCATCGTCGCCATCACATCGCGTGTTTGGTCCTCCGAAGGAACCTCATCGTCACCGTACACCTCACGGCGATAGATGACCAACATCCACACCGCCGCCGAGAGCGAGAGCATGGTAATGACGTACAGGAAGAGGCTGAACCGCTGCTCTCCAATGTCCTCTCGAAGCGCGTCACCGTCACGTGCGACCTCTTCGGTCAGGAGAAGCGGAGACAGAGGCATCCGTTCGGATTCAACACCGTCGACCAGCAGGAGGAGGCGGTGTTCGAGGCGATCACCAACCTCACCGTCTGCGGTGACTTCGAGTTGCACCTGCAGATCGGAGTTCGCGCTTGCAACGAAGTCTTCACGAGCAATTTCCGCCCAGAAGCCTGCATCTTGACGGCGTTGCAACACGAAAGACACATCGCCCGTTCCGCCTTCGTTTGTGGCTTGAATGTCCAACACGGCGGCCTGACGAGGTGCCGGGCTTGGGTCGTCCCACAACGCCACGGTGGTGCCGAGGTCGATGGACGGCCCGAGCAAGGACAGCGGCCAGGTGGCAAACGGTGTGTCAACGGTGTTCGACGAGGTGTCGAAGGGGTTACCGGCAGCATCGCTGCCCGAAACCCAAACGTCGACCATGTACGTCGGCAAGAGCGTGGTGGCTCCCGCGTCGGTCAAATCGAGCGTGCCGCTCCAGAAGAATTGCTCACCAAACGGCGTGGTGTCGGGCAGTTCGAGCGCACCACGGGAGATCTCCGCCTCACCTGCACGGACACGGTAGTGAAGCACTGCGGACTCGCCTGCATCAAATCCATGGTCATCGAGGGTCTCAAGCTGCACCAACAGATCGTGGGCTTGTCCGATGGGCAAGGCTTGTCCGGCTTCAATCCTTGAAAGGCTGACAGCCGCCAAGGTTGGAGAAGAACTGTCCACGATGAACCGTACGCGTGGAACGATGTCGGTTTGGTCCTCGGCCAAGCCAGGAAGGTCATCAAGCCCCAATTTCAGGTCCAAATATCCCGAACGAATGCTTGGAACAAGCAGGTCCAGCGAAAACTCACCGTCCGTCCGTGGACTGGTGATCCAGACGTAGTCGTAGTCTCCAAAGGTCACGTCGAAAGCACCCGCGGGGGCAGGTGTTTCGTCTTCTGAGAAGAGGACGCGACCCGTGACCCTGAGCGCTTGCCCGGCACCGATGATGGTCTCGTCGAAATCCTCGTTGTAGTGATTCGTCCCGTCTCGCAATTCAACCGCCCGGATGTGACCGCTTTCGGTATCGAATCGGAAGTCGTTGTCCAGACTCCACCAGTTGTTGCTCAAACTGGATTCGACCTCAAAGCATGGCACGTTTGGATCAAAACCGCAAGGTTGGTCCGTTACGCTGACCTTCGGCCGAACAAAGGACGTCCCATCGGTGTCGAAGGATTCCGGGAAATTCCAGGTCAGCTGGAACAACGCACTGATCACGATCAAGTTCGGATCCACTGCATCAAGTTGGACGCTGGAGTACAAGTTGCTCACGGCGAGGAATTCGCCACCGGTGGTCATTTGCGCCACAGGCGCACCGTTCTCGTCCGGCGACAGGGTGATGAAAATCGAGGTGTCGTCGTCGTCGAAGTCACCTCCGAGGGCAAATTGGACCTGCTGGATGTCTTCCCACCCATTGCCGTCGGACAGGCTGATTTGCGCCGTGTACGGCACGCCGGGATGCAAGGGTGATTCGTCGTCATGTCCAACAATGGTGGAATTCGCTGAATCGAGCTCGGGTTGGAATTCTTCACGAACGGTGTAGGTCACCAAATCTGCGGACCAGTCCGGCAGCACTTCGCCCGGGCGGTTGCCGCACAACGCGGAACCCAGATCCTCTGGGCAGACAGGCCCTCCTCCCATGGCCACGACGTTGTCTTGCGCGTCCTTTCCAGTGACGTAGAACGAGACGCGTTGGCCGTGAACCAGCATCGAATCGTCAATGCTGGTCTCAAAGATGTTCAGCCCTCCAGCCCGCACTTCAGGAGAGGAGACGGTCTTCAATTCGTATTCTTCGGACTGAGGCAGTCCGTCGAAGTTGTAGTCCGTGCACCCAATCGCTTGGCTTGCTTTGCATCCCAACCAGTAGTGAAGGCTGATCTGATTGGGTGGGTCCACCGAATCTTGGATGACGAGGCTGATGGGTTGGGCCGTCGCTGCATGCAATTCAACGCCGTCTGTGGGGTCTGAGGACAACACCAGGGGTGAGTTTCCGTCGAGGGTCAACCGAATCGTGTTGTACCCGGGGTTGGTGAAGGTCGAACCGTTCACCAAATCGACCGCTTCCACGTAGAACGCCATGCCGCCAGGGGCACTTTCAACCGGGGATTGGAAGGTGATGTTGTACTCTCCAAAGGCGGGGTTTGTCGTTGTGGCCAAGACAACGGGTTCGCCGAGAGCGTCGCCGTCGTAGGTGACGTTCTGTCCGAGCACGCGAAGGTTGAACTCACCTCCAAGCGGACTCAATTGGCTCCCTTGGAAGTGAATTTTTCCAGAGAAACTCAGGTTGTATCCGCCCCGAACCCAATCCAAGGGATACAGTTCCCGACCCGTTTCGTCAAACACGCGGAGGCCGTCAAGTTGGATGTCGTTTTCGATCCGAACGTCGAGGTTGGACGTCGTCCAATCGGTGACCTTCTCGCCAACGGGATCAACGACGGTGATGTTCGCCTCCATCGAGGACTCGTCGTCCCACGTCCAATTGACGAGGGTTGGAATCTTGATGCGGGTGATGCTGTCAGAAACGGCGCTTGAGGTGCAATTCCCAACATCGAAGTGGACGATCTCACCTGCTGCATCGATCACGCTGCATTGGTCCCCGCGCGACCATCGGACGGTGGGATTGTCGCCGTAGCTGTTCTGCAGGGCCACGTCCACCTGGTTGACACGGGTGACATCATCGCCACGCGCCACGTCAACCACGAGGTCTCGATGGGCTCCATCAGGAGCCAGCATCCCGCCCTCAAGTGAGGCGCCGACGGCGCGGGTCTGCATGACATACGCGACGTCGATGTTGGTGATCTTGATACGACCGGGCGACGCTGCTTTCACCGCCAAGGTGACGTCGACGGTTCCATCACCGTTGTCTGGGATGGCTTCGTTGAACGCAGAAATAAGCGTCGGGATGGTTTTGACCTCCAACCCAACTTCGCTGTCATCGCTTGCATCCACGGAAGACTCGTTGAGGAACAACACAGATTCCCAATCGTAGGTTCCGTCGTCACCGATGTCGATGCGAGGACGGTCAGGGTAGCCCTCCTCGTACTCGAGGGTGAAGGAGGACACCGTCGGGGTGGCCGTCACGTCCGAGCTGTCCAATTGGATGGAGTATCGAAGAGCCGAACCAGCGGCCTCGGTCGGGAATCCAATCTCTTGCCCGTTGTTGGCTTCGTACCAATCCGTGCCGTTGTTGTTGGACACGTAAACGGCGATTGAGGTGCCAGCAGGCTCGTCGCCTACCCACGTGGGGCGGACCTTGCCGACCTTTGTCCCCGTGGGGATGGGGGCCGAAGTCCACGAACCGACCGTGGTGTATTCGGTGTCATGTTCCAGACCGACCCACCAGGACACGGCAGAAGAACCGATCATTTGCGCCTTCCACACCAATTCCTTCCCAGGATGGGCGAAGTGGATGGTTTCGTTGGAAGTGACCGCGGACCAGTGTGTTCCGTTGTCGGCGGACACCCAGTGATCCACACGGTCGCCGATCGAAGCGGCAGACCAGCCGACTCGGGTGTTCACCGAGAGGACGTCCTCGGTCGTCTCGGTGACCGGACCGTACCATGTCGTGGTCCCCGGAGCCGCGATGGTGTCGTACATCCAACCTGTTCCAAATTCCCTGTAATAGAGGGTCTTGCTGCCATACGTGGAATAACCGCTGTCCTGGGTGACGAAACGTTCCCCGTCCCATTGCAACCCGTAGCCGAGGCTGGAAATTTCCCTGATGCCCGATTGAGGAACGAGGGACGTGGAAGTCCCACTGACCGACCACGCTTCCAAGGTGTCTCGGTCGTTGTAGTAGCTGTCCTTTTGGCAGCGCATGTAGAACGTGTTTCCTTGGACCTCAAGGCCCCGGACCATTTGCCCTGACGTGCCGCATTCCCAGGCAGATGAAGCCGAGGACGAATAGGAGAACATGTCGCTGTTCCTGCTCCAACTCCCGTCGGCCATGTTGTATTCCACCAAACGACGCTGGCTGTTGTGGACGACCCAGAAGGTGTCATCGTCGCGGTCGTAGGCAATGCCCGTGTAATCACCGAATTGTGGAGAGATGTCGTAGGATGAGGTGCACACCCAAACATCGTCTTGAGAAACGTCCAACTCAAGCACGCGATGGTATTGGGTGGGTGCGGTTGAGCCGTAGAAGTACTTGTAGCCCGAAAGGATGGCAAAGAGGCGCTCATCATCAGCCAAGGCCCAGTCACGGAATCCGTATTGGCCGTAATAGGTGGAACTGTGGGTTTGTGGCAAAACACACTCCGATGCCGTGGAGTCGATGGAGACGCCCCACGCACGGGTGAGGTTGTTGGGATAGTGGGCCTTGACGACGTTGTTGAGGTTGTTCGAATTCCACGTTGAAACGAAGATCCAGTCATGATGCTTCAGAACCGCACCCTGGCCTTGGGGGGTGAGGGCACTGCTCGTGCGCTGAACCTGTTGGGAAAAACGGGACTCCGTCGAGTTTGACGTGTGCGGTTGACGCACCGCATAGGATCCGTTGTCATGCCATGCGGTCGAGGAAGGGTCGATCACGGTGTCCATGCCGTGAGGGAAGAACTCCGTTGTGGGAGAGGCTTGAGCGAGGGCGAGGACGGATGACCGAGCATCGACGCCAGCCCCCTCACCTGCGAGCCAATCTTCGGTGGTGGTGGAGGACGTGGATGACCAGCCGGTCGAACTGGCTCCCGAGAGGGTCATGCTGACATCAACGACTTCTGCGCCGACCGGCAAACGGACGGAAGCACCGGTGTCTGGACTGGCCCCTTGGTACAAGGCAACGTATTCAGTTGAACCGTCACTAAAGCCGTACGCATGACGAGCGACACCGGAGGCTTCGGCGTGAGGTGCGAATGACGTCAGGAAAGGCGATGCGGACATCAGAAGCATCAGCAGAGTCAGCATCACTGCCGATGGGAGTGATTTACGCGACGGCATGCGGACGTCCTGCATGCTGCGAAGACGCTCGGCTGAGCATTTCAATGATGCCCCGACATGCCCCTCAGGACGTCAACCGTGAATCGTAGCGAAGCGGAGAAGAATCGCCTCTGACGCCGTCTCGCTCGTCGTCGTTGACCTCGAACCAATCCACGACCCAATCGCCGTCCGTGTCCCAGTTCATTGGGTCGCTCCCCTCCGCGACGTGGTCGTCGTCAAGGTCCACAAGGTACCAGCCGAGTTCGTGTTCGCCCACGCTTCGCACGGGGCTGGTTTGAGGCGAACCGGTGTAGAAGATATCCCAGGCATCCGTACGGTTTCCTGCAGCCAAGGTTTCGTCGTCGCTTTCATCGATGATGAGGAAATCCTGATCCTTGTCGTCCAAAATCCACACAAATCGCTGGTCGGACGTCCCAAGTTGATCCATTTTCAGGTAATTTCGTACGTTCTCGTCCCAAGAGCCCAAGCCAAGAAGGTGCGCACGCAGCTGCCAGCCTTCCGTGATGCCCTCGCCGTCATGAACCAAGCCGGCCAATCGAACGGCGTTTGGTGAGGACAGCAACGGATCCGTGATGGCGTAGAATTCCTGGAAAGCCGTGTAGGGTGTGTACACACAGCCTGCCCCGGAACAATCCCAGTTGCCGTCTTGATCGTGGTCATTGTTGGCATCTGCTGGATCGCGTGGATCCATGGTGAACCAGGTGAAGGCGAGATTCGGTCGAGCCAAGGAGCCGCTGTCGATGGAAAGCGGCCTGCAGGAATTGGTGTCCGTCGTGCAGCCGCCGCCCGTGGTGGTGTCGATCCATTGAACACGGATTTCGAGCCAAGAAGAGTAGTTGTCGTTGTCTTCATTCCAGCCTTTGGCATGCTCGTACCAGTCTGGAATCATGTCCCCGTCCGTGTCGTTGTCCACTGGATTGGTGCCGTACTTGAACACCTCTCGTCCATCGGTGAGGTTGTAATCGCGTTCATGCCAAACGACTTGCCCGTTTTCGACGTGAGTGAGGTAGGCCACGCTGTCGGCATCGGTGTCGTTGAGGTCGGGTCGGGTACCGTTTTCGTACTCCATCCAGTTGGTGAACGGCAGGTCGCCAACGCCTTGCTGGATAGCCCCTCCTGAGGCCGTGAAGGCACGGTTGGACCACGAACCCAAGGCAGCGGGGGTGTCGAAGGAGGTCCGGTCGTACCACCCGTCGCTGTCACCGTCATGGTTGATGTCGAAGGGATTGAGCGGGTTTGCTGCCCATCGCAAGGACGTCGACGGGTCAGGCATGTCGTACCTTGCGTAGCAGTATTCCCAGCCATCGGGCAAGCCGTCGCTGTCGGAGTCGGGATGCGTTGGGTCGGTCACACCGATCAAGGTACGATTGAAGTTGTTCGAATCCAGGCTGTTGATGGCCATCATGCGGTCTGCACTCTCGGGTCCCTTGGCCACGAAGTCGTCGTACAAGGCTGCGCGAGCGAAGAAGGGTGACAGGCCTCCTTCGGACATGTAAGCCGTCATTGCGTCTTCACCAAAGGTGACGACGCCCACGTCCACAGGAACGGTGAATCTGGCGATGTATTTGCCCCACGTGCTGGACTCCCATTCTCGGAGGTTGCTGAAGGTTTCATTGAGGTCGATTTGACCGTCACCGTTGCAGTCCCAACTGTCGTCGTCGGAATCGAGGTTCACGTCGGAATCAATCAGGGGATTCATGCCCCAGCGGTTCTCTTCGAGGTTCCACGACGTGAACCAATATTCGAACCCGTCGTGCATGCCGTCGTCGTCCGTATCGCTGTTCGTGGGGTCGCTGAGGCCCATCAAGAACGAAATGAACTCAGAGGGAACTTCGCCCTGTTGCCAACTGTTGAAGTCGGCCAAGTAGCGCTTCCCACGGGTGTCCTTGTCGATCAAAATTCGGAAAATGCGTTGGCCCTTTTCGGTGGGCTGTTGATTGTCACCGTCGATGTGGAAGAGGGGAGCATCGGCGGGGTGCACCTCGCCGTTGTCGGGCTGCTCGAAGGCCAAGGCCAATTCCTGTCGGTCCAACAACCCGTCTGCGTCGGCGTCAAAATCACCGTCATCGGGGACCAAGGGATTGAGCGTCCAGGTTTGAGCGGATTCGTTCCATGCGGTGAAGAGGACTTCCATGCCGTCGATGATGCCGTCACCGTCGGTGTCGGGATTGTTTGGATCGGCGGTGGGGCCGCTGATGTTCAACACCGACGCTGAAACGAAGGAACCGAACGATTCGCTGACGAGGATGATTGGCCACTGTTGCAAAGCAGGGGCCGTACCGATGGTGGTCACGAAGAATTGCGGACTGGACTGGATGGAAGAGAGTTCATTGAGAGCAGGATCGATGGCGTTGTATTCCTCCCAGTTGGTCATGCCGTCAGCATCCGCGTCAAGGAAACGGTCGGTCCGGTCGATGGGATTCAGCGTCCAGCGGTCCTCCAAGACATCCCAACGCGCGAAGTGAATTTCCCAGCCGTCGGGCATGCCGTCGTCGTCGCTGTCCGTGTCGAGGGGGTCGGTGGAACCGACCGCCGTGGGCACCGCGGAAGCCAGGGTGGCCAGGTCGGCGTCATCGATGAAGCCGTGAGCAGGTTCGTCCCCTAGCAGCATGCCTTGAAGCAGCGAAAGGTCGAGTCCTTCCGGCACCGTGTACGGTCCGAAGGTCACGGCACCGTCGACGATATCGAGGTCTTTCAGATGGAATTCGAGCCAGTTGACGTAAGCCTCTCCTGCGGTCAGGTTTCCGTCGAGGTTGACGTCAAATCCGTCGCCGTCCGGATTTTCCAGTCCGTCGCTCGCGTTGAGTGGGTTGACGCCCACCCGAGTCGCGTCATAGGTGCACAGCCCGCCCGCTTCCCAGCCGTCGGTCATGGTGTCCCCGTCGGAATCTGCGTTGTTTGGGTCGGCTTCGACCCAGAGCTGCGCAGCTTCAGGGGATTCACCGTGGGTGTCCACAAGTTCGCCGCCAACGGCCAAACCGCGCATGACCCCCCACTGGTATTCGCAAATGTTGGCCAACCCATCACGGTCCGCGTCCCAAAGGGCGTCGTCGGGTCGCATTGGGTCGAGGGTCCAGTTGTTGCCTCCGTCGAAGGTGGTGCCGACCCAACGCCTGTGTTTGATTTCCCATCCGTCCGGCATCCCGTCCCCGTCGGAGTCTGGATTCGTCGGATCCGTGGACGCGTCGGTGGGGGCGTTGTCGACGTAGGTGAGGTTGGCAGCGGCACCCACGTCGCTGTCGCACTGGTAGTTCATTTGGAAGTCATAATGGCACCAGAGCGTGGTGGTGGAGAGGTGGAAAGCGTGAACCTCCGCACCGTCCGATGCGCCGTCCATGTCCGTGTCAGGGTTGGAAGGGTCGGTGCTGTCGTAGCCCTCGGTGGTGATCGCGATGTAGCGGTATTCGTCGAGGTTGCTCCAAAGGCGGTCGTCGGCAAATCCATCCAGGTCCTTGTCCAGACCGTCACCGTCTGGATCGAGGAATGCATCCCATGGATCGGTGGGGTCCAATCCGTGAATCAGCTCCCAGCCGTCGGTCATCCCGTCAAAGTCCGAATCGTTGCTGACCGGAGACATGAGGGCTTGGTTGGCGAAACGCCCCGGTGCAGCACCGCCGAGGATTCGCAGGGCACCGTCCACTTCGACGGTGGCCAGCGTGACCAATTCACCCGGAAGAAGGGCTTGCTCACGGTTGCCATAGGTGGCATCTCGGCCACCGTCAACGACCCACAGGCCCCATGCACTCCCAACCAAGATGGCGTCGTCGAGGACGTGGATGCTGTGAACGTCGTCGGCTCCGACAATGGAACGGCCGTCTTTCCCGGGATGCACGAGGTCGCCACCGTGGGAAACGGTCAGGGTCCGAAGGTCGAGCCTGTGGAGACCCGAGGGCATGGCCATCCAAAGCGTGTCCAGTTGGTCTGGACCGGCGCCGTCGAGCACGAGGTCACGAACCGCAGCCGGCTCGTCTCCAACGTTGGCTCCAATGGGACGAAGGGGGTCGAGGTTTCGTTCGATGACCGTCGATTCAAACGCGAAATGGAAGAGCCACGTGCCGTTCAGGTTGGCGTCACGGGCAGACGCCGTCTCGAACACCACAAGCCCGCGGTCTGTACCGACGAAGAGCGTCGGCACCCCGTCCACGCCGGGTGCATGAGCGAGGGAGGTGACCGTGGCGTTGGTGCTGGAAAGGGAGGCTTCGAGACCTGGGCTGAGATCACCGAGCACCTCACCGTTTGGCTGCAGGTCAGAGCCAAGGGTCCAGACGCCACCCTCGCCGTTGGAGCCGAGAGCAAGGACGTGAAGACTTGAACCGTCGAGGTCCAACATGACCGCCTTTTCCAGCGCGGGTCCGTCGAGATGGCTCCATGTTTCCATCGGCGCCAAACCACCGTCCTCGAGAAGGGAGATGATCTGAAGCCCGTCGTTGGACGTCACGGCGAAGCCCGCAAGTGTCCCGTCGACGTTGAGGGGCAGCATGTCCGTAAGGCGCGTGGCATGAGGCCACCACGTGTCCGTGCTTGTGTCCTCGTCCACGGACCAATGGGTGATGCCGTGCCGCATGAGCACGTAGACGTCTTGTCCGTTCACGTGCAAGTCGCGTACGTCATGGTGCAGCGTTGCCACGTTGGCAGTGGGCGAAGCCAGACGAACGGGCACCTCCACCCACGCGTCGTCCTCTCCAAACGCCACGTGCTTCAAGCCGGATCGGACCACGTTGCCGTCGTCGTTGTACACGAGGTATTCCTCGTACGAGGAAAGGGCTTCACCGAGTGAGACGCCGGTCTGTGTGGTCACCGGATCTCCGGTGACAAATCCGTCCCTGTCTTCGTCCCAACCGTCACTGTCGACGTCCATGAGGGCGTTTGAACGGTTGAGCGGGTCAAGGCCGAAATGCACTTCCCAGCCGTCGGGAAGGCCGTCACCAAAGGACGGGAACGTGCGTCCGAGGCTGACTCCGTTCCAAGCCCGATGGTCGCTGTCCCCGTTCAGGGGGTTCGTTCCAAGCCAAAGATCGTCATCAAACGTGGCGGTGCTGTTGGTGGTGCAGGCCGCAAGAAGGTTGGCAAAGGTCATGTTGGCTGCCGTGGAAATGTACGGCCAATTGTCGAAAGGACCGCCGTCCGGAAGGCTGGCTGAACACCAAAGCCCGTCCAATTCGTCGACGTGGAAGGGCGGCATGCCATGCCGGTATTCCTCCGCCGACGTGTACCGCTCGTTCTCGTCGATGATGCCGTTGCGATCGACATCGAAGCCGTCCTCATCGGGATCTTCATCGCCTTCGCTGGCGTTGAGTGGGTCGAACTTCGGGCAACGGAACACCAAGTCCACAGCGTTGAAACCGCCCGTTTGCAAGCACAGCCATGCCTCAAAACCGTCGGGCAAACCGTCACCGTCCGTGTCGGAAACACGTGGGTCGAGGTACATGCGCTCACCGTCCTCATCGAGCAAACCGGTGAGGCCACGCGGGAAACCTGGTTGCGTGCAATTGGCAGGATAGGGCCAACAGTATTCCTCCGTGGCGTTGAGGCCGTCGCGGTCGAGGTCGTACTTCGCGTCCCGTGCGTCGTCACGGTCCAACCCGGGAATGACGATATTCCGGCCGTCCGCTGTGGTTTGGTTCACCCAATCTTCGAAGAGGTTCTCGTGAACGTCCGGAATGAAATCCCCATCGCTGTCGGTCACCGGTGGCGCTTCGCCGGTGGCTTCGTTTGGGTTGTTGGAAGCAACAGGAGACAACGCAGGGAACTGCGACATGAACAGAAGACCTGCCACCACGGCCAAGGTGATGAGCAAGGTGCTCTGACTTCGACGCACGGTGAACACTCCGTCGAGCATGCTCGACGCTTTGTTGCCCTCTGCGACGCTTAAGAGGGTGGTGGAGCGGTGTTCCGACGACGTTGCGACCGCGAGGTTCATTGACGCCCGCCGACGGCCAAACCAAGGCATGAGCCTGCGCATCACCCACCTTGGTTCGGGAAGCAAGGGCAACGCCACCTTGCTTGAAACCGAGCACGTGCGTGTTCTTGTGGACCAAGGTTTCAGTGGCGCCTCCCTTGAGCGCCGGCTGAAGCTCCTCAATCTGCGGCCTGAAGACGTGGACGCCATCCTCGTCACCCACCACCATGGCGACCATGGAGGTGGAGCCCTCATCGCTCAACGCCGTTGGGGGTTGTGCGTCCATGCAAACGCCCGGACCGCGGATGAGTTGAGCCTCATCAAGGAGCTTTGGAAGCCCTTCGTCTCCCTCGAAGCCATCCAACTCGGGCCCGATTTGGCAGTCCTCCCGGTCCCAGTACCGCACAGTGGCGCCGACAATGTCGCGTTCATCGCCAGCCACCAAGGCCAGCGTGCTGCCTTCATCACCGACCTTGGGTCATGGACGGACGAACTGGTGCGTTACGTCCGCGGTTGTGAGCACATTTCAATCGAAGCGAACTACGACGACCGTTTGCTGAAAGGAGGCCCTTACCCACGGTCCCTGAAGGACCGGATCAGCGGCCGTGGAGGGCACCTGTCCAACGACCAAACAGGAGCCTTCCTGGCCGAGGTCGTGACCGACGCGACCGATTCCATCACGCTGACGCACTTGTCGGACATGAACAACCGGCCACATCTGGCCGAATCCACGGTCCTGTACTACCTTGACGATCGCTTCCAAGGCGACATCCGACTTTCATTGCAAGACGGACCTGAATTTACCACCTTCATGGGCGATGCGGTCGAGGTGGAGAAGGGCTCCGAAGGCCATGCCACGCCCAGCCTCCAACGTGAAGGCTCATAGACGGATGCAGCGGTCCTCACTCCATGGACGGCCGCAGGCAACGCGCGGACCGTCCGTTCCGGGACGAGCAAGCGGTCAGCGAAGTGCTTGGCGTGATCATGCTCCTCGCCATGGTGATGACCATCATGGCGGGCGTTATCGCCTTCCTCCAACCCTACCTGACGGACTTCGAAGACAACGTGAATTGGAAGAGTGCGAATGGCATTGCCGACCGTCTCGACGATCGTTTGGCCGTCGCAGGGTCTTCCCCGGAGGACGTGGGGGTGCGGACGACGTTCGCCATGCAATCCACTGAAATTCAGCCGCTGGACTTCATTGAAACATGGAAAATCGAAGCCGACCTGTCCCCCAACGACGCCGTTGTCGTTGAACGCGTGGACGAATCTTCGTTCACCGTGACCATGCAAAACGGTACCGCCAGGTCAGCCAGCATCACCACTCCACTGGGAACGGAATCCCATGTGATAGGCTTGGCCAACGCGACCGAGCCGATCGAACACGACGTGGGTTCAGAGCATTGGTCCATCATCACGGTCTACGACGCCGACGATCAGCCCATCCACCGATCGGTCACATGGATCCTCTCTGGACTTGAGGTCAGCACCGAGTTGGGACAAGGTGAACACCGCATCGCCATGGTCAACCATGGCCGTGCGGAACGGTTTGGAGACGACACCTGGGACCTTCAGCAAACCCCACTCGTCCACTTGGACACGCTGGTCAACGGTGACGTCCGACTGACCATGGCGCTGCGGGACGTGACCACCACCGGAAGCATCGGAAGCGGTCGGGTTCCATTGGATTTCGTGTCCCTTGGGGGCCTCACGGTGTTCTCGGGTGAAGTTTGGAACCTGAGATTCACCATGCGGAACATCGTGGACCAAATCGTCACGCCTCAGATCCATGACGCATGGCTGACCGACTACACGCTCAACCGTGCTGCAGGCACGTTGGACCAACACGTCGGCATCAGCCCGTGGCAACGGGCATCAGGAACCGACGGCTTCACCGTCGATACCGCCGGTGCTCCACTCCACTTCGAACTCGACGTGTCCCGCATTGAGGTGAGACGTTGAACCTCCACCGCGAAGAAGAGGCCGTCTCTTCCACGGTGGCGACCGTCCTCCTGTTTGGCGGCGTGATCAGCATCATTGGTATGATGATGGCCTCCATGATGCCGGTCATCCTTGAGATGCAGGGCTCGATCGAACGCAACGACATGGCCGCACAACTGGGATTGCTGGCTCAGAGGGCCGATGCTCTCTCGGAAACGGGCATGCCGGGTGATGCTGCCCATGTTGAAATTCGACCCATCGACGGTGAGTTGAGGTGGGATGAAACGGCGAGTGGCATGTGGTATGCGGCCACATGGGCCGAGTCCCACACCCTTCGCTCCCGTGGGCTGTTGAATTTTGACGCAGAATTCGACGTTCGGCATCAGGAATCAGAAACCACTGCGGTGTGTTTGGACGACCTGCGCCTCGGTGCAGATCGCCCCTTCCACTACACCACGCCCGCATGGGTTGAATCGATGGTCATCAGCGTGACACCGGGCGTCGCTGAGACACTCGGGCCAGTGAAGGTCAGACCCACAGGAAGCGGTGCAGACGTCTCCTTGCGAGCCGGTGACGTGGTGACCTTGGACCCCGCGCCATCAGGACTGACCGCGGATGCTGCCCTGACGGTCGTCTACCTGCGCGGCGAGGGAGGTGCCTTCCTCGCCACACCAAGCGATGAGGATCCTGTCGACGGCACCGGCCGCGCGTGGACGGTTCCCTTGCCTGCTGGTGTTCATCGCATTCACCTGACCTCGGCAGACCGCTCGATGGTCGATTGGAACATCGGCGATGATCGGGACCGCGTGATTATGGAGGAGACCTCCCAAGCAGAAATCGCTCACGGGGTGGCGTTGAACCTCAACGTGAGCGCGGCATCGTTGCTCCACGTGACAAGCAGCGCGCCCGCTGACTTGGTGATCCACTTGGACCATGCAGAGGAGCACGGAAGGGTTCCCCTCAACGCCCATCAAGGACCGATGATGGGCAGCCGCTTCTTGCCTCCTGATGCCCAGGGGAGCCTGCTCCTCAGCAATCCAGGAACGGACCCCGCCACAGTGACGTGGCGAGGTGATGGCCGAACCGTCCCCGGCGGCGGCCATGTTAGCGTCGACTGGCCACCTGCTGGGGCCCAGGGCCCGGCGTGGCTGACGGCGCAAGCCCGCATCGGGGCCACATGGATCGCCGGAAACGGTAGCGCTGACGGCGTCCGCGACCTTCCTGCGGGCGACACAGGCGGGCCCTCCGGTTTGGCCTTCGATGTGGCTGACGGGCCCACCACCACCCACGAGGTCCGGCTCTCCGGTGTACGAAGCACGGTGGAGGCCAACAACCTCAGCGTCCCACTTGACGTTGAAGAGAACACCACGCTCATTTTCGAAAGCCTTGACGACGCGCGAATCAACGCCACAAACCACGGCATCCGGGCCACAGAAATCGTGGGCGACCATGGTGCCTCGCTGGCCCTCCACGACGGAGAAGCGCGGTGCCTTGCCGTGGGCGTTGAGGCCAGCGGTTGGGTCAGGCTGGAATTGCCATGGAGCCCCACCGTAGGATTCGAACCGCAGGACCAAGCGACAGCATGGCGATCTGGATTGCACCCCTCAGGACTCGAGATGCGTGTTCATGGCGTGGTGGACGGCGACGACCTCCACCCCATTGGAAGCGTCTATGCGGTCCACCTTTCTCGATTGCAGTACGCCTTCCAATCGTCCATCACCGGCATGGAAGTGGCTTACTCCGGCGGTGCTGTCATGACGAACCATCCTGAGTTCGACCCACTTGTGCTCCGGTCGCCAACGGACCGTGGCGGACCTGGGCCACGGTTTGCCGCAACCGTTCCTGCCTTGCATCCCAGCATCAACAACATCGAGGGGTCGGGTGCTGTTGACCTCACCTTGACGCTCCAATCACGCGACGTCATGGCCTCTTCTCCGGCGTATGAAGTCCGACGAGGCTGGACGGGACCCTACGGTGGTGCGGTGGCAGAAGTCGGCTCCTACGCCCTGGAAGGAAGCGCAGATTGGACCGTGTATCCTGGCCGCCTTGACTTGTTGGAGGACTACGTCGGTTGGGTCCCTGATCCAGCACTGGGAACCTCCGAATCCGTGTGGCACACGGGTGGAGAACTGGTCCAGTTTTCGCTTCAAATCGCACTCATCGAGGTCAGCATGCGTGAGGTGAACGTATGAATCGGCTCCACCGTGACGAAGCGGCAGCCGCCACTGAAATCGGCTACGTCTTCACCTTCCTCCTCGGCGTCGTGCTCCTCTCCGTCTTCGGCGTGTGGGCCTACGGCATCGAGACCGCCACCCGAGAGCGGTGGAACAACGCTGCCATCCAAGCGAACCTCGACGACGTTGCGGAAGCCGTGGAACGAGCGGATGACGCAGCCAGGCTTGATGCCGGTCTTCGCTACGTGGAGCGTGTCGACTGGCGCCCATCCGAGGCCGATGAAACCACCATGACCCTCGTGCTTCAACAGGATCTGTTGCGTTTGGATCACGCGACGGGTGATTTGGACGCTGAGGTGCTCCTCTCCGGCCTCGGCCCAGCCGTGCATGAAGGCGAAATCACGCTCTCGGGAACCGAGGCCGTCTGGGTCGTTTACGAGCAAGGCGTCACGCGCATCGCGCTGATACCACCGCTGGACACGCTCAACGGTTCATGACCGCAGCGTGCACTTGTGCTTGCACGTCCCGCATCCGGGTCTTCGCACCCAACTCACGGAAAACGGTCAACGCCCGTTGAAGGTACTCCATGCGGCGTTGTTTGTCCGGAGTGACGCCTCCCAATTTGGAAAGAAGTTCGCCGATTTGCATGCGAAGATCGTTGGCTTCAGCGATGACGAGGGCTTGACGGTACTGTTCCGTGGCCTCATCAACGCGCCCACCGTCCTCATGCACCTCACCCAGCAAGATGCTGATTTCCACCGTTGCGAGCACGTCACCGCCATGCGACAGTGCTTCCACGGCACTGGAATAGTGATGCAAGGCAAGCTCCGTGTCCTTGACCTTGGCATAGAACCGTCCGAGCACGGCCTGAGCGCGAGCATGGAGCATGGCCTCATCGTCCCCGTTTGTGGTTTCGAAGGCCTTGATGGCATGGTCCCGCGCTCGATCGACTTCTCCGAGGTCGAGGAAGGCTCGAGCCAAGCTGATCCGAGAACCCACCAACGCATCGGGGTCAGCGCTGGTCGCGAGGATGGTCTCCACCTGCGCATACGCGTCGAGGGCTGCTTTTTGATCGCTCTTTCGGCGGAGCAAGTACCCCATGTTGTTGTAGGTGCGCGTGGCACCTTGCTCGTCTTCGAGCGAGATGAAACCCTTCAGCGCCTCGCGGTGCAGGTCCAATGCCTCATCTGGACGTCCTTGCTTGAGGGAGACGTCGGCGAGGGTGGAGCGAACCTCCGAAGCGGTGCGCTGATCCTTTGCATCGACCGCACCTTCCAAGGCTGAATGCAACGCGGTCTGGGCTTCGTCGAGTCGACCCTGAAGCGCGAGCACCTCACCCGAAAGTTGGTGCAAGCGTGCACCTTCCGAGCCTTCGAGTTCCGCAAATGGCACGCGCTCCAGCAGGGTCAGCACTTCCATGTGGCCTTTGCTGACCAATCCACGGCCTTCGTTCGTCAACAAATGAACGGCTTCTTCGAGTTCTTCGCATTCGATCAGGTGGTGGATGTATTCGACCAGTTGTTCCGCTGTCGCGTGGTGTTCTGCGTACCACGCGATGCACCGCCGATGGAGGTCCTGACGTTGCTGTTGGTCGAGGCTACGAAGAAGGAATTCGCGAATCAAATCGTGGACATCGAACGTGCTGCTGTCGGCTTGACGGGCCAAGCCTTGATCCACAAGCGAATCCAGAACATCGAGGTCGAGGTCCTGCTGACCAAGGGCATCGATGGACACCGACTCACGAAACACCGAGAGGGCCGCCAGCACCCGTTTCTCTTCAGCCGTCAGTTTGGAGAAGATTTCCACGGAAACGTAGGTTTCCAGCGATTCGTGGTAGGCCCCCGCGGACGCTCCACGGTTGATGAGTTCCAACACCAACGGGTGGCCCCGGGACAAACCGTGGATGTGCAGCCATTGCTCGTCGGAGAGGTCTTCGAAACTGCTTAGCAGTTGTCGCGTTGCGTCTGGATCAAGACCGTCGAGGGGCAACACGAAACTGGAAATCCTGCCTTCGGCATCCTTGGCTGCGACGACGGGCTTGAACGAGCGTGAAAACAGCACCAAGCCAACGAGGTCCTCGGCTTCGATGAGGTTGAGCGCCACCGCCTGAATCGTTTGGTGCAACACCGCGTCGGAGACCTTGTGGTAATCGTCCAAAATCAGCAACGAAGGTGTTCCAGAGAGCGCGTCGACAATCAGCCTGGCGGCGTCGGATGGCTGCGGGACCGGTGTTGCTGCAAGGTAATCCGAAAAGGAGGCATCACCCATGTTGGCAAGCCATTCAGCGATGGATTCCAAACACGCACGGGCGCTTTCCCAGTCCTGGCAGCGGTGGTAAAGCATGTTCCTCCTGTGGGTGAAACGTTCCACCAACTTCCCCGCCACGGTGGTTTTCCCAATCCCGGCAATGCCTGGAACCAGCAGGGTCGTGGCACGGGCATCGAGGAGGCTCACGATGTGATCAAGTTCACGTTCTCGGCCGTAGAAATGGCGAACACGAGGGAGGTCGGCAAACGAGGTGACCAGCTGCTTTTCCACGTGTTTCGACAAATCTCGGTCGACCAAATCAGGTGACAAACCACGCACGTCGAGGACGCCGTTGTCGTCCATGTAGCGGATGACGTCCACTGGCCGCATCGGGAAGGGCAGGATTTCGTGAACCGTACCGAGCTCGCTTCGTTTGGAAGAGCCGTCTTCCAGCAAGCAATGCACAGGATGGGTCCGCAAACGCTGCCATGTTTCTTCGGCGCCCGTGATGCCGGTGTCGGTCAAGAAATACGCTTTCCGTTTCCGGGCGACGCCTGAGACGTGGGCTTGCCGTTCGACCAACAAGCCCGAGTCCTTCAACGATGCAATGGCCCGGGGGACGTTGGACCGTGCAATGGCCACTGCGTTGGCGATTCCCATTTGCGAAAGCGCGAAAGGAACCTCAACGCTCGACTTGTAGTCGACGTAATCGCGCAGATGAAGCAGGATACGCTCCTGCACACCCGGTTTCGGATTGCCGCTCAAATTCCAACCTCACTCGGTGGGTGGGACGTAGTTGGGGTCCGGAACCCACTGGTTCGTGGCGGCGTCCCAGAGCCATCCTGGATGTTGCGAACTTTCAGCCGCAGCGGCCGAGGCGACCGCCGTTTGCTGTGCAGGAATCTCGGGAGCCGACTTCTTCGCCCAAGCGTAGGGGTCTTCCTCCACCTGAGCCTCAGCACCTTCGACCTCCTCTTCGAATTCTTCGTATTCAACGAAGAACGTCAACACCATGGCGGCCAACACGACCACGACAAGCAGCGCTCCAACGATGATCCAAATCATCGAGATGCCACCTTGGGCGGCCGAAGCAGGCGTCAGGGTGTAATCTCCCCCACTTTGGGCTTCTTGCCCGTCCATTTCGAAGTAGATCTTCGTGGCTTTGTCACTGTTGAGCTGGTTCACCGTGATGTCCATCGCCCACGTGCCGTCAGAAAGCACACGCGTGGTGTTCAACCGGAGGTTGCCGGCTTCTGTTCGAGCCGAGACGGTTGACCCGGGCAAACCGGTTCCCGTGAAGGAAGCAGAAACATCCGTGTCGAGGTAGGCTTCGTTGCTGCTCTTCTGCACGTCGAATTCAACGGCCCGCACCAGGAAGTTGACCCTGAAAGAATACGCCACGGAGCCATATTCGTCCTGGGCTTCGAACATCACCTGTTCGAGGGACCACTCACTGATCTCGGTCGTGGTCTGCGCCATGCCGTCCATCGGATTGTAGGTCGCCACACCACGAGAGTTGATCGTGATGAAGGAGGGGTAATCGTCGTCTTCGAAGGTGGATGGGTCGTCATACACGTCGTAGATGAGCAGGGTGGAATCGACGTCAAGGTCGCTAAAGAACGTGGCCAAATCGATGCTCTGGCCCGAACCGCAGCGGTCGATGCTGTTGGAGTACTCGTCACAGAAGATCGTCAACGTCTGTGGCCATTCCAGTCCATTGAACGCCGGGGCGTTGTTCTCACGATCGACCGGATTGTCGATGCGGACTCGGCGGCGGACTTCGTCCGAGTAATCTTCGCCGTCGTAAGCGACCACGATGATCTCGTACTGCTGGTCATGGATGTAATTGGACGTGTCCCATGTCGCTTGCCAAGCCCCGTTCGAGAGGAATTGGGTGACGATGATTTCTTCATCGGACATGAGGATGCTCGAAGCGAGATCGAGCACCTGAACTTCCACACGCGTGACTTGCCCGTCGTTGTCCAGTGCACCACCTTGGAGGTAGGAATCCTCACTGGCGCGCAAGATTCCACCGTCGATGATCAGGTCCCCATCGGCGTCGTAGGCGTCAACCGTGACGAAGGGAGGTGTGTTGTCGTTTTCAATGATCAGCGTTCGGCGTTCCACGGTGCAACCGTCTGGCCAATCGATGCAGAAGTCGGAATCTGCGGCCCAGACTTCGAAGGTATAGTCGCCACTGGGCAAGTCTTCGAAGTTCCACTGGTATTCCCAAGCGGTCTGACCTTGCGTGTACAGATGAGAGAAGTAATCGTTGGGCCCGGTGATGTTGAACCAAATTTGCTGGATGTCAGACCCCTGAACGCCCGTGTAAGGGTCGGACGCCGTTCCGGTGAAGAGCACCTTACCGTTGCGATGGGTCGAACCGTCGAGGGGTTCGTTCAAGATCAAGGTTGGAGCAACGAGGTTCAATTTGTACTTCCTCGTCTCTTGCGGCGAGGTGTCCAATCCGTCGAAGGACCGAACACGGAAAGTCACGTCGCTCTCGCCATCGGGGTGGCCCGAAAGGTCCCACTCAAAGGACCATGACTTGAACGGGTGGTTGTCCTTGGTGATCACGCCGTTCGCTCCGGAGGTGTCGGTGGCCGAGTACCACGATTGGCTGCCGGGTGGCTGGACTTCAACGCGCTTGACGATGCCAAACTGCTTCTCGTACGCGATCTGATCGAGGGCATATTCGCCCGGACTGCCACTACCGGCAATGCCGTCCCATGCCGATCCCGTCAGCGAGACCGTCTGCGCGAAGGAAGCTCCGTCAAGTTGGTCGACAACGATGCTCGGACGAAGGTTGTCGAGGTTGATGACGTCGTCCACACCGCCGCTCAGGGTGAAGGAGAAGGTCTTCTCGCCCTTGCCGAACTTGTAGGCTTCGACCGTGTAGAAGGCCTGTTCTCGCCCGTTCGTGCAGTCTTCATCGTCGGTGTCGACCTTCGTGTCACCGTCGTTGTCGTACCCGTCTGCACACGAATTCTCGTCGATGTCTTCGACGACTGGTGTTCCAGGAACGTCGACGGCGGTGTCACCGACGAAGTGGTTCCAGTTGCGGTCAATCAGGAAATCGCTGGGCAGGGAGACGAAGTCTGTGAAGCCGAATGGATCGGTTTCGAGTTCGTAGAGCGGAAGCCCTACGGAATCACGGATCACGACAGTGGCGTCAGCCACGTTGGAACCTGCGGCCTTGACTTGGTAACGAACAAGTTCACCTTGGCGAACCTGGGTTCCCCACTCGGAGTTTTGGTTCTGGACGAACACCTTCGAGGTGTCGAAGTTCTGAAGGTCCGCGTAGGAGAACACGGTGGAGTTTGTGACCAACTCGATGGCGAGCGGCATGTCCCGTGGCGGGAGTTCAGCGGAAACGGGAAGCTGCAAGCATTCTTCGGTCACGTAAGGGCACTCGGCACCTTCCCATGCAAGCATGACCGGGTAGCCTGAGTTCACGTCAGGAATGAATTCAGACTGGACCGTGATGCGAGATTCTGTAACGTTGTACACCTGCGTGGCGTTGGTCCACGTGTTTCCGGAGAAGTAACCGATGGAACCGTACTTGTTGCCGTAGTTGTCGTCGAATTGGAAGATGCGCACGGCAAAGTCGCCGGTCTCCATCTCGTTGTCCTGCACGTTGACGATGCCACCGTTGACGCGGAGCGCGTCACCCATGTTGTTTGCAACACGGTTGTTTTCGATCGTCGCGCTCGCCATGAACACGTGAATGGCCGGGCAGGCAAAGTCGCCTCCGTACATCCATTGGGAGTTGCAGGTACCAGAGTTGTTCTCGATGATGTTGTTTGCAAAATACATCCTGTTGGCCGATGGTGCTGGCACGCTCCATCCCTGATCTCGATAGTGGTATTCACCGAGCACCACAGGCTCCCTGGCCGTGTCGTGAATGGTGTTGTTTTCGGCGATGACGTCGGACGAACCGTAAATCCAGAGACCGTTGTAGCCCTCAATCGGCCCAATGTCGTTGTTGTACGCTTGCACGACCGAGGAACGAATGCCGAAACCGGAACCTCCGCTCGCGCCAGAGATCGAGTTGCCAGTGGCTGAAACGCGTGCTCCGTCGTAGGCGGTGATGCCAGCACCCTCGCCGGTGGTGATGTCGTTGTCGTCGATGTAGAGCGTGTGTTCGATGTCACCTGTTTGTTTGTAGGAGTTGGTGTCGATGGCGTTGCACAGCACGTCCACGGTCGAGTTTGTGAGCCAGCCTGACGTTCCACGCATGAACACGCCATACGCATTCTCACCGATGTCCAAACGCTCCAAACGGATGTAGGAATCTTCGGTATAGATGAGCGAAAAACCGCCGCCTTGGTTACCACACTGCGCTTCCGTGTCGCCGGTGAAGGTCGAGTCAAGAACGCGCATGGTTGAGAGGATGCCGAGGCCTGCTCCGTAGGCTTGGATGGAAGCGGCCTTGTAGGACTGTTCGTCAACACCCAGCACGAAGTCTGAGTTGGTGATGGTTGGCGAAGCAGCGTTGATGGCAATGACGTTGCTCGTGTTGATGTCGGAGAACGAGAGACCGTTGGCGTCGAAGCTTGCGCCGTCAAAAATGAGGGCGCCAAAGAGGTACTTCTGAGCGTTCACGGAGTAAATGGGGAATCCGTAGGCCTTCTCGAAATGAACGAAGTTCAGGCTGGTGATCGCTTCGTCAATGGTGTTGCGAACGACCATGCCACCGCCGCAGGATGCGTCGGTGTTGTAGAGGGGCACCTGGGAGTCCGGACTGTAGCAACGACCCACAGCAGAGGCGTTGGCTGGATCGCCCCACAGGAAACGGACAGGGGAACTTTGGCTGCCTTGGGTCGCACCGCATGACGCGTCCCCTGCACAAATGGCTCCCTTGATGGTCAGGAAGGTGCCCGCGGGTACGTTGATCGTCGTCCCGGCGTTCACGATGAGTTTGGCGCCTTCAGCCACCTCGATGTCTCCCGTGAGGGTGTGCGTCCCCGACCAGGTTTCGGTCCCAACGACGATTCCGCTTTTCGTTTCGTTGTTCGCGGAAACGGTCGGCACGGTCACCATGCCGACCATGAGCGACAGAAGAAGGAGGGTCACGAGGGAAAGGCTGCTGAGGGGGCGTGTGTTCGTCACGATATCCACCGAGCCCCCGTCTCTCGGACGAGATATAACGCTGTGGGCCGAATTGTGCATCGAGATGTATCGAAAAACTGCTTGTTGTATCACAAAAAAGCGCCATCATTCGACGCTTGGGCATGCGGGATCGATGGCCTCAAACCAGCCCATAGCGTCCAAACCACCGTAGCCTGAGCGTGCATCATGGACCCCGCCCAAAGACCCTCGAAGGGCGTGTTTGACGTGGTTGATGCACCGGTCGTCTTCGGCCTTGAGTTCAGGATGTGCCTCCAAAATCATCGCCAAGGCCGAACTCACCAACACGGTCGAAACAGAGGTTCCGCTCGAAGCGAACCACGCATCGCCTTCTCCTGTTGAAATCACATCAACGCCAGGAGCATGCACTTCTGGCTTCAAATTTGGATCGTCGCCAACCCCGGAACCCGAGGATGAATTGACCCACATCGTACCGGATTGATCGGAGGCTGCAACCGCAATCACGCGAGGGAGGAAGGCAGGAGATGCTACGCGGCCGTCGTCTTCGATGCCACCGTCGTTCCCTGCAGCAGCAATCACGTAAATGCCAGCATCCAGTGCACGGCGGACCGAAGAAACCACCACGTCCCTTTCGCCGTCCATACGTTCGCCACCGAGGGACAGCGAAATCAAATCGGCGTTGAAGTCCACCCTGCACCAGTCGATGGCCTCAGCCACGACGTTGTCGTCGCCCGTGTTTTCCCCATCGGCGTCACCCGCAAGCGCGGCGGCCACCCCCAAGGTGACCCCGGGAGCGGCACCCTTCTGGTGCCCGTCGGCCACCATGAGCCCGACCATCATGGTCCCGTGCGCCGTAGCACCACGATCAATGGGGCCCAAAGAGCTCCCAAGGAAATCTCGGAACTCGACGTTCGTCCCCACAAGGGCAGAGTGCGTGATGTCCACGCCAGTGTCGACCACGCACACGCGGACGCCCGTACCGTCGTAGCCTTCATCCGCGAGCTCCCTGAGACCGGTGCTTTCGAAGGCCCACTCGGAGTCGTCCAACGGAATCTCGATCAGCAGCCACCCTTGGCTGGCGATCAATCCTGCCAAAATCACCAGGACGACCAAGCCCAAGGAGGACCGGGCGACGCGCCGGCGTCGATTCGGAACCGCATGAACCAGGGTCGGAGCCCATCCCATGACTTCTGACCGCCATTCCGCATCGTGCTGGACCGCGGAGGGGTCGACCGCCGTCAAGATGCGTGGCTCTCCCGGCTCGGGGAGGAATTCCATGCCATCCAGTGCTGAGGGCCTCACGGCCGTACATGAACGACCTTCGCATTTGAAGGCGTGTTGCCAATCAGAAGCGACGGCTACCGGAACGGGACAAGTTCAGACCGCCCCAAACCACAAGACCGACAATGCCGATCACCAGCAGGGCCAGGACGGTTTGCCCAATACCGCTGTTGTCCGTCGTGGTGGACTCGATGTTGAATCGAATCTGGAAGTCCACAGGTTCGTCTCCGGTACCGCGAGTGTCCTCCGCGATGACGGCGAAGTCTTGGTCGTCGCCGGTCACTTCAAGGTAGAACTCGAATCGCTTGTTTCCGTTCGTCATTTTGCCGACCTCAAATTCAGCGTTCACGGTCTCGCCAGCGGGAACGGTGAGGGACACCTGATCGTAATCTGCTTCAACACCCTGTTGTCGGGCATACACAATGACCGAGTTCACGGCGTCGCGCTCACCACTGTTCGTCACAGGGATGACGATGATCGTCGAGTCCTGTTCTGCGGTGTTGTCGGATTCCTGAACGGCCAAGGACTGGTTGACGCTCAGGGAAATTTCGGCGTACACGACGGTCATGGTCAGGCTGTCACTGCTGCCGTCCAGTTCAGCGACACTGATGGTGACGTCGAGTTTCCCGCTGTCGAAGGTTTCGTCAGAGCGCACGTTGAACACTTGCGTTCGCGTGTCGCCTGCGGCCACGGTGATGGTGCTCGAGGCGGGGGTGATCTCCCACAAGGTCGCGTCGTAGTTCTCCACGATCTCAAAGGTATAGGTCGAGTCTCCGTTCCCGGTGTTGGTCAGGGTCGTGGTGAGCGCCTGCACGTCAGCGCTACCGATGCCCACGCGAGCGTCGTCGGCCGCCAGGTCGAAACCACGGATGACCGGAACACGGATCGTGAGCGTGCGTTCGGTGAATTCACCGGTCTCTGCGACCAACGTCACACCCACGCTGTGCCCGTTTTGGAGGGACAGTGAGGTGTTTTGGTCGGGGAGGTTGACGCGCACCTGCAAGGTTGCGGTCATGTCGACGTCATCGGTGGAGGCGTCTTCACCGATGCCAAGTCGCACCTCGATGGTCGATTGCCACGCTTCAGAGGTCGCGTTCCAGAACTCAACGCTCCAGTCTGCCGCATCGGGTGCGTTGCCTGCATTCCCGCTTGCGGTGTACACGTCTTCGAATTCGGTGCCGTCATAGGTCACGTCCACGGTGAATTCCACGGAGGTGTGTTCGTAAGCGCCATCTGGCTTTGCTTGGATATCGACACCGCTTGCGCCATCGGTATGAGACTCGACGGTATCGGCATCGACGGTGCCGATTTCGACCACAAGGTCACGGTCAGCACGCCGGTCCAAGGTGAGCGTCAATTCCTGACGGTCCGCGGCGACGTTGGTCACCGTGCTGCCTTCGTAACTCATGTTGAGCGCAAGAGCGTGTTGCACGGTGGTCATGTCAGCGGCGAACGAGACGCGGCCAGACGGGACCAAGAGGCTGATGCTACCGTCAGCGTCGACGGTAACGTCCCAAGCGACATCGTCGCCCAAGTCAACGGTCACCGTGGGGCCTTCGCTGATCATCGAAGCTCCGGCAGAAGCACTGCCGAGGTGGTACGGCTCAAGGTCGATGCCGGTCCACGACGTCTGCAAGTCGATGAAACCACCAATGGCCATGGTCTGATTGAGGTGGCCGCCTGAGCCGACGCTTGCGTCGAGCACGTTCACGGCCACTGCACCATCGTTCTCACCAAGGTTGGCTTGTTGAACAACGACAATCCATGCGCCTGGTTCAACCTGTGCGTCCCACGTCAACGTGGTGCCGTCAAAGGCCGCGTTGGTCACGTTCACCGCATCACGGGCGAGGCCGGAGGCCGGTTGGAGTACCACGGAGGCGCCGTCGAGGCGGGTCGCGTCAACGTCGTCCGTGACGGTCCCGCTGACAGCGACCAAGCCCACGGACACTTCGAGGTCCTCGGACATCGCGCTGTCGTTGACGATGTAGGAGCCGTTGCCGTCGAGATCGTATGCCAAGTTTGCAAATCCTTCCTTGCTGCCTTCCACCAGGTAAGAAGCACGAACAGGCACAAAGAGTTGCCAAACGCCGTTGTCGTCAGAAGTGACGTTGGCGACAAAGGTCGTGCCGTCGAGGCTGGTCACGTTGACCAGCACGCCCGCCACACCTTCGTTGGCGTCTGGGGTGTCGTCGGCGTCCAAGTCCCAATACAGGCGGCCGCCGATTTCGACCTCGTGGTCGGCGTAGAGATCCGTCACGTTCGTCGTGTCTCCCGAGGTGGCAGCGAAGGGCGAAGACGAGGTGTCGAGGGTCCAGCGGTCCTGAACGTCCTCGCGTTCCATGTGCACCGACCAACTGCCGGGCATCATCGGTTCGCTCACATGCCCGTCATCGTCGGTCAAGTCAAGCGAAACGTTCCCAAGACCGTCAGCCGAAACCAGCGTCATTCGGAAACCAGAGAGGTTCTTGTCGCTGATGGCTTCACGGAGGTGCAAGTTGACGTCCGCAGCGTGTACCGTTGTGAGGGAGAGGTTGAGGCGGGCGCTGTTCTCGTTCACGGCCACCGCATGACGCAGAATTTCCGTGCCGTTTTCTCCGTCGAAAGCACCGACAATGGCAATCCAGTCACCGCTTGGGACGTAGTCCGCGAAGGAACCGTTCACGTCCACTGCAAGGTTTCGGTAATCTGCACCGTCCGGGGACACCAAGAGGAGGCTCTCGCCTTGGGGTTGGAGGGACGAGCCGTTGGCGTCGTCCAATGAACCGGTCATTCGCCATTCGTCCACCAAGGCCACGTCAATGGCCTCGATGGGCTCAGGAATACCGATGACGATCGCCGCAAGGGGTGAAGCAGGTACGAGGGCGTAGTCGCTGGCGTTGTCCGAGGACGCGTCTTGGTCAGCGAATTCGATGACGTAGGACCCGATCGGCATGTCAACCGTCAACGAGCCGTTGGCGGCATACATGTCAGCGGTCACGTTGAGGAGTTCGCCGTGTTCGGTGGTCGGCACGAGGGCGAAGGTGGGCATCACCATGCTTCCGTTGGACACGTTCCCGTCGCCCGCCACGTCTTGGAAGACGTGGAACGTCATGGCGTGTCCACCGGGGTTCAGGTAGAGGCTTGCAGGTTCGCGTACGGCCACTGGGTTCCGAACGACGACCACGTCATCGTCCGACGTCGCGTTGTACATCACGTCCTCCACGACGCTGACGTCGTAGGAGCCTGCGGGCAGGTTGAACAGGAAGCCACCGTCTTGGTTGGAGGAGGCTTGCCATACGACACCGTCGGCGCCCGTAGCGGACAACTCCACCGGCATCCAACCAGGAATCTGGCTGTTCCACGTGGTGCTGTTGTCGATGTGGAACAGGGTTCCAGTGATCATTTCCGTGGGTTCAAGGACGATGTTGAGGTCGTCCATGCCTTCGGTGACGGTCACCAAGCTACCGTTTCCATAGTCGATCATGATGTTGACCATGGTCAAGGAGTAACTGTTGCCGATGGGCACGCGCATCGCGAAATGACCCGTGTCGTTCGTGGTCGAAGTGAAGGTCAGGTCGTCCAAGCCGGTGGCGACCACTTCAAGGCCGGGCGTAGGCTCGGTCTCGCGACCGATGTCGTTGAGCCATGCTTCGTAATCCTCAAGCAGCAGCGGCGCAGCAACGCTTCCATTGAGCCACGTCGAGGCCGCGTAGGTCATCGTGGCCGACAGGTCCTCTTCAGCGACCTCAAGGCGGGCGAGGAGCAGATGGTCTTCGTCCGCATCGTCGGACACGGTGTAGACACCCATCGGGACCTCAGCGTAAACCACGCCGTTCTCGTCGCTGACGACGATGTAGGGTTCCAGTTCCGGAGCGTCGTTGGTGAGGGTCACCGTGCGTCCAACCACGTCAACGGTCGGCTGTCCGTCGTTGCCGAAGGGAGCCTCCAACTGAATGGTCAAGTCCGTCATCGGTGGAACGGGGTACGCCAACGTGATGTTCTCTGGCTGGTCTTGCACGCTGAAGGTCTCGTTGATTTCGTACCATCCGTCGCTGTCCACGTCAACTCGGTAGTAGTATTCGCCTGAAGGGATGGGCCCTTGGCTGAAACTTCCGTTTTCGTCGGTGACGATGGCGATGGCTTCGTCAAGGCCCAAGACGGTGTCCACGAGTTCAATCGTGGTTCCCGCGAGCATGTTGCCTTCCATGTCTTCCAAAACGTCCGCAAAGACGGCTCCTGGCATGGTCATGTCGATGTCGTAGGATGCTTCGATGCCGACCTGAACAGGGTCAGGGAGCAGCACTTCTCGGCCGTTTGGCAGCACCGCGATCATGTTGTACACACCCGGAATCAAGCCGGTCTTGTAGAAGGAACCTGGTTGCACCATGGTTCCAGAGAATTCACCCTGGCCGGTGAACAGACCGGTTCCGTTCAGCGTTCCAATGCCTTCGAAGACGCCTGCACCCTCAAAGGTCTGCCCGACCACGTCACGCACCACAACGGTGGGCGACAGGGTCTCGACACGACCGCTGGCTTCCACGGTGCCTTCGAAGAGGTACTTGCTGGCGTTTTCAGCACCGGTGAGCATGCACACCGAGCTGTTGGCTGGGGTCGCTGTGTTGTTGTTTACACAATCTGTGGCGTTGACGAGGTCTGCTTCACTGACCCAGCCGTCGACGATGCCACGGCCTGTCCACGTTCCGTTTGCGGTGTGGATGCGATCTCCGGTCAACTGTCGGGTGTAGGTTCCCGTGAATCCACGGGCCACGGCAACACCGTCGGACTCAAAGGTCCCGTTCTCGGTGAACGTGACTTCGCCCGTCCCCTGGAGGATGCGCGTCTCGTCGGTGGTGAAGGAACCGTTGTTCGTCACGACGGTGTGGTTGTCGGTGTAGGACCAAATGTCTCGAAGGATGAAGGTCGTGTCGACAAGAGGCTCGCCGGCAAAGGATTCGTCGCCGATCCACGTCACCACACCGCTCACGCCGCTGGAGGCAACGGCCACGTCGGCCGTGCGATCGAGGGTAACCACGCGGTTTGCTTCGTCGCCACTGACGTTCAGGTGGGATTCGCCGACCCACGTCATGTTGGCGACCTTACCAAGGACGGCGGTGATGTCGTTGACGGTACGGTCTTCGTTGTATTCGGCGAGGATGTCGCCCAAGTTCTCGGTGAAGGAGCCGTCTTGAATGGCGTTTCGAGCCGACGTCGGCTCGTATTCACCGATGAAGGCGCTCACGCGGATGTGACCTGCAGGAGCAAGGAAGCTGTAGCGTCCCTCCTCGTCGGTGTCCACGGTACCGATTGGAATCCAATAGGTGTCGGGGTCGAGGTCTTCGCCGGATTCGCCCGAGAAGGCGTCGCGCTCGATGAGGAGGCGGACGTTCTCCAAAGGCTGGCCGTCGTCAGCAAAGGTGACCTGTCCGGTCATTTCAGCACCCGGGTAGAACTTCAGGATCTTGACCATGGAGTTGGCCTGACCGTAGCTGTTCGCTTCCGTGGTGTCGTCGTTGTAGTTGGCGATCACAAAGTGATTCATCATCGCTCCAGGCAGGGGAAGAGCCTGCGAGAGGAAGGTTCCTGGTGAACCGCTCTGTCCGAAGTGCTGAGCAGGTTGCGGGTTCGAACCGTCGCTGTCCACGCCGAGCGTTGACGCGCCGTAACCGACGTAGGCTCGGGCCACCATGGTGTCGAAGAATTGCGCCGTATGGTCGGCGCGTACGTCCATGATCTGCACCGGGTCAATCTCTGCTCCGGCCTGCTGATTCAACACGTCCTGACGAATGGCTTCGTCGACCTCTTCGCGGGTCATTTCATCGGTGAAGGCACCGCGCTGGGTCTCGTAGACTTCCGTGAGGAAGGTCGTCGGGTCCTGACCGGAAAGGATGGTCGGAGCCGCGAAGATGCCCATGGGCTGACCGCTGTTGTACTGAGCGTCCGCAGTGTATCGGCCGGCACGGGGGTAGAGGCGGTTGTCCACGGCGAAATATCGAATCTCGTGGTTGCGGTCAACCATCTCACCGGGTGCACCGTCGTAATCTTGGACGCTGTATGCCTTGTCCAGTCCAATCACATCGGTGTAGAGGTTCATCATCTCGGCCTCTTCGAGGCCGTTGGTGAGCAACTGCACCGTCATGGCCAAACGGGCGTTGGAACGGTGGATGTGGGTCGAAACCGAGTTGAATTCCTCGGCGAGGTCTGCCGTGTACCAGTAGGCACCAAACACGTAGTGCGTGACCTCAAACTGAGTGTCGGTGGTCAATCGAACGTTGTTGTTGAAGGTCCTGTTGGCGTCTTCCTGCGAGATGAAGTCGCTGCCGTCACAGCTGCTGGCCAAGCTTTCAGCACAAGCAAGGATCGCTCCGTCCTTCCAGAGTCGCCACCGCTCGTCGGTGCTGCTGGTGCCGTCGTCGTTGAGCTTGTAGCCCGTGGTCATCACGGTGTCGCGGTTGGTTTGCACCACGTGGAACGAGGCGTCCAAGACGTCAACAGGAAGGCTGAGTTCCTTCTCTTGTCCGTCAACGGTCTGGGTCACGTCCGTGAATTCCGTACCGTCATTGATGTCCATGAAAGCGTCGTACTGAGCGTCGGAGAGGTGAGCACGAAGCACGGCGTCAAAGGAGGGGGTAAAGGTGGAATCGGAGCCGCGGTCCGCCGCGTACATCCGGTCGCCTTCCGCGAGTTGCCAGAACCACATTGCAGCAAGGTCTGCTTCGCCTCGAGCGAGAAGCATGTTCCCGGTCGCGGGGATGCCGGACTGGAAGTTGTCCGAGACCGAGGGGTGGTCACCCGAGGTCAAGGCTTGGAAACCGTAGTCCCACCACGACACGAAGGCAGGCTTCTCGGAATACGATTCATCGGTGTCCTGAGCGGCAAGCCACGCGTACGCGTCGTTCCAACCCTGCTGGTTGAAGCTGCTGCCAAAGGACCCAAGGTACCGCATACCGCCGTCCTCGTAGTTGGTCGGGTTGAGCACGGAGAATCCTGCGAGTTGGTCCCAACGGAGGATGTCGGGGATGACGTTGTACAACGTCTCGTCGATGTCGTCCTCTGCAGGGGACGTGCCAGGGATACCGGCGTCAAGCCCGTAGGTCATGTGCTGACCGCCGAGCATGACCAGGACGAGCATGATGGCGCTGAATTGCGGCGTACGCCAGATGGCCTTCCGGGTGGCGGTGATTCGGTCTGCGGGCGTCCGCATGCCTTGACGGCGCATCTTGCGGGTCATGTCCTTCGTACCGGACCAGCCCCAGAGGCCGACGGCACCCCAAGCGCCAAGCACGGCCATGGCCGGGGTGGCGTTGAAGATGAAACGGGCTGCAGTCCACGACATGAAGATGGCCAGAAGAATCCACGTGGCCATGAAGATGTGCTCGTGGCGGCGTTGTCGGGTTCCGCGCCACAGCGCGATGATGCCCATGCTGAGGGCCAAGATGAACACGATCGGTCCGAAGGAAGCGAAGAGCAAACCACGGTCAGGTGCGTTGGCCTCAGCAACCGTGCCGAAAATCTTGGTCTTGGTGAAGTAACCCGCACCGGTGAACAGGACGTTGAAGGCGTTGGATTGCTCAAAGAATTGCAGGGCCCAAATCACCGCGACAAAGATCGCGGCGGCTGCCGTCAAGGAACCAAGCACGAGCAACCAAGGCTTGTCCCGGAACCCGGTCGTCACGTAGGCGATGGCCAAGGTGAACCCGAGCACGAACAGCAGCGGCTGAAGGCCGGTCCCGCTGAACACCAAGTCCATGCCGGGGTAGGCATAGAACGGCATCGAGAGAAGCAAGGTGGTCCCAAGCATGGTCAACATGAGCATGCTGAGCGTGGTGCTGTCCTTGTTGCGGAACATGTTGGTTGCAACGATGTAGACGTAGCCGACGAACAAAATCGAGGGAGCCACAACGAATCCCTTCCAACCGAGGGCCACGACACCGAAGGCGACGCCAGCGAGGGCCGCATTTGCGACCGCGTAGCGACGGTGCGTCGCCACGTCGCCGAAGGCGCGGAGCACGGTGTACGGTCGGGCGTCGGTGGAACGCGTAAGGCGTTCATCGCCACCCTTGGCCATGGCGCGAAGGAACCACATGAATCCGAGCGCCATGAAGAACATCACGAAAGCGTCGTGGTCAGCGTTGGCCCAGGTCGAGCGCGAGATGTGACCGGGCATCATGGCGATGAGCCAAGCAGCAACGACGGACGCGGGCTTGTTGATGTGGTCGCGGGCGATGGCGGCGACGGGGAACACGGTCAGCGCACCGAAGATGGCGGGGATGGAGACCATCGCCCACCACACGGCGTCCTCAGGGGTGGTGAGGAAGGGTTCGAGGATCATCGCCAACAGCGCGATGGACCACACGAACAAGGGCGGACGCGGGTTGATGCCACCAAGCGGATAGAACCGGTCAGCGTCAAACACAAGGTGGGCGTTCTGGACCAAGATGTAGTCCACAACGCGCTTCATGTACCAAGGGTCAGAACCTCCGGTGAGGTCCCAATCGCCGGTCCCATAGCCGTTCATGGCAGGGATCACGTACCACTGGGCCCGGACGATGAAGGCCATCAGGAAGGCCGAGGCGATCAGCACTTGCGACCAGTGGGCCGACCAGAACTTCCGGGCACCGCTGGGTGCGTCTTCGGAGCGGTTGGACCATCCACCCCACGATTTGTGGGTGGCGATGGAGTAAATCGCGAGACCGATGAAGAAGGTGATGCCGAACCAAATGACGGCACCCCAGGAGCCTTCGAAACTGTCGTTGGACCACATGCCCATTTCGTAGGCTGCGGAGACGAGGTACAGGACCCACATCGAGGCGAGCGTCATCGCACGGGTGAACCAGCGCTCTGCGACCATGCTGGCCACGGCGAGGGCGACAAGCCCGGTGAGCACTGCAGCCCACACGGAGAAGTGGCCGTGGTAACCTTCGACACCGGTCAAGGCAAGACGGTCGTGCAATTCGACGCGATGGAACTGCGCCATCGCCAGGGCGTGTGCAGCAAACCACGTCAGCAAACCGATTTGCAGCGGAAGGCTGCTGCGGTCCCAGGGTCCGTCAAAGTCGGACAGGTGCTCGAACCAACCCGAACCGGGCTCGCTCAACACGCCTCGTGCCAAGACAGCGACCAGCGCACCAAGCACGGTGAACATGATCCAGACGTTGAAGAAAACGAACCCGAGCGCTTCGCGGTATTCGTTCAGCGTTGGGGCCGTTTGGCCTTCGAAGGTGTAGTCAACGGTCACCAGGCCACTGGAGCCTGCGTTCGCTGCTGCAACCAAGCCGAAGAGCAAACCGATGCTGGAGAAGACCAAAATGGTCGCCCATTCGGTACGCTCCGACGTCATCAGCACGTGTGCGCCGATGAGGTTGAGGGCGAAGAGCAGCCCGACGAGCGCGCTGCCGCCGGCGGCTGGAATCGCCACCAAGCCGAGGGCCGCACCGGCAACGATCGTCCCGAGAGAGAGGGTGGACGTCGAAGCGGAAAGGACCTCGCGCTCGGCGAGGAGGCTTGGCACGCGGCCAAGCATCGCACCCGCGGCCACAATCAGCAGCGGGTACAGTTCGTTCTCGAATCCGAGGCCAAAGCCTCCGATTTGGTCGGTGAGCATCGCCAAAAGGACGGAAATCGGCGCAAGAAGCAGGCCGAGCAACGCCTTTGACGACACGGTCGTCTCGTTCGTGGTGTTCATGGGGTATCCCTCTCAGGTGCAACAGCATGGCTGAAGCATTCTCGCGACCTATGATGTCGTTATAACCGGTTCGGCCCGCAACGGCCCCGCAGTCACCCGAGCGAGTGTTCAATTCATCTCGGAGTGCTGAACACCGGCCTTTGCGCCGATGTCTCGACGGTGATGAGCGCCGTCCAAATCGATGGACGCAAGACGTGCATAGGCCAAATCAGCGGCGGCCTGAAGCGAGTCGCTCATGCCCGTGACGCTGAGGACCCGCCCGCCGGTGGACACCGGGGTTCCGTCGTGGTCTTCCTTCACGCCTGCGAGGTTGACCCACGCCCGATCTTGGCCGGTGACGGCCCTTGCATTGAGGTCAAGACCGGCGATTTCTCGCCCGGTCACGGCACTCGACGGGTAGCCTTCGCTGGCCAGCACCACGGTCAGCAGCGCACCGGTTTCAAGCGGTCGGTTCATCTCGGCCACCTCGTCCTTGGCGACGGCCGTGAACCACTCCAGCGCGTGGTCGCCAAGGAGGGGCATGGTGACTTGGCATTCCGGGTCACCAAATCGAACATTGAATTCGACCACGTAGGGATCGTCGTGTTCGTCGATCATCAGGCCGACGTAGAGCACGCCCCGATAGGGGACGTCTTGGGCAGAAAGGTGCGCATGCATGGGCGCGACGATGCGCGATTCGACTTTGGCTTGGACATCGGGCGTCACGATGGGCGCGGGGCAATACGCTCCCATGCCGCCCGTGTTGGGGCCCGCGTCGCCTTCACCGGCACGCTTGTGATCCTGACTTGCGGGGAGGCAACGGTAGCCAGAGGCATCCATCAGCACCAACATGCTGGCTTCTTCACCGGGAAGGAAGGCTTCGATGACGACCGAACCCGACGTCGCAATGGCGCTCAGCGCGAAGGCCTCGGCTTGCTCCCGGTCATCGCTGACCAGGACACCTTTTCCGCCTGCAAGGCCGTCTTGTTTGATGACCCATGGTGCATCAGAGAAGCGATCAAGGGCCTCGGACAGGGCACCCTCCCGACGAACAATGACGTGCTCTGCGGTCGGGACACCCGCTGCTTCCATGGCCTCTTTGGCGAATGACTTGGAACCCTCGAGCGCAGCATGCGCTGCAACCGGGCCAAAACAAAGGCGTTCACCAAGCGCGTCCGCAAGTCCGTCACACAACGGGGCTTCTGGACCCACCACCACAAGATGCACGTCGAGTTCATCTGCAAGCGCAATCAAGCCGGTGACATCGCCTGAACCCACAGGGTGGTTGGTCCCGAGCCGGGCCGTCCCGGGGTTTCCAGGCGCTGTATGCAACTGCACGCCTTCTTGCCGAGTAAGGGCCATGGCCAAAGCGTGTTCACGGCCGCCCGAGCCGACAAGGAGGACACGGCGTGCTTCCATGCATGCGGGTCGTGACCTGAGGACCATAAGGCCAACGTTGGACGCGGGCAGGTTCATGGGCCATACCGACATGAACCGCCATGGAAGGCGCCATGTGGGGAACATGCGAGGAAAACCTCGGCCTGGCCGGGATGACGCTCTTGGTCCTCTGGATTTTCCTTCCTGGTTTCCTTGTGAACACCTTCGCCATGATGTGGGGCAAGTGGCTGCCAAAGACAGGATACGGCCCATGGCCCATCGACGGAGGCCGTGTGGCTTGGGACGGCAACCGGTTGCTTGGTGACGGAAAGACGTGGAACGGACTCGTCGGGGGAAGCCTGACGTCGGGACTCCTCATGGTGGTCATGGCTTCGGCGGTTCAGGAAGGGCAAGCGTGTGGCGTCTTCATCGATCCCCTTCTCGATCATGACCCCTCGTTCTCCCGAGGCCTGTGGGCGCTCATCGTGGGCACGCTGCTGGGCTTCTTTTCGCTCCTTGGTGACATGACTGGCTCCTTCTTCAAGCGACGACGTGGGCTCAAACGCGAAGGAGACGTGTCATCCAAAGCCCCCTTGCTCGACACTTTGCCGTTCGCCATGATGGTCTTCCTTCTTGGATGGCTTTTGCTCCCGGGCATCCATGGCTCCGCGGACCTGATGGCACCCATCTTCGTCATGCTGGTCGCCACACCCGTCCTGCATCGCTCGTTCAACATGCTCGGCTACGCCATCGGATGGAAGGACGTACCCTACTGAACCGTTCGGCGGGACCTTGATGGTCCACGTGCCGCACCGACCTTCATGGCCCCGATGCGTACCGCCCTTCTCTTGCTGGCCCTCCTTCTGTGTGCACCCCTCGCTGCAGCCATCGACGGACGCGCCGCAGACGTGATCGACACCGACCAAACCCTCGCCGTCGACACCACCTATGCCGACGGCTTCACCGTCACCGACGGTGCCACGTTCACCGTCGAAGCCAACATCACGCTCGGTGAAGATGCCGTGATCCGCGTTGACGAAGGAGCAACCCTGAACCTCGTTGGCGGACACATGACCGGGTCCGACATACAGGCGTACATGGCCCTCTCGGGAGGTGCTTCCACGATCGAGCTCCCCGTTCAGGGCATGACGGGGACCGCCACGGTCCGGTTGATGATGTCCACCACGCTCAACGGCAGCGAGATGCTCAACATCACCGCATCCACCGGCGAAAGCCTCAACGAGGCGACGGGTGATGATGTCAGCCTCCAAGTGGACCTTGGCGACGGGGTCGATATGCTGACGCTTGATCTGACCCACAACCACCCCTTCCCCTTCGGCCCCATGGCCGTGGAAGTGGTGGATTCCTCCGCTCAACAACAACGGCATGAGGCGTGGGAACTCAACGGAACCAACCTTGTCTTGACCTGGGGTGACGCCGCCTTCAGCATCGATGTCCAAGGCACGCTGGCAATTGCGGATGCCGTGATCCGTGGTGCGGACCTGCGATGTTCAGGCACCTGCTCCATCGAACGGTCCACGATGGAAGGGAGCGCCCCCATCATCGCAGAATCCGGAGCATCGCTGAGCGTTCGCAGTACAATGATCCTCGGGAGCCGGACGGACGAAGACGTGGTGGCGGTCGATGACGCCGACCTGGTGTACGAAGACAGCACAGGAACCGGCGGTTGGACCGACGCGTGGATCCGTCGCCTCAGCGGACGTACGGTGATGACCAACATGCCCGGTGCCTTGGTCAGCGGCGCTGACTTGGGATACAAGGGAACCAAATCTCCGAACGCCTTTGCAGAGACGATGGGCGACGACGTCGGGGTCGATCTTGGCAACAGCGAGATGACCCGAATCGTCGAGTGGTTGACCGGCGACGGCATCTACGGCAAAGAAGAGGGAACGTTCACCGTCACGGCCACCACCGGATGGGGCACCTTCACCACGACCGTCCCTGCCGTCTGGGCACCGACCACCGTGGTCGACCTCGACCTTCCGACCATCGAAGTGGTGGCGATCGAGGTTGAAGATCGCACAGCGACGGTGAATGAAAGCCTGGGCGTCATGCTGACTGTCCGCAACAGCGGGACCGCAGATGCTCCAAAACCCGTGCTCGAATGCAGCGTTGGTGACGAAGCGGCTGACACCTCGCCCAGTTACATCCAACTCTCCACCTATGGTGGATTGGCGGCAGGGGCAGAGATGGACATCCCGCTGACGTGGCGCATGCCCAGCGACGGTGCACACACCCTCTCATGCGGCGTCATTGACCTCAGCGGCACACCGCTGGAGGCGGTTGAGGACCTCGTCACGGCCGATACGGGCGTGACCGGAGCTGAAGTCTCGTGGACCTACGCAGAAGAAGTCGAGGAGAGCTCCATGGCCACCGTCCTCATTGCGCTGGTCGTCTTCATGCTCGGCGTTGCAGGCATCGCCCGTGTCGCCGCGGCCCGCACCGATGCGGAAGATGCCGAAGACGAAGAGGAGATGGCGGAACCCGTCGTCGAAGAGGGCGAAGACGCAAAGCAATACCCTGAGCCGCTCGACACCGAGCCGGCTGAATCTGAAACCGTCGAAGTGGAAGCGGCGACGAGCGATGACGAGGGAGCGACGTCAGACGAAGCCGCCGACGCGGCGCCTTGGGATGAATCCTGAAGCCCTTCAGCAGGAGGGCGCGTCCCAGTTGGAATTGTATTCGTCACCGTCCTCGAAGTCGAGGTTCCAGCAGACGTCGCTGTGCGTGATGACCGTGCCACCGCTGCTGGTGCCCACGTCGAGGATCACTTCGAAGGTGTACTTCTCATTCTCATAGTCAAGGGCGGACTTCGACACGTATTCCTGGAAGTTTTCCTCCGTGTTTCCGCTGAGGGCCAACCATCCGTTCATGTCGCCGCTGCGCGTGCCGCTGACGCTGGAAGACCAGGAGGCGTCAAGACCGTCAACGGTGATCAACGGATGCGTCCACACCGTGGAGGTGCCTTTCTTGATCTTGAGCGTGATGGTGTAGTCCCCCTGGACGGTACGAATGTCGTCCGAGGTGGTGTGGTCAGCACCGTCCACGTGACGGTGGCTGTCCGGCAACAGTCCGGCCATGAGTTCGATGGTGATGCCCTCGAACGTTGTCTTGCTTGGGTCTTGAGCCGTGCCTTGGCTGGTTTCGAACACCGGCGCGATGCGCACGCCACTCTCCAGCGGGGTGCGCGTCATTTGGCTGGCGTCAAGTTCGAACGAAGCAGAAAGATCGCCGCCGTCCGTCGCCGTCACCGTGTAGGTACGAATCACGTTGTTGACCGCGTCGTAGGCGTTGCCACAGAAGAAATCCGCGAGCATGGGCTTGACGTTGACGTAGTCTCGTTCCAAGGAGAGGGTGTCCTCCCAGACCACTTCGGGTGCATCGCCCACCGTACCGTCACAATCTGGAGCAGTGGAGACGGTGACGGTGGTGGCGTCGAAGCTCCCTCGGACCTTGAACTCGAGCCGGTCGTTGGCTTCGTCGAGGGAGACTTCCGAAATCACGAGCGTGTCTCCGTCGGGCGCGACAACGCCCGCGGTGTAGGGAACAATGGCGATGAGCACCGCCAGCACCACGGCCCCGCCGGTCTTGACCACGTTCAGGTCCTTGCCCTGCACTTGATCGGCCAGGACGATGGCCCCGACCGCGATGAGCAAGACGACCCCCGTGACGAAGAAGGGGATGAAACCGCCTTGCAGGCTGAGAAGAAGGCCCACAAACAGGCCGAGGCCACCCACCGAAGAGAGGATCGCAGGAATCGGCAAGCCGTCGTCAGCACCGCCGGAGACCGCTGCCTTCGCTGCGGCTGGTGTTGGCGACATCGTCTCGGCCTTGACCGGCGCAGGCGTTGCGGGTTCTGCCGCTTCATCTTCGCTGGCTTGTTGTGCGGCCGTGTTGGCTTTGTCGAGCAGTCCACTCATGAGATAACCTCACTCCTTACCTCGCGCTCATGGGCATATGAAGGCGACGGCAAACAGACGCCCTACGGGCGGGGTTGGCGTGCGTATGTCAGAGACCCGGAGCGGCTTCCCTGAGCACAGGGACACCTTCCTCTTCGTCGGTCCGAATCAGACTTCTCCCTGCCATGGCTGCAGCCAAGGCGACCATCGAGAGGGTGGGGACCACTTCGAAGCCGGGCAGGTACACACCGCGGACGTAGATGGTGATCATCTGGGATTCACGCTCACAACCGCCGTTCTTGCAGGAGAACTCCGACTCCGCGTAGAAGTTCATGGTGTAGTAGTAGTCAGTCCATCCCCAGTCCTTGGGGGTGCGGACAAGCACGCGGACCTTCTGGCCGGCGGGGTTGTTCTCGATTTGGGACTTGACGGCGGGCAGGTTGACGGTGAAGCCTTCCTCTTCCAACTTCTCACGGGAGTCGTCGGTGATGCCAATGCGCATGAAGTCAATCTGATTTCCAAGGTTGTAGACCTTGAATTCGAAGGGCTTGTCGGTCTTCGGCATGAGTTGCACGAAGGGCTCGACGGCTTCGACCTGAACGAGGGAAAACTGCATGATGTTGACCATCACGTTGGTCTGCGAGCTGGCCACGTTCACGGGCGGAACGCTGTTGATCTCTGTCACCGTACCGGTCACCGAAAGCTGCCGGCTCTGCATGGCCATGTAGGGGTCGGCCCGAACGACGACCTGGAAGTCGACGTCTTGACCTGCGCCGACGTAGACGTCACCGGCGTGAGCGACGGCCAATCCATCTGAAGTGACCTGAATGTTGACCTTCTCGATGTAGGTCGTGGGGTTGGTCACCGTGCAGGTGGTGTAACCAGAGTAGGAGGAACCGGGCTTGACTTCGACGCGGACCTCACCAGGAGAACAGTTCATGGAAACTGCTGCTGCCGGAATCTGTGCCTCGGCAGGAGCCGCGACAATCAGCAAGGAACAGAGGTACAGGCCAACGAGGAACGCGACACGACTGAACGACTTCATGCGGACACCTACACCGGCCCGTCCATTCGGACCCTCATAACCATGTCGTCTTCATGAGGTGGAATGGACCCGAAGGGCATCGAACCCCTGACCTCCCGGTTATGAGCCGGGTGCTCTACCCGTCTGAGCTACGGGTCCAATGGCGGCTCAGGGCTTGCCATGATGAGGTTGCCGCCTCACATGAAACGGTCCAGGGAAGCCTGCTCCGGCTTGATTTGCTCCCTGACGAAGGCCTCCGCTGCGTCCCGGACCTCTTCTGGTACGAAGACCAACACACGGTCCGCGGCTTCACTGAGGGCACGAACGATGGGAGAATGCTCCGCAACATCGCGACCGTCTTCCAGCAAAATGCCCTGCGCATAAGGAAGGTAACCTCGCTTTCGCACGGCGGCGACGATCAAATCTTGCTCCGGGTCCGCGCCCGCTTCCGAAAGCAGGGTGGCCAATTCACCCTTGACCGTCGCGACGTTTTCACGGGTTAGGTCACGGATTCGAAGCGATTTGTGGTATCCCCGACGCGACAACAAGCGAGTGGCGTCAGCGGCGAGCGCAGGGTCGTCGTGGTCCGCCCACGACGGGAGTTCGACCAGCACATGTGCGTCGTGAAGCGACGCATAGGTGGACGCATCGAGTTCCTTGTCGAGCAACATGGACGTCAGGGCAGGAGAGAGGGTCAAATCCCCCGCTTCCGCGAGCGTTCGGGCGCGTGAAAGCATCCGAACCAAGTAGGTCTGCGTC
>MDSV01211196.1_pt1 | contig 40606 bp, 15 predicted proteins | sample 810851 | NCBI WGS metagenome assembly MDSV01 (sample SAMN05326640, study PRJNA326480) | marine metagenome | isolation source: seawater | place: Atlantic Ocean: North East | collected 2012 | reverse complement strand
CGCGGCCACGTACGGCGGCGGCGCGCACGTGCGCGTCGCGACGCGCGACGAGCTCCTGGACGCGACGCGCGACGCGGCGGCGGCGCGCGAGCGCATCGAGCGGCACCTCGCGGACGTCGCCGACGCCGCGCGCGCCGCGACGGCGGCGCGAGAGGCGGACAAGGAAAACGCCGCCTCGTTCTCAGAAACGAAGCATCGCACCGGTGGCGGCGGGAAGGTGAACGAGGGCGCCTCGAAGCGGCAACGCCGAGCCGACCGACCTCGCGCCGCGTCCGACACCGAGTGGCCCGCGGCGGTGATTCAGCGCTTGCGGCAGCTCGTGCTGGAAGCGGAGCGAGACATAGGGCGCGCCGCCGCCGCCGCCCGCGCCGCCGCCGCCGGCGAGTCGGCGGCGCACCGCCGCGCCGCCGCTGCCGAGGCGGCACTGGACGCGCGCACGGCTGCCTGGGAGGAGGCCACCGCCGCGGCGACCGCCGCGGAGGCGCGGCTGGCGAGAAGGGAAATGGTGTTCGGCCGGTGCGCTGAAGAACGCGCGGGCCACGCCTACGCGCGCGTCGAGAAACTCGAGGAGGCGCTGGCTTCGGCGACTCGGCGGTTGACGGTTTCCGCGCTGGAGGCGCGGAACGCCAAGGCGCAGGCGGAGGAGGCGACGCGGCGCGCCGAGGCGTTCGGTCGCCGCGCGCTCGTCGCCGAGTCGGACGCGGCCGCGGCGAAGCAGGCTGCCGCGGCGGCCGCGGAGGAGCTCGAGGGGTCGCCCAACGGGTCGGACGCCGTGCGCGACCTGAAGGCGTACTTCGAGTCGGAGGTGGTGGGGCGCGCGATTCTCGGCGGCGAAAACAAAAACAACGAAAGCGAAAACGCGCGACTGGTCGGCGTGACGCGCGAGCTCTGCGCGGCGAAGCTCACGGAGCGCAGCCTGCTGGCGAGCCTGGCGGCGAACCGTCGCCGCGCGGATGCCGCCGCCGCGCACGCCGCCGAGCTCAGGGCGGCGCTGGAGGCTGCGGAGTCGCGGCTGGCGGAGCGCGCGCGCGAACGCGACGCCGGCGCCGAGTCGGACGCCGAAAACGCCGCCTCGGAGGGGGCCTCCGAGCTCGCCGCGCGACTGTCGCGCGAAGCGCACGCGTCGCGCGAGGAGACGCTCCGGCTCCGCGCGCGAGTCTCCGAGCTGGAGCTGGAGACGGCGGAGCTCGCCGGCGCGCGCGAGGCGGCTGCCTCGGCGGCGAAGGCTGCCCGGGAGGGCGCGCGCGCGGAGATTTCCGCCGCCGCCGCGCGCGACGCCGAGGCGTTCGCCGCCAAGGCGGCGTCGCTCCGCCGCGACGCCGAGGCGGAGCGCGACGCGCTCCGCGCGTCCCTGCGCGAGGCGCAGTCGCGCGCGCAGGCTGCGCGCGCGGAGACCGCTATGGTTCTGTCCGACGCGCGCGACGTCTCCGAGGGTTCTGAGGAAAGCCGGCGAACGCCGGCCTATCGCGGCGCCCCCGCCGTCGCCGCCTCGGCGGCGGAGGCGCGCGCGGAGAAGGCTGAGGCGAAGGCGCGCAAGATGACGCGGCTCGTCGCCGAGCTGCGCGACGAGGTGAAGGCGAAGGACGAGGCCGTGGACCAGCTCAGAAGGGCGTTCGATTTCCACGTCTCCGAACGATCTTCGGCCGCTTCCGGCGGCAAGCAGAAAGGGAAGCGGTCCTCCGCGAGCGCCCCGGACGCCGTCTCGGCGGGCGCCGCGGCGACGGCTTCGTCCTCGGCGTCCAACGCGGCGCTCGGACGGCGGCTGGTGGAAGCGCGGCTGGCGGAGGCGGACGCGCAGCGAAGGCTGAAGATCGCCGCGCGCGCCGAGGCGGAGTACCGCGCGCTCGTCGCGGACAGGGACGCCAAGCTGGTCGACTTGGAGCGGAGGCTGCGGCGCGCCGGCGCCGACATCGCGGCGGGCGCCGCCGCGGTCACCGGGGGCGCGCGAGACGGACCCGCTTCCGACGCGCGGGGGCGAGATCCGGAGGCGCGCGGCGCGACGCCGCGCCCCGCGCCCCGCGCGACGCCCACGAAGGCGAAGGCGCCGCCGCCCTTCAAGCCGCCCGGCACGACGTCGCGCGCGGCGGCGGCGGCGGCGGAGGGCAAGGACGGCGCCAAGGGCAAGAGCATCGCCTCGCTCGCCGCCGCGGCAGCCGCCGCGAGGCGGGGGCTCATACCCCCCGCCTCGACGAGCTACGAAGACGACGCCGCGGTTTCGGTTTCGCTCGAGGAGGAGGCGTCCCAAAAAATGCCGTCCCTTCCGCCATCCGCCGCCAGCACCTCCGCGGTTTCCCCGGAGGTGCTGGCGGCGGAGGACGTCGCGTCTCATCTCGCGCTCGAGTCCGAGTGCGCGCGCCTGCGCGCCGCGCGCGCGCGCGCCGAGGCGGAGGCGGAGCGCCTCGCGGCGGAGCTCGCCGCCTTCAAGGCGCACGCGCCGGCGCCGGAGGAGATGGACGCGTTGCGCGACGAGGCGGCGGCGGCGCGCGAGCGCGCCGCCGCCCTGGCGAGCGCCTCCGGAACCGGCGAAAGCGTCGAGGCGTTGCGCGCGGACGTGAACGACGCCGTGGTGCTCGCCGCCGCCGCGCTCGCGGGCGGCGCGGCGGCGCCGCGCGCGTCGCAGACAGCCGCCGCGCCGCCCGCGCCCGGCACGGCGGCGGCGGCGACGACGCAGCTGGTGGGCGCGCTGCGCGAGACGCGCAACGCGCTGTTCCGCTCGAAGCAGGAGCTCCGGGACGCGGCGCGCGCGCTTCGCGAGCGCGGCCGCGAGAAGGCCACCGCGGATGAGGCGGAGGCGTCTCGCCGTGACGTGATCCGCGAGCTCACGCAGCGCGCGGCGGCGCTGGGGAGGGACAAGGCCGAGCTCGTGGACGAGCGGGACAAACTGCGCGAGCGGTGTCGCGCGCTTCGCCGCGAGCGCGACGCGCGCGCGGGCGACGGCGAAGCGACGCTCGGAGCCGGGAAGGCGGAGAAGGCTGACGCGAGCTCGGCGGTCGCGGCGGGTTCGCGAAAGCCCGACGGCGATCGAACCGCGGACGCCGAGACGCAAGTCGGCCCGGCGCGCGGCGACGCCGGCGCGCTGGTGGACGCGACGGCGCTCGGTGACGTTTTGCGGCCGCGCGTGGCGGGTATCGCGCGCGCGGCGGCGTTCGCGACGCGTAAGGCGAAGAAGCCCGGGCTGGAAGTGGGCGGCGGCGCCGAGTACGCCGAGTACGCCCGCGAAGCCAACGCGTTGGCGGTGGACGCCGCCGCGCTGCGCGCCGCCGTCGAGGCGCTCTGCTCCTCCGACGCGCGCGACGATAACCTGTCCCCGACCGAGATGGTCACCGCGGCGGCGATGGCGGCGATGCGCGCCATGCCGGACGCGCCGCTGGTGCACGCGGTGGTGCCCTCGGTGGTGGCCGCGGCGATGGTCACCGCGCCGCCGGTGGCTGACCCCAACGCCGTCGACGCGCCGGTGGCGCGGGTCGCCGCGCCGGCGCGCCGGGACGCCACCACGGACGTCGACGGCCTCTGCCGAGCGGTGGACGTCGGGACGGACGCCGCGGCGATGACGCGCGCCGCCAAGTCTGGCCCGGACGCGCGGGACGACCCGGAGGTCCGTCTGGCGGCGCCGCGAGACGCCGGCACGAGCCCGGGCGTGGGCGCGCGCGTCCGCGACGTCTCCGTCGGCGTCGGCACGCACCGGGGCGCGAGTCCCCCGCCTGGTTTCGCGGCGTTCCCGCCCGAGACGCGTGACGCCGGCGTCGACCCCACGCCGCTCGTGGCGGACGCCGCGCACAACACCGACGTGTCCACCGCCGCGTTCGCGAAGGACATGACGGCGACGGGCGCGCTGCGCGAGGCGCTCGCCAAGCTGGCGTCGATGGAGGCGGCGGACGCGAAAGAGCGGGAGAAGTCGGCCAAGTGGAAGGCGCGCTGCGAGAGCTTGCGTCTGGATCTCGCCGGGGCGATGGAGAAGGCCGCCGAGGCGGAGGAGAGGGCGCGCGCGTCGAGCGTCGCGCTCGACGCCGCGGAAACGCGCGAGCGCGCCGAGCGGGCGCGAGGCGCGGCGGCGGCGGCGGCGAGCGCGGGTGAAGGCGAAAGCGAAGGGGCAAAAAACGCGTTTTCTCTGCCCGACACCGAAGAAGGCGTCGCCGAGTTTTTGGCTCTGGCGAAGAAGCGCGCCGACGAAGCCGTCGCCGCTGCCGACGCGCTGCGGCGGGAACTCGAGACGCGCGAGGACGAGCACGCGAAGGCTGTCTCGGCGACGCGCGCGGCGATCCGCAACCTCCGGGGAAGCTCCCCCGCGGACCGCGCGGCGTACCTCGAGGCGCTCCGCATCCACGCGGAGGACGCGGAGCGCCGGCGGCGGGAACGCGAGGCGCAGGCGGTCCTGAAGGACGCCCTGCGGCCGCCCGCCGCCGCCGCGCCGCCGGCGCCGGCGCGCGGAGAAACGCCTTCGCGCGCGTCGACGGCGGCGCTGGCGCGCCGCGCGCTCGCCGAGGGGAACGCGGACGCGCTGACCGAGCGCGTGCTCGCCGCGGAGACGCGACTGGAGCGCGCGCTCGCGTCCACGGCGACGGCGCTGGCGGTGGCTGAGCGAGGCGCGAGACGCGGCCACGAAGTCGCGCAGAAAGAAGCGCGCGTCATCGCCGGAAAACTCGAGGAGACGGAGTCTTTGTGCGCGGCGGCGATTGCGCGCTGCGACGACTCGGAGCGCGCCGCCGCCGAAGCCGGGAAGAGGGCGCGCTGGACGCACGTCGCGCGCTGCGCGCGGTACCGCGATCTGCTCCGCGAGCTGCTGGATGAGCACAAGAGCGACCGCCGCACCGCCGCCGCCGCGCTGGCGGCGGCGGAGCGGCGCGCGCGCGACGCCGAGGAGAGGGCGGAGGCGAACGCGTCCGCCGCCGCGCGGGAATCCGCCGAGACGCCCTCCGGCGTCGACGACGACGCGTCGCCCCCGAAACGCCGCCGCTCGGCGATGCGCGAGACGGACTCGGACTCGGACTCGGCGGCGCCGGCCAACTCGGGGTTCGTGCGCGTCGCCGTGGCGGAGATTGAGTCCCGAGACGAAAAGGCGGCGAGAAGGAGAAGCGCGCGGCGCGCGACGCGGCCCGCGCCGTCCAGCTCGGGCTCGGACGCCGACGTCGGCCCCGCGGCGGCGGCGGCAAAAGCCGAGCTGCGCGCGGAGACGGTCGAACGCGTCTCGCGGGAGACGAAAACGAAAGGCAAGCCCCCGTTTGTGCTCGGCGGCGACGTCCAGATCGATGACGCGTCGTTCGAGACTGATGGCGCCATCCCCACCTCCGCGCCCTCGATGGCGGCTGCCGCCAAGGCGCGCGAGCTACTCGGGAAGCTGCTCGCCGCGCGCGACGACGTCGAGCGCCTGGACTGGCTCGAGGCGCGCGCCCGCGAGACGGAGCTCGAGCTCGAGCGGCTCAGGCACGCGCGCGACCGCGCGACGGCGGCCGGCGCCAAGGCGGAGCGGCGCGCGCGCCACCTCTCCGGTCGCGTCGAGCAGCTGCGCCGCGCCGCCGCCGAGGCGGAGCGGAGCGCGCGCGGCGCGGCGGCGGGCCCCGAAGCCTTGGCCAAGGCGGAGGCGCGCGCGTCGGATGCCGAGGAGAAGCTCAAGCGCGCGCGCGCCGACGGCGCGCGGCTCAAGGCGGTCACGGGCGACATCAAGTCCGCGCTCGACCGCGTCAAGGCGGAGAAGGCGAAAGTCGCGACCCTGGAGAAGGCGCTCGCCGCCGCGGAGGCGCGCGCCGCCGAGCGGCAGGCTGCGCTGGACCGCAAGGACGGCGCGCTGGCGGACCTCTCCTCCAAGCTGGACGCGGGGCGCGCGCGGCTGGCGGCGCTCGAGTCGGCGGCCGACGCCGCGGGCGGCGCCGAGGCGGCGCGCGGCGACGAGCTGAAGCGGCTCCGCGAGGAGCGCGACCGGCTCTCGCGCGCTCTGGCGCAGGCGCGCGACCGCGCGGACCTCGCGGCGCGCGACGCCGCGCTGGAGGCGGAGACCGCCGAGCGCGAGCGGTGCGACGCGAAGACGGCGCGGCTGCGCCGGGACGCCGAACGCAAAGACCAACTTTTGGCGTCGCGCGACGAGCGTCTCGAGGCGGCACGCGCGGAGACGGAGGATGCGCGCTCGGCGCTGGCGGAGGCGAGGCGCGAGACGGCGGATGCGTTCGCCGCGAACGCCGCGTCCGCGTCCTCGGCGCGGCGCGCCTCGCTGGCCATGCTCGAAGGCGTGCGCGCGCTCTCCGGGCGCGTCTGCCGACTGGCGGCGGCGGTGGGGCATACCGTCGGCGCCGCCGAGAAGAAGGACGCCGAGTCGGCGAGCGCCGAGTCGGCGAAAAAAAGCGCGGCGGCGCGATCCGCCGCCGAGCTCGTGGACTTCGCGCCGGACGAAATCGCCGCGCTTCTCGACGCGGACGCGGTCACGGAAGCGCCCGGATTTGAAACCGGCGGGCGCGCGGCGTCGCCCGAGAGCTTCGCCGCGCTCGTGCGCGCCATGGAGACGCGCGCCGACGAGCTGGCGGCGGCGGTGGCGGGCGGCGGCGACGGCGGATTCGTCGTCCCTGGGGACGCGCTGCGCTGGATCGTGTCCGCGGCGGAGGCGGAGGCGGAGCACGCCGAAGCGGCGCTGAAGGCTGCCGTGCCTTCCATGCGCGACTGGTGGAACGGCGGCGCGAGCGCGGCCGCGCCGCCCGCGCCCGCGCCCGTGCCGCGCCGCGACACACGCAAACAAAAGAAGGAGGAGGCGGCGCGCGAGGCGGAGACGGGCACGCGCGCGCACCTCGCGGCGGCAGCGCGGTTCCTGGCGTCGTCGGGAGACGACGAGAGCTCGTAGGGGACGGAAGAGGCGTGTCGATCGTGACGCGCGTGTCCCGTGAGAGACGAGACAAGCGCATCGTAGCGTATCATACGTAGCAGCTCGGCATAGACTACCGGTCATCATCGCGAAGGCGTAGTGAGGGCGTCCGCCGCCGTCCGCCTCCGCGACGTCGCGACGCGCGCTCCTTCCAGACGCGGATCCATTTCGTTTTCTGATTTCGCGTCGCTCGACATCTTTCGGACGCACAACGCGTGTCGCGCGGCGATGGCGTCGGAGGCGTCGGCGTCCCGCGCGTACGTGCTTTACGGCGTGGCCGGGTGCGGGAAGACCACGCTGGGGCGAGCGCTGGTCGAGCGCCTGAACGACGCCGAGCCCGAGACAGAGCGCGACGCGGTGTTCGTCGACGCCGATGACCTGCACAGCCCGGAGGCGCGCGAGAAGATGACCCGGGGCGAGCCCCTGACGGAGACGGACCGCGAGCCGTGGTTGGCGCGCGTGCGCGCGCGCATGCTAGAGTCGGCGCGCCCGAGGGAGCTCGCCGGGACGACCACGCACCGCGTCGTCGTCGTGGCGTGTTCCGCGCTGAGGCGCGACCACCGCGCGTCGCTCGTCCGGGACGTCGCGGAACAGGCGCCGTGGCTCGCGTCGGTGGATTTCGTGTTTCTTCGCGCCGCGCGGGCGACACTCGAGAAGCGGCTCGTGGCGAGGCAAGAAGCCCCCGACGGTCATTTCTTCCCCGCCTCGTTGCTGCGTTCGCAGCTCGACGCGCTGGAACTTCCGGCTCCGGAAGATCACCGGACGATTTGCCACGTCTTCGACGCCGATGCTTTCGCCGCGTCGGCGCGCGTCGCCGCGGCGGCGCTCGCGTCGGCGCTCGAAGCTGTCGCCCTCGCGCGCGCCGAGTGGGAGGAAACCGCGCGCGCGTTTCTGGACGACTGGTACGGCAGGTTGGAGCGCGCGGGGCTCGCGGATGTGTTGACTTCGAACGGGTCGAACGCGCAGATCGACCACGTGTGTTTCCGGTGCAGCTCCGCGTCTTCGTACCGCGACGCGTTGGCGCGTTTGCGCCGCGCCGGCCACGTCGTCGCCGGCTCGACCGAAGTGGGCGGTCGCGAAATCGCGACGGTGCGTCTGCGTCCGCCGATTCGGTGGCGCGGGTTCTCGGTTCCCGCGGTGGAGGTTCCCATGCCCAAGGAAGGCCGGCCCAAGCCGGACGGGTGGGAGCACGCGGAGGTGGCGCTCATGCGCGGCGGCGTCGAGGGTGTGGAGCACCTGGAGGCGCTCCGCGCCGAGTACCCAGACGCGCCGTGGGACGCCAAAGGAATGGGAAAGGCGCTCAACGCAGAGCTCTCGTGCGTTTTGGCGGGCGAGCCCGCGTTCGCGGTGAAGTTCCACCACAGACCCTTGCTCGAGGTGGTTGCGTACGAGATCGAGCGCGGGATGGCCGAGGCGCCGCCGCCGCCGCCGACGTTCGCGAACGAGACGCCGACGCGTCTCGGGAAACGCGCGTCCCGAGGCGACGGCGACGGCGACGCGGGTTTGCGGCGCGGGACGACGCGCGCCGAGCTCGAGCTTCCCGTTTTCGCGGACCCGCGCGTCACGTTCGGGCTGGAGATGCGCGAGCCGTGGGTGGGGATGGTTTTGAGCGGCGAGAAGACCGTGGAGACGCGCGGGTACGCGCTCCCAGAGGCGCTGCTGCGCAGACCCGTCGTGCTGCTCGCCGCGCCCGAAGCTCCGAGGCTCCGAGGCTCCGAGGCTCCGAAGGCGTTCTTACCGGACTCGGCGCCGGCGGGCGCGGCGAGCGCCGTCGGGCTCGTCACGTTCGGATCGTGCGCGCCGTACGCGTCGAAGGAGGCGTTCATCGACGACTTCGCCCAGCACCGCGTCGGCCCCGAGTCCGAGTTCGGGGCGTGGGAGGGACCCGGGCCGACCGCCTCGGGGACGCCCATGTTCGCCTGGCGCGTCTCCGAGGTCCTGCCCATGCCCGCGCCGGCGCCCAGCCCGGCGGCGACGCGCGTGCTCCGCAGCCTCTTCCGGCTCGACGCCGACGCCGAGACGCCGCTCGGTGGGCCTGGCGACGCGTCAGACGGATCGGACGACAACAAAGGCCGCTGGGACGACGCCGGCGAGAACGACAGGCCGTGGCACTGATCAGACGACGGCGCTTTCGGCTCTCTTCGCGGTTCATCTCGCACCAACAGCTATGTGAGTGTGCGTACGCGCACTACTCTAAAATGTCTATCGCACGCGTGCGTGAGTAGTACGGCACACGTCATGTCTCGTTCTTCAGGCTCCTCTCCCCCTCTTGCGCCGGGTCACCTCCGCGGCGGCCGCCGCCGCCGCCGCCGCCGCGCGCTCCGCCGCCGCGCTGCGGAACTGCACGACCCGGTTCGGCCCCGCCGCTTTTCGTTCCTTCTCTCTACGCTCCGCGGCGCGCTTCTGCGCCGCGGCCAGGTTCTGGTAGTCGTCCTCCTTCCTCCCCGCGATCTCGTTCGGGTCGAACACGTCGGGGGAGAACATCGTCGCGCGCTCGTCGACGCCGAAGCGCGCAACCGCGCTCTGCAGGAAATCGGGGTTGCGGAACCCCTTGCTCTGGCGCAGCGCGTCGTTGACTCGGACGCCGCGCGCGCGTAACGCCATCCACTTGCGCATCTTCGCGTCCAAAGAGGCGCTCGGGAGCTCTTCCGCCGCGCGCGCGCCGAGCACCGCGCGCCGCTCGGGAACGGCGACGCCCCGCAAGTACGCCGCGGGCGCGCTGTGCGCGAGCCGGCGACTCTTCGGAGGGGACGCCGAGGGACGGGACCCGTCGACGCCGTCGACGCCGTCGGCGGCGAGGTGCGGCGCGGACGGTCCGGCGGCGTCGGCGACGTCCGGTGCGTGTTCCGGACATTCAGGTCGAACGCTCGACGCGGCGTTCGCGTCCGTCTCCACGGAGGCGTACGCCGTGTGCGCGGTCGCGAGGTCGCCCGCACTGGGCCTGGCGGGACCCGCCGCGGGCGCGCCCTCGCCGGGATCCCCAGGGTGCCCTTCCTCGGACCCCGACGGCGCCGCGCCGGGGGAAGGCGCGCGGGGACCCCGCGCGGGGCCCGCGGGGAGAGGATCTAACTCCACCTCGCGCGCTTCGACGGTATCGGTGACCGGCTGAGAGAACCCGTGACCGCTCGCGCTTGCCCCCGCGTCCACCCCGCGCGTCTCCGCCGCGCCCGTCCCCGCGGGCGCGGGGGCCTCCACGGGCGCGTCCGAATCCGAGCCGTACCCTCCGAGGAGCGCCCCCAGGCCCCCGCCTCCGCCGCTCTCCGAGTCGCGCGACATCGCCCGTGTGCGTCTGACGCGGCGATGCTTCCGTCCGCTGCGCGTTCGGCGCCAGCCCGGTGTGTGTGCGCTCGCAGAGGTGACGCCACGCGGTTGCGTTTTTTTCGGATGCAGATTTCACGTGCGAGGCGAAGGCCTCCTCCCACCGAACGAGACTGCCTGCCGCGCGCTTTTGAAGGGGCAAAAACTTTTCGCGAATCGGCCGTATCGCGATTCGCCCCGATTTTTTCGCACAGACTCGTGACACCACGAAATACAAATTTATGCGACTGTTTGCCTGTTCATATTGACGAGGGGAACGATTTTCGGCGGGAAAAGCTCTCGGAATCGCCGAAACAAACGCCTGCGAAACGAAAAGCGAACTCGAGGGCGCGCTCGCTCAGACCACCGTGCGCCCACACGCGTGCAGGCGGTCTAAACAGCATCTGAGATTTCGCGTGAAGTACGCGCACGTGCATAGTCGCGCAACCACCGCGCGCGGTTCGAGCGTCTCCCTCGTCCCGAGCGTCGGTAACGCGATCGCATCTTAATCGTCGGGCCACCGACTTTCGAGTCCGCGATGGTTGCCGCTTCCGCGAAGACTCGCTCGCCCGCTAAGCGCGGCGCGGGCAAGCCCTCGCCCGTCATCGCCAAGGCCAAGACCCCCTCGAGTCCTCTCGCGTCGCCCACGCCGTCGCAGAGGTCCCGGGGCCGTACCTCCATCAAGCCCGAGGAGCGATCCGCCGCGGTCGCGAAGTCGCCCACGTCGCGATCTCGCGGCGAGGCGCTGTCGCCGCGCGGCACGCCGCGGCGCGGCGCCGCCGTCAAGGCCTGCCTCAACATGGAGGCGGCCGCCGCGGACGAAGCCGCCTTCGAGGACAAGCCCTCGCGCCGCTCCAAGAAGGACGACGACGACTACGACGTCAACATGGACGCCGACGACGCCTTCGACGAGCCTTCCTTCGGCATGAAGAAGCCTCCGAGACCGAGGAGCAAGCCCGGCACGCCGAGGTACGTTCCCGCGCCCTTCCCTGGCGTATCGCCACGCATCTCGAGCGGATTCGCGAGCCGGACGTCGCGATAGGCGCGATGGACCGTCCCTGAGCCTTGATCGCCCGCCTCGCCGCCGCTTCCGGCCGCGCGAACGCGCGATCGAGGCGCGATCTTAAGGGCCCCTCGTGTCGGACGTCCCGACCGCCGGCATCCTCCGTGCGATTTTTTTTCCCTCGATATTTTCGCGATTCGCGCCTCGGCGCGGCGTTCGTCGCACGCGACGCGAGTCCATCCCTGACGACGTTCCCCTCGCTGTTCCCCCATTCCGGACGCAGGAAACCCGCGGCGTCTATGCGCACGCTGGACTCCGGCGCGGGCGACTCCCAGGACACGCAGGGCAAGTGCCAGCTGGCGGAGAACCTCCCGGCGATCCGCGACGTGCAGGAGATGTTCCACGACATGGTCAAGAAGCTCCCCGAGCTGCGCGACTTCATCAAGAAGCTCGGTCGCCCTCTGCGCGTCGCGACGATGTGCTCCGGCACGGAGTCGCCCTTGCTGGCGCTGGACAAGATCGGCGTCGCGACCGAGCGCGAGTACGGCGCGAAGCTCGCCGTGGATCACGTGTTCTCGTGCGAGATCGAGCCCTTCAAGCAGGCGTACATCGAGCGCAACTTCGCGCCGCCCATCTTGTTCCGCGACATCCGCGAGCTGGACGAGGATCAGGCCACGACGGCGTACGGCGCGCTCGTGGACGTCCCCGGGTTCTGCGACATGCTCGTCGCCGGGACCTCGTGCGTGGACTACTCCAACCTGAACAACGAGCAGAAGACCATCGACGAGGCGGGCGAGTCCGGGCAGACGTTCCGCGGGATGATGACGTGGGTGCAAAAGAAGCAGCCTCCGGTGGTGATCCTGGAGAACGTGTGCGGCGCGCCCTGGGAGCAGATCTCGCTGGCGTTCCAGGCCAAGGGCTACGCCGCGCACTTCATGCGCGTGGATACCAAGCGCTACTACATCCCGCACACGCGCACGCGCGTGTACCTCTTCGCCACCAAGGTGGCGCCCAAGCCGGGCATGGCGGCGCCGCCGCCCGGCGAGGACGTGCACGTCATCGTCAAGGACCCCAACCGGAAGGGCAAGGAGATGATCCGGAAGCCGACCAAGTACAAGGCGTACTTCGACTACCTGCAGGAGCTCTCCGGCAAGATCGACTTCGACGACTCTGAGTGTGGAAAGGGGTTCATCTTCGACAAGAAGAAGGGCGACGCGAAGGGCACGCTGATCAAGCGGTGGAAGGACCGGGTGAAGGCGCTCGAGCGCCCCGCGTCGTCGACGCTGGAGGCGTTTCTGTTTGACTCGGACGACCCGCGCGTGCACAAGGGGCGCCAGATGCTGGCGCGGCCGGGCGAGGACAGCACGCGCGCCGGCACGGACTGGGCGCGCTGCGAGTCGCGCCACCAGCGCGCGCGCCTGGAGGAGGGCCTGGGCGCGCGTCGCCCATTCACCAACTGGGAGGGCGGGTGCACGATGCCGGATTACGCGTGGAACGACTGGGGGAAGGCGCAGACGGACCGCGTGCTGGATCTGATGGACATCGACTACCTGCGCCTGGCGCAGGCGGACACCGACTCCACGCACAAGACGCTGGTGTGGAACCTGTCGCAGAACGTCGACCGCACCACCGGCAGCGGCGCGGCGGGCATCTGCCCGTGCCTCACGCCCTCCATGGTGCCGTTCGTGACCAACCGCGGCGGCCCGCTGGTGGGCATCGAGGCGCTGTCGCTGCAGGGCATCCCCGTGGACGACCTGCTCCTCACGCGCGAGAGCGAGGGCCAGATGTCCGACCTCGCCGGGAACGCCATGACAACCACCGTGGTGGGCGCGTGCATGCTCTCGGCGCTGCTGGTCGTCAAGGACACCATCCTGGAGTACTCCGAGACGGCCAAGATTGGCCTCGCCGAGGAGGCGGAGAAGCGCCGGCGCTCTGCCCGGACCGGCGCCGACGTCGGCGCCACCGCGACGTCGCTTTCCGTGGGCGGCGCCGCCTACGCGCAGGCGGCGGCGGCGAAGGTGGAGGGCGTGCCCGACCTGCTGGCCAGCGACCTGTCGCTGTGCGCCGTCGTGCCCAAGGGCGACGCGAAGGGCTACCAGAAGCTCCTCGCCGAGGCTGGCGCCGCGGCGCGCCTGTGCGTGTGCGAGGCGCAGACGGGCGTCGTCGCGGACATCAAGCGGTGCGTGGACTGCGGGCACACCGCCTGCGCCAAGTGCTGCGGCCGCCCCGAGCACAACTACGCCGACTTCGATCTGCGGCGCGCCGAGCCCAACGACTTCGCGGCGAAGCTCAAGAAGACGCTGCCCATGCGCGTCAAGCTCGAGGGGCTGGACGTCGCCGCCGCCTCCGCCAAGGCGAAGGCGCTGGCCAAGGACTCGCCCGCGCTCTTCGGGAGCCAGTCCTCCGAGGACGACTCACGCGACGAGACCTGGAGGCGCTGGACCCAGGCGATGGAGGCGGTGGCCGCCGCCGAGTTCCTGTTCCGCGACGTGCGCCGCGCCGACGTCTGGCTCGCGCGGTACGTGTGCCCGGGAGACGACGAGGTGACGCTCGAGCTGCGCCTGGGCGCCGCGCTCGCGCAACCCGAGTGGCGCGTCATCGTGACCCCCGCGCCCACCACGGACGAGCCCATCCACGAGGTGTTCTCGCACCCCGTGGCGCGCATGCGCGTCGCGCCCGGCGCCAAGCACCTGATGGAGGGCGACTGGGCGGTGCTGGTGCCGGTGCAGCGCGCGTTTGAGCTCGAGATTGTGGGCGGCGGCGCGCTCGTGCAGAGCTGGCAGGAGACGCTGGGCATGCCCGCCGACGAGTCCAAGATCGCCATCGTGGCCAAGGACCGCAAGCCCTGGACCAGCAAGCGCTTCTCCGAGTACAAGGTGTCCTGGAAGCGCAAGGCGGACAAGGCGGCGCTGGACCTGGACGTGGAGGGCACGTACAAGCTCTTCGAGAAGTGCGGCGCCGCGCAGGCGTCGCTGCACAAGCGCGTGGGCAACGACGCGCTCAACAAGCACGCGGAGATGTACTTCTTCCTGGACCCCATCCGCAACAGCAAGGGCGAGAAGGACTTTTTCGTGTTCGCGGACAACCACCGCCGGCTGCAGTACGGCGAGCACCGCGTGCACGCCGCGCGCGTCTCGCCCGACTTCCGTAACAGCGACGCCAACGCCAAGACGACGTACGAGTGCTTCACGGATGGCCAGTGGATGAAGGTGGAGACGCTCGCGCTGGAGGAGCGCAAGCCCGCGGCGAGCCTGGCGACGCCCCGGAACGCCGCCAGCCTCGGCGTCAAGGTTGGCGGATGCGCCAACGCCGTCGCGGTGATGAAGGCGTCCGTGCCGCTCCCCGAAGTCGACGCCGCGGACTGGCCGACGGGGGATTTCGTCACCCTACGCAACGACCGCTCCAACGCGACGTTCGAACGCCTGGCGTGGTTCACGTCGCGCCTCGACCTGCCGGAGGGGGTGCAGAAGTTCGTGCCGCTGGTGGCGGGCGACGCCAAGGCGTGCGCCCGGCTCTGCGACACGGCGTGCCCCCGCTGCGCGCCGCAGCCCCCGACGCTGGAGTGGGTGCGCCGCGCCGACGAGACCAACGAGAAGAAGATCGAGTGCCGCGAGGACCCCGAGCAGGCGGCTGTCTTCGAGCAGACGCTCAAGCGGCGCCCGGCGCCCTTCGTCGTGCAGTGGCGCAAACGCGCCGGCGACGGCGCCAAGCGCGCGCCCTCCAAGAAGGGCGCCGCGCCTCGCGACTCCGCCGTCGGCGACGTGGTGATCGCCGTGAACCCCGCGACGCTCGTGCACCGCGCTCTGGCCAGCATCACCGGCGGCGTGGCGCGCGAGCGCTCGGCGGCGCGCCTGTACGACGCGAAGAAGAGCGCCGTGCCGGACATGGAGTGGCAGGTTGTGCGGCACGTGGAGATGGATACCGCGGCGCCCCTCGAGCCGTTCAAGCTCATGTCCAACCGGCGCGACCCCGCGGCGGCACAGCCCCCCGGGTGGAACGTCAAGAAGTTCCCGCTCAGGCCCGAGCAGCTCCGCTCGCTGCACTGGATGCTCGAGCGCGAGTCGAGCGCGCAGGAGCCCTTCGTCGAGGAGGAGGTTGCCGAGTCGGTGCTTCCCGCGCTCGGGCTGCGCATGGACGGCCGCGCGCGCGTGCAGAGACTGGTGCGCGGCGGGATCATCGCCGACCAGGTGGGCTACGGCAAGACCGCCATCACCATCGGCGCGATCCTGGCGAACCAGATCCAGTGGCCTCTGCCCGGCGCGCTCGGAACCGCGGCGAAGCCCATCCCGGTGCGCGCGATTCCCACCAAGGCGACGCTGGTGCTGGCGCCGTCGCAGCTGCTCCGGCAGTGGCCGCGCGAGGTGAAGAAGTTCTCCAAGGAGGGCGTGCTGACTGTGGTCACGATCCGCACGGTGTCGGACATCACGCACCTGACCGTGGCGGAGATCCAGGACGCGGACGTGGTCATCTGCGCCACCTCCGTGCTGCGCTCGCCGCTCTACTTCGAGCGGCTGGCGCGCCTCGCCGGCGCCGGGCGCATGCCCGACTGCAAGTCGACCAACGCCGGACGCCACTTTGCGGCGTCGTACCACGGGTGCCTGGCGGGCCTGGAGGCGCAGACGGAGACGCTCACCGGCGCGGGCGGCGCCGCCGCCGCGTCCAAGGGCGTGCGCAAGGGCAAGGGCGAGATCCAGAACGTGCGCATCATCGCGCCCAAGCGCCTGAAGGGGCAGAGGCTGGTGCAGGCCACCAAGGCGGCGGGCGGCAAGGAGGGCTTCAGGCACATGGACAAGACGGCTGAGGCGGAGCGGGCCAAGGCGGAGAAGGCGGCGAAGGCGGAGCGTGCCAAGGCGGAGAAGGCGGCGAAGGCGGAGAAGAAGAAGGCAACGCCCAAGTCCACGCCGGTCAAGAAGCAGAAGACCACGCCCAAGTCCACGCCGGTCAAGAAGACGCCCGTCAAGAAGACCGAGCGCGAGGAGGACGAGGTTGCCTCGTCGCCGAACAGCCGCCGCACCACCCCCAAGCGCGCGGCGACCAAGCCTGTGACGTACGCGGAGGAGTACGCCGCCGACGACGACTCTGACTTCCAGATGGACTCCGAGGAGGAGACGGACGAGGAGTTCGAGACGGTGCGCCGCAAGACGGCCAAGGCGCGTGCGGTGAAGTCCAAGAAGCGCACCAAGGCTGACGACGTGTCTGACGAGGAAGATGAGGCGTTTGAGAGCGTGGACAAGGACCACTGGGGATTCGACACGCGCGAGGTGCGCGCGGATTGGACGGAGATGACGTCGCCGCCGCTGGAGATGTTCCACTGGCGCCGCGTGGTGGTGGACGAGTTCACGTACCTCAAGCCCTCTGACCGGTGCGTGGTGCTCGGTCTGAAGGCTGAGGCGCGATGGGTGCTCTCCGGGACCCCCCCCGTGGGCGCGTTCGCCGAGATCAAGGACACGGCGGCGCTGCTGGGCACCAACCTCGGGTCGGACGAGCAGCCGCGGTTCACGAAGAGCGAGATCACCAAGGCGGAGACGTTCCAGTTCTTCAAGGAGCGCCCGACGCAGCAGTGGCACATCAACCGGCACGCCGTCGCGCAGGGCTTCCTGGACCGTTTCGTGCGCCAGAACATCGCCGAGATTGACGAGATCCGCTCCGAGGAGTGCCCGGTGGAGATTTCTTTGCGCCCGGCGGAGCGCGCCATCTACCTCGAGCTGGACCACTACCTGCAGGCGATGGACATGAAGGCGCGGCAGCAGAAGAAGGGCGGCAACAAGGGCGACCGCGACAAGAGGCTGGCGAAGGTGCTTCAGGGCTCCGCCACCGCGGAGGAGGCGCTGATCAAGCGCTGCGCCAAGTTCGAGCTGGACGACGACGAGGGCAACGCCTTGCGCACGTGCCAGGACATCATCGACGTGCGCGAGACGCAGCTGGAGGAGTGCAAGGAGGCGCTTGACGAGAAGATTCTGGACACGCGGTACTTTTACCGCGAGTGGAAGGAGACGGCGAAGGAGTTGCGAGTGGAGCTGTTCGACGCGGAGGACAAGGAGGAGGACAACCAGTTCATCAAGTGGCAGAGCATGATCCGCGGCGAAGGCGCGGGCGACCCCGAGGGCACCGAGATGCTCGTCCAGCTCCTGGACCAGGCGTCGGAGGCGCGCGCCGCCGAGCACGTTCCCAAGACGCGCGTCCCCCCGGTGGACTCGATTCTCAAGCTTTTCATCGACGGCCACTGGCGCAAGGGCGTGGTGTGCGGCATCACCGGCACGCAGAAGCAGACGCTGATCATGACCTTCGAGAAGGGGTTCAAGCCCAGCAAGTCCAACGACTTCGTGCCCGCCGCGGAGAGCGAAATCCGCATCGAGGTGAAGAAGATGGACCCCGAGTGCGTCGAGGTGGTGGAGGATGGCGGCGTGCTCGCGCAGGCGCGCCTGAAGCGCCAGAGGCTGGAGGCGGCGCTTGCCCGCGGCGCCGGCGGCAACACGCCCGCGGGCACGCCCGTGAAGCGTCCGGTGGCTGCCTCTCCCGCGATCGGCTCCGCCGCGAACACGCCCGCGAAGCCGACGCCCTCGCGCAAGGGCGTGCCCAAGAAGCTGGACGGCGAGCTGAACAACCAGAAGTGGAACATCCGCGAGGAGGTGCGCGCGCTGCGCATGCTGACGCGCGAGCTCGTCGGCCGCGTGCGCTCGCTGCGCTTCTTCAAGTCGGTGCGCGACCTGCAGCGGCTCGCCGCGGACGACGACGTGGAGTGCGGCGCGTGCGCGCACGCGGCGGCGAAGACCACGAGCGTGAAGAGCCCCAAGAAGCGCCCGGCCGCGCCGGTGCACGCCAAAAAGCTCTCTGGCGTGTTGTCGACGTGCGGCCACGTCGGGTGCCTGTCGTGCCTGAAGCAGAAGGCCAACCTGCAGGAGTGCGGCGTGCCCGGCTGCGAGTGCCCGGCGCGTCACTCCTCCGTGATCGACGCCGAGTCGCTCGGCTCGGAGAAGCCCGCTTCCGATGCCTCGCGCCTGAAGAGCCCCGCGAAGAAGAGCAAGGGCAAGGGCGCGGTGGCCGCGACGTCTCACGCCGAGCCCCTGGAGTTGGGCGCGCACGGCTCGAAGATGGCGCACCTCGTGCAGCGCATCCGCGACACGCCCGAGGATGAGCGCATCTTGGTCTTCGTGCAGTTCCCCGACCTGATGAAGCAGGTGGCGGAGGTGCTGGAGGAGGCGAAGATCAAGACGCTCAAGCTGAAGGGTTCCGTGCACCAGCAGACGGGCGCGCTGGACGAGTTCCAGAAGGAGGAGCTGGACCCCAAGAAGGACGCGCGGGTGTTGCTTTTGCTGAGCCGCGACGAGTCGGCGTCGGGCGCCAACCTGACGACGGCGAACCACGCCATCTTCGTGCACCCGCTGCTGACCAACTCGCAGTACGAGTACGAGGCGTCGGAGACGCAGGCGATCGGGCGCATCCGCCGCTACGGGCAGACCAGGCTCGTGAAGGTGTGGCGGTTCCTGGTGAAGGACTCCATCGACGCGGAGGTGTTCAAGCAGCGCACCGACGCCATGACCACCGCGGCGTGACGCGCGAGTGGCGCGTTTTCGGTTTGGTTTTTTCGATTTCGCGAATGACGACGCTTCGCGAGACGCGCGACGCGAAGGACGCGAGCGTCGAAGCGCGACGAGGCGTGAAGAGAGGGACGACGACCGCACGACGATGTACATACGAAGGTCGCGTCCGTTCCCTCAGGAGGTAGTGTGATGTCTTTTTATTACGAAGGTACTCGACGCGCAAACAAACCGTTCCGCGCGTCGCTCGCGTCGTCCGTCGCGTTTCGGTTCGCGCCTCGCGGTTGGGCCGCGGTTCGAGACGACGAGAGCCGCGCGCGCGTCGCGCCGCGAGTGCATGGAAAAAAGCCCAACCGTCGTGCGCTTTTTCAAACGTCGACGCCCCGGAGACGACACGTCCATGGCGACGCGCGTGGCGGGCACGGCCGCCCCCCGGGCCTGGATGGCCCCGACCCCGCGTCTGGTGCGCGAGCGGCCCTCGCGCGCGCGCCGCGGACCCGTGCGCGTCGTCGCGGGCGACTTTCCCCTCGACAACGGGACCGTCGCGCCATCGGAGGCGGAGACGCTCGACGCGTTCGCCACGCGCGTGTGCCAGCGCGTGGGCCGCGGCGAGGAGGAAGCGCGCGCGATCGCGCGCACGCTCCGAGCGAACTGGTTCGAGACCGCCGAGGACGTCGCGTCGCTCACGGTGGACCAGCTCGTCGCGATGGGCGTGCCCGCGCGCTGGGGCCAGGCGATGCGCGACCTTTCTCGCGAGGAGACGGACGCCGCGCGCCTGGCGTCTGGCGAGGCCACCACGTCCGGCGCCGCGTCCGCGCGGACGCGAAGCGAGGACGGGTGGATCGGTGGGGCGTTGCCTGGCCCCGACGAGCGCCTGGAGCGCCCCACCACCGGCAGAACGGCGGTCCTCGCCAGGGACTGGGGAAGCGACGGAACGATCGTCTCCGCTGGCGCGAGCGGGACGCGCGCTCGACGAATCGCCGCCGTCGCGTTGTCGAGCGTTCGCGTCACGAAACGCAAACGGCTGCCTCCGTACGCGCTGCGCGACGGCGAGGTTCCCGAAACGCTGCGTGCGGAGCTGGAGAAGATGCGGCGGGACGTCACGACGCGCCGCGTGGGCGGCGGTCGCGCGCCCGTGCGGCGGACGACGGCGGCGAATTACGAAGAAGTGGCCCGCGGGCTGATGGGATGGCTCGCGCGCGTCAAGCGCGGCGGGTGGGACGGCGTCACCCCCTTGGAGACGGGCGAGAACACGCGTTTGGGAAGCCCCATCGTGACGAGCGAGCACGCCCCCGCGTCTCTGTCTCTTCTGGACGCCATCCCGTCCGGCGACGCGGAGGGCGCGTCTCTCGCCGTCGAGTACCTGCAGTGGCTGTGCGAGGCGCGAGGGATCGCCGCCTCCACCGAGGCGTTCCAGCTCCGGAGCCTCATCGCGATCGCCAAGTGGCTTCACCCTCCGGATGCGTTCGGGGTGGAGGACAAGACGTTCGAGAAGCCGGTGGTGATGGAGCTCGTGCGCGTGCAGCGGGGCGGTAAGACGCTCGCCGCAAAAAGCTCGCACGTCGCCGACGAGGCGGCCAAGTGGCTCGACTGGCCGGCGTACCTGGCGCTGGTCGAGACGCTGCGGCGCGAGTGCGCGCCGCTGACGCACCTCGGGGACCAGCGGTCGGACGTCGACGTGGCGTGCGCGGTGCAGCGATACCTGCTGTTCGCCATCCTGGCGAGCGTGCCGGACAGGCAGAGGACGCTCCGGGAACTGCGGCTGGGCAAGACGCTCGTGTGCGAGACGTTCGACGAAGTCGCGGAGCGTCCGAGCTTGGACGACGCGTCCGAGCCCGCGCCGGCGAGCTCGAGCGGCGGCTCCGAGCTCGAGTTCGTCCCGCGGCGCCGCTGGGTCGTGCGGCACACCCCCGAGGACTACAAGACCGGCAACGCGTACGGCGCGCGTCCCGACCTCGCGCTGGACCCTCGGCTGTACCCCGCGCTCGAGCAGTGGCTGTTCGGCGTGGATTTCGACTTCGACGAGCGCAGTCGCGACGCGGACGTCGCCGCCGCCGGCTACAGCGACTGGGGGCACCGCGCGGCTCTGGCGCCGACGCACGACTTCGTGTTCTCCCGCCCGAACGGCTCCCCCTGGACCGTCTCCGAGCTAAGCCGCACGTTCAGCCGCGCGTCGCTGCGGCTGACGGGCAAGAAAACCAACCCGCACCTGGTGCGCGACATGGTGGTGACGCACGTGCGCAGCGCGGGGGTGGCGTCGGACGCCGAGCTGGAGGCGCTCGCCATGTACATGGGCCACTCCGTGGCGATGCAGAAGGGGACGTACGACAGGCGGACCACGCAGCAGAAGGTGGCGCCCGCGGTGGGGCTCATGTCCGCGATCAACGCGGGGGGCGGGGGGGAGGGGGAGAAGAAGAAGGAGGGCCACCGATGAGCAGTGTCGTGTGTGGAGAGGAGGAGCGGAGACGAGCCCTTCCCGCGGCGCGCGCGCGCGTAGTTTGTTTTGATCACGTCAGCGATGCGTGACGCACACCGTCTGATGTGATGATTTGACTCGGCCGCGGTGATGGAACTCGTGGCGCCTGAACGGCGGAACGACCACACGCGCGCGCGCGGCGCGGCGGTCGAGGCGGACGGGTCGGCGACGCCTCTGCTCCGCGTCGCGGGTCTCCCGTCCGCGGGCGCCCGAGCGGCGCGGCGTCCGCTCGGGCGCGCGGAGCCTCTGTCTCTCTCTCGAGCGTCGCCCTGACCGATGGATCTGTTGCGGAAAGCGCTTCGCGACGTCGAGGCCGCGGTGAAGCCCCGCGCGTCGGCGGCGCGGCGCGACCCGAACGACCTCGCGGGCGCGCGGGTGGTCGTCGCGGGCCGGGCGTTCCGCGTCGGCGCGATGTTCGCGGAAGGAGGCGCCGCGCGCGTGTACCGCTGCTCGAGCGTCTCGGGCGACGGTCGGGACGAAACCGTCGACGCCGCGGCGGGCCCGAATCCGCCGCCGCTCGCGCTGAAACAGTGTTTGCTTCCCCCCGAGCTCTCCGACGCGGAGGCCAGGCGCGAGGGCGTCGTGCACGCCTCGGTGTCCGCGCACGACGACGTCGTGACCCTGCACGCGCACGACGTGCTCGTCGATGGCGCGAACGGCGACGAAGACGAAGGCGCCGCGCGCGGCGAAAAAGCGTGTCCTCCGCCGGGAACTCGCCGCGCCGCGTTGCTGGTGATGGACCTGTGCGAGGAGAGCCTCGCGGAGCGCGTGCGGCGCCTGGGAGGACTCGGCGAGAAAGACGCGTTGCGTGCCTGCGCGTGCGCCGCGCGCGCGGTGGCGCACATGCACGCGCGCGACCCGCCGGCGGTGCACTCGGACGTCAAGCCGGAGAACGTGCTTTTCCGCGACGGGACGTGGCGCTTGTGCGACTTCGGGAGCGCCGTGATCGGCGACCGCGTGTTTTTGACCCCCCGGGACCGCTCGCGCGCGGAGTCGTCGTTCGCGAAAACCACCACGCCCACCTACCGCGCGCCCGAGATGTGGGACGTGCACCGCCCCTTGTTCGCGCGCGTCGGCGTCGGTCGCCCGGCGGACGTCTGGGCGCTCGGGTGCTTGCTTTTCGAGACGCTCGAGAACCGACCGCCCTTCGGTCACGAACCGAAGCTCGCCGCGCTGCAGGGGCGATTCGTCTGGTCGACGGAAACGGTCGCGAAGACGCGCGAAGAAACGCGCGCGCTCGTGCGTGCGTTGCTCGCGGTGGACCCGTCGTCGCGGCCGAGCGCGGACCAAACGGCGGCGCGGTGCGAGCTCTTGCTCGCCGCCGACGCGGAGACGCGAGGCGCGCCCGCGGCGGACGCGAGCGGAGCGCGTTTCGAAACGCTTCCGACGGCGAACCCGGAAGGCGAGCTTCGGTCGCGCGAAGGCCACGCGGAGCCGAACGCGGGGTGGGCGTCGTTCGACGACGCGGACGCGGAGGCTCCGACGGGGACGGCTCCGACGACGGGCTGGGCGACGTTTGAGTAGCGCCACGCGGAGCGCGAACGGAACGCGAACGGGACGCGAACGACGAACCGACTACATATGTCGCGCGAACGACGCGAGCGGGCTTTTCTTTCAAAACAGTTGGGCTCTTCTTTCAAAAACCTTCTCATTATTCGTACATCTCCGCGCCGCCGCGCGTCTCTTTCGTCACACCCCGTTTCGTCACGCCCCGTGATTGCCTTCGACCCCCGCGTCCCCTGTACAACCCGATGGACGCGACGATCGTCCCCCGACCCTCCCACCCGCATGCGACTATGTTCCCCTTCGTGTACACGACTTTCCCGGATCCCGCGGCAACGAAAACGTCACCTGAACGTCGGCACGACGCCGAAATCCTCCTCCCTGAAACCCGCCGGGATGTCGTCGAAGAAGGTGTCCAGGAACGCCGCGTCCGCGGCTGCGCCCCCCTTGACGAAGTCCGCCACGAACGAGTTGAACTCGTCGTCCGGCAGCGGCGCCTGCGCCGCGCCGCTCCCGCCCAAGCTCGACGGCCCCGCCAGCGACGGCACCAGCGCGTCCTCCGACTCGTGCGAGTTCTGTTGCATCGCCGCCGCCTTCCGCTTCCCCTTGGACTGCTTGGGCGCGGCGTTGGAAGGCGCGTTGGGTTTCTCCGCGGTCAACGCCGCGTTGTTCGCCTGCTGTTGCTGTTTCGAGCCGTGCGCGGGCTTCTCCCCGACGCTCTCCAGCGCGAGGCCGACGCCGCTGAACAGAAAGCGTTGGTGCTTCGCCACAAACTCGTTGGCGCCGTGGATGGACGTGTCGCACGCGCGGCACAGGAACGCGCGGTCCTCGTGGCACACCACCATCACGGGCGCGGTCTGGCGCGTTCGCGTGTCGGAGGTTGGAGCGGAGGAAGGATGACGTGTGGGTCAGACTCGGGCGCGCGACGCGACCTAATTCGAAAAAGGATGCAACTCGCCTCGTGTCGTGTTTTTCTCTCAGCGACGCGAAAGGAAGCGACGCGAAAACCGAGCGCTCGAGTTTTCCTTGAAAACGTCCACTCGCGTGTGGCGTCTCAGTGACAAAAGAAGGAAAATGAGTGAACGACATCCCGTCGCTTCAGCGCGCTTCGAAAACGGCGTCGGAGCGACGCGCCGGCGACCGCGCGGGGCGCGCAGCGCGACCGCGCGAACGCCTCCACGAGCCGCCCGCCGCCTCGCCACGTGTGTTTCCCGTCGATTCGCGGTCTCACGCACCTGGCAGATGTCGCACATAGGCCTGGCGTTGGCAGTGAACGCGACGCGCTCGTGCTTGGCGACCACGGCGTTGGCGGAGTGGATGCTGCGGGAGCCGGTCGGACAAAGCGGAGACGGGGGGAGGGCCCGAGGGTCAGTTCCCGGTCGCGACGCGTCGAACGAGCGTTGGCAAGACAGGGAGAGGGTACACGCGTCGATGCGAGTCGTCCGCGCGCCTCGTCGCCCGTCGCGTCGCGGCTTTCGGCCCCGCGGCGCTCGCGGAACGGGAAGAAAGAAATGCCGTTTCCCCGCCCCGCCTGTTCGCCGTCTTTCCCGCGTCGCGCGCGCACCTCTGATCGCACGTCCCGCACATCACCGCGTCGTCGGCGAGGCATACCAAGGTGGCCGGGTTCGCCGTGCACACCTCGCAAAAAGTCTTCATGGCGCTGGGACTCGTGTTCGTCTCGACGAGCGCGCGTTCGGAGTAAATGCGGGGGCGCGAAGGCGCGCGCTTTTGCGGGGCTCAGCTTGGATGGCGCCTGAGGAGCTGCCAGCTGGCTGCCGGAGAAACAGTTGGTCGGACCCACAAGCAATTAGTCATTAGTCTGCGGGGGTTGCCGAGCGCCGCCAAAAAGAAAACTGAAAGCGCTTCGGAAGTTCGGAATTTTCCAAAGTGTTTCCATTCGCTTCGCGAATGGCGAAGCATTCGATATTTTTTGTTCATGGAGAGCAACGAAATCCCGATCAAAACTGCTTTTGTCCAGTCAGCACCGATCAGCATTGCCGTTTGTCATCGGGGTTTTCATTGGCGGAGGCGGTTCCGTGCGACGGAAAAAACAAGCACGGAAAAAAAACGAAGCCACCGCGGTCGCGCGTGAAGAAGGAAAAACGCAAACGCGTCTGGTATCTACATACGACGCGACGTCAAACGCGGAGGGCGCCTTCTCTCTATTCGAGAGCGCTCCCAGTGGTCACCTCGCGCACCACCGCGCGGATCCGTCGCGCGCGCGCCCGCGCGTGCCGCGCGTCGTCCGATCGAACGAGCCTCGTCTCGTCGCGAAAAAACGCGCCGCGCGGCGCGCCGTCCGTCAGACGGCGGATTCCGGAAACGCGGCGTCAAGCGCGGCGAGCGTCGCCTCGAGCCCGACGCGCGCGCACAGGAGCTCGGACCGCGCCGCGCCGAGGACGTCCAGGCCCGCGCGCGTGCAGTTGCGCGCGCCCACCAGGTTATACAGCGGCCCGCGCGACCAAGAGGCCAACAGCGCGTCGCGCACCTTCAAACGCACGCGCTCCTCTTCCGAGGGCGCGGAGACGTCGGGCCCCCCCCCCGCGGGGTCCCGCGCGCGCGCCGTCCCGTGCCACACCCCCCCGGGCCACAACGCGCGTTCGATGAGGTCCACAGCGGCTTTCGCCGTCTCGGGCGAGCGCAGCGCGCGCAGCTTGGCGGCGGCGAGGTCCTCCACGGCGGCGCCCGCGAAGAACTCGAGCGTCTGCCGCGCCGCCGCCACGATGGTCCTCCGCACGACGCCCTTGGCGCGCAGGTGGAACACGGACTCGAACAGCCGGAGCAGCCCGCCGCGCGCGAGCGAGTCGAGCGCCGTGACCTCGGAGGCGTCCGGGACGGGTTCGGCCGGGGACGCGCGCGTCTCACTGGAGCCACTGGACGCGGACGCGAGGTCGGGAAAAGAACGCCGCGCGGGGAGCTTCGATTCCGATTCGGTCGCCGCGCCGTTCTTTTCCCCTTCCGTCTCGCCCGCGCGGAGGGACCCGGCGGCGAACGCGCGCGAAGGGATCGCGCCCGAGGACGCGCGCCGGCGGTGCGAGGGGACGAGCGGCGTCTGCACCTCGCAAGACACGGGAAGCGACGTCGCGACGCTCGTTCCGGCCCGGAACGACTCGGCGCCGGGCGCGACCGGCGGTCGCCTCTCGCCGCGCCGCGCGCTCTCGGCGCCGCGACGCGACTTCCCGCGCGCCGCGACGGCGGCCCCGTCGCGAATGTCTCCGTTCGCCGTCGCCCAATCGTCGCCACCGGCGTCGTCCATCCACGAGGCGCCCACGAACGCGTCCACCTCCGGCGCGTTCGTCGCGGAGCCACTGGAGAAGGAATTTCTCCGCGCGTGCGTCGCGAAAAAAGAGCCGGGCGCATTCCCCGTATCCGGCTCGGGCGCGAACGGACCGGCGACGGTCGCCGGGTCGAGGAAGGCGCGCGTCGCCGCCGAGCGCGCCGCGCGCGCGGGGCACGACGTCAACGCCACCAGGTACTGGTCCAGCAGAGCGCGCCGCGCCTCCACGAACGCGCCGTCCAGCGAGTTGATCACGAACCGCTTCTTCGGCAGCGCGGGTAAGGGCGCGAACGGAGCGTCCGAGGCGTCGTCCGCGGCGCGTTCCGGCTTGGCGGCGATTTCTCTCTCGCCGTCGGACGGCGCCCTCCTCGTGGCGGCGAGTCGGCTGTCGCTCGCTTCCTTCTCGCAGCGCCGGTGCAGCGCCTCGAAGTTCCGGAACCGGCGGGGCACGACCCACTCCTTCTCCGTCTCCGCCGCGTCTGCGTTCGCGCGCGTTCGCGCGCGGACGCGCACCGCGTACACCGCGTACGCCGACGCGCCTTTGCCCGCGATGTGCGCCTCGGCGACGCGCGCGGCGACGACGACGCGCTCCACAGACGCGTCTTCCGACGGAGCGCGACGCGCCTCCGCCCCGGCGAAATTCTCCGGATCCAGAGAGTCTTCGGCGTCTCCCTCCGCGCGGGAAGTCGACGTCGGTTCCGTGACACGCGCGGACCGCGCGCGTTCCGAAGCGCCAAAAGAGACGCACGGCGCGAGACGTTCGGCGTCGTCGTCGTCGTCGGAAACCTCCGCAGAACCTCCGCTCGCCGACGCCGCGGTGAGAAAAGTCGGAAACGTCCCTCTCCCCCGCGCGCCGTCTGACCCCCCTCGGACGCGCGCGTCCCTTGGCGCCCCGTCGCGGTCGGCCTGCGCCTCCCCCCCCCGGGCCGCCGCGATGTCGTCCTCGGCGGCGAGCAGCGCGGCGAGGCCCCTGTGCGCCCACGCGGGCGAGAAGAACCCGAGCAGCGGCCGGAGCAGGCACCCGACGAGGAGCTCGCGCGCGAGCGGTCGCAGGAGCGGGTCTGGCGCTCGCTCCGACGAGAGCACCGTTTCGCGGAGCAGCGCGTCGGCGACGGCGACGCACCTCGCCGATAAAACGCGGCTCGCGTGTTTTCCGAACGCCGCGATGAGCGGCGACGGTTCCGGCGACGCCGCGGTCGCGGTCGCCGGCGGGTCGTGTAACCCGCCGCGAGAGACCGGTGACGGCGAACGCAAAAGCGCCTCTTCATTCTCCTCCGGCGCGCGCGACGCCGCGCGAACGTCCTCGAGGCTCGCCTCCCCGAAGAGCTCGCGCGGCCACAGCGTCGGCGCCATCGCGGCGTCCGCCTCGCGCGGCGTGCGTCGCACGTACGCGTCCACGCCGCCGACGACGTCGCGCGCGCTCCGGAACCGCTCCAAATTATCGGCCAAAATCACGGGCGCGGTCTCGAGAAGCAGCTCGGCGAGGTCCGCGCGGCGCGCCCGGTGCGCGAGCTCGGCGAAGGCGACGTCAAGCACGCGGGACACCGCGTTTGGGAACTGCGCGTCCGGAGTGATGGGCGCGTACCACAGGTCAGTCACGAACTCGCGCACCACACGATCGCGCAGCTTCGCCCACGACCCGAGGAGCCCGGGCTCGGACGGATCAGGAGGCGTCGTTCGAGCATCCTCCGCGCACATATGCGCGGAGGCGCTCCGCGAGCCCGCGTCGCGCCAGACAGTCTCGCGCGCGCGAAGCGCGTCGCGGAGCTCCGCCTCGCGCCGCGTGCGCGCGCGGAGAGGGAACGCGCTCGAACAAGCCGCCGTCTGCGATCCGTCTCGGTTTTTCGTCGCGGGACCCGTCGCCGCGGTGCCGTTCATCGCGTCCACGAGCGGTAGCTCCGAAGACCGGGCGGAGAAACACGTCCTTTCCCGCTCCGACGCCGCGTCGCGAGTCTCGCCGGCGAGAGGCGCAACATCCGCGTCTCGCCTCGAAAACGCTCGAGAAGCGCCCGACGCGTCGTCGGGCGTCCCGGGCGCGTAGCGCGCGCCCAGGCGCGTCACGCTGACGCGTACACACCGCGTGCGCGTGTCCCACCGGGCGTCCACGCGCACTCGCGCCAGGGCGTGCGTCGCCCACACCACGGCCACCGCCACCGGCAGATTCCACGCGAAGCGAGCGCTCGTCTGACTCAGGAGCAGCGCCAACGCGGTCGACGCGAGCGCGAGCCCCCCGAGCGCCCCGGAGACGGATCTCGCCAAAGACACGTCTCGGGGAGACGCATCCATGGCGACCGGCGAGCGCCGCCCCCGGGCGCGGCGTCCCCGCTCGGTGAGGCGGGCGGACGAGCCTCGTCCCGCCCGAGACTGTGAGACTTCGCCACGCGCTCTTCGCTCAAACTTAGGCGAGGCGACCTGGCGACGTTTTCCGAATCCGCGAGCCTGACCGTCATGACTGTTTGCCCATACCAGTAAGGAATCTCATCGTCTTTCAGCCAGAGAGTTCTTTTTTCGCCCTTTCGCGTTTCGCCCATTCGCCGTAGCCCGTGACTTCGAGCTACGACCGCGCGAACGTGAGGAGTCCGAGCGCCGTTGTGCACGCCATACGTCGCGCGCGCGCCGCACTACCGCGAGAGAGCATCCCTCGCGCGCTTTTTGGACGCCCGCCGCGCGTCCTCGGTTCCCGGCCGCGCGCGCCTCGCCGCGTCTCTCGTGTGACCGACCACCCGAACGGTTGGGTTCGTCCAAAGACGCACCCGCCGAGGATCTGAGAAGGCGCGACATGGCGCAGGCCCCCATGCAGGCGAAGCTGGTGCGTCTCGCCGCCACGCGCGCGCCCTCGTCTCTCGCGCTCCCATCCGACCGGCCTCGAGGCCCCGCGCTCGCGCCGCTCGACCTCCGCCGAGACGCGTCGTGACGCGTTCCGCACGCGCCTCGAACGCTCGTCGTCTAGCAGCGCGTCGCGGCGCGCATTTAAAACGAGAGCGGGGCGTCGTTTCCGGGCGACGCGCGCTCCGCGAGAGAGGACGCGGATCGAGCCTGACCGTCGAACGAGCGCATCGCTCGTCTCCTTCCCCCTTCCTCGTCGGCGCTCGCGTCGCGCAGGTTCTGCTCGGCGACATGGGCGCGGGCAAGTCCAGCTTGGTGCTTCGCTTCGTGAAGGGCCAGTTTTTCGAGTACCAGGAGAGCACCATCGGGGCGGCGTTTCTGACGCAGACCGTTGCCACCGCGGACGTCACGGTGAAGTTCGAGATCTGGGACACCGCCGGCCAGGAGCGGTACCACTCTCTGGCGCCCATGTACTACCGCGGCGCCGCGGCGGCGATCGTCGTCTACGACATCACCTCGCAGGCTTCGTACGCGCGCGCCAAGACGTGGGTGCGCGAGCTGCAGCGGCAGGGCAACGCGAACCTGGTGATGGCGCTCGCGGGGAACAAGAGCGACATGGCCGAGGCGCGGCAGGTCACGACCGAGGAGGCTGAAGCGTACGCCCACGAGAACGGGCTGCACTTCGTCGAGACGTCGGCGAAAACCGCGGCGAGCGTCAACGACCTCTTCTGCGACGTCGCCAAAAAGCTCCCGCGCGACGCGCCGCCCGCCGCGAGCGCGCCGGGGGTCGTGCTGGACGCGCGGAGACACGAAAAGCCGAAGAGCCAGTGCTGCTGAGAGGGAAAAAAGGAAATAAACGACGCGATGGTGCGCGTGAGTGTGCGCGAGTGACTTTGGGTGCCGCCCAGACGCGTTTCAAGATGCAACTTTTCCCAAACGCGTCCTACGCACGCGCGCTTCTCGCCGCGGCTCCCTATCCTCCACACGGAGTGGTCATCTCCCGCGTTTGCGCTTGGTCGGGGTGGTCTTCCCCGCCGCGGGCGTTGCCATCGCGACCGCGGGAGCGTCCGCTCTCGGCTGCGCCTCGTTCTGCGCCTCCAACTCGGCGCGCAGCCTGGCGAAGACGTTGGTCTTTCCCTTGGTGGCCGCGTTGGCCTCGCCCACCGCCAGCAGCCCATCCACCATCCCGCGCGTCGGACACCGCCCCTCGTCCACGAGCCGCACCGCAGACACTGACAGGAGCGTCGCCGAGCGCGCCTCGTCGTCCGCCCGCTCGCTCTCCGCCGCGGCCGCGCGCAGAGACGGCAGCGCCTTCACCAGGTCCTCCAGCTTATCGACGATGCGGTCGTCGGAGGACCCGCCCGCCGCGAGGATCTGCTCGCACTGATGCACCTCCCAGATCACCTTCTCCAGGGCCTTGCCCACGGGGGTGGCGGACATATCTCGAGCGCCCGCGCGCGGGGGAGGCCGAGCGCCGACGTGCGCTCGGGGGGCGGGCCGCGCGCACGTGATGAACGCCCCCAGACGCCGCGTTGTGGCGCGCCCGCGACGGCGCAAACAGGGCAATTCTGCGAAGAGTTCTTCGCGCAAACGACGACACAAAAATGTGATGCACGCATATGTAAATGGCCAACGCCCAAAATTTACGACTAAAAACTCACACAAGGGGAAACAACATCGGTGACGTGTAACGAAAACGCTCGCTCGTGCTCTTTGTGCACCACGACGGCATTCCACACCGCGCGCCTCACGAGCGCGCCACGTCTCGATCGCTCGAGGTTCGTTCGAGACGGCTGGAGACACAGGATGTTCTATGCGTACAGCCCCTCCACGGGGTACGACCCCGCGCGCGCCGCCGCGCTCGACGGGCGCGCGCGCGCCTCTCTGGACGAGGATGAAAACGATACCGCGCCGCGTCGCGCGGTGACCCTCTCCGAGCTCGCCGCGGAGAAGCGCGGGCTGGAAGGCCCCAAGTCCCGCGCCGCGCGCCGCGCGTTCGGAGACCTGTCCAACTCCAACGCGTCATCCCGCTTGACGGGCGCCGCGCACCGCAGCGGCGGGTCGGCGCGCAGCCGCGCCACCACCGCCGCCTCCGACGCGAGCACGCTGCGCATGGACGTGTCGTTGACGCGCGAGGAGATGGAGGCGGTGCAGGCGCGGCGGCGCCGAGCCGCCGCGAAGCAGTCGCAGCGCGAAGCGCTCGCGCACGACCTTTCTCCCCGTACGCCCGCCGTGGAATCCCCCGCGGACTCCACCGTGACCAGGGACACGGACGACACCGTGCCGCCCGGCGCGCTCACCATCCAGAGGGAGGCGGCGTCGCGGAGCCGCGAACGCGACGACGCCCGGCGCTTCGACGCAGACGACTTCGATCGAAGGTACGGCACGCACCACGGCTTGATGCGCGAAACGCCGCTCATCAGACTTGTGCTGTGGCGCGAAAAGGGCCGAACCGCGTTCGTGTTCCTCGCCGGCCTGTGTGCGCTGATCGCGGCGCGCGCGCCCGGCATCGTCGCCGCGCACGTCCCAGTGAACCCGGTGGTGCTGGTCTGCTACGCGGCCATGGCGTACCTGTGCCGAGCGAACCTGCTGTGCCTGGTGTTCCCCAGCCGCGCGCACGGCTTCGCGCTGCACCCCGAGCTGGTCGCCGCGCACGCCAGGCGCCTCGTGGCGCACGCGAACGCGCTGACGGACGCGCACGACCACCTGCTCAGCGGCCGCGACAACGCGAAGGTTCTGCGCGCGTTTCTTTCCCTTTATGGCGTCGCTAAGCTCGGCGCGCGGCTGAACAGCACGTGGTGGGTGCTCACCACACTGTGGTGCGGCGCGTTTTCAGCGCCGGCGCTCGTGGAGTGGCAGCGTGCGCGCGTCGCGATGGCTCGTTCGTTTTTCGAAGACGAAGTTCTCGGTCGGTGGCGTGCCCAGCGCCTCGACGCGCGCTGGGCGGGATGCACGGCGGTCGCCGGCGTGGCTTTTTTGTGCGCCGACGTCGAGACGCGGGCGGCGCTCGTGTTCGCGGGCTTCGTCGCCGCGCGGCTCTGGCGGGAGACGCACCTGGCGCAGGCGGCGCGCATCGACCGCGCGATGCGCGACGCGTCCCGCAGACTGAGCCGCGCGGGATCGGAGTTCCACGCGCTCATGCAGACCCCGAGCCGGTTCCTGGCGGGGACGGCGAGGCGACGCCGGTGAGACGCGTTTTTCCGAGCCGAACGAAGAGGGACGCGGAAGCAACGCGATCGTTCGGGAGCGCGTTCGGGACGACGGTCACGGGAACGCGCGCGTGTATCATAATACTAATACGTGTACATGGCACCTACGAGCTCGCTCGTCGTGTGAACACGACGCGTGTACGCGCGCGCGCGAAAAGACGATCTGACGACGCGCGCGTACTCCCGATGCCTCCGCGCGCTTTACGTCGGAGACAGGTCCAGCGCGTACCCGAGCTGCTCCGCGAGCCGTTTGGCGGCTCGCCGCGCGTAGAACCGCCGCTGTGGTTCTGGCAGGGACGCCAAGGACGCACCCGCCTTGGCCGCCAGCTCAGCCGCGCGTCTCGCCGCCGGCGGGTCCCGGTTCCCAAAGACGTCGCCTGGGTCGTGGTCCGCGGCGCGCGGCAAACACCGCCAGAAGACGTTCACAGCCACAGACGCGCCATTCCACGCGTCGGACGACTCTGACGACTGCGACTCACCCGGGAAAACGCCCTCGTCCGCGCTCGTCGCGTGCGCGTGGTGGAACCACAGCGCCGGGATGTACAGCGCCTCGCCCGGGCGCAGCGCGGCGACGCGACGCGCGCCCGAGACAGCGGCGAAGCGCGGATGCGCCGCGTCTCTCCGTCGCCTTCGCTCGGAAAGACGCGGATCGGTGTCCAGCTCCGCGGCGACGTCCGCCACGCGCGAGCTCGAGCCCTCGCAGTGCATGAACGGCTCCGCGTCCGGCGGCCACAGCGTGACCGTCTTGCGGCCGGCGATTTGCGCCAACACGTTGTCGTGCGTGTCGTAGTGCGTCCACAGCGCGACGTTCCGACTCGCCACCCGCAAAACGCTGCTGTGGTACGCCCGCCGCGGGTACAACGTTCGATCTTCGGTGCGATCCAAGTCTCCGCCGGCGTCTTCGCAGACGCCGTCGCGTTTGTTCGGATCTCGGTCGGCATCGTTAACGTTATCGTCCTCGAGCGGCGGCAGCAGCGCGCCCGGGCGCAGGTCGGACGCCAGCGACGGGAACGAGCGCGCGACGTGCGTCCTCGCCTTTTTCGCGTCGGCGACGCTCCGAAGGTAATACGTCTCGCCTTCCGCGACGATGGGCGGGTACGAACGCGCGGAGGGTCTGCCGCGCCTCTCCTCGTGCGGTGTGCCGCTCGCGACGACTCGCGCCGCGAACTCCGCGAGCGGCATCGCGCGGAACTGGAAGTTGCGCCGCGTGCCCGGCGCGCGGTGCCCGGCGAGGTCCACGGTGGGCGTCCCGGGAATTCCGGGATCGGACTCCCGGGAGGTGTCGCGCGCCTCCCGCGACGTGGACGCGTCGGGGGGGCACACGTGCACGTCCACGAGCTGGTCAGCCTCCGCGCACGTCGCAAACCGCTCGGGGGTCCACGCGGAGGTGGCGTTCCCCATGGGGACGTCCGTCAACACCAGCGGCTCGCCTCTCGCCGCGCGCGCCACCTCGGCGAACGCCTCGGCGGTGGCGGGGCACCTCACGCGCGCGACGTCGCGTCGAGCGGGCGCCTCGGGGACGGGCGGTGGCCACAGCGGCGGGGCGTTGGGGTCCAGTGCGGGGGGCGCAGGAAGAACCCCGCGATCGGCGCCGGCGATGTCGTTCGAACCACCGCCCGAGGCTCTCGCCGCCGCGCGCTGGTCCACGGGTGTCGCGACATCGGGAAGCGCCGCGTCGCACACCGCGAGCGCGCCCGCGTCTCCCCGCGCCATCTCGCGGACGCCCTCCAGGGAACCGGCGCACACCGGAAACGCCACAGCCGCGGGTCGCCCCGTTTCGTCGTCCGCGGGGTGCGTCACCGGCCTTCGCGTGCGGTCGAGCCATCCAGCGGCGTCGAGCTTCTCCTTCAATCGCTTCGCGTCACGTGCCGACACCACCACCGCGGCGTCCTCGGAGGTCGCCCCCGCGGGCGCGTAGCCCCAGGCGCCGGGGTCCATCGCAAGGTATGGGACCGACAGGTTCGTGCGCTTCACCGGACGCGCGCTCGAGCCGGACGGACGGCGCCGTCTGGCCTGACGCGCGCCACGTGATGATGATGGCCGCGCAGGGTTGCGATAGTGGAAAGTTCGCCAACAACCGACTTCTTTACGGGTCCTACTTCCAAATATGAGTGTGACTGTATGCTGTTTAGTCTATACTTTATGTAAACATGTGGATGCTGACTGATTGCCAATACGATCAGTAAAAGCTGCCAAGTTTTGGCAGCTCATTTTGCGGGCCGCTTTGAAATTATTCGGAAGCTTTAACCCCTCAATGCAAGGTTTAGACCGTCGCACTTCAAAAATTCAACCCGCAGCTTTTGATTTCTCGGGCACTCGGAATCTCGCAGTATGGCAGATTGGCACCCTTGTTTTCACACGGACTTTCCGATGAGACGGGGCCCGGGGAGGTTCTCCTGCGCACAGTCGCACGCGCCCGCACGCGACGCGCCACCCGCGCTTCCGACCGATCGCCGACCGCATCGATCGGACAGCACGATCCGCACGACGTCGTCGGCGCGAGACGCGCAGAGATCAGGATGGCTCCAGGTGCGTCGCGGTTTCAGCAACGAGAAAACACGCGACCACACCCAAAACAGAACGTTCGGATGCCGCGGGCTGCGAACGGCGCGTGCGCGCACGGGTCCCGCGAGCCCCCGACCGCTGGAGCGCAGCCGCTGACACATCCGTCCCCTTCCCCGCGCAGCCCTGGAGACACGCCCGGCGCTCGGGAACCTGACCAACGACGAGGTGCGCCGAGGCCCGCGAATCTCGCCGCGCAACGGCAAACAAACAACTTGAAAATCACCCTCGCTCGAACCCACCACGACCGCCTGTGCCCCCACCCGATCGGCGACGGAGAGGCACCACCCACGCGCGTCCACGGACACGCGCGGTGACGCTGACCTCGAACTCCCTCCCCGACCCTCAGGTTCTCCTCGCCGCTGGCCTGTCCGACCTCGCCGCGCTCGCCGCCCCCGACGGCCCGTCCGAGACGAAGCCGGCGGTGCCATCGACGACGGCTTCGCGACGCCCTCTCGGCCTCGGCGACGAGAGCTCGAGTTTGGTAAAAGCCAGAGAGGTCCGCGACGGCGCCGCGACCATGCCTCCTCCCCGGGTGGTGACCAAGTTCGAGCCGGGGGTTGTCCCCGGCTCGACGGCGCGCGCGCGTCCGTCGCTCGGCGTGGACGCGACCCCGACCCACGACGCGGTGGACCGCAGACGGCCCGCGGCGACGCCGCCCACGGACGCCGCCGCCGCCGCGCAGGCGCCGCCGAGCGCGGCGTTTGATTCGCGCGTCGGCGCGTCGGCGGCGGGGCGCGCCGTGACGCTCGCGACCCCCGTAGACTCGCGCGGACCGAACGACGCGCGACGGTGCGCGGCGCGTCCGGTCGGCGTCTCGGCGGACGACACGCGCGGCGCGAACGAAGCCGCCTCGGCGCCCGCGAGCGCGACGGAAGCCGCGCGCGCGACGGCGGCGGCGAACGTTTCGCGCTCGCTCCTGTCGCCCGCCACCGCGGCGGCGGTGGAGCTGCTGGCAGGCGTGGGCGCGACGGCGGCGCCGCCCGGACGCGGCGCCGCGCGCGCGGAGGGGTACGCGCGCGACGACGGCGTGCTCGGCTCGGAGGCGCTGTACTCCAAGTTCGCCGCCGCCGCGGAGCCCGGGGATCCCGGAGGAAAGGAGCCCGGCGCGGTCCCTCGGCCCGCGGCTCTCCCCGAGCCCGGCGCGCCGGACTCGCTGGCGCGCGAGGCGGCGGCGGCGGCGGGGCGCGCGTCGTCGCGCCCCGGGAAGAAGCGCCGCACGCTCTCGCAGGCGGTGGAGCAGTTCCAGTTCGAGACCGAGAAGGCGGCGGCGGAGGCGTTGATGGGGCGCGATGGATCGGGTCGTTGGGGCAGAGGCGTTCCCGCGGCGCGCTCGCGAGGCGTATCCGCCGCTCCCGCATCGGCCCGCCCCGAGACGGCGGGAGACGGCGAGGCCGCCGTCGGCGCGGCGGCGCTGTTTGCGACGCTCGCGCCTCCCCCCAAGAAGCGCAAGCCGCGGCGGTGGCTGAGCGAGGACGAGAAGGTGTTCACGTGCGGCATCGACGGGTGCGTGCGGTCGTACGGCAGCGCGTCCTCGCTGTGCGCGCACAAGCGCGCGCACCACCCCGGCTGGAAGGAACGCCGGGAACGGCGGCGCGAGGAGGAGGCTCCCGCGCGGAAAACGCCGGCGCCGGAGGAGGAGGAGGAGGACGCGGATGACGACGAGGACGACGTCGCGGGGAGGCAAGCCCGCAAGGAAGGCTCGAAGGCGCTCGACGCGTCCGCGCGCCTGACGCCCTCGGGCGCCTGGATCGAGTCCCTCGCCGCGGACGCGCACGCGCGGCTGGGCGCGCTCCGGCGCTCCAGGCAGAGGGTCCAGCGCGGCGTCCGCGACGCGCGCGCGTGTTTAGCCGCCGAGTGCCAACCGTCGGAGGCGGCGGGAGGCGCTCCGCTTCCCTCGGCGTCCTCGGTGGCCGCCGCCGCGGCGACGCGGCTGCTCCAGAGCATGGAGACCGCGCTGGAGGCGGAGGCGGACAACCTGCACGTGTGGCTGGAGAAGATCGAGCGCGTCGCCGAGCTCCGGCAGAACGCCGGCCGAGCGCTTTTTCCGGAGGAGGACGACGCGGCGACGGCGCGCCTCACGGGCGGCTTCGCGGCGCCGGCGCCGATGGGCCCCGCGGAGGCGCGCGCGGCGGCGCGGACCGCGCGCGAGACGGCGTCGGCGCTCGCGGCCGCGGCCGCGGCGTTCGGGCAGGGGGGCAAGAAGAAGGACCAGGCCGCGAAGCCGGCGGACCGGGGATGATAGATCGGGATAGGTCGAGATTGTATGCGCCGTCGCGACCGTCGCGACGCGAACGCCGCGCCGACGCGCGGCGTCGCGCGCGAATGACGAGCGAAAACGCCTCCTATGATGTAAGCAACCGGAAGTCGCCGCCGCGGGCGGCGGCTGATAAAGACGATGCGCGAGCCGCGTACGTATCACGCCGACTTGTATTACAACGACGCCGCGCCTTTTCTCGAACAGGCGGCGGCGGCCGAGCGCGTCGTCCCCCGCGGGGGGGGCCGTCGACGGGCTCCGCGCGGAACTCGAATCCCGCGGAGAAACCGATCCGCGTCCGTCGCGCGGCGGAAATGTCTCGCCCAGCCGCGCGTCACCGCGCGGGCTTCGCGCCCATGGCGTCCGCGAGGTTCCCGCTGAACATGCCCGCGAACGACGTGGGCCCGCCGGCGCCGCCCGCGTGCGTTCCCAGGGTGGCGACGTCGCGCGTCGCGCCGTGCTCGGCGGGCACGTCGCCCAGCATCTGCGTCAGCGAGAACATGTCGTTCTCCAGGATGCCGCCCACCGTGACGGTCGCCTCGCCCGCGCCCGGCGCGAACTCCGCCAGCACCTCCCGCCGCGCGCGGCCCGCGAGCTCGCCGGGCGCGGCGGAAGCGAACGCGGGAGACGCGCTCGCGGGTTTCGAGGGTCCCCGCCCTCCCTGGGAAGGGTCGAGGGTCCCGCCGGCACCTCCCACCGCGCCGGACCCGGCGACGCCCGCGGCGACGCCCGCGTCTCGCGCCGGCGCGGATGGGTCCTCCAGGCCCATCTCGCGGCACATGTTGCTGAACTCGCGCGGATCCGCAAAGCCCGAGAGCGTGAAGTCGCCCGAGCTCGGCAACGCGACGGCGGTGGATCCCGGGCGATCGATCGCGCCGACGCCGTGCGACATCGGCGGTGCGCTCCCGATCGCGCCGTTCCCGTCGGCGCCGACGGGAGTCGCGGCGTCGCGCGCGTCGGCGCTCGCGCGCGGCGCGCCGAAGAGCGCCGCGCCGGCGAGGTCGGCGCCGAAGATGGACCCGTCTTCGATCGAGCGGCCGAACCCGAACCCGCCCGGCCCGGGCGCGACGTTCCCCCCCGCGAACATCACGCCCGAGGAAAGCAACGCGCCGCTCGAGGCGGTGACCGGCTCGTGGCAGAACGAGTCGTGCGCGACGTGCATCTCCTCGGCGGCGCGCTTTCGCGGCGAGAGGTTCTCGGGGGGCGTGCCGCCGCGGCTGCGCGAGCGCAGCGCCTCGCCGAGCACCGAGTCCTGGTGCACCGGGGGCGGCGGCGGCGCGAGGTACGGCCTCGCCGCCGCCGCCGCGCCCGGCACCCAGCCGTAGCGCACGCGGAACATCGCGGGTCGGCCGCACGCGTCGAAGATGTCCGTCGCGGTCGCGCCGTCGTGCGACGCGTTCCACGCCCCCTTCGCCTCCGCCGCGGACGCGCTCTCGAACGGGTACAGCTGCAGCGTCGGCTCGGCGTCGCGCGTGTGTTTGGGAAGCTTCGCGACGGCGCCCGCCCACTTCACGGCGAGGTGCTGCATGAGCCCGGGCACGGACTTCTTCGCGCGGAAAGTCAGCTCCAGGTGCGGGTTCAGCCCGGCCGCGAGCAGCGCGCCCTTGGTGACGTCGTCCACCGCGAAGAGCTGCAGCATGAGCCGCGCGCGCGTCGGATCGTCCGCGCCCGCGACGCCGCGCCGCGACGACGGCGCGGCGACGCGCGTCTTGGCCCCCTTCGCGCGCGGTTTGGGTTCGTCCCCCGCCATCGCCTTGTTCGACTTGTCCGCCTCCGCGGCGCTCCTTCGCCCGCCCGCGCCCTTCGCGCCGGCGCCCCGAGAGACGCGGCCGGGGGACCCCGCGGGCCGGTTCTTGCTGCCTTTGGGGCGCCCGCGGCCGGCGTGCTTCACCGCGCCGCCGTCGCCGACCACCACGCCGAGCACGCCCGCGCCGTTCTTGGTCTCCTCTGCGCCCAGCACGCCCAGCGCGGCGAGCTTGGCGCGGCGCTTGCCCTCGGTCCAGACGCTCTTGTCCAGCTCGTTCTTGAACTCCCAGGCGAGTCGATTGCGCTCGGTGTCGCGCTTGCCCGACAGCACGCCCTTCGCGGTCACCGAGCCCGGGCCCAGACGGTCCTTCATGCTGTGCCAGCTCTCCATCGCCGTGTGCACCTCCTCCTGGTCCAGCGGGTCCACCTGCACGCCGAGCGGCGCGAGCACGGCGTTTATTTTCTTCACCTCCGCGTTGTGGAAGGTCCGGACCTGGGACTTGTTCCTCGTGCCGATCATCTCCGCGATTTTCTCGAAGTTCGGTCCGACGGTTCTCAACGCTTTGAAGAACTGCTCATCTTCCCAGACCGTCCACTTGGTCTCCTTCGTGGGCTTCTTGTCGCCTGTCGCGTCGCCGAGCACAGAGAGCGGGGAGAAGGTTTTTTCGCGGTGAGAAGGGCGATCAGAAAAACCTGAAGCGCTTCGCGAGAAAAGAGACGTTCGCGGAATTTGCTGACGCGTCACGCGCCGGTCGGGGGGCGCCTCGGCCGCCGCGACCGCCACGGGCGCGCGAGCGCGGCGAGAACCGCCCCATGGCGAGGGTCTCGTCGCGCCTGTCGCGCGTCGGCGGCCGATTCGCGCGCGGAGGCGACTGGGCGACCGCGCGTCCCGACCGCAATCCAAGTTTCGCCGGGACCGGGTGTTGACGAGCCGCGAAAAAAAAAAAGCGAGGAGAGAAAAAACGAGAAGGAAAAAACTTCGCCCCCGGCGTCGTCGCCGAGCGCGCGCGCGACGCGCATCGCGCGCTCGAAACACGCCCGATCGAGCCCAGACTCTGAGGATGCGTCTGCAATGATCACGTGGATGCCTCCGAAAAAAATCAATGGCGTTCGGGTTCGGGTTCGAACCGCCGACCGCTTCCGTCGCGGCGGACGCGACGCACGCCGCGAAGAGCGCGTTCCCTTTTTGGAAGACGCGTCGACGCGATCGCGACGTCACCGCGAAAGCGACGACGCGACGACATCGCGCCGTCCTCGGATCGCGCGCTTCGTCCGCGAAACCTTCGTGATCGCCATAAAGGTGCTCGAAGAAGGTATGCGCGTCGGCGGACGGGGCGTTTGGGCCGAGACGGCCGCTCGGCGCGTCGCGCTCGCGATCGTCGTCGCGCGACGCGACGCGCGCGACGGAGTCATATAAAGAACCAACAAAATAAACCCTGGGTCGCTCGCGCGTACGCACCTTCTTTCGCGGCGTTGGGTTCGATGACCGGCGCGGTTTTCGCGTCGGGAACGTTTGCGGTATCATCCTGGATCGATTCGAGGCGGGTCGGGGTCAGAGAAAAGTCGGGGTTCGGGCGCGACGCGCGTGCGCGGCGTCGGCGACGCCGCGAAAGTTGGTCGAATGGAAAAAGATATCGCCGATGGCTTGAGATTGCGCACGCGACGCGGAGAGGTTGGGCCGTACCTGCTCCGTGGCCGACGCCGGTACCGCGGGAGGAGGGGCAAGGTCTTCTTGTTTGACCTCGGATACGCCGTTCGCCGTCGAGTCTGCGCGCAATGCGTGGGTTTTCGGGTCAGCAATGCGTCCGGAACGGCGCGCGACGCGCGGGATGAGAAAACGAGAACCGCCACGCAGGCCGCGGAGCGCATTCTCGCTGGGGTTTTCTCCGGTACGGAGACGGGGAGTGTCGAGGCGTTCGAGACGCGAACGCACCATCAGAGACGACAACTTCGCTGGGAACGCCCTCAAGATTGGGCATGCGCGCCGCGGGGGGGTCGCGCGCGGTCTCAGCGAGCGCGCACGCGGTCGAAACAGCCGCGGAGGTGCTCGGGGTCCCGCCTCTGCTTG
>MDSV01039922.1_pt1 | contig 40613 bp, 34 predicted proteins | sample 810851 | NCBI WGS metagenome assembly MDSV01 (sample SAMN05326640, study PRJNA326480) | marine metagenome | isolation source: seawater | place: Atlantic Ocean: North East | collected 2012 | reverse complement strand
TATAGAATCATTTTCTATGTAATCGAAGATCTCTTTATTAAAAACAAAAAAACCTCCGTTAATCCAACCTTTTCCAGCCTGAGGTTTTTCTGCAAACTCTTCAACTTTATTATTATTAATTATTAATTCTCCAAACCTTACAGGTGGCCTAACTGCTGTTATAGTTGCAATTTTACCGTGAGATTTATGAAATTGTAATAATTTTGTCAAATCAACATTTGAAACTCCATCTCCATAGGTTAGCATGAAGCTTTCTTCGTTTTTCAGGTTTTCCTTTAATCTCAACAATCTTCCACCAGTCATAGTTTTTAAACCTGTATTTGTTAAATTTATATTCCAATTTTCATTTACTGTACTTGTGAAATTAATCTTTCCACTATTGAGATTTACAGAAAAATCATTATTTAAAGAATTATATTTTAAAAAATAATTTTTTATAAATTCTGATTTATATCCTAAAGCAAGTTGAAAATCAGATATTTCATGTTTTTCAAATATTTTCATAATATGCCATAAAATAGGTTTCCCTCCTATTTCCACCATTGGCTTTGGTCTAAGATTTGTTTCCTCACTAAGTCTTGTTCCATATCCTCCACAAAGAATTACGGCTTTTATATTTAATTTATTCCCCATTTATAATTAATTTCCAATTGTTTAAATTATTATCTAGATTAAAAAAATCTTTATCCCGTTTGACTTTATTTTTTTTAAAAATAAAATTAGATACATCTTCATTATTATAAGCAAATTTTACTCCCTTTAAGTCTTTTAGTGGAGAAGTATTGGGCGTCCCCTTATTAAGGAAAACAATAAAATTTAATCCAAGCAAATAACAATCTATTACAACGCTTGAATCAGATGGACAAATCACAAAATCTAATTCGCTTGCTTTTTTAATTAAATCATCCTTAATTATATGAATTTTCTCATTTTTTAACTTGAAGGTAGATGCTGGATGAGGTTTAAAATACCATTTAAATTGATTAAATTTTAAGATTAAAGTTTCAAGTGATTTTATCATTAATTCATTAACAGATTTTGTAATACTTCCCATTATTAAGATTTTACCATGAGATTTTTTAGTTATTACTTTTTGTAATTTTATATATCTTAAAGCCTCAACATCATGAACTTTATCAAGTTCGTATCCTAACTTACCATATAATAACTTGTAATTTTTTGAGCCTACTAAAAAAAAATCTGGTTTTCTTTGCTTTATCAATTTGATTTTATCCTTTTCAAAAGGGTATTTGAATCTCATGTCCCAATTAGAAACCGATGATGCATTAAATGCTAACAATTTCCCATGTTTGTGTTTTTTCCAAGCATTAATAAATGCAAATTCCCAGCCTTGATTTTCTTGAAGATATATTCCGGTTCTTTGAAACTCTATTTTTTTAAAAAAATCATCAAATATTTCTACATAAAGCATGTTCTGAATTAGTTCTTTTCCAGTCAAAGAGCTTAAAATTGAATTATTTAAAAATTTTATACTCAGTGAATTGTTGTGATTATTTATTTTATCTTTTAATGAAGAAACAATTTTTCGGGCTTTAAATTGAAATAGTATATAATTAAAAATCACCTTGGTAAAAACAAAGACATTGATATTAAGCTCTATAAAATCATGGACTTGATTTTTGTTGATATTAAATTTATTTAATGTTTTTGAAGCTTTTTTTAAAGATCTTATTTTTTCCGTTGGTATGAAATGATGTAAAAAATAAATTTTATTTCTCTTCGAAATCTGATTTAAAAGTGGATCCCAAATATTCGAAGAATAATTGGTCATTTGATTTAAATGAGTAAAATAGTCCATTATAAAAACGGAACTTTCTTTATTCATATTTTTAATAACCGCTGGCGATTTTAGTTTTTTAAAAAACTGGTAGATTAGCCAAAGAGAAGCTTTTACCCTTTTGTTTTTACTAAAAAAATTTGGTGTAAAAGACTTTCTAGATTTTAGTTCTGTTATATTTTGAAAGTAGAAATTTATATTAGTCTCCAAAGTCTTTAAAAAAGCAGCTGTACTATTATTGATTCCTGAAATATTTACCTGAGTTGGATTTTGTGTCTTAACTAAATCTAACAATGCTAAAATTTTAATATGTTCAAAAATTTGAGGGGTTTTGAAAAAACTTTTTTCTGAAATTGTTGACATTTGCCACAAATTATAATCTGACTTATATTGACATTTTTGATAAATATTTTCTCCGTTATCTACAATAATATTTCCAATTTTTTCAATTAAATCACAATATTTATTTTTATAAAAATCTTCATTATCCTCCACATATTCTATGATTGAAATAAATTTATTTTTACTTATTAATTCAATCCAATCTATATTTAAAATTTTCAATTTAAAATTCTGTTAAAGATATAATTATACTGATTTTTATATTTAGTATTATCAAACATTGATGAATGCTCTTTTTTATATAATTTAAAACCGGATGAATTCATAATTTCAATACATGCTGTATGTTGTTCACTAAAGGAATCATTGATCTCAATGAGTACTGATTTAATTTCATCATTTTTTAATGTTTTTATGCCCCCTTCTAGAATTAGGTGTTCAATGCCGTCAACATCAATTTTAATATAGTTTGGAAATGGTATAATTTTATTTTTAGTAAAAAAATCTATACTTGCCCCTATGGTATTATATTCATTTTTAGGCATGAAAGTTTTCCCTTCCCAATCGTAATCTACTGAAAAAGAATTTTCAGCACCACCCTCTTGAAATATACTTTCTTTTATTAAAGAAAAGTTTAAGGATTTTTGGCTGTTGAGTGCGATAGGTAATATAAAAATCTGCCTTGAAAGATTATTTATATAAATGTTTCTGCTCAAAATTCTTAGATTGGATGTAGAGGGTTCAAAACTGTATACTTTAGATTTTTTTTTCTTAGCTGCATAAACAGAGTACAACCCTATGTTTGAACCAATATCCCAAAAAACAGAATTTTCATCGAAAGAATCTATCCACTCAATTGTCTCTGGCTCTTTTTCATAAAGAGTATTAACTCTCCATAAAGTAAGACGATTAGAAATATAAAATTTCATATCATCTGATTTGATTTCCTTTTGTATGAATTCAGAGAAATGAATTAAAAAAGATCTTCTTAAAATAGTTTTAAAAATAAAGTCAAGTAGCAATAAAGCTTTATAAATAAGCTTAGATATTTTTTTAATCATTGATTGATACTAATTTAAGAATGGTAGACATCATAAAATTTATCTTTATAAGTAAAAATAATAGGTCTAAAAAATAGTAGATTACTTAATATGGTTATGATTGGTTTTTTATAATTAGTGAGTGAGATCACTTTTAAACAACCTCCTTCTAAATTATATCTAGTTTTATTTACAATAAAATTAATTTTAGAGCTAATTGGATTTGTAAATATTAACTCTACATCATTAAAATCTGAGAAATCGCACTGTATCTGATATTTTTTTTTCTTAATGAAACTCTTTTGAATAATATTATTCTTATAATGATCTGAATCTAAATCCTTAAATTTAGCTAAATAATTGCCGTGCACAAAGCTCGGATTTTGACCTTTTTTAGAATACCCCACATAACATCTATTACTAATCGCTACTCTTTCTTTAAATTCGAACTCATTTTGAATATTATGAAATATATAAAAAATCCCCACCCCTGTAAAACCATTAAAATAAGATTGGTTTATAATTATTTCATTAGTTGGCTCTGGTCTTTCGATTATTAGTTCCTTTATTTTATTATTATTATTGTCGTAGAATAAAATTTCGATTTTTGTATTTGAAACTCTATAAAAATTCTTTAATATATCACTAAACCTAATAATAGTTTTAAAATCATTGTCATTCCTCCATATAAATGTATCACTTATAGATATATTTTTATTTTCAGGTAAAAAGAATTTTAGAGATCTAAATCCAATTAAATTCCTTAATTGAACTACAATTTTTTGGTTAAATATTCTCTTTAATAATTTCATTTAACTCTAATTTAAACTCGTTAACCCTTTTAAATCTGTCCTTACTTTGTATATACTCATGAGGAGGATGTGTGTGTTCAAATGAAAGAAAACCTTTATTTTCAGTTAGATATTGAGGGATCCCTAAAAATGTGTTTGAACACAAATAAATGTTTGGCTTAATAAAAGTTTTTTTTATCTCTATTAAATTAGATGTGTTTGTAAAAGCATTCGTCTTTTTTAATATTTTTCTGTTTTCAATGTCTACAAAATAAAGGTTAAATTTTTCATGCTTTGCTTCGTGATGTACGTTGCTAAATATTAAATAATTTTTCCCTGCATCCTTGTTTGTTAAAGCTGAAATTGCACTTACAATTATTCCTTTTTTAAATACCATTGCAAGTGGGTATTCAGTTTGGTAAGAGGAATACCCCCCATTATAATTTTCAATTTTAAGATTTGATCGAAAAGCAGGATGTGTATTTGTAAAAGATTCAGAGATTAACTCGAATGGATTATTATTAATTTTTTTTAGAAAATGATCTCTCTCAAAAAAATAACAAACTTTATTTTGTAAGTCTAATTTATTCAAGTGATAAAAAAAATTACTTTTTTGGCATATTACCTTTTCTACTTTCCAAGCTCCTTTTACTATAGCTGCAGAATAAAGATCAAGCCCTTTTGAGAATTTACCTGAATTTTGAAATTTTGGTATAGTGAGTTTACAATTCTTATCTTTAATAAAAATAGTATGAAATAAAGCCATCTAAATTTTAGATTGATTTCAATTAAAGTTATCTATGTAATTAGAAGTTGATTCCAGACTTTGATTATTATATCCAAAAAAATCAATTTTATTGTAATCAGCTGCGATTTTATCATTTTTAGAATCTCCAATAAGACAGCACTCCTCTTTTTCATATTGATAAGTTGATAGTAGTTTCTCCACATTCTTTATTTTAGAAATGGGTGAACCAATTATAGATCTAAAATATTTTTCAATAGAAAGAACTTTTGAGATTTTTTTTAGTTCCAGTTGATCAGATGCTGAAACAATATGAAAGTTAAAATTATTGAAATTTTTGGAAATAAATTTTAATGAATCCGTTATTAACAAATTTTTATCACATAATTTTTTGAAGCAAAATTTACCATAATCTTGAATAAGTTGTGTCTTGCGTTCAAGAGAAACTTTAGTTTTAACAACAACATCAAAAAAATAATCTACTTTTTCATAACGTGATAATCCACCATTATAATGATGATATTCAATAATTTCATCTATTTGACTTTGAGTAAAGCTCGAAAATATAAATCGAAAGCCATCTGTTCTAACCTTATCAGAATTGAGAATTACTCCATCAAAATCCCAAAAAATATTTTTATATTCTTGGAGGATCATTGTAACTTATTGAGCACTTTTTCAAGATCTACTTTTCGATCTACAGGGATCGAATCTTCTGACATTTTAATCATTTTTACTTTGATTCCTAATTCTAGAAACCTAAGCAATTCAATATCCTCCTGACCCTCTAAAAATGTTTTCCCCTTTTGTGAACAAAATAATTGTAAACTTTTTTTAGAAAATGCGTAGGCACAGACTTGCCTATAGCCATTATTAAAATTGCCCTTTTTATTTCCTGGGATAGAAGATCTTGATATATAAAGAAGTTCGTTTTTCATATTTACAACAATTTTGGGAACATCATTTGAGAAAAATCTTTCAGCTTCAATAATTTTAGTAAAACCACAATAAACATCATAAATGGATTTGTTTTTTTGATCAAGTTGTTTAATTAATAGATCAATATCCTTTGGATTAAAAATAGGTTCATCGCCTTGAACATTAATATAAAAATCGGCTTCAATCAGTTTAGCTACTTCCCCTACCCTATCAGTTCCTGTTAAACACTTATCGGAAGTTAAAACACATTGTATTCCATTACGCTTACAGTGTTCCAAAATCCTTGTATCTTCAGTGGCAACATAAATTATTTCTTTTGATACACTTTGTAAACATTGTTCATAAACTCTTTGAATCATTGTTTTACCATTAATCAGTGTTAGTGGCTTTCCGGGAAAACGAGTAGATTTAAAACGTGCTGGTATGACAAGTATATAATTCAATTAATGTTATTTCTTAAAAAATTAATGAATAAATAGAATTTATTGTTTTAATTGAATATCTAGTCGGAAAAAGAGATATCAAATTTATTTTATTTTCAAGCACTGCATCGAACACTTTTTGGTTTTCTAAAAAGACAGAATTTTGTTTTTCGGAAAAAGAATTTGAATCATATCCGTCAAATCCAATTAAATAATTCTTTCCTTTTCCAATTTGATTTACTATTTCTAATGATATAGAACAGTGACTTATGATTTTGTCCTTGGTTAAACTAAATCTATTTAACTCCATAGTGTTATTTTCCCATCCTAAAGGGATATAGGTTCCCATTTCTCTTGGTGAAGGTGGAATTACAATATTCAAATTAGATGGATCTAATTTTTCTTTATTTTCTTCAAATCTTTTATCCTCATTTCCTATTAAGCAAACAAACATTTTATTATTAAATTCATTAAAATGTTTTAAATATCTTGCACTTGAAAAAATAATAACTATATCACCTATTTGCTTTATGAAATTTTTAATCGCTTCAAGGTGATTTAAAACGCTAGGGCCTCCTCCAATTACTATTACATGATCAGCTTTTCCGTTAAATTCAAAAGAGCGAAAAGTTTTTGAACCATTAGAAAAAATATTTTTATTCAATGCTTTTACTACACTACTTAAATTGTAAAACTTTGTAGTAATCCATTCCATTATTTTTTTCTGAGGTATCCCATGAACTCCAGCTATCATGTAAGGTAAACTTGTTTCCCATTTGTATTGATTTTTGAGTTTTTGAAAGTCTTCTAATGTATTTGAAAGAATATCAAAATTAATATCTCTTTTTTTGCCCATTATTGATAATAAAAGTTCTGTCTTTAAATTCCCTGAACCTCTTCCCATGCCCATAATTGTTCCATCAACTAGATCTATACCTTCTTCAATTGAAATTATTGTATTAGCAAACGCAAGCTCTAAGTTATTATGCCCATGGAAACCTAATTTAACATTTGTCAATTTTTTAATAGTTCTAATAATCATTTTTAGTTCTTTTGGAAATACAGCTCCAAATGAATCTACCAAATACAAATAGTCTGTAAATTCTTCTATATTATTAAGCTTTTTATAAAATTCTAAATCATTAATCCAATTGCTCAAATACATAATATTCAGGGCAACTTCAAAACCCATAGATTTTATAATGGATGCCTTTAATTTAGCTTGTTCTAAATTATCTGGAGCAACAGCCAGCCTAATCATTTTAATTTTACCAATACAAGGTTCTATTAAAGCTTTAATTTGGTTAATGGTCAGCTCTCTTTCATTAAGAATAACTACTAATGGCTTTGTTGTGATTTTTTTTATTCCTTCAATGGTATTTATCGGAGTGTAAAAAAACTCTCCATGATATCTCTCATGGTTTATATTTCGATATCCAACTTCAATAAAATCAATTGGCAAGTTATCCATTGCTTTAAAATAATTTTCTAAAACTTTAGGAGAAAAGTCCCAATTTGAATAGTAACCACCATCTCTTAGGGTGCAATCTAGAAAGCCAAATTTTTTTAATTTTTTAATCATTTTTTACTTAATAAATATATTTCAATAAAATCTTATTGGAATGCTCTTTCGCTATATGTTATGATTTAATTTTTTCATATAAATACTCGGTCTGTGAAATATTCTATTGTAATTGTAGTTTTTGTATATTTTTAGTTTATTAAGTGATTTTTCAAAAATCAAATATTTTATTACTAATAAAACATCACAAATTAATAAAAAGAAATATTGAATAATAAATGAATTAATCATTTTGGATTTTGATTGAGCTATATGTTTTGTGTCATCCCCAATAATATTAATAATATTTTCTATGGGGTCAACATTATTTTTTAAACTATAAAATTTGTTAAAATAAATATCTAATTCATCCGAATTCTGTGGCTTCAGATTATCAGTAGTACAAATTCCATATGCATTATCAATAGTATCCGGAAGATAAGCAGCCTTGTCAAATTGAGACAGAACACTTTTAATTTTAGTATCTGTGTAATTAAATTTTTGTATTTTGGAAATAGAAATAATCGGTATCCCAGCCATAAATGGCTCTATAAAAGCAGTGGATGTATTTCCAAGTACAATTGATACTGAACTTAGCCATTCATTTAAATTATAAGAATTATCAATTGTGAATAAAGCACCGAAATCTCTTTTTAGTATATCATAAGCTGCAATATTTTCGTTTGGATGCGGGCGAAATGACACTCTGTATCCATTTTCAATAAGTTTTTTAATTAATTTTACAACTATTGAAAAAGCTTCAGAATCTATTGCACATCTTTCGTAGTACCATTTCAAATTAACATCTTCAGGATCTAAAGATACCAGATTTTCAAATGGATGTCGCCCATCATAGGTGTTTATAATTTCAAATCTACTTATTATTCCAACTACTATTTCGTTGTCCTGTTTTTTTATAGGCCTACAAAATTTACTTTGCCTGATAGATCCATTCAAAAATAAATTTTTCTCTTTTACTTTTCTTTTCTCTAATAACCAATTATAAGTAAACTCACCCCAAACGAAAATGCCTGAAAAAATATTATAATCTATTTTTTTACCAAGATAAAATTCAGGATAAGTCGAAGATACTCCATTTTCGTTGTCTGTTCCTTCCACTTCATTAACGTAAATTTTAGTCCCCCTTTTTATAAGATTTTCCAAATGTGAAATTTTAAGGGTAAATGGATGTGTTGACACAAAAATAGTAGGTGTAAAAAATTTTAATAACCTCCATGTGCTATGTCGCGAAGATAATAAAACATTATATCCCCTTTCTTTGAATTTCTCGCCTAGTAACCATGAACTCAAATACTCTCGTCTAATTGAATCAATATGAATTACCACGATTTTATTTTTACTAAACATTTTTTAAAATTATATTTAAATTGTATCTAATCCTTATTAACAAATTCCTTAAACTTGTCATTTTCGAGTATTAATTTAGCAAAGGATCCTTTTGCAACAACCTTCCCTTCCTCCATTAAATATATAAGATTAGCATTCTTTACAGTTGTCATACGGTGAGCTATCATAATAATTGTAATCTTTCCGCTAATTTTATTCAAAGCATCTAAAAATGTTTGTTCAGTAATATTATCAAGTGCGCTAGTAGCTTCATCCAAAATAAGTAATTGTGGGTTAAAATATAAGGCACGTGCAATTCCTATTCGTTGACGTTGACCTCCGGAGAGTCTTATTCCACGTTCGCCAACTATTGTAGAATAACCTTCATCTAATTCCTTTGTAATAAAATCATTTAGATTAGCAATTTTTGCAACTTTTTTGACTTGTTCAAAATCAATTTCTCTCTTTTTAACACCAAAAGCGATATTAGATGAAATGGTATCATCTGTTAAGAATATATGCTGAGGCACATATCCAATATTACTTTTCCAGTTACTAATGTTAGTTTCATTAATTTCAACATTATCTACAGTAATTTTTCCTGAATCAGGCCTAAAAAGGCCAAGAATTAAATCAGCAGTTGTTGTTTTTCCGCAGCCACTTGAACCTATTAATGCGATAGTTTTATTGGCTGGTATAAATATATTTATGTTGGTTAATGTTTTTGATTTTTGCAATGGATAAGTGAAGCTTAATTCATGAAGTTTTATCCCATCTTTCATATTAATATGATAAGCTTTTTCTTTTACTTTTTTTATATTAGGAAGTTCGATTATCTCATCGTAGAGTAAGTTTATTGATGGAATTGATGATCTAAATTGAATAAAATTTGAATATATTAATTGTATTGCTGGTATAAGTCGATAAGCGGCTAAACAATAGACAGCTAAAAGAGGAAGACTAGATAAAAGACCATCAGGCCCTTTCATTAAATATAATACAACTAATATAACTCCTCCAAAAGATACTGTTTCTACTGCATATCTTGGTAATTGCATCAATACTTGTAATTTTGCATTTGTTATAGCAAATCTCTTAGCAGGTTTAGAAAATAATTTAAAGTATACTTTTTCTAATCGCCCTACTTTTATCTCTTTAATACCATAAAATGCTTCATTTATTATTTTATGTTTTTTCTGGCTAGATTCCAGTCTTTCAGAGCCAATATGTAATACATACCCTTTTAGAGCATAATATATTGATCCATATGTGATGGCCAATGTTGCAGCAGATATAATAGCTAATTTTGGATTTACCAAAATAACTAAAGTAGTCATTGCAATTGCTAAAAGAGTTTGAGCAATAATATTCATTAGGGGTCCCATAGCACCTACAACAACCTGATTTACCTCTTTCAACAAATTATTCCCTACATCTGCGCTATTTTTATGGAGAAACCATGAATAAGGTTGTGATAAATAATTCTTAATTAACCTTTGACTTATAGTATATTCTCTTATTTGGTTAAATCGAAGTTGATGGTAGGTTGTAAGGGCTTTGAAAGTTAATGAGACAATAAGTGTTAATAAAACTACAATTCCTAGAAAAAAAAGAAAGCTTGGCGTATCTGAAAAATTTAATGTTTCATAAATATATTTTAGAAATCTATTCTTTTTAATTATATCAGGATCAGTTAGGGTGGACATAAAAGGTAAAATTGATGCTACTCCAATAAGGTCCAAGAATGCCATAATCATCATCATTATTAAAAGCCATATACCTTTTATACATTCTTTTGGGCTTAAAAAAAAAAGAAGTTTTTTAATTGTTTGAATCATTGCATTATTTAATTTCACGTACTAGATTTTTTATAACATGATTTCCTAACACATTCCATGTTTCAGAAAATTTACAAACTGCTGATTGAGTAAATGGTTCCTCCCACCATCCTTTAATATCATCCCATACATTTATCAAATGTCGTGCTGCACTATCAGCTGTCGTATGATAAATATTCGCTTTTTTTAGAATCTCGAATGAAGCCTTGGCTTTATCATCAAGTTCCCAATGAAAAGAATCAAAAAATATAATGGTAGGAAAGTCCCATGCAAAACTTTCAAGGAATGAAGTCCCATTGTAGGTTATTATACATATTCTGGAATTTTTTAAAAGTTTTTTAAAACTTTTCCCACTTTGATCAACTTTTAATTTTGGGAAAGAATCTAATAACCTTTCTCTAGTATACCATTTATAATTTGATGGATAAGGTTTAAACAATATTTTATCAAATATTCTCTGCGGTAATAATTCTAAAAATGAAAACTGAGCTTCAAGATATGATTTATACTGAGATGCAATAGGTACTGAGTATAAATAGTAACTAAAACGAGGATATTCTGTACTAATAATTAAACCATACCCTGAGTTATCAATTTTTTGACTTTTTTTTGTAATTATTTTTATATTTCCAACTGGTTTTATCGATTGTATTTCTTTTTTTTCCCATCCCCATGAAAGAAATTTATCCGCAATTAAGTATTGGTGTTTGGCATGAGATTCAATATTATTCATCCCAAAATTCCCTCCATGTTGAGCAATTATTAATTTTGAATTTTTTTCAATCTTTTCAGCTGCCCAAACCTTAAAATAGTCATCTTCAGAATACGAATTTGATGTAAATATTACTCTAGGTGATATGGGCCAATGAGATCTTTTAACAGATAATTTTAATTTGGAGAACCCTTCAAGATAGATTCTAGGAATTTGAAGTGGAATTAAATAGTTTAAAATGTTTAAAAAATTATCTTCTGAGTTTTCCAGAAGATCCCATTTTCTCTGATTTAAACTAGGCTCTATTTTTGGCAATTTGTTAGTTACTCTTAAAGTCGGAAACTGATTTAATTTTAAATTAATTGAAATTAAATACTTTGTAGGTATATAACTTTGAATAAAAAAATATTTATTTCTCGATGTGAAAGTTTTATTAAATAGTTTAAACAGTTGAATTACTCCATTTTTTACATAATTAGAGGTAACAGAGGATTTAACTTTTCCATTAATTCCTGTTCTTTTTACATAATTAATATTACTGAAGAGCCCTTCTTTTTGAATAATTTTTGAGTAAATGAATTCATTCCATTCGTCGTCAATAAAGGCATTAATAAAATCTGTCATATCATTAGGCACAAAGTCTAAAAAGTTTTGTTCAATTATTGAAACAGAGTTAACATTGGATAATGATTGTAACATAAACCATCTGTCATATACGATCTGTATAAAATAGGTTAACCATGGGCCAACTATTATTCTCCAATATTTGAAACTGTGATTTACTTTGTGAATGTCATTTAACTTTTTTGATATAATTGGAATTAATTTTTCGTAAACGTCATTCAAATACCTATAATCTTTTTTTAATTTTTCACGATCATCCCAATGATATGAAACTGAAGAATGTTTACGCTGCTGCCACTCTGTTTTTCTAGAGTATAATTTACACCATTCTCCCAAAAAAAGTATTTCAATATCTTTATTCTCAGGCCACGTTTTTTCAATGGATGTCGTAACTAAATGCACTTTTTTAAACTAAAGAATTGAATTTGTATTAAGATGAAAGTTATAATTGTTTCATATTTACCAATAGTGATTAATTTTTAAACTTATGAGTTGTAAAGTTTTTTAATATCTTGATTTGTTTCTTTACTAATCTAAATTTATTTTTAACCCGTAAATAATACTTCTTAATTTAATCTATTAAAATTAAGCGGTTTACATTCATTACATTCTCTGATAGAGTTTTTTTATCTTATCCCTTGTCAAAATCTTTTTCCAATTATCTCCCAAAGCGTTAGACAAAGGTCTTTCCATTTTTAATGTCATATCTATCATTGTATTTATAGCCTTTTGAGAAAGATTTTTACAAATGTTTACAGGCAAAACAATATTATTTATTTTTAACATTTCTTTAAAAAATAATACATGTTCACCATAGTATTCATCCAATACATTAAAGGCTAAACAATTTGCAAAACCGTGTCTGAAACCGAGTTCAATACTAAGACCATAGGATAATGCATGACATATTCCAACTTCCGAATTAACAATTGAAACGCCACCCATATAAGATGCTGTCATTAATTTATCATCATCACTATTTCCAAAAAAGATCTCTTTACAATGTTCTAAAGCTTTTTGAGCATATCCCCGAGCTAATTCGTTAATCATGGTGCCCTCAAGACTTTCAACGCAATGAATGTAACAATCCATTCCCGAATAAAAGCGTTGATCAGCTGGAACTGTTTTTATTAACTGACTGTCTAATATTATTCCGTCAAACATACTATAGTCACTATTGATACCGAATTTTCGGTCAACTCCCATTAGAACTGCAGTCCGGCTCGCCTCTGATCCTGATCCTGAAATAGTCGGAACTCCAATCTTATAAATTCCTGGGCTTTTAACAAGGTCCCATCCCTGATATTTACTTGATGAGCCTTCATTACAAAGAATAACTGAAACCGCCTTTGCAACATCCATAGTGCTTCCACCACCAACTCCAATAATAGCAGTTGGCATTTTACCTAAATGAGTTTTAATTATTTTATCACGCAAATTATCAACTTGAATTGTTGAGGGCTCTTTCTTTGAAGCAGGGAACCATTCTAAAAAATCACTCTTTTTAATATTCAACTTATTTTCCAGGTCCGATTGCCTTAATACATCATCAATAATAAAAACATAATAGTTTACGTCATTTTGTTTGATTGGTAATAGCTCTGAAATTCTATTCAATGAACCTTCTCCAAAAATTAAACGGGGTACTTGTTTAAAAATTCTAAAATTTTTCATCGTATTTTATTTAAATTGGTCATTAATGTTTCAAGAATTACAAAATCTATAAAATCGTCAATTTCAAAATTCATGTGTTTTGGAATCTCATGGCAGTAAAAGTTTTCTCCAAACCATAACTCCTTTTGAACAAGATCACGAGATAAAACATATACATTCCCATCATCATAAAAAAATCCATCTAAATCTTGTCTTCTTAAATTATTATGACTTCCATACTCCTTATTTTTACATTTGAATCCAGTAGCAAGATTTGAATAATTCCCTTTATTGTAGATATTGATACATTCATCTACTAAACTTTCGTCTCTTATGGGTGAGGTTGGTTGTAAAACTACAATTGTATCAGCTTTTGGGTATCGTTTTATTAAATCTTTAAGTACAGAAATAGTCGCGGTCTCATCACCAGAAAGATTCTTTGGTCTAATATCTATTTTAGAGCCATAAGCCTTCGATATATCTGCAATTTCTTTTGAATCTGTTGAAACAACCACTTCATCAATTAAAGATGAAGATAGGCCACTTTCAATTGACCAAGCAATCAGAGGCTTACCATGAAGATCACGAATATTTTTCCCTGGGAGGCCTTTACTTCCGCTTCTTGCTGGAATTACTGCTAAAGTCATTATTTATTGTTTAATATTGTTAACGCAGATTTTATTGACTTAATCATATATTTGAAATCAGCCTCTTTAATTATAATAGAAAATGGAAAAGAAATCATATTGTCAAAAAATAAATCTGTTTCAGGAATATTTGCTTTACCAAATCCAGATTTTCTAAATAAATCATATCTATTTAATGGATAATACTGTACAATTGTCTTTATCCCATATTTAGTAATTAATAATTTAATTAGATCATCCCTTTTCCAATTTTTACTTACACATCTTGCAGGTAAGAGATGGTGACTGTGAGATTGATCAGAGTGTATTTCTTGAAATTTTAATTCTGTAAACCTTTGTAATTCATGACGAATTCGTAAGCCTCGTTCTCTTCTTTCTTCTGTTAATTTATCCAACCTTTTTAAAACTAATTCACCAATTACAGCCTGAGCTTCATTCATAGTTGATTTCATTGGCCATATCCCCTCAATATCTTGATCTACATTTACCATAGCAGGTAACCAGTACTCTTTTTTGTCTTTAAAAGGTGCGTGCCCGTTAATGCGAAGTCCGTTTACTTTTTTTGCTTGTTCTTGATCAGCTACTATGATCATGCCTCCCTCCCCAAGAGTTGTTAAATTTTTTTGTGCATGAAAACTATAACAAGCAATATCGCCAAAAGTTCCACAATGTTTATTGTTGAGTTTAGCTCCTAAAGACTGAGCACAATCTTCAATAACATATATTTTTTCCTTGTTAGCTAATGAAACAATTTCATTTATTTCAGGACATATTAAACCATATAAATGAACTACAACTATTGCTTTCGTTTTTTCAGTAACAAGAGTTCTTATGCTTTCAATTGAGACAGTGAATGTGTCATGCCTTACATCCGCCCATTTAATAATTGCACCTTTTCTTGCAAATGCTAATGCTGATGCACAATAAGTATGCGCAGGTATTATTATTTCATCACCAGGTCTTATATCTATTAGCATTGCGGCTATGTCTAAAGCATGAGCGGCACTCATCAGAGAAAAAGCTTTTGATACTCCAATATACTCAGCAAATTTTTTTTCAAATTTTGTTACTTGTTCACCTTGTGTTAGAGGTGTATTTTTTTTAACTAGTAATTCTGAAACAGAATTAATTTCAGATTGAGTGTAATCATGCCCTCTAGCAGGCCAGTCAATTAAAATATCCATTTAGGTATAATATTAAATTATTAAAAATATTTTTCAAGTCTTTCCAATGCTATCCAAAACCCTTGACTTTCATTCTTATGCCCTTGCCAGATTTCTGGAATAAATGACGATGACGGAGAATATTTATCAAGTACGGAAGCAACCATAGCAAAATCAATTTCACCGTCATAGATTTGCAAGCCTTCCTGATCAATTCCAGCTGCATCAACTATGTGAATGTGTGCAGTGAATGGCGCCACTTTTTCGAGAAATTCCTTAAAAGATTGATTACTATTATTACACACAAGTTTGGAATGTGATATATCTAGACAAATTCGAATGTCATTTTCTTTACAAAACGACCTTATTTCATCTGCTTCCATAAATAAATTATGGAATCTTTGACCACCAAAATGCCATGGGAAAGGTGGCATTGTTTGGGGTATTATTTCAACTCCCTTTGAGTCAATTTCTTTTAATGCATCAGCAATGGATTTGTATTTATTCTTTCTGTCTTTTATAGCCATCGGCTTGTCTTGTGTAGCTCCTCCTGCATTAATTATAATCTTAGGCCGTGATGCTTTTTTGAAATAAGGTTTGATGTTTCTTGTAATTTCAATTACGCGTTGTAATTCTTTTATAGACCTTGCTCTATATAATTTATCGTAAGAACTTAAATCCATTATATGATCCCCCTCAAAAAGTTCAGGGCTGTGAATAACAAAATCCATATCATAACCTGTCGGATCAAAATAGGATTCAATATCTAACTCCATATCCTTATAACTGAGATGAAATTCTACCATATCAAAATTAGATTTTTCAATATTTTCTTTAAAGTCATGATATCGTACTGGTATACCAAATGGCCTTCTAAACTTGTATCCTTTAGATTTGTGTGGACTATCATAAATGTCTTTCTCAAAAAAGAATCCGCCTTCTTTAATATCCCTTTTTATAACTTTTCCTAACAGTTCTTTTTTTCGATATGGAGCAAGTCCTTTGCCTGGACTTTTTATATCCAAATCCGATTCGATAATTATTTCACCTATTTTTATATTTCTTGATGCTATAATACTTTTTGCGAGAAACTCCCTATTCATCATTTCGCCCTGCGAAACTTTTCTAATATCATTTGACCCCAGTGCATCTTCAACTTCACGAATCGACTTTACCATATGGGAAAACTCATCAGGTAATAAACTAATTCTATGATCATTCCCCTCCATATTTTTGTCCAGAGTGAAATGTTTTTCAATAATTCTTGCCCCTTTAGCTACAGCAGCTAAAGGTATAATATACCCTCTTTCATGACCAGAATATCCAATTTCACAATCTTTACCCAACTTTCTCAGATTAGATAAGTAATTCAGATTAACATCTTTAAATGGTGCTGGATAGGTAGAATTGCAATGCATTAAAGCAAAGCTTGCTCCATGACTTTGCATCAATTTGACAGCGGAAATAATTTCAGATTCAGTCGACATCCCAGTCGAACAGATCATTGGTTTCTTTGTTTTACAAATTTTAGTAATAAGATCGTGATTTGTTAAATCAGCAGATGCGAGTTTATACCCATCAATCCCATAATTTTCAAGCTGGATAAGACTTTCTTCATCAAATGGTGTGCATAATGGGAGAATATTTTTCTTTTTACAATAGTCAAATGCTTTAAAAAGTTCTTTATTTGAAAGTTGGAATTTAGCAAAAAGATCCAAGGTATATTCAGCGCCTAGATCTTCTCCTCCGTTTGAATCTCTATACAGGGCTCCCATATTCCGCATTTGAAATTTAGCACAGTCGGCTCCTGCTATCACAGCTTGATCAATTAATTTTTTTGCTAATTCAAAGCTTCCATTGTGATTGTTTCCTATTTCTGCAATTATAAATGCTGGGCTTGTTTCAGATATAATGAAAGAACTTATATTAAATGCATTTTTTTTATTTTGTGCTATTGCTACCAGCCGCCCTTTGGAATCAACTAGCGGTATAAAAGAAATATTATCAGATAATTTAATATTTAAATCTTCCAAAGAAGAACTCTCGAGTTCTTTTATGAATGTTTTATTACTAACATTAATTACGGGCTGATCAAGGTTTTTATTTTCTACTGTTAACAACCACCTTCTAAAATCTCCATCGGTAAGAATTCCTTCGATTGTACCATTTTTGTTTACAATAATAACAAAGCCTGACTTATTACTATTTATTTTATTGAGTGCATAACTAATAATATCGTCACTTAAAACAATAAAGGGTGAAATATTTTTTTCTATTACCATCTGTAAGAATTAAATAAAAGTTTTTTTCTTAAGTCTCTTTTTTTTCACCTAAGATAAATATTGATCTTAGTATCATTAGCTAAAAATATTAGTTTGTATTAAAGACATTAGTTGTTTAACAAAAGACCATAATCAATTTGATCATAAAATTTTGAATTATAGTATAGATGTTGAAATCTTACTCCTTCCTTAACAAAATTATTTTTTTCGAGAGCTTTTATACTACCATAATTCGCAGAAGCTACACCAGCATAAAGCTTATTGATTTTAAAATCATTTTTTGAAATTGTAATTATTTTTTCTATGGCCATCGTCATTATACCTTTCCCCCAAAAATCTTTATCGCCAATCAAATACGATATTTCCGCTGTTTTGTGAATTTCTGAAATATTTGAAAGTAGTAGATTTCCAATATAATTTTTTTCAAAAAAAATTCCATAAAGAAATTTTGAATCAGATAAATAACAATTTGTCACATATTTTTTTTGGTCATTTAGATTAAATTTTCTGTGTTGATTGTCAGAAAATTTAGTCACTTCTTTATCTAAATACCATTTTATTACTTTATCATTTATAATTTCTTGAGTTATAATTTTTAACTGTACAGTTTCAATCACAAGTTTTTTAAATTTTCCCAAACTTTTTTAAATGTTTGGATTATTAGACTTACATCTGAATCAGAAAGGTCAAATAAGCAGATTTCAAAATTTATAAGCGTTATATCATGCAGTTTTTCAGCTACAGGACATATACCTTTATTATATGAAATTTTCCTTCCGTTTTCAGTTAAACTCCAGGGATAGCCCTTTTTACCATATGCGATTTTTTCTTGAAAAATGGGTAGTAAGTGAAGATTTGCATAACCATTAGCTAATCCATCGTTTATGCCTTCTGCAACTAATGCTTGAATTATTCTTTCCCTTGATACTTTTATTTTCAAGTTATCTAGTTTTAAAGGATATATGTAAAACGAATGCGTATTATCCTTTTTAATTTCAGGGGTAATAAGGCCGTTTAATTTACTCAACCCTTTTGTTAGGTTCTCACAAATTTCTTGTCTTCTTTTAACGATACTCTCTAATTTCTTTAGCTGTTCTATACCAATAGCAGCCTCAATTTCTCCTAGTCTAAAGTTATAGCCAATCATATTATTTAAATCATTCCTCCCCATATCACCAACCACTGCTTCAGCGTGGTTACGGATCAATGTCATTCTATTATATAGGTTTTTATCATTTGTCACTATTACTCCACCTTCTCCTGTATGAATATGCTTGTGATAATTAAGACTAAATCCTCCAATGTCAGCTTTTGTCCCAATTACTCCTTTTTTATCCTTCGACCAGGGTGATTGAGCTGAATCAGAAATTACCTTAAGATTATGATTTTTTGCAATTTTCATTATTGCCGAGATATCACATGAATGTCCAAAAATATCTACAGCCATTATTGCCTTTGTTTTTGGGGTAATGTGTTTTTCTATTAATTCAGGATTTAGATTGAAATTATTTTCCTCAATATCTACAAAAACAGGTATGGCATTCCAATGTAGTATTGATGCAGCACACGCACTCATTGTAAAAGGCGTTAATATAATTTCATCTCCTGGTTCAATATCTAGTGATCCTACTGCACAAATTAACCCAGAAGTCCATGAATTGACGCCCACCGCATATTTGACATTATATTTCTTTTGAAAGTCTTTTTCTAAGGCTTTTACATATTTACCCCCATAAAATTCTGCACTCCAAGAACCTAAAAAACTTGAAAGTATTCCCGATTTCAAAACTTTGGTAGCAGCTCTTATCTCTTCTTTCCCAATAGTATTAAACCTTTTAAAAGAATGGTTTATAATTCTTTCTCCTCCATATAAAGCAAGGTTATTTTTCATATCTGTTTAATTAGTTTATCCAATATTTCTGGCACAATTTCACTTTTGTTGTAATCAGTTTTTATTTTATTATTCAGATCAGAGTATATTTTTGAATAAATTGGCTTAAATCCTTCGTTTAAATTATTTTCGATTTGTGTTGATACTTTTTTTAATCTTCTAAATCCTTTGTATTCTGGGTCATCTATTCTATGATTTATTGAAGTGCTGTAGCCATTAATATCATAATCTATTCTGTATTTATCAGTATAGATTCTAATGCTATAGTTTGAATAAAGTTTTTCTTTCCAAGAAAAGAAATTTACATCGCCATTTGAGTATTCTAATTCAAAATCTAAATCTAAATCTTCAAAGGTTTTTTTAACCAACCCGTTCTGTTTTTTTAAAAGCACATTTAATGGTTTGCCAAGCCAAAAATTTATCAGGTCTATGAAATGGGAACCATTATTTATAACTCCATTTGAATAAAAAACAATCCCCCTAAAATAAGTTGCATTTTTTAATATTTTTTTTATTTCTAAAGAAGATTTTTCGAATCTCCTGAAGTAATTAATTTCCAAATTAATAGAATTTGAAGAGCAAATATTTACAATATTTTTTATTTCTCTGTTTGATATTGCAAGTGGCTTTTCACAAAAAATTAACCTAGGTTTTAATTTTGCAACTTTATTGATAATTTCTATATGAGACTCTGGAGGTGTTGCTATTACAATGACATCTATTTCCTGATTTACAAAGGATAATTCATCATTTGAGATGGGCTTTATTTTTGAATATTTTTCAAATTCGTTCCTGTTTTTTTCATCATTATCAATGGCCAATGTTAATTCAAAACCCTTAAGGTTCATTATGCTTGAATAGTGAGTTAAGCAAGATGCCTCATTTTGATACATATCATATTTATAGCCAACATTCCCGAGCCCAATTAAAGCAACTTTATATGTCATAAAATGAATCTAACTTAAAAATGTTTTTATTGTTTTTTAAGTGAGGTGGGATTATAGAAAAAACTTTAACTTCTGGTTCTAAATTTGTTGCCAGATAAAGAGCCATTGATTCGAAGCCAACAATTATTTTGTATGAGGATATTACATCCTCTAGTTTTGCTTTTGGGTTCAAAATTTGAATCTTTTCATTTTTTAAAAAATCAAATTTATTGCTCTTAGATGATGGGTGAAGTTTAATGTCAATATTATAATTTTTATATTTCGAATTTTTTATATTTTCAATGAAAAAATCCAATCCTGTAAATTCATTAAAACCTCTATATTCAAGTTTTTTTTTCATAACTCCCTCGTAATGATCTTTAATAGGCTCATCTATTAAAAGCATATGGTTTTCTTTTAATTTGGTTTTTTTGATATTATTTAGGAATCTGTTTAAGAAATAATTTGATTTTGTCAGGTATAAATTGACATCATAATCTTTAAAAACTTGTTTTGCTTTTTTGAATGAACTTTTATTAAATAAAATTATTGAGTCCGGTAAAGTGTTTTCTCCATTTAATAAAAATCTATTATGAAAGTTAACAAGGTGATCTAAAACTGTAAATACAATTTTCTCCAATTTTATAGCCTTTTTAATTGCTTTATTTTCAATTTCTGAGCTCCAACTAATGGAAGTTAAAATTATATCGTGCTCTTCAATAAATTTTGACAAACTTAATTTAGGCTTTTTAATGCCCAAAATTTCAATTGAAGTTCCAACGCAATAAAAATTTGGTGTTAATTTAAACTCCTCTATCAAGGAGATAATATGATGTGTTCCACCAGCATCACACAATACTACTCCTAATTTTTTTTTGTTAAGTATCTCCTTTTCTAACCACATTTTTGTTTAATTCAATTAACTTTTTGTTTTTATTTAGATAAACTAAAATTTCTTTTAATCCAAAGTTGTTGTTTTTGAAATATTTAAATAAACTAGAAATTAAGAGGTAATCTTGCTCTTCGTCTAATGTCAAACCTAAATCAGGTAGAAAATAATTTTGTGATGCAACTAAATTAATTTTTGAATACTTAGATGATTTTCTTATCTCTAGAGTTACATGCTCTTTTTCAAGATTAGTAGTTACTACTTTATAAGAATTAGCAAGTATTGTTGTAGAAAAAACCTGGACATCCATCCCGTCTGGATAAGATCTAATATTATTATTTGAGGTATAGTCAGAATTATTTTCTAAATGAGTATTTAAAACTAGACTTATTATTTCAGGATCGATAATTGGACAATCACCTGTTATTTCAACAATAATATCAACTTTGAATTGAAGTGCAGCACTTAATACCCTGCCCATTACATTTTCTTCACTTCCTCTAAAAAAACTAACATTATTTTCTTCACAAAACTTAATTATTTTATTATCCTTTTTGTTATTAGTTGTTGCTATAATAACTTTATCTATTCTTTTTACTTTCCTTATCCTTTCAATTAAACACAACAATAGAGGTTTATTTAGTCCTGAATCTAATAGAACCTTCCCGGGAAGCCTACTGGATGTCATTCGAGCTTCAATTATAGCAGCCACATTTTTCATTTACTTTTTATAATTTCAAGTTAATTAAGTCTTTTAAATCCCCTATGAGAAACCTTTCCCTGCAAGAGTAAATCAATGTTTTTTTCTCCACTTATACACTTTTTAATTTCAAAAAAAACTTCATCTAAAACTTTGGAATAATTATCAATAATACTTCTATTATGGGCCATAGATGCATAGAAATAAGTGCTTGCTAAATACCCTTTCTTTAAAAATTCTTGTGTCAAAAAAGTCTTATATTTATTAGCATCTTTATGAATAAAATTAAACGAGCTTATTGATGGCAATCCATTTATCTTAATCAAAATATCATGTTTTTTGGATATATCCTGCCATTGCTTTCGCATGTAGTTTCCTAGAAGTGTAATTTTTTCCCATGATTTTTCTCTTTCCATAACTTCTAAAGTTTTTAGGGCTGCTGTTGGACCTATTCGTTCTGTCCAAAATGTGCTACTTATGAATGTTTTTTGTGCGGCTTCCATAACATTCCTCCTTCCCACAACGGCAGTTATGGCATATCCATTGCCTAAAGCTTTCCCATACATAGCAATGTCTGGTTCAACACCGTATTTAATATGAATCCCAGAGAAGTTTTCTCTAAATCCAGATGTACATTCATCAAATATTAAAACAATCCCTTCTCTGGTTGCAAGATCTCTTATTTTTTCTAAAAAATTATTTTTAGGTTCTATATTTCTGATAACTTCCATTTTTATGACACCAATATCTTTCTCTTTTACTAATTTTCTTAGATAATCAAAATCATTATAATTGAATGGAAACACCGAGTCTTTTAAATTTTTTGGAACCCCATTTGGTTCTAATCCAGAAATTAAGTGCGCTGAAAGATTATCATCATTATTGTGATTGGCTGATAAATACCAGTCATGCCAACCATGATAGCCACAAATTGCAATATTATCTTTTCCAGAAGCTGCTCTTGATATTCTAATTGCTATTGCGTTTGCTTCTCCTCCAGTTCTTGCAAATCTTACCATATCTGCCCATGGATTAATTTCAACTAATTTCTCTGCTAGATAAACCTCTTCTGGACAATTTAAAGTGCTCATATTGCCCAGATTGATAACATTGCGTACTGCATCATCAACCTCTTGATTTCCATAACCAAGTGAATTTGTTCCGACACTCATTGTAGAACAATCAATAAATTTGTTACCATCTAAATCCCAAACTTCGCAACCAAGAGCTTTAGAAAAATAAGAGGGCCATAAATCTGGCAGAAACATTTCGGGTCGTTTTGACAATAACATTGTGCCACCTGGAATGAGCTTTTTTGCAAGACCATATAACTCTTGTCCTTTACCCAAGTTTATCATTAAATTTAAACTTTACTTCCTTCATTTCTAATTATATTTTGATTTGTAAAAAGTGATTGATTATCGTTTATGAACTTCGTATAGGTAAGCCAATCTCTTCCAAAACCTAAATTTTTTATCAAAACTTTTATTGCCTCATAATCATCTTTTTCATCTAGAGTCATCCTAATGTGATTAAAATCCTTTTGACAAGAAAAATTTTTTGAAGTAAATAAATCCCCACCATTAAAAGTCGACTTCTTTTTAATATAGGGTGTTACATGTTCTCTATCAAATTTACATTTAGATTCTTCCCATGCTTTTTTTAAAGCACTCCAAGATATTACCTCTACATCTTGTCCGTCAGGATAATTTTCAACTAATGTGTTTGAAACATAATCAGCTTCTTCAATAATTGCAAAATCGATCACTTGATCCATTAAATTCCCATCAATTAGAGGACAATCAGAAGTTACTCTAACTATATAGTCTGGCTTATAACTTAATGCGGCTTGATAATAACGATCTAAAACGTCATGGTTACTTCCTTGATAATATTTAATCGACATGTATTTTAATAGTCTAATAACCTTTTCAATTCCCTTTTCGTTTGTAGTCGCGACAATTAAGTTTTTAGAGTATTTTGATTTTTTTAAGCTCTCAAGATGAATTTGTAGAAGGCTTTTCCCTTGAATTTCCTTCAGGATTTTTTCGGGTAGTCTTGTACTTTTTAGTCTGGCTTGTGTAACTATAAATACTTTGGCCATATTATAAAATTTATAGCGTCTATATTTTAAAGATTACTTGGTTCATTGGTTAATTTATTTTTTAACAAAATGATCTTATACACCCATAGTTTTTCTTTATTGATAAATGTCTATGGATACTATAACCTGATCTTTCATGGTTATTCAAATCTCTGTATTTTCCTATGTATATCTGATCTCCTTGATTATCAAGATCAGAACACCACACATAATCATGTTCCCACAATATTTCCTTTGTTTTGAGCCACCAACTAAAAAATAGAAAGGTGCATAAAATAGCTGACGGTAAATCATCTTGAAATTTATATGGTGGAGTTAATCCTCTAGAATCGTTAACAATTTCCTTTTGTACTAAATACCATTTATCCTCAAGTCCATTATTCGCGAACTCTTCACTTAAATACCAATCCTGGTTATAAAAAGCAATCTGATCTTTAGACGCTTTTTTACCAAAAATACTGAGCATTTTATTAATATTTAACCTTGACCCATCTGACATTAGATTAGGTCCAAAAATTAGAATATATTTAGAACAATCTAAATTATCAATATTAATATCAATTTCACTTATGGTATTCTGAAACTTAAAACTAATTGGAAAAGATTTAAATTCATTTGGCCCAATTATATTTTTGCCAAAAAGTTTTATAGCTTGTTTATAATCCATTTGATAATTTTCTTTCTTTAGCTTCATGGTAATTTATTGCTTCTAAATAGGTGGAAAGATGTCCTAATTTCATATATTTTTCAATTTTTAAGAATTCTTTTTCGATATTGTCTACACGCCTACCCCAGCTGTTCTTAGAAAACCATTTTAAATTTCTAACAGGACTATTAAATAATTGAATTTCAGGATTATTAATTAAAACTTGCTTTAAAAAAGTTAGATATGCTCTGTATTGATGATCGTGAGTAGCTACAAGAATAATTTTTTCCCAATTTTTTAATCTTGCCATCTTTATGACTTCTATCGCTTGCTCTAATGTGTTTTTTGACTTATCTTCATGAATAATTGCTTTCTCTGGAACTCCTTCTAAAAGAAGCCTTGGATAAATATCTTCAAATGGAAAACTTCCATAATCGTAATCAGTAATCCCTCCGCTAAAAACAATCCTTTTTGAGTGGCCTTCATTATATAATTTAGCTGCCTTAGAATACCTGTTATACCCATCACCTTCTAGAAGGACTATAACATCTGATTCGTCAATTGAATCATTGTCTACAAGAGCAATAAATTTTTCTCTATCTGTAATCTTCATTTCTAGATGTTTTCCCAATAAATTGGTTCTCCTTTCAAAATAGTTGATCCTGCTTTTTTCCCTACAATAATATCTTTATATTTTGGAAGAATACCTAAAGCTGGCCTTAGAACATCAATACAATCTTCAGCAATAATTTCTCCTTCAATAATGTTTTTTGAAGCATATAAACCTCTTCTTTGAACATAAACCGTTTCTTGTTCTTCCTCGACCACGTCTTTCTTTGTAGATCCCAAAGCTTTTTCCATAAGTCTTATGTTAGAAACCATTTCAGCAAATTCTTTTTTATCTAATGAATGTGGATGATCAGGACCCTTGTCATTTTTATCTAATGTAAAATGCTTTTCAACTATACGACCTCCAAGTGCAATAGAACCTAAAATAACAAGATCCCCAGGTGAATGATCTGAATAACCAGTTAATACATTGAACGCAGTTTGATAAGTTTTTAACACATTAATATTGGCACTTTCAATTTTAGAAGGATAATTTGTGATGCATTGTAATAATATTAAATTTTTATTTCCGGTCTTTATAATTGTAGAAATTGCATCATCTATTTCCGCCATAGATGCATCTCCTGTAGATAAAATTATTGGTCTGTTTTTTCGTGCTACATAATCAATCATTTCAAGCCATGTAATTTCTCCTGAACCAATTTTTATATATGGCAAATCTAAAGAATCGCATAAATCAACTGCCTCAAAATCATATGGTGAAGTTGAAAAATCAATGCCAATATCATCACAATATTGTTTAATTTCTGCATGCCATTCCCTCGGAAACTCAACATCTTTAAATACTTCTGAAATTGGTTTATTCCAAGTACCATGTACTCCTTTAAGTTTCATTTTTGAAAAACCAATATGTGAAACAATCTTTTCAGATTTAAATGTTTGAAATTTTGCACAATCAGCTCCTACTTCTTTTGCAGCATAACACATCTCTTTGGCCTTTTCAAGGCTTCCATTAAAATTTGCGCCAATTTCAGCTATTATGTAGCTAGGGTGATTAATACCAATCCATTTATTGCCAATTTTTATCTCTTTTGAAAACATTTTAGTGAATTTAAATTTATACTATTAGTTATTTTTATGAATTTATAAGCGAAAATTTACATTTTCATATAGTTAGATTGTTTTAAAACTAAATTCGAAAAACTGGCTTATATTTTCCTTCATTATCTGATGAGAATTTTAACAAAAATTCTTCGAATTGAGGCCAAAAAGTTGGTATTACAATACCATCTATTTGATAATTTTCAATTTTCAATTTTTCTAATATTATTATATTATTTGATGATTCATTATAACATATTCCCCAGTATTGTTCAATGTCATCTATTATTTTATTATTTGAGACTTGAGGGTCAAAAATTATTAATGAGGCTCCTGCTCTGAACAATTTTTCTGCTACATAGATAGCAGGCGATTCACGAGAATCATTTGTGTTTGACTTAAATGACCATCCTAGAATACAAATTTTTTTGTTTTTTATATTACCCTTAAAAGAATCTAAAATTTTTTGTGCAAATCTATTTTTCTGAAAATCATTAATTTTTACCACCTGATGCCAATATTCAGCCACTTCTTCCAATCCATAAAATTTACATAGATATACTAGATTAAAAATATCTTTTTGAAAACAACTTCCGCCAAAACCAACTGAAGCCTTCAAAAAATGTGGGCCAATACGATGATCCATGCCAATAGCTTTGGATAACTCTTGTATATCTGCTCCTGTTTTTTCACAAATTGCAGAAAGACTATTTATCGATGAAATTCTTTGGGCTAACATTGCATTAGAAGCTAGTTTAGCTAGTTCTGAAGACCAAATATTTGTTTTGAGTATCTTTTCTTTTGGTATCCAATTTGCATAAATTTCTAATAAAGTATCAACTGCTTTCTTTCCTGAATCTGTATTATCTCCCCCAATAAGTACTCTATCAGATTTAAATAAGTCTTGAATTGCAGTACCTTCGGCTAAGAATTCTGGATTTGATAGAATTTCAAAGTGGATCCCGGCGCTATTTTGATACAAAATTTCCTTTATTTTTTCAGCAGTTTTTACGGGAAGAGTAGACTTTTCAATAACAATTTTATCAGAAGTGGAATATTTAGCAATCTCCATAGCGCAAGCTTCTATATATCGCAAATCTGCTGCCATTCCTGCGCCTTGTCCTTCCGTTTTTGTAGGTGTATTTACTGCAACAAAAATTATCTCTGCTTTTTGTATCGCATCTTTACGATTATTAGAGAAAAATAAATTTCTCCCTCTAGATTGTTTTACAATATCTGATAAACCAGGCTCATATACTGGCAACGTATCCAAGGGGCCATTCCATGCTTCAATTTTTTCAGGATTTGAATCAACAACAGTTACATTTATAAAAGGACATTTAAGTGCGATTACTGACATAGTCGGACCACCGACATATCCAGCACCGATACAACATATATTTTTTATTTCCACCTTATTTTTTTAAAAGCCAAGAAGAAGATTGTATTTTATCTCCTAAACCGTCAATTAATCTGATCCCTAATTCTTCACAAATACCGATTTCAGGGCATATTTCATTATTCTGATCACCACCATTCGCAAAATAAAACTCAAGATTTTCTCCAAAATTATTATAAATTTTTGCCACACTTTTACATACGGTTTTGTCTTTATCAATTGATAACAAGACGTTATCTGTTATCTCTAGTTCATTTATAATTAAAAATCTTTCATCCTCTGTCATAAATTCTTTAGACCCCTTTAGGGCTCTTTGATGATCATTATTAACTATTACAAAAAGTTTGTCACCAATAGCTTTAGCATTGTGAAAAAGCTCAATATGCCCTTTGTGTAAGGGATTAAAATATCCGGAGACAATTATGGCTTTTGGTTTCATTTATTATAAAATTAAAATTGTATTCTAAATCTATTCTGCTTTAAATAACAATATGTGATCTCTTTCGGAAATAAATTTTGCAGCCAAATAAAAACTTACTTTACGTTTAATGATATTTTCAATTTTTTTTTCTAATTGTGCTATGTATTCCATATTAAGCCCCTTCCCTATTAAAAAAACTTCAATAAGACCGCTATCTTTTCCTTTAGCATAATCTCCAACTAGTATTATCTGATCAACATCACCCATTCGTTCTAGTACAGTCTCGACAACATCCTCTAGGCCCAAATGTTTTAGAACTACTTTTCTTAAAGTTTCGTATAAAGGATGTTTAGTATTAGCTTTATACTCTACTTTATTATTTACTTTTACTTTATTTAAATAACCAGCACCTTGGAGATGATTAAGTTCTTTCCTAATAGCATTTGTAGACTCACCCATTTCTGTTGCAAGTCCATTTAGATATCCACGATTTGCTTGAGAAATAAAAAATTTTATTAAAAGTCTTAATCGAGTTTTTGAAGTTATTAACTCTTCTAGCATGGATTTATAAAGTTATTTTTTTTCATGGCTTCGCCCTGTCTGTCCCAAAAAACAAACTACACAAGTAAGATATTTGAAGAGCCTATCCTAAAGTCAAAGTAATCAAAACCCCTAAGCTCGTGAGTTTTAATTTTAATTTATTCTTTGCGTTATCTATTACAGTTCCTTCAATTCCTTTAAATTGCCCTTCAGGTATTCTGTAGTTTGAACCTTTCTTTAATTGTTTAATAGATATATTTTTAATTACTCCTGACAAACTACTTTTCAGAGTTTCTATTTCTTTATTTTGCACTTCAGCTGGTTTACCCAACCAAAATACAAAACGTAGAACTCCAGGAACATCAAATACTTTAATTCGGTCTGCTTCTGAAATATATACCAACACATAAGAAGACAAAAGAGGTCTTTCTACCTTTTTTTTTCTATCTGAATATTGTACTATTTTTTTATAAGTGGGACAATATGCATGAATTCCAATAGAATTCAATGCATTAGAAACACGAATTTCAAATTGAGGTTTGGTATAAAGGACAAGCCATTTCATCTAAAAATATAATCAGTTATTTCTTCATAATTTAATGTATTATACATTTTTAAAAACTACTGAGTATAAACATTTTAATTAATTAAACTCATATCAAGTAATAAAAGTACTTGATTTTATTAAATTTTCAAAATTATCATAAATAATTTTTAGATAAAAAAAAATCTAGTTCCATTTACTATAAAAAATTAAATTATTTTAATTTAGCATATTTGACAATTATTTATTAGTCGGAAAGAGAGTTTTTAATTCAATAGCTTTTATTATTTCTTCCGATAATATCTGTTTTATCCTAATATATTTATGTATGCTTGAAGAAAAAATCAATGGTTATTTAAAAGACTTATTCCCTTTAAACAGAAGTTTAACTGGAGATGATAATTTAAAAACAATTCAATATTTAATTGATAACATTCTTGAGGGGGGAAATATTAAATCAATTTCTTCTGGTGAAAAAGCTTTCGATTGGGAAGTCCCTTCAGAATGGAATGTAAAAGAGGCTTATGTTAAAAATAAATTTGGAAATAAAATAATTGATTTTAAGAAGAATAATCTACATCTTGTTTCTTACTCTACTCCCTTTAAGGGTGTAATTTCGAAAGAAGAATTACTAAAACACATTCATACATTACCAGAAAAACCAAACTCAATACCTTATAGAACTACTTATTACAACAGAAAGTGGGGTTTTTGTTGTTCAGAAAATTTAATTAAAAGTAGTGAGTTTGAGGGTCCTTTTGATGTTTTTATTGACTCATCTTTTAACGATAATGGTAAACTAAACTGGCTAGAATATAAAAAAAAGGGGGCTTCAAATAAGGAAATATTAATCTCTTCATATTTGTGTCATCCATCTCTTGCTAATGATAACCTAAGTGGGATTATATTGTCCTGTCTTTTAATGAGAAAATTAAATGAAATTAATACTCATTATACTTACAGATTAATTATTGTTCCAGAAACAATAGGTTCAATTAGTTTTTTGTCTCAAACTAATACTGATAATATTATTGGGGGTATGATTATAACCTGTGTTGGCGGGAATGATAAGCTATCCCTAAAAGAAGGATTTGATTCATCTCATTGGATTAATGAAGCCGCTCATTTATCTTTAAAAAGTATAACCGACGGGAATTATTTAACATATCCATTTGTCCCTGACGGTAGTGATGAAAGGCAATATTCTTCACCGGAATTTAGAATTGTGACACCATCTATCCATAAGTCAAAATACTATGAATATGATGAATATCATACTTCAGACGACAATCTTAGTTTTATTTCATCAAAAAATATTTTACAATCCTTAGAGGTATATATTAAGTGGATAAAAAATATTGAGTCATATTGTTATCCCGAGCGAATAATGAAATCATGTGAATTTCAATTGGGGAAAAGAGGTTTATACCCAGTTCTCGGAGGTACATTAAATCAAAAGGTGCATGAAGAAAATAAAAATGGCTTTGATTTAAGAAAATTTGACTTTAATAACCTTACTGGAAAACATTTAGATGCTTTTCATTGGCTGATGCATCTTTCTGACAGCAATAATTCGAACTTTGAAATAGCCAGGATATCTAAAATTAATATTGAAATAATAAATGAATCAATTGAAATATTTAAAATAAAAAAACTATTAAAAGTCAATAAAAATTAACTTATGAAATTGTTGCTTTTTTCAGGAACTCATGCAAGACACTTATATGTGAATAAAGAAATCATTAAGCATTTTGATGAAAGTTTAGTTGTGGTTATGAAAAGAGAGCATTTAGTTCCCGCCCCTCCCTTAGGCATAAGTGAGAAAGACAAATATAATTTTATTAAACATTTTAATAATCGGGAGAAAAAAGAAAATAAAGCCTTTAATAAATTGAGGTATTTAGATATTTTTAAGAAACAAAACAGAATTTTTGTTACGCCTGATCAATTAAACTCTATGAAAGTTGCAAAGGAAGTCAAAAAATTTAATGCTGATATTTGTTTTATTTTTGGGACTAACTTAATTCTAGATCCTGTAATTGACTTACTCCCTAGGAATAAGATTAATTTACACTTAGGACTGTCGCCATGGTATAAAGGTGCAGCAACTCTATTTTGGCCTTTTTATTTTATGAATCCCCAGTTTGCAGGAATCACTTTTCATCAAATTACTAAAAAAGCGGATCAAGGAGAAATAATTCATCAATCAGTTCCTAATCTTGAATATGGTGATACAATCCACGATGTTGGTGTTAAATGTATTTTTGAAGCCAAACAAGACATAGTTAAATTAATTAATCACTTCAAAAAAACTAATTTCTTTTTAGGGAAATATCAAAAAGCTGATGGTCGAGTATGGAGGGTGAAAGATTTTCATCCCTCACACCTAAGATTAATTTACGATTTATTTGATGATGATTTAGTAGATCAATATTTAGATGGTTTTTTAAATCACGAAAAACCTAAATTGTTTAGTTGTTTAACCAACAGTTATGACTAAATCTTTTAGGTTAGAAATCTAATTACAATAATTATTAAAAGTATTGCTTGCTTGAATATAATCACTATCAATAGCAGTTTTTAAAAGTGGACATGCTCCAATTGGATCACCCATCTTAATAAAAATGAGAGCCTTGATATATTCACATTTACCATTAAGAGGGTTTAAATCATTAATCACTATATTGATTTGCTTTAAAGCTTTTTCTATATTACCAACCATATAATTTGCAGTTGCAGCATTTTCAAAATTTGAATAATCTAATGGATTTAATTCTAAAGCTTTTTCAAACTCAATGGCAGCATTTTTATAATCCAATTCTTTAAAATATTTTAATCCTTTATTAGAATAAATAGTTGCTCTTTGAACTCCATCATTTCCAACTAAAATTTGACGATATAGAGAAATAAATTCAATGTTATTTGGAAACAACTCTGTAGCTTTTTTGGCTCTTTCAGCTAAAAATTTAGTCCCTTTTGGATAAAGCCCGCTTGCAATAATTAAATAATTTTTCCAGTTATTAAGTTTGTTATTAACAGTTAAAAGCTGAAAAGCTTCTTCTAAGGCATCTCTATCTCTTGTAATGTTAATTAAATTAATATACTTGGAAGCATGGAGATCATTATTAGGAAGACCAAAAAAGGCTTTTCTAGCATATACCTTAGCGCTATCTAAAGCTCCTTTTTCCTGAAAAATTTGGCTTTTTAAAATCTCACTATAATACAAATAGGGATTTGCTTTTGTTCCTTCATTTAATAATGCTAGTGCTTTATCATACTTTTTAGCATTGGCATAATACCTTGCCTTCACTGAGTTTATTGGTATTGTAGTAACTGTAATATTAGGAACATCAGGAACAATATTATCAACCCTATTAAGTGGAATATTAAATTGATTAGAATTAAAATCCTGTAACAAAAACATTTGTCCCTTAAGTGATTTATAAACCTGATTGGTAACATAAATACTAGGTAAAACAGCTAATAAGCTAAATCCAATAAAAATACTTGTCCATTTTGTTTTTATCTTATTCCCTTCTATCATGTAGTTTTGATGATAGCTCGTTATTAAAGCAATAATCATAGCCCATACTACTAATACCTGAGGTCTAGCGATAGGGAAGTTTAGATTGGCGTCAACGCTATATACCCCTAAAGAAAGAAGAAGAAAAAAGATAAATACTTTTTCAGTTTTGGAGAGCTTACTAAATCTTATGAGTTTATATACAAAAAATACAGCCCAAAAAAAGACTCCTAAGTAGAGAAAAAAACCAATAATTCCTAGCTCTGCGCCTAACTGAATAAAATCACTGTGCGCATGGTAAGGCACTATATATCCTACTATATCCTTAGAATCATAATCTATGGATTTGAGCTTCCAGTTACCAATACCAACACCAAAAATAGGATTTGAGGACATATGCTTTAGTACATCCTCATAATACCTTAATCTTTGATTTACAGAACCATCATTGGTTGATAAAGAAATAGTTGCAGCTCTAGAAATGGCATCAGCACCTTTTTCAGATAAATAGATTTGATTAAAGAAAATAGAAAGGATTAAAGGAATGACTAAAAAACCTAGTTTAAAAATCTCGCTCAGTTTTCTGTTTTTATAAAACCCAAACCCAATTACTAAAAAATATCCTATAATAATTATTCCAACTGCAATAAATGACGCACGAGATTGAATCATTGATAAACAAAACAATGACAAAAAAATAAAAAATGTTAAAAGGGCCTTTAAGTATTTTTTAACTTGAATACTAATTAAGAACAAAACAAATGGAATTTTAATGGCAATAGAAAAGGCAGTAATATTCCTATTGGCAGTTATCCCTTTTAGATTCCCAGAGGAAATTCCCCCAGTTGATGTGATCATGCCTTGCGCTTCAATTATAACTGCATAAAGCTCAATTCCTAGAATAAGTGTAATAACCCAAGATATTAAATTTGTTTTTTTAGGTAGATTGTAGATTAGTATTGCCATTATTAAAAACATCAAAAGCACGTTAACTTGTCTAGTGATATTTACAATTACTTCTGTTGGATTAATCGCATAAAAATAGGAAGCTCCTGCCCAAAGAATGAACCCTATATATGTTAGAGATAAGAAAGAGCTTAGGATTGAATTTACAGCATTCAAAAAAATCGTGCGATTATAATAAATATAAAATAATCCAACTAAATTTATAATTGACATAACTAACCATTGGGGAGCAATCTTATCTACAGCTTCCCAATTAGGAACAAATCCAATACTCAAATAGCCTATTAGTAAAATTGAAGATAGAAAGTTTATGTAAAAAAAAGATTTAGAGTTTTTGGACATTTTTTCTATTATATTAACGAATATACCTATTTTTTAGACTAATAAAATGATGCTATCTTTGGGCAATGAACTTTACCCTTCTAATTGTTTATTTTACCCTAAGTTTTGTTATAAATTATTTAGTTCAAAAGCAGTTTATACGTTATAAACGTTTTGATGATATTAATCATCGAAGTTCTCATAGGACACTTTCAACTCGAACTGGAGGGATTGGTGTATTTTTAACCATCCTTATTATATCGCTTTTCTATTACTTTCAAGGAGTTGAAATCTTTGATTATTCCTTATTTATACCACTAGGTATTATGTTTATTGTTGGTGTCTATGATGATTTATATAATGCCGATTTTAAACTCAAATTTTTACTTCAAATTATAGTCGCTAAAATTTTAATTGATCAAGGTTTTGTAATTTCAAATTATCATGGTTTATTTGGTTTATATGAGGTGCCTTGGATTTTAGCTCAACTTAGTACTGTTTTTGTTTTTTTAGTAATTGTAAATGCTATAAATTTTATTGATGGTATTGATGGACTGGCTATATCTGAGGTAATTAAAATCATTTTAATCATTGAGTTTTTTAGTAATGATTTAACCGCATTAGCTCCTTTAGGCCTTCTTGTTATTAGTGCATTAATCCCATTGTATTATTTCAATTTTAAAAGCAATACGAAGGTGTTTTTAGGAGATGGAGGCTCTATGCTATTGGGCACAATTATAATGATTTATATATTAACCCTCCTTGGGGAAAATTACTCATTAAAAAATGAGCTAATTATAAATAAAACTCTTCTTGCAGTTTTAGTTACATTTTATCCTCTTGTTGATCTTTTAAGAGTCTTTGTTTTAAGAATTAAAAATGGGAAATCACCTTTTGAAGCTGACCAAAGACATATTCATCACTTTTTGAATAATAAATTTAATTCCCATTTTAAAGTTACTTTTATAATTTTAATTATAGAGATTCTAGTCACAACTTTTTGTGTTTTTATCAATCAGATTAGGATTTAAAACAATAAGTTTATTGTAATATTTACAAGCATTAAGACTATCATTTATATTTTTATAAGCATAATATAAATAAAGCTCTGTTATTCCATCAACAGGACTGTCTATTTTCAGTAATTTTTCTAAATAAAATATAGATTTCAAATAGTTCTTACTTAAATATGCCGTAATACCAGCATTCTGAAGTGAATATTCATTATTGGGCCAGAAACTAACGGATTGTGAAAATAAATCGAACGATTTTTCATAATTTTTATTTTCTAACTGAATTTTAGCCTTTTCGTCTAATTCAATCGCTTTTTGAACCGAATCCTTTCCATAAATAATAAAGTTAGAGGCTATTTTTATTTTCTCATTATTTGGAAATGTTTTTTGACCTTGTATTGCTATTGAATCATACTTCTTTTTATTTTTAAATCTATACTGGTAAACTGAAGATAAATAGAAATACATTGCGGTTGAAAGGTATTTCTCTTTCCATTGATCATTACTTTGTATTAAATTATCAGACATTTTTTTTACCGCATTATCCAATTCCTCAATTTGATTCTTAACAGCAAAGCTTTTAAGGTGGACTAGAAAATGTTTTGAATTCAAAGGTCTGAGAAAATAAGCTCTATCAGAATAATAATGAGCACTGTCTATTTTAAAATCATAAGAATAATATATGTCAGCTAGTCTGGATTCACTCCTGCCTATGTAGGGGTTAGCCTTTAGGCCTTTTTGAAAAAGTCTAACGGCATCTTCTATTTTATTTTGAGCAACATAATATTCAGCTTTAAGTGTTGACAGAGGAAGAGTGGTTACTGAGATATTAGGATAATCTTCAATGAAATTTTCAAAATCTATTTCTCTAGTAAAATAATTCGTGTTAAAATCAGACAGCATATAATATTGTTGCTGGTATGATTTATATACTCTTGATGACAACATTAAAGTTGGAATAGTCGCTAATATTAATAATGAAAGTACATATTTCATAAAGAATCTTTTTTGCGCTGATTTTCCAAAAATGCTATAAATATCAGGAACTGTATATAAACCATTGGTCTTGCGAAAGGAAAATTCAAATTAGAATCAAAAAATAAATATGTGAAAAACAATAAGACAACTAATGCCTTTAAATCATATCGGATTTTAAAATTTTTAATATCAATTAGATATTTAGAAAAACCACTCACAAAAAAAAGCATGTAAAGAATTAGTCCAACTAAACCAAGTTCAGCTCCGAATTGTAAAAAATCATTATGCATATGATATGGAACAATATACTCTATTGCGTATTCTTTATCATATTTGATAGATTCTAATTTCCAGTTTCCAAAACCTACGCCCAAAATCGGATTATTAATTATATGTTTAATTCCAGATCTATAATACCTAATTCTTTGGTTAGAAGATTGATCATTTTCTTTTGTTAATGAAATTAATTCTTGAGTTTTATCTGTTCTTTTACTATTTATAAGTGAGGGAAGATTAAACGAAGAAAATATGGCTAAAATTAAAATTATCGATTTAAGAAAAATTTTTCTGTTAAAGTTGATAACAGCAAATCCAAATATTAAAAATAGAATCAAATAATTTGATAATGTGATTGCCCTTGTATCTAAAAAGTTTAATAGCACATAGCCTAGGATAATTAGAGTAATAAATACCGTCTTTAGGAGACGGCTTTTTTCTTTAAAAAAAAGGTAAATTAAAAAGGGAACTTTTAATGCAATTGAAAAAGATGTTATATTAACATTTGCAGCTATTCCTTTAATAGAATTAGAATTGAAATTTTCATATCCCCCTACTTGAGATATAATCAAATAAAAATCCTGGTACGAAACAAAAATTTCACAAATAAATAATATTGTAAATAGATAGCTTATTTGTTTAAATGAGATTTTAACTTCATTAAATACAATCAATAGGTTGTAGAAAGTAATTAAATAAATAAATAACCTACTTAGATCTATTACTGTTATTTGGAATGATAACGAATATAGAGCCGATAATACTGCCCAAATAAAAAGAATTGAAAATATTTTTAATGAAGCCGGTATTTTAAAAGATTCTAATTTGCCCTTAAATGATAAAAACAAATTATAACTAAGGGCACCTAAATTTATTATTGATAAATATAGCCATTGTCTTGCAACCCTGTCAATAACAAAATCTTTAGGCGCATAAAGGACAATTAGAATTAAAATTCCAATAAATATTTGAAAATTCTTTTTTTGCATTTATAAAAATAAAAAACCCTCCCAATAATAAGGGAGGGTTTAGTTCTAATTTAGATTATAAAATACTATTATAAATAGCTTATTATAACCATCCTGTTCTATCAACTGTAGTAGTTGAAGCTGCTACTAGACTTTCAACATCTGAGAAAGCAGCAACATAATCAAGTACATTACTATTCAAAGCAGAAGTAGTAATGTTTTTCCCTGCAACAAGAACTCTAGGATTAACAGAATTCTCTAATGCACCGAAATGCTGAGAGGCAGTTTGAGCTGTCATAGCATCACCCACCGCTACAGGCGTTGCAGCTAAAGAAGCATCAGCTACTGCTGTATTGTTGTTTCTTAAAGTGACACGTAGACCTGATCTATCAGTTTTGGTAATAGAAAGGTTATACAAGCTACTTGCAGCAGCAGTTAAATTTGAACCTGCTGATGATTGTGCTTTCTCAGCATCTCCAGCCCAAAGTAGTGATCCTGATGCAGCTGCAACAGTAGTTCCTATTGATAGTGTTTGAAGAGTATGAGATAACGGTGATCTATCCTCTAAAGTTGTACCAGAAACAGTCGCTGTAACCAAAATCTTATTACCAGTTGCAGTTGCTACAAATGCAGATGTTAAAAGATTTAATTTAGTAGCAATTGCAGCAGCAATATCACCATGGTTTTTACTTGCTGCAACAGCAGCTGTTGTCCCTGCAATTGCAGCTCCACTTGTTGGATCTGTACCATATGTAAAGTATACTGTCCCTGTATCAGATGTAGTCGCAGCAATACCACTATCTGATGTTGTCCATGAAATTTCATATACAGACTCATTGAAAGCATCTCTAGCAGCAGTAACTGTAGTTCCTGATCCTAATTGAGTGTTACCATCTAATGCTGAAACCAAACCGGCTACAGTTAAGGCAGTAGTTCCTCCAAGTTGATTGTATGAACCAATAGCGTTAGTTAGTATAATTCCATCGTCAGCAGCATTATCAGTAACAGTTCCAAAAGCGTTTCTGTTTAATGGAAAAACAGCAGTTACTGTCTGGTAAGTATTACGACCGGATGCAGCTGTAGTTTTAGAATAAGCAACAGCATTTTCCTCAGTTGAAGAATATGCATCAGTATGCACAGCATCAGCATAAGCAGCTGAAGCAGAAGCTTGATTCTGAACTAATTCAAGAGTATCAAAGTAAACTTCAATGTCTTGAGTCGTTGCTGTAAGAGCAGCAGTTAACCAAGTTTTAAGCGTAGCCATTCCAGAAACAGAAACATAAGAACCTCTATCTAAAGTACCTGGAGCTGCATCATACTGGTTTTTAGTATTAGTAGCAACAAGTGCATTACTTTGGATATCAGCAGTAGCTGAAGTTGATGTACCATTATCTTTAAGACCCTCAAAATTAATTGTAGCTAACTGAGCATTCGTTTTAACAGTTAAATTGTCAACATCATCAGCACTCCAAGTTAATGAAGTCATGTTAGCATTAGTTGAAACATTAACCGTAGCTCCTTTGTCTGTAGCAGCAAGAGTTGTTGTGTGATCCATAGTAACAGTTTCTAAATCACCATTATCTGTAATAGTTACATCACCAAGTTTTGCACCAGTTACATTTACAGTTACTAAGTCATCATTATCATGAATCGTTAATGATCCACCTTTTGTGTCAGCTGTAACTGTAAGGGTTTCCAAGTTAGATTGAGCAGAAGCGTTTATAGATGCAACAACACCAGCAACAGTAGCTGTTGTAAGGTCAGTTGAAGCAAATGTAACAGCTGGACCTGCAGTATCAGCTGTAGTTAGAGCAGCATCACTATCTAATGCTCCAGTAATAGTTGCAACAGTTAAATCTGAAGCACCTGAAATATCAAGGTCAACAGCACCATCAATGGTTAAGTTTTCAACTCCTGCACCAGCAGTAGTTTTACCTATAAATCCACTTACATTAACAGTTGCAACATTTGTGAAAGTTAATTCACCGTCTCCGATATTAGCATTTGTAGCTGAAGCTGGTCCGTCTATCTTAAGAACGTAAGAAGAACCTACAGGAGTACCTAATGAGTTAAGATCATCAAGAGCAGTAATGTCAATAACACCACCTTTTTTAACTTGAAGATCTAATCCTCCAGTACCATATAGAGCAAGAGATGTCAAGTGCATTTCAGTTGATTTGTTAAATTTCCATTGTCCTTCAGTCCCAGCAGCATCCATCATAATCGTTGTAACACTAGCAAGTTTTCTAAAGTCAACAATACCTACAGTACTTTTATAGTCATCAAAAAGAACAATTTTAGAAGCAGAAGCTAATTGCTGAGCTTTATATCCACCACCCTGCTTTAGAGTAAGAGTTTGAACTCCAGATAAATTATTAAAAGTAACTTCAGCGATTGTAGATGCAGCGGCTTTATAAGAAAAATCTTTAGTAACCGTCAAAATGTTATCTACCGTTTCTTGTACGTCAGCTACAGCCATATCAGTATTAACATCAATTGTTACATTTCCATTGACAATAGCTAAGCCTTTTCCAATTGCTTTAAATGCAGCAAGAGTAGCAACAGAATTAATAGTTACATCTCCGTTAAAAACGGAAGAAGAAGCTAATAAATCATCTAAATCTGTTTGATTTTCAGCAACTGCATCAGCAATTGCAGCAACATCTTCAGCGCTAGCAGCAGAATCAGCAGCAGCCTCTAAAGAAGCAACAGCAGCATCAATATCTGCTAAACCGTCTGCTAATGCAGCGTCAACAGTTTGAGCTACACTTGACTGTAATGAATTTACAGTATTTGCTAAGCTCGCAAGATCAGACTGAACTTGAGATAAACCAGCAACCGTCGAAGCGAGTGCGTTGATTTGTGTTTCAAGAGCAGAAAACTGATCGTCATAATTTTGACATCCTACTACAAGTAGCGCAGAAGCCAAAATT
>MDSV01176380.1_pt1 | contig 40621 bp, 31 predicted proteins | sample 810851 | NCBI WGS metagenome assembly MDSV01 (sample SAMN05326640, study PRJNA326480) | marine metagenome | isolation source: seawater | place: Atlantic Ocean: North East | collected 2012 | reverse complement strand
GCTGCATGGTCATTCTCCTTTGCAAAGCGAACACCATGCCGTAGCTAATTTATGAATTGAATGTGGGGATTACCGGACGGACACGTTATATGCGTGAAAAATGCATTAAGAAGCTCTCGTTCAGATTCGACAACGATAAGTTGATAGGGATTTTCCTTCGCCGCGGTGAACTGGTGTTTAGAAAAACCAGGAGGACAAACCAGTATTACAATATTCAATCCGTCACCGGACAAAGCAATGCTGAACAGTTCTTCGTTTTCGCTACATTCAATATCTATGCTGAGGGATGAAAATGTCGTTCTATACTCGCAAGATCTTATTTGTACATTTTCGATGGTATCAATAAGCGGTTCATTATTTTTACTCTCAGAATTAAGCGCAGGAGCAACGAATTCAACGGCGCCATAAACAAACCGCTCCATCAGATAACGGTCGGCCACCCTAATATCAGCCTCATATAAAATAATGTCTTTTTCCCGCGCCAATTGACGCAACTGATGCATTTGAGTTTCCGTTTTGGTCTTGACGGTCGCTACTTTGGTTTGTTCTAGGGTGTAAAAACCATCGTCGGAAACGAAGAGTTTAAGCGAGATATGATCTGCTAGCTCTCTTAGTAACGGCTCCTGCTCTTCTGCTACAAAACAAGTGGGATTTTGGGGGGACGAGATGAGCTTCACAATTTGCTTTGCAGTTTTTACCCACAGTTCTACATACACTTTGCCCCGCACTGTGAACGTGCTTTTATTGAGTATGAAACCTTGATGTATTGAAGTGCTTGGCATGATTCCGTTTAGAGAAAGCGACATTTTATAAGATGAGATACTGACGACCTTTATATTCGTCAATAAGCCATCATTCTTGAGTATACCGTTTGTTATCACCAACTCCTATAGTTCTCTATTCGACAGATATGTTTGTCTTTACGTAGGGAGCGAGGTAGAAACGTAGTACTTTGAGCGGTTTTCTTTGGTGATGACATTTAAGGTTACTTAGATGAATAACCGAAACATTGGCTAAAAACTTCAGCGAGGGCGGTATGGAATATCTATATGACAAGCAGGTAGAACCTGGCGAGTTTATAGAAATTGCGGAAGGAGTATTATGGCTAACTATGCCTTTACCTTTCGACCTAGACCATATTAACCTTTATTTGTTAAAAGGCGAAGGCGGCTGGGTGGTGCTTGACACTGGCATAGGAACCTCCACAACGAAATCACTGTGGCTGCGTATTTTTGAACAGTTAAACGCACCCATTGTCGGTGTGATTGTGACGCATCTACATCCTGACCATGTTGGGTTAGCGGGTTGGATTGCTGACACATACAACGTCCCGTTTTATATGACGCAAACCGAGTACTTTACGGCCAGAGCTTTTTCTGCCGGTAGAAATGGGGCAACAAATGAAAGAGATATACTTTATTATCAACGTGCCGGTCTTGATGATGCCTTAATTGAAAAACTGACTGCAGGAGATGGGAATGGCTACAGTAGCGTTGTGTCTCCCTTGCCAATCAGCTACACACGACTTAAAGATGGTATGACGTTGTCTCTAGGAAAGGATGAATGGAAAGTAATTATCGGCCGTGGTCACTCTCCAGAGCACGCATGTCTTTTTAACGAAAGGAAGAATATTTTAATTTCAGGCGATCACATCCTACCTATTATTACCCCTAACATTGGTGCCTATTCCACAGAGCCCGATGCAAATACCTTAGATGATTATTTGAGTACCTTGCCTCAATTTAAATTGCTGCCAAAAGACGTCACTGTACTACCAGCTCACAAGTTACCATTTGTCGGTCTACATGAAAGGGTCGATACGCTTATAGAGCATCACCACGAACATTTAAAGGCATTGCTTGAAGCTTGTGAACGCCCTCAAACGGTGGTAGCACTGCTGCCCGTTATGTTTAAACGAAAGTTATCAAGCCGAAATATGGTCTTTGCAGTAGCAGAATGCCTGTCTCATTTAAATTATTTATATAGTAAGGGAATGCTTTCTCGCGATGTTAACGATAAAGGTCACTACGAGTTTACCGCTATAGAAACAAATTAATCAGGCTGTTCATACTTCTTCCTGCACAATGTCAGATGGCTCAGTGACGCTTTCTGAGCTATTGACCTTCGAGTGAGAAGGTTGTTTAGGAATAGAGATTTCGACCACCGTCCCTTTTGCTTCCTTGCTGCTTATTGATATTTTACCTTGATGTTGTTCTATCGCTGTATAAGCGACAGATAAGCCCAAGCCTTGCCCTTGTCCCTCGGGCTTTGTGGTGAAAAAAGGTTCGAAAACACGCTTCAAATGTTGGGCTGGAATACCACACCCTGAATCAAGTATTTTAATGATAACGCGATCGCCTGACTCTTGAACGCTGAGTTTTATAACGCCTTTGGTGTCTATGGCCTGCGCGGCATTGATCATCACATTCATTAACGCTTGCTTTAACGGGCCGGGGTTACCCATAACTTCAACTTTTTCTAACTCACAGTCGAATTTATATTGAGGTGTGCTGTATTGAGCCGAAATTAGAGTAATAAGCTGATTACATACGGTACAAATATCAACGGTTTGAACACCTTCTGAATTTTCTAATGAAAAGTTCTTTAGGTTCTCTACTATGTCTTTAACTCGCGTTAGCCCGTCCGTAGATTCTTCGATTAATTCGGTAATATCCTCTTTCAATAGCTCGTAGTGGTTCGATTGATAGAGCGCTTCTATTTGCTCATTTAGCTCGTCGTTGAAGTTTTCAATATGTGAGTAGACACCATCGCATATAGAAATGAGATGAGAGGCGTATTGCCCAAGTGTGTTGAGGTTGGCATTCACAAATCCGATAGGGTTATTGATTTCGTGAGCGATACCCGCAGCAAGCTGGCCAGTAGACGCCATTTTCTCTGCTTGAATAAGCTGACTTTGTGCGGTGTCGAGTTTTCTGATCAGCTTTCTTTGCGCTTCATGTTCTTTTTTTAGAGCTTCTGATAGTTTTTGTTGTGCTCTGAAATAACTTGCTTGTGCTGTCACATCTTGAAGAAAAATACATGCGTATCTCTGGCCCGTCGCTTTATCTTTGACGGGCAGAATTTCCATATTTTGATACATTTGAGTTTCTTCACCCGTTATTGGGCGAGAACTTTTAAATGGAAATATGTGAGGACGCTGTTCCCAATAGCTAAAACTGGGATGCTGCAATACAAAGACCGACTTAAGTCTGCGTTTTAAAAACTTGCCTTGGCCGTGGAATAAGTCAGTAACCGGCGTCTCTTTATAATTTTTACGCAATTCATGGGGCAGTCTGTCTAAAAAAAAATCATTCAAATAAACAACATTGAAGCTCTCGTCAACAATACCTATCCCGACCGGTAATTTACCTACCAGCTGTTCAAACATTATGCGAGCAACTCATCCAATGTAGCTTTCATTCGCGCAAGAGACTCGTCGTCTAAACAGAAAACTACGCGCATGCTGAACGATGAAATTGCAATGACAAATTGCACTTCCATAACTAGGCTGTGCTGCCATTTAAGGTCATCGAAATTGCTTTTATCTGGCTGAAACAAGGTTGGCATGTTTAGGTTAGTCGTCAGTTCCAGCTGATCGGAGAGGCCTGCCAGACAGGCGCCTGCCAAAATATTACAAAGTTCTAGAATAATCTCTTGAATGTCTTCTTTACTCAACGGGTCGTCGTAGTCCATCAACGTAGCCACTTCCGTCAAGCCAGCCCTAGAGAGCACAGACATTACTTCGCCATGTACATCTCCTAAAAAAGACTGTCGAGTATAGAAGGAATCTTCTGTTTCAAATAAAAGGCTATAGAGCTGAGTAGGGGTAACTGCTGAAATCTTTGGAATAGAAATATCAATTTTGGTTTCTATCAACTGTGCGAGAGAATTGGCGGCTTGCCCCATAGAAATATTTAACAATTCCTGAAGCGCATCTCTTTGCTCTTCATCTAGCGGTAGTACGATACTCATAGATACCCCAGCTCAAATAATGCCATTGCTAACTCTTCTTTATCTAGCGGCTTGCGAAGAAAACGCTTAGCTCCTAGAGACATTACAATTTTTTGCTTTTCCGGCTGAAAATCAGCACTTATTACAATAACGTTTGGTGCATCGGGCCTCTCATGCAAGAATTCCAACACGCCCACCCCATCCACTTCCGGCATGGTAAGGTCTAATAGAACAAGTGCAAAACTCCTCTCTGATAGCTCATTAATAGCTTCTTGGCCGTTCGTTGCTTCGGTAATATCGTATTCAAGGTCCTGGGGGAGTGCTCGAATAACACTGCGCCTCGATAACTTTGAATCATCAGCAACTAATACAGAAAGTGACATTTACAGCCTCCTAGAGCGGCATTTAGAGGAATATCTTTTAATAAAGTATGAGCAGTTTTAGCATTACCGCAATATACTCGTTAAAAAAATTGCTCGAGTGTTTTCGCAATAACGATTTTTATAAAGTATATGGCAGAAGTGACTTTTATGCGTATTAGACTTTTAGTTGAAATGAGAGGATGTTAGCTGATGATGAGTAGGCGTGTACGAGTATTCAGTACACACCGTTCTGAGCTAGCTATTTTGTAAAGCGTACATCTTTTCTAGCGCCTTAGGCATCGAATCAACGTAACGTTTTACATCTGCAATTCTTCCCATGCTTACGCGAGACCAATTAGTGTAGGTACGATAAATTCCTCGTATCAGCACGTCTTCTTCGGCCATGGCTTGACGGAAATATTCAGCGTTGCCGTCACCCAAATTAACAAAGACAAAGTTAGTACTCGACGGCAGAGCTGTCAAACCGTTTGCTTTGACAGCATCCATAACCATTGCTTTACCCTCGTATATTTTCTCTTTCGAGAACGTCAGAAAAGCCTCATCATTGTAGCTTGCAATGGCGGCAGCAAGGCCAGCTTGATTCAAGGTATAGCCACCCATACCATAGCGGTTAATCCAATCCGTATTTTCCTCTGATGCTATGAGGTAGCCAACTCGCATGCCAGCTAAGCCATAAATTTTAGAAAAAGTACGAGCAACAACCACGTTGTGTCCTGCTTTAACAAGCGGGATCATCGTGTGTTTTGGTGGTTCATCAATCAGTTCATTGTAAGCTTCATCAACCAATACAAGTGTTTTTTTAGAGGCCTTAATGCAAAAGTCTCGTAACTTGTCTGGGTCGAGTATTTTACCTGTTGGGTTATTTGGGTTACAGATATGAACCATGCCAGTGGAATCATCAATTGCTGCGTACATGGCGTCAAGGTCAATGTCGAGTTCTGCTGTATTAGGAATTCTTACTATTTCGGGCGCGCCTTGTTTTTCCGGGGCTTTTGATGTGGTATCCCAAAAGAGATCTGGCCCAAGAATTTTTCCTTTTTTACTGGCTGCGAGCGCAGTATAAGAGAGAATAGGGCTAGAGCCTGCGCTTAAAGAAATGTTCTTACGTGAAATACCGTGGCGTTCTGCAATCATATCTAAAAGTGTCATTGCGGCTGGGTAGGCATAATATGCGCCACCTTCAGCGGAGGCCTTAGTAATTGCTTCCAATGCTTTAGCGCTTGGGCCAAATGGGTTTTCATTAGCATTGAGTTTTGCTACACCCGGTGAGGGGCCATATGTCACAGCGGGAATGGGGCTGGTAATGGCTCCTGCTGTTTGTGCAGCAGTAAATGTACTAAATCCGCTTACTCCGAGTGCTGACGCAGCTACCGAACCTCCGATAAATAAGCGTCTTGAACGGCTATGGCTCATGATTCTCTCCTTTTAGACGTGTTATATGGCTTTGTAGAACATGGCGCTTGATACAATGACGAGATAAATACCGAAAAGGCGTTTTAGTTTCTTTTCACTGAAGTTATGTGCCATTTTTGCTCCAATAGGTGCAGTGAATATGGCGCCTATACTAATTGCGATAAGCGCAGGTATATTGATGTAGCCAATAGTGCCAACGGGTAGAGAGGCAGTATCAGGGTGTTTCATAAACAAAAATCCGATAGCACCAGGAAGCCCTATTAAAAAGCCTACGCCAGCTGCGGTTGCCACAGCCTGTTGGATAGTGCGCTGACACATTACCATTGTGATAACCGTTGGCGTGCCGCCGCCTATACCAAGAAGTGCTGAGAATCCACCGAGAACAAATGCCAACACTGCTTTACCAATACCTTTTGGCATGTCGAAAACCAGGCCAGGTCTTACGACAAATTCGGGAAATAAAAAATACACCGAATAGAGTAAAACACCTGCCGCGAAAACCACGGTAAGCCCGTTGGCGCTTGTGTTGTTAGCGATAAGCAGGCCACCGCCAACTCCTAGAACGAGCCAGATACTCCAAGACCGCAGAATATCGAAGTCTACGGCACCCTTGGCTCGATGAGCCATGACAGAGCGAGCACTAGAAACCACAATGGAGGCTAATGATGTTCCTATAGCAACTTTTACGAGCGCTTCTGACGGAGGTGTAAAAAAAGGAAAAACGGCGAGCAGGGCTGGAACAACAACAAACCCTCCACCATTGCCAAAAAGGCCTGCGGTGATACCAGCTATGGCACCGGTTATACACAAGGTAACTACAAACCACAGTAGTTCTAGTTCCATTTGCATTCTACTCCACACAATACTGCTATAAACATTGAAGAACCTTTCTTTAGGATTTACTTATATACGGTTATATAAAACGCAAACACCGGCGTGAGCCGGTGTTTTTTGTACCCCATTAAAAGCGGGCAGCTAGGCGGGTGTAGTAGTACCCTCCTTGCCAGTCAACTATTGAGCCTGAGTCGTATAGTTCGCCACAACAAGCGTCGCCATTTGTACTCAAATCTGGATAGTTGTCGAACAGGTTTCTGATACCTACCGATAACGTGAAGTTCTCATTGATAAGATAAGAGCCTTCAATATCAAACATAAATTCGTCACCAAAAGTTTGAATGCTTTCAGCATTGACACTAACACCGTTATCACTTCCTGCGTTTTCGTACTCGCCGAAGTAGCTTAGGCGAGCAACTGCAGACCATACGTCATAACTGTGAGTGACAGAGAACACCCCGCGCATTTCAGGCGTACCATTCTCAAAGTCGAATTGATCTTCAGGGTCGAGATACTCACTAGGGTCCGAATCAAACTCGGTTTTGTTGTAGTTTATTGAGCCAGTTAAAATGGTTGCGCCGTATTTAGATTCCATCTTGTATGTAGCAACAACGTCTAAACCTTCGGTTACTGTATCGAATGCGTTTTGGAAGAAGAAAACGCCACCGATAGACTCTGCGCCAGATACATTTGCTCCAGCAAGCGCCAAGTAGTTTTGGTAAGCATCGTAACCGCCTGCATCTGGGTCGGTAACGACCGTTGTGGATACATCACGTGTAGATACGGAGTAGAGGCGGTCCTCTAACTTGATATTGTAATAATCTACAGTGAGCGTTAAATCGCCGTAGTTAGCCGTCATACCAAGAGTGAAGTTAGTAGACTTCTCCGGCGAGAGCTCCTCTGCACCTAAAGCCTGTGCTACCTCACCACCAGCTGGGAACAAACCAGTCGCAACTGGGAAACCATTAGGCAAGCGAGTGGATACGTTCGTCGTACCTTGCTGACCTGGTGTTGGCGCTCTAAAGCCTGTACCAAATGAAGACCTAAAGCCTACGTCATCATTTAGCTGGTAAAATGCCGCAACTTTGTATACGAGTTCAGAGCCAAAATCTGAATAGTCTTCATAGCGCAATGCGGCTTGTGCGAACAACTCATCAGTAATGTCGCCTGAAATGTCGGTATAAAGCGCATACGAATCACGTTCGTATGAGCCTGAATAGTCAGGTGAATAACCTGGGAAACCGTTAGAGCCAACGCCAACCACGGTATAAACCGCGTCATCAGGGTCTGCACAGTTTAATGATGAACCGTTTGCGATAACGGCTAAACCTTCGCTGGTGGCTGATGTCCCGTCGCAAAAACCATAGGGGTCGGACGTGGCGTAAGGTCCGGCAAAATATGAGCTTACTTCTCCTTCAGAAATTTCATAAGACTCATCTAGATAACTTGCTCCAAAAGCTAGTATGTACTCACTCATGTCGTAAGTGAAGTCTGCTTGAATTTGGGCTTCTTCGTTAGTGAGATCGCCTGGTTGAAATGACGTGGGTGATTCGTTACCCAGAGAAGGGTTAATAGTATTCGCTAACGTGTAACTGATTTCGTTATTGCCGTAGCGGCCGCTGATATCGTAGGTAAGGTCGCCAGACATACCTTTTATCCCGCCTACGAAAGAGTAGTCGGTAACGTCACCAAAAAATCGAGGGGTGAAGCCGCCAGGGAAGAGTTCAGTCGGATTCCAAATAGAGCCGTCTTCCAAGCGAATGTCTTCAATAGTGCCGTTACCTGGATAGCGATAATAGAAAGAACCATCCCCTTCACTTTCAGAATAGTTACCAAAAGCGTATAGCTCTGCTTCTGCCGATAAGGTATAGCCAGAATTGAAAAATATGCGTTTACCGCTGGTATTGGGTTGCCCCCAAGGCTGCACTACGTCTGAATCATGGACGCTATTTGACATGGCAGTGGCATCAGCAATATATTGGTCAGATTGCTCATCAACACAGAACCAAGGTTCACAATATTGTTCGCCCCTAAATGTTGCTTCACTGTCTGAGTATTCGGCTGAGATACTGAAAAAGCCGTCGTCGCCTAAAGCGAAGCCCTTGTTACCTGTAACGGTAACCTGATCCCCGTCACCTTCATAATAGGTTCCGTAGTCAATGGTAAAAGACCCGCCTTCCGTGTTGTCTTTTAACTGAAAATTGATAACGCCTGCGATGGCGTCTGAGCCGTATTGTGCAGCTGCGCCGTCACGAAGAACTTCTACTGTTTTAATCGCTGCGGTTGGAATGGTAGCGATATCTGGCCCTTGAGTACCTGAGCCTCCAATTGAAACAAGTGCTGCTCTGTGGCGGCGCTTAGAATTTACTAATACCAACGTTTTATCAGTAGGCATGCCGCGAAGTGTCGCAGGCCGAATAAATGTACCGCCATCGGAAATTGGTTGGCGGCCCACTGAGTAAGAGGGGACCAATGTCATTAAAACATTATTCATGTCAGTAAACGCAACCGCCTCTACATCTTCAGCGGTTAAAACATCAACAGGCACTGGCGAACTTGTTACTGAGCGAGGCGCTCCTCGCGCCCCTACAACGGCAATGCGCTCTAAATCTTTTGCTTCAGTTGTTTCTTCTGCCGCGTCTTGTGCTTGAACAAGCATAGACGTAGTAAAAAAAGTTATTCCAGTAAGTGCGTAACGAACTGCGGTGTGGAGTTTCTTCTGTTTCATCAGCGTTCCCAATCGTGCTTATTGCTACTTAATTTATGAATGTGGATTGTCTTAATCTGCACTCTTTTTAGGCACGCACGAGCACTACATTGATGCAGGTTGCATCTTGTTATTTTTATTCTGTAACTCGTGTACAGGTACTAGGCTAAGAACTCTTCAGCACTGGTGGAAGAAAGAAGAATATTCAAGGGTATAAGAAAAGTATTGAGCATGGACGCAACCCCCATTATGCGTGGCTTAATACTTAAGTATTACGTTATATGATTTTTTGTTGGGTTCTATTTTCCCTCATAAATTTACAATTTTGCTGCATATAACCTAATGGAATGGCATATAGCTTGCCTTTTATACGTTGTATCTGTTGATTTACATCGATATTTCATCGCTCATCCGTAGGTTAGTTTTTTAGGGGAAGTCAGTGCATTCTAAACAGCTGCGTTATTTTATAACTACAGTGCAAAAGGGAAGTATTGCTGGTGCCGCAAGAGCTCTCGATATCGCTCAACCGGCGATAAGTCAACAACTCGCGAGCTTAGAACGGGAGGTAAAAACAACGTTACTTGAAAGGAGCTTTGCTGGGGTTAATTTAACGCCTGCCGGTGAGGTTTTTTATTCACATGCAGAGAAGATATTAAGCGAAATTGAAAATGTGAAAGCAGTAATGGAAGGTTTTACCGTGGGGCAAGGTAAAAAAATTAAAATAGGCATGCTTCCGTCTATTGGTAATGTGCTTTCACTACCGCTGTTGACCGAAATAACGAAACATCATAAAGATCTTAAGGTTGAAATTAGTACAGGCCCGTCTTACACAATTAACGATTGGCTATCGTCAAAACAAATCGACGTTGCGCTTACTTATCAGCAGGCCATCGACCTGAAGTTCATGAGCGTTACCCCCTTAATCCAAGAAGAGCTACATCTTGTGTTTACAGCATCAGATGCACATTCTGAATACGCTCACTTGAGGGAAAAATCGATGATTAAATTCTGGGAAATCAGTGAACTACCGCTCTTATCTCCCGGCAACAAAGATGCACTAGGGCAACTTATAACTGATTATGAAAAGGCGACCGGCGTTAGCCTTAAACACGATTTAGCCTACTCAGGGCAATTAATGACGGGACTTAGGCAAGTCATGCAAGGGGAAGGTGTAATGATTTTGCCTACTTCAGCTATCTTTCACTTAAAAGAGTCAGGGCTTGTGTCCACACTCAAAATTGTCCAACCAGAAATGCACCGTACTGTGCTCGCGGCTACAAATAAGAGAGCAAAATCAGGGAAAGATCTTTTACGGGTTGTAGACATCATCAGGAAAGTCGTTGCAATAGAAAATGCGTTAAACCATTGGAGTGGAACCTTGGAATTTGCAACGTCATCGTTTATTTCACAGTCAGCTTGAGGAGAACCTTTAGTTGCTAGGTTCTCCTCGAACGCTGCATTAATCCGCGCATTCAGGAAGCTCTATATCAACAAGTACTGGCAAGTGATCGGAAAATACACGGGTCTTTGCGTTTTTTAATTTTCGACAGGCTTTTACCCTAATATCATCAGAAACCCATACACGGTCGAGAGAAAATAGAGGGAATTGACTGGGAAAAGTAGCCCCTATTTTTTGTTGATTGAGAAGACCGTTTAAAGCATGAAATGCTCTTGAAAAGAACTGCCACTCATTAAAGTCTCCTGCCAAAAAGAGAGGCGCTTTATGTTGCTTTAACCTCGACGATAAATGCTCATGAAGCTGTGAAAACTGTGAGCGACGCTCCAGTTTTTTGAGCCCCTTATGGGTATTGACGACAGTCAGCGGCGTTTTCTCAGTTTGTAGCTCAATAATCTGAACATTTCTAGGTTGTCTTCCCCTTTGACTCACATCGACAGTATCGTGAGAAATAACATCAAAACGGGTAAGTATGGCATTGCCATACCAACCGTCAGCTTCTCTTATTGCCGGTGAGGGAATGAGTTTGAACGTGTTTTCAGCACATATATCCTTCACATCTTGCGCTGTGTCTCGATGTGGCGGGCGGGTATCCATTTCTTGTAGCAGCACAACATCCGCCCCACTATTTGCTAGAAATTGCCCTATGCGCTTGTAATCATGCTTTTTATCTCTGCCAACGCCGCTATGAATGTTGTAAGTCACTATGCGGCACATTTATCTGCCTCACTTTTACTACGGCTATCATCATTTACTTCGTCAGTACCAGATTCTCTACGAGCTTGATAATAACGGGCGAATTTTTGTGAACCCCAAATCATAAGACCCCACAGTACTATGCCGCCCACTAAATAGCTGATGGTCTTAGGAGAGGGGTTTTGCCATATCTGAGCAATAGAATCTCCCACGAGACCTTTCGCAATCATAGGAGGAAACATGCCCAAAAACGTACCGACCAAGAATTGAAAAATACCTATCGATGAAATTCCGGCCACAAGGTTGACCAAACTGAAAGGTGCGATAGGCAGCATACGGATAGCGGCCACACCTACGATGCCACTGCGTTTAAGCTTTTCATCGACCGCCGCTACTTTGGGGCCGCCTAGCTTTTTAAGCCCAGCATTTCCAGAAAGTTTGCCTATACCAAACATGATGGCTGAACTCATGAGCGCGCCCATCATACCGTAAATAGGCCCCCATATAGGGCCAAAAATTGCGGCTACCGCAAGGGATAAAACCGTGACGGGAAAAAATAAAATACCGCCCACAACATACACCAAAAGAACGGTTGGCAGCGCAAAGTAGGTGCCTCTACTTTTCTCCAAGAAAGCATTAATACTGTCTGAACTTAACCATGGAATTGATTGGCTTGCCCAAAACATTAAACCGCCTAAAACAGCAATGATCACCAAACCCATTAAGATCATAATGCTCCGACGTTTTGGGTTGCGAGCAGGCAAAGCCGCGCCGTCGAAAGTAGGGACGGAAATTAGTGGCTCTTCAGGATCTGATAGCGCGCGGAACATATTTGTTCCAGAAAGCTCAGTAAAAATCTCATCGCGTACTTCTGTAAGAACATATCCATGGGCTATTTGGCCATGCATCAATGCTTCAACAGGCAAGTCTTCATTAAATATTGCCGGCATTGCTTCAATGTTTCTGCCCGTGTGCTCAGCGAGCAAGTCGTTTCTTACTTGCTCTATACAGGCTTGATTTTCCTTGTTGTTGCCAAACAGTACTGTGTCAATTTCAGTATCTAACGTCATTGAGCGGTTACTGATGTTTGAAGAGCCGATAACAAGGTATTTATTATCGATCGTCATAACCTTTGAATGAATGCGTTTGTAAGCGCGACGCCCCTGCATATCTTCGATAGAAGAGTAGGTAAGCTTCACGCGCTTAGGATCGATTCCCTTTTCTAAAATTGCTTTAAATTCAATTCGGCTCGCCCAGAAGGCTTCACATTCAAACTTACCTTTAGGCTCATAAGAACTTACTATAATCACCGAAAGGTTAGGCTTTAATTTCAGCTGTCGATTTAACGCTTCAGCAATTTCTTGCCTGGTTGTGAATTGATTTTCTATGTAAATGACAGATTCAGCTTCACCTATCAGGTCAAGCAGCATATGCCGAACTTCTTGGGCAGGCTCCACCTCATCCATGAAGGGAATAGTTCTCGCTAGCGCACATTCAACGTTTTCAAAGAGCGGCGGATAATCGTCGGGCCACGTTTCAGGCACAGGCGCGTCTTCATCAATAAGTGCATCTTCCCTAATGTCGATAGGCGTATTTTCTGCAACGCGCTGCCATCTCCATCTTACCAGTTTTGCGAAGTCAGCTACGACTGGGCCGCTTGATACCATTTGAACATCGTGTAGTGGACCGTACTCTCCGTCAGGCCCGTTACGTTCCTCTGACACTACCGGGTGGTCACGAGTGTCCCAGCGATTGGTGGAAACGTCCATTCCACCGGAAAATACTAGCTCATCGTCGACAACAACAATCTTTTGGTGCTGACTACCTCCCATCGGGATCGTGTCGTCTAACTCTGTTTGTACATTGTCCGGTGTTTTTTCTTCCCACACCTCTTTTGCCCACATCTCGCGCTGGGCGAAGAAGGCAAGTGAGGAATCCCATCGCAGTAGGTAAATATTAATTTCAGGGTTTTGCTCAGCTTTCCATTTCAAAAGGTCGCTTATTACGCTTGGGGCTTCACTATTGGCTTCATCATCGCCTCTGAGCAACCGAATTCGACTGTCAATGTCCCACCCCACAATAAATATACTGTGCTTGGCTTTTACTATGGAGCTATGTAACGCTTTATAGTAGTTACCGCAATCAATGAGTGGCGTCGAGAAGCGGGCTTTACTTTTTACCCAACAGTTTTGGCCTGGTTGAAATACACTCTTACCTGATTGCATGTTTCTATACCTGTTTTTCACTTTTATTAGTTAGTGAATGAAAGTGCAGAATTCGTACCTGATATATACTTCTCGCTGAACTTTGTAAGTTACTGATATTTAATATTAAGAATTTTCTGCTATCTGCTTACGCAAAAAATGAGGGCGGGGTTTGTGTAATATTTTCACGTTTTATCCGTTTTAGTCTCTATAAGTGGAAAAAATATAGGAACTCATCTATATACTTTGCAGTTGTGTGAAATAAAGGCAAAGCAATGAATTTTTTTTCGCGCGAAAATGCGGCAGAACAGGCACTTTCCCAGTCTATCCTCGCGGTTGTGACGATAGATGAAAAAAACAATATCACGTTTTATAACAATGCTGCCCAGCGTTTATGGGGGTATGCGCCAAGTGAAGTGCTTGGTAAAAATATCAGAATGCTCGTCCCTCAAGAGCATCAAGCTAACCACGACAGCTATGTAAATACTCATAGAGCGACCAACGTAAACAAAATAGTTGGAAGCGCCCGAGAAGTAGAGCTAGAAACCAAAAACGGAGAGCGAGTTTGGGTTCAGCTTGCGCTGTCTCAAGTTATTGTCAGCGGTAAAAAGCATTACACCGCGTTTGTTCGCGACGTTACTGATGAAAGAGAGGCTCGGGAGATTGTTGAGCAAACGCTTGAACAGGCGTTAGATGCGGTAGTTTGCATTGATGAAAACAACAATGTAACCCTGTTTAATGCTTCTGCGGAAAAGCTTTGGGGGTACCGGAGAGAGGAAGTGATCGGGTGCAACGTTAAGATGTTGGTACCTCAAGAAATACAATCAAATCACGACAATTATGTTAATGCCAACCGAGAAACAGGTCAGGATAAAATTGTAGGGACAAGTCGCGAAGTAAAAGTCGAGCGAAAAGACGGTAAAAGCTTGTGGGGAAGGCTTTCGCTATCGAAAGTACGGCTGGCAGACAGAACACTTTATACGGCGTTTATAAGGGATGTTACTCAAGAAGTGGAGCAACGAGAGCTACAGCGCATGCTGTCTCTTGTCGCTAACGAGACCGACAATGCGGTTATTATTTCTGATGCAGATGGGCTTATTGAATATGTGAACAATGGATTTTATCGACTGACTGGTTGGCAACTCGAAGAAGTAAAAGGTAAAAAACCAGGGTCTTTCCTACAAGGTGAAGAAACAGACCAGCGAACAGTAAGCGTTATTCGCCAGAAATTAAAAAATAGAGAAGCTTTTTACGATGAGATACTCAACTATAGAAAAGAGGGGACGCCTTATTGGACGTCACTTTCCATTAACCCTGTTTTTAAAGATGGCACACTGGTCAATTTTATCGCAGTCCAAGCAGACATTACTCGCGTAAAACAAATGGCGCTAGACTTTACCAATAAACTCAAGGCAATTGGGAGTGCACTGGTTCTCCTTGAAATGGAACCAAATGGTGAAGTTATAGAAGCGAACAAGCTACTTCGCGACAATTTAAACGGCGTAATTGGTACTAAAGAGTTTGCTAGTGAAGTGATGGGCAAGCTATCGCCTGAGGACAAATCGGCGTTAGAGACCTCCGGCTTCGTTTCTAAAATTATAGAACTTGAGAAAGACGGAAACTATTTGGCATTTGACGCACGAATTAGTGCGCTTAAAAACTTTAATGGGCAAATCACCCGGTTTGTCTTTTTTGCGATCAATATCACGACTCGAAAACAAGCAGTTAACGATACTCAGGATTCGATGAAGGATCTTCTTGTTACCAGTCAAACAATTAGCAATATTGTCGGCACAATTAACTCCATTTCAGAACAAACGAATCTGTTAGCGTTAAACGCGGCAATTGAGGCCGCAAGAGCCGGTGAAATGGGAAGGGGCTTCGCAGTCGTAGCTGATGAAGTAAGGACGCTAGCAGGTAATTCTCAGTCATCTTCAAATGAAATTGACAACCTTGTTAAGGCGACGGTTTCAAAAATTGAGGAGTTAGCACAACTTATTCAGCGCATTGACGGTTAGTTGCTTAGATGTACTAGCTTAGAAAAGGCCTTCGCCACCAGGCGAAGGCCTTCTATTCAAATCTGACTATGTTTTAATGTAGCTTCAGCTAGCAATTAGAAGCGATACTCAACACCAATGCTGGCTTGTTTTAGATCGGTTTCAAAATCGGTATCGTCGATATCGTCAAATGCTTCGTCTGCGTCCAATTCTGTATCATATACAGTATATTCAGCATTAATTAGGAAGTTACTTGTAATCGCATAGCTTAGACCTGCGCCAACGAAAAGGCTTTCATCGTCGTTATCTCGCGATATACCTGCAAAATTATATTCAGTTTCAGACCAAAGCTGACCCGCCTTAGCATAAAGTGAGAAGCGTTCGGTTAACGGTAAAATACCTTTAATTGCCGCGGTATAGCCATCAGTTTCAGCGCCAGCAATATCGTTACCATAATCGCCAAAGTCAATGTAGCCACCTTCAATCGCTACCCACTCATTGAATTTGTAACCCACTAGGCCTTGCCATACGTCTTTGTCATCATCAAAGTCATCTTCACCTTCAACGCGAAGGTAGCCGTAATTACCACCTACGTAAAAACCGCTGTCTTTCGCTTCAATTTGATTAGATTGAGCGTTTGCGCCAAACGAAGCCATTGCACTAATTGATGCAACCGCAGCTAGTCCAGTAAGTGTTTTAAGTGTGTTTTTCATAAGTTCGTCCTCATTACTTCTATAACATTCCATCGACTTCTTATTGAAGTTAATGTGTGATTGATTCCTACAACATCCCTTCAACAGTTGTGCCATGGTAGAAATTTCAAATTGTTGTTCAAAGCAAAGAAATTTTTTCAAAGATGACTCTTTTTTCGTTCGATTATTAAACACTTACCTATTTTAGGAGGCGCCACACAAAATAGAGCGAGCAAAATTTTCCTACTCTCGTGAAATAGATTCTCAAACCATGATTAGTCTTTTAAATATTTCATTTAGTTATTTGCAAGAGGTGCAGTAATTAAAAGTGAGGACGCTTTAAGGTATTGAATTTTATATATAATTAATTTGATTGGTTTTTCTAATCGTGTAAATCCATTTTATCGACTGTAAAAAGTTGGCAACACTGTCTATCTTCTATCAGGCAAACAAGTAAATAAGATGTTAATGGTAATCGGCGTTCTACGCATCGATACCAATAGCAAAATTTAATCGAGACGGGAAAAACCATGACTATTAATAGGTTTAAAAGAACCACACTGTCAGCATTAGTTGCACTTTCACTTAGCGCGACATGTGCAGTTGCTAATGATCAAATCAGCAAGCCTGCCGGTGCAAAAGGCACAGGCATGGCAAAAGCTTTCCAAGCTAAAACCAATCAATTTTGGTGGCCAGATCAACTAGATTTAGCGCCACTTAGAGATCATGACAACCGTTCTAATCCTTTGGGTAACGACTTTAGTTATGCTAAGGCATTTTCCAAGCTTGACCTTGACCAAGTTAAAAGTGATATCAATGAATTGCTAACGACATCGCAAGATTGGTGGCCAGCAGATTTCGGTAACTATGGTCCTTTCTTTATTCGTCTCTCTTGGCACAGTGCAGGGACGTACCGCACGCTGGACGGCCGTGGAGGCGGTGATGGTGGTCAAATGCGTTTTGATCCACTTAATAGTTGGCCAGATAACGGAAACCTAGATAAAGCGCGACGTCTGTTGTGGCCGATTAAGCAAAAGTACGGTGAGAGCCTTTCATGGGGCGACTTAATGATTCTTGCAGGCACCGTAGGTATGGAAAACATGGGCTTTGATACCTATGGCTTCGCGGGCGGTCGTACCGACGACTGGGAGCCTGATATGGTGTATTGGGGTCCAGAGGTTGAAATGCTAGCGAGCGACCGTGAAGAGCGCGATGGCAAGCTTCAACGCCCACTTGGCGCTACGCATATGGGCCTTATTTATGTAAACCCAGAGGGACCAAAAGGTGTGCCTGATCCGATGGGCTCAGCAAAAAATATTCGTACAGCCTTTGGCCGTATGGCAATGAACGATGAAGAGACGGTAGCGCTAATTGCTGGTGGTCACACTTTCGGTAAAATGCATGGCGCACACAAACCTGCGGATTGTTTGGAAGCAGAGCCAGGTGGTGCTGGTCTTGAAGAGCAGGGTTTAGGATGGAAAAATAATTGCGGTAAAGGTAATGCAGAAGACACAGTAACCAGTGGTCTTGAAGGGGCTTGGACACAACTACCTACTAAATGGACAAGCTTGTACCTGCAGAACTTGCTAGGTTTTGAGTGGAAGCAAACCCGCAGTCCAGCTGGTGCTATTCAGTGGATCCCTACCGATGAGTCACTTCATACGTCAGTACCAGATGCACACGTTGAAGGTAAGAAAAACCCACCGGTGATGACGACGGCTGACCTTGCGCTTAAATATGATCCTGAATATCGCAAAATTGCTGAACGCTTTTTGGCTGATCCAAAAGAGTATCAAACAGCGTTCGCAAAAGCGTGGTTTAAGCTTACACACCGTGACATGGGACCTAAGTCTCGCTATTTAGGTAACGATATCCCAGAAGAAAACTTCATCTGGCAAGATCCGGTACCAAAGGCCGACTATAAAACCATTTCTGATAAAGACGTTAAGAAGTTAAAAGCGGATATTGTGGAGAGCGGTTTAACCGTTCAGCAGTTAGTAAAAACTGCATGGGCAGCGGCTTCTAGTTTCCGTGCTTCTGACTTGCGTGGTGGTGCAAATGGCGCACGAATAGCGTTAGAGCCTCAAATGAGTTGGGAAGCAAACGAGCCTGAAACAGTTAAAGCAGTAGTAGCGAAACTTAAGGAACTACAGGAAGAGTACAACTCTCGTATGTTCTCTAAGAAAAAGGTATCGCTAGCTGACTTGATAGTCATTGGTGGCGCTGCAGCTATCGAAAAAGCAGCTAAAGATGCTGGTTTTGATATCACGGTTCCGGTCGTTCCAGGGCGTACAGATGCGACACAAGAGCAAACAGACGTTAACTCTTTTGCGCTTCTTGAGCCGACGGCTGATGCATTTAGAAATTATTATAACGCCGAAGCAAGCTACCGCTCGCCAACAGATATGCTGGTAGATAAAGCTGATCAGCTAAATCTGACAGTGCCTGAAATGACCGTGCTATTAGGTGGTCTACGTTCATTGGGCGCAAATGTAGGCGGCTCTACACACGGTGTATTTACCGACAATGTAGGCACGCTCAACAATGATTTCTTCGTGACGCTGCTTGATATGGGCGTTAAATGGAGAAAAACTGACGATCCATCTGTTTACGAAGGGTTTAACAGAAAAACTGGCGAAGTAATGTATACAGGAACGCCAGTAGACTTGGTATTTGGTTCAAACAGTGAGTTACGCGCTGTCGCTGAAGTGTACGCTTACGACAATGCAAAAACTCGCTTTGTTGAAGACTTTGTCGATGCGTGGACAAAGGTTATGACGCTTGACCGTTTTGACTTACGTCACGACTTAAATGCAAAGTTGGAAAAATAAGCGAGAACTCGCGATTCGTTAAAGTACCACAAAAAAATACCACAAATAATAAGGGCGCTTCGGCGCCCTTTTTTGTTAAAAGTTGATATTTTATAAGTGCTTATCTATGCGGATTGGTATTATCCAAAGAGGGGAATTAAATCGACTAGCAGCAGGATAAACTAATCATTTGTTGATTAAGTATGTGTTATCTCGCTTTGAATCCAATAGTTTGCTTCGCAAACTTGGCTCGATTTCGATACACTAAATGTTATTTTCGCTTCTACGAACACCACCGAAATGGCAAGCATCCAACGTTCTTTAGTTAATTTAGAAATGCTAAGTGACGATATTACTTCGCTCTCTTTTGAGGCACGCAATACAGCGGCTCACATTCGTCTTTTAAACGAAGTATTGAAAGAACTGAAAGATCTGAATGCGTTAGTGCCTAATGAGACAGAATCAAGTTTTCATAACGCAATGACAGGCTCAATTTTTGAGAATATTTTCGAGCGAAAACGGATGGTGGCAGTTTATATTAAGCTCATAGGGTACGTATTGACCGCTTGGGAGGCGACCAGTAAAGCCAATGCAATTCTTTTGGATAACTTCGACGCTAGTGCAGATAAGCGACTTGAGCTGCTTCAGGTGAAAGCAATAAAGGCTAAATCTCAGCTTAAAACAGTCGCAACTGCGATGGGGCAAAGCGATTACGAAAAGTTTACCCGTACACTTGGGCTTGAAACGCAAGAGTGGCAATGGGATACCCTTCGCGCACGGTTTTAGCCCAAGCGCGAAGGTGAAGTAAGGCTGCTTAGGGGGTTGTGTTTCTAATTCCAATGCCTTGTTCGTTGATCACGCGAACTTCGCGCTGAGGGAATGGAATTTCAATATCATGTTCGCGTAACGTTTCAAAAACAGTGAGTAAAAGATCTCCGCCGACACGATTTTTTCCGTCGTCTATTCCTTCCATCCAAAACTCTACAAACATATTTACCCCCGAATCGCCAAAGCTATCAATCTCGCAGTCAGGCAATTCTTCAAAAGGAATATCGTCACCGCTTATTACTTGTGGATGCTCTGAGACCGCTTCCTTGATAATTTCTACCATAGCGCGGATGTCGGTTTTATAGGCAACAGAAAAATCGATACGATAGCGCTGCTTTTGATTCTTATGAGTCCAATTAATGAGTAAAGAGCTGATGAATTTTTCGTTAGGTACGAGTACATCTTTGCCATCATAAGTTTCTAGCACGGCATAGCGCATTTTAAACTCTCTAACGATGCCTTTTTGGCCATCTTCAAGCTCAACATAGTCACCTACGGTGAGGGACTTATCGAGTAAGATAATAATACCTGAGATAAAGTTTGAAGCGATAGACTGAAGTCCTAAACCAAGACCTACGCCCAAAGCGCCGCCGAAAACAGCAAGTGCAGTTAAATTGATGCCCATAACATTAAGCAACAGTAAAAAAACTACACAGAAAAGCGCTACCTCGAAGAGCTTTGCAAAAACTTCCTTCGTCGATACATCTAGCGACTTGTGGTTTCTAATAATATCTTGGCCAATTGCATTTGAGCTGCGACCCAACCAAAACAATAGGCCGCCAAACAGCAACACTCGAGTCACGCCATAAGCTGAAATTTGGACGTTGCCAACAGAGATAGCCATAGACTCTAAAGCTGACGTAATAAGCGGAAGCACACCTACTAGGTGTAGGAATAAAATGGGTAAACCGACCCAACGCATGCAAGCCGCGATCATTTTGTTTTCGACAAAACCTGTTATTAGCGAATTAACAAACAGCATTAGCGCAACAACAACGGCGATTTCCAACAACCAAGCATCGAACTGAAATTGTGCGCCGAGCACAGTGGTCAGCTTTAACATGCTTATCGTAATAAGCGGAAAAAGCGCTTCACCGAGATTGTATAAAAAACCGTGCATTGTATGTGCACCTTTCTCTGGCTTCTCCCGCGTGAACCTAAAGGGCTTTTTCACTTGTCTGGCGAGTAAGAAGGCAACACAATAAATGACGGCGATGGTAGCCAGCTGTATAAAAAAGCTATCAGACGTAACTGATGTTTTTATTAGCGCCATTTTTTCTTCAAACTGCTGGGTTAAGCTTTCAACATTCATACTTTTCTTCACTTGTTCACCTCATCATTTAAGTTAGATGTGGTTAGTGCGTGGATTAATTGCGCGTTTTTTAACTGTTATATCAAATCTGGTAAAGCTTTTTTTATCGTTGTTTCAGTAAATCATCGCTTCTGGTATCTCAACTATGCCCCAAAAAAGGCCATCAGTCTTCATATCTACTACCTCTGCATGTCTATGACTTAGCAAATAGATGATGCACAACTTATGATACGGTACATGTGGGTTTGTGGTCATTTATCTGGGCCTTTTAAGTTAACTTGCAATAAATAACACGTTTGCTGGTGGAGCCTCTCAGTTCTGAAGCCGCAGTGGGTTGCAGGTAAACAATGAAATCTGATAGCAGAAGCGCGCTCGAAAATATCGTGTTCAATGACGGCGCAATAAGAAACGCTTAAAGAAGCCGGCAAATATGACGGTTTTTCTGACTAAAGTAGGTATTGGTGATTTTGCGGACGCAAACTATCATATAGAAGATGTGAACTGTTTAATCCCGTTGAGGTTGAGCTTTCACCAATTCGCAACCTAAAAGTTGATGCAATGACCAATTTTAAATTACTGATAGCCTTAATGGCCGCAGCGGCTATGGTTTTTTCCTCCCAAGCCGTTGGGGAGACAGACAAGCTTGAGCTTTCGGGCTTCGCAAGAGTAGTTGGTGGCTTTGTCGATACAGATAAAGCAACGTATGAAGGCTACGATGATAACGTTAGCTTTTCTGAAAAATCTCTGATTGCTGTTCAAGCGGATTATAACTTTTCTTCGACGCTATCTGCTTCCGTCCAGCTTTTGCTTCACACCGATGAAGATCGTGAGTCGGGCGTAGAATGGTTATATCTTACTTACACCCCTACTGAAGAAATTCAATTTAACGTGGGCCGTTTGCGTACGCCATTTCTTAAATATTCTGACGTTATCGATGTCGGCTTTGCCTATCCTTGGGTAAATGCCCCGCAACAGCTTTACAGCAGCTATATGTTTTCTCAGTACGAAGGTGCAAATGCACGCTACAGAGCAAACCTTGGTGATTTTATTGTCGATTTTGAGGCTTATTATGGCCGGTATGAAGACAGTCTTGTTTCAAGTGGTATTGACATTGAGGTTGAGCTAAACCAGCTTTTCGGCGGAGTAATTGAAGTGAATTACGGCGGCCTTCAGCTAAGAACCGCTACTATTAATGGCCCCAAAGTTGAGACGACAATCGACGAAATTGCGCCTTTTTTGCAAGGTTTAAGGGCTGCCGGGTTTGAGGAACTTGCAGAAAAATTCGAAATTAACGACAGCGCTAGAGCATTTTTGCTTGGGGCAAGTTACGACACGTTAAATTGGTATATGAGCGGCGAATGGATGAAGGTATCGTCCGATATCGACGTGCTGGCAAACCTCGAGAGCTTTTATATCTCTTACGGTTATTACTACGACAGTGTGCTTTTTCATCTAACTTATGCCTCTTCAAATCAGTCGCTCAATACTATTGAAAACACAATTCCCCTAGGCATTTCTCCAGAACTTGATGAACTTCGTTTTGGTGTTGATATACTTAACAGCTTCTTCCCAACAGATGACCTAGACACGTGGACACTCGGTGCTAGGTGGGATGTGAAGACAAACGTTGCGCTGAAAGCTGAGGTTTCACTTTTAGATGGAAAGCAAGGTAAAACGTCTTTCTTTGATATCCAAGACGAGACTTTTGATAGAAACGCGATGCTTTACCAATTAGCGTTAGAGTGGGTATTTTGATGCTGAAGTACACGCTAATATTGTTGTCTTTGCTAAGTTTTTCTCCTGCGTATGGGCAAGATAATATTTGGGTAGTGGCCAATGTTTCTGATAGTAACATAGCGCTTTCTAAAGCCGAGGTAAGGACGTTGTTTATGAACAACAGTACCTCGAGCTCGTCGGTGCTTACGCCAGTATCTATGATGCCCGGTCACAGGGCGCGGTCTATTTTCAACGCAAAAGTCATCGCGCTGCCTGAGTCAAGAATTCAGTCCTATTGGGCGCAAATGCGTTTCAGTGGTCGAATGACAGCGCCAAAAGAAATGGATTCACTGCAGGCCATGCTGCAATATTTAGATGAAAATGAAGGCGCTGTAGGCTACGTGCCAGCAGGAACGGAACTACCTTCTCATTTAACCGTGGTCTACGCGAGCCTATAATTAATGCAGATATGAGGCCTTCGTTAGGCCTCGTACTCTCTAAACACAGTTTATCGCGCCAAACTGCTAGCTATGATGTTTTTAAGTGGAGCGGGCCTACTGTACAAAAAGCCTTGAAGAGCATGACAGCCGTTCTGCTTTAAAAAACGTGCTTGTTCATGGGTTTCCACACCTTCAGCACAGACGGAAAAGTTTAAGCTTTTTGCCATTTCAATTATTGTCTTAGTGATTAATTCTGATTGTTTTGAACTTCCAATATCATTTACAAAGCTGCGGTCGATTTTCAACGTATCAATATCGAATTTTGTTAAGTAGCCTAACGAAGAATAACCCGTTCCGAAATCATCTAACGCCAACCGACAGCCATGCTTTTTGATAGCGGTAAAAAAGCTATTAGCGACGTTGAAATTGTTCATGTATGCGGTTTCAGTGATTTCAAATTCGAGGTTCTTTGACGGTAGCCTGTCAGTATCCATTTCGCTTATTATAAATTGAGTGAGCTTGTTGCTATTTAAATCCATCGGGCTAAGATTTATTGAAATGACAATATGTTGACCGAATGACTCAATTAACTGAGGGGCTTCGATACCAACACGTTTTATAAACCACATGCTGATCAGCGACACCTTTTCCGTTTGTTCTGCTACGGGAATAAATTCCGCTGGCGATACTTCTCCTAATTCATCATCATGCCAGCGAAGCAAGGCTTCAAAGCCGATTACGTTTTCGTCCACATCAACTTTTGCTTGATAACTAAGGTAAAAAGCGTCGCCTTCTAGCGCTTGCGAGAGCCTCGTTGATATAAGAACCTTACGCTGAGTATTAGCAAGCATCGCTTCACTAAACCATGTATACCTAGCCTTACCGTCGCCTTTTGCTTTATACATGGCTACATCGGCATTAGTGACAAGGTTGGACAACTCGTATCCACATTCACTTGCAAGAGCAAGCCCCACACTCGCGCTAGAATCAAAACGAAATGAGCTAAAAATATGTGTACGATCCACTGCATCTACAAGCTTATTGGCAATATCCTCTAGAGCCTGTTTACTTGGCAAATTGGGTAGTATCACAATAAATTCATCTCCACCTAGACGCCCTAAAGTATGGTCTTTACTAAGAATGTTCGTCATAGCCGCACTAATATGGACCAAAAACTTATCGCCGATATCATGCCCAAAAGAGTCATTAATTGATTTAAAACCGTCGATATCAACAAAAAGCAAACCAAGTTCGCTATGATTCATGCGAGATTTGGCAAGCTCTCTTGTGAGAAGGTGCATTAAAAACTGTCTGTTGGGCAAACCAGTTAATGCATCAAAATTAGCAAGCTTTTCCATCTGCGATTGCTGTTTTTGTAAAAGCGCATTTTTTTCTGCATTTGCTTCAGATTGCGCTTTAATATTGGACATCATGTTATTAAAGGCGCGAGACAGAGAAAGGGTCTCCTCTCTATCGATTTCCTCTACTTTTACGTCGTAGTTTTTGTCGTCAACCACGCTATCCATCGTTTTTATTAGCGTATTAAGAGGCTGAAATACCTTTCGTTGTGCTCTTACTGAAATTAGAAGTGCAAGTATTATAAGAAAGGCGACTGATGGTGTTACAAGCGTAATGTATCGCTTGCGACTATCTCTTAATGCGTCTTGAAGGTTGAAGACTAAAATGAACTTACCAAGTGGAAATGTTGACTCACCGATGGTTTTTACCACCACAACTTTATTTTTGATTTGATGAAGGCCAAGTGCAAGTGAAGCAATTGATTTGTCAACATGTGAAAAAGAAGAAAGATTTTCAGGCAAAACGCCGTTAGAGACTTTGCCATCCCGTTCTTCTTCAGAAGGGCCTAGTGTGGTTTTCTCTTTATTTATTCCAGCTGGGCCAATATACATATTTAACACGTTTCCATCGTTATCTAATATGTAAGCGGTTTCTGCATAGTCATATTCACCGAGTCTGAGTAATACTTCGGTTTGGTAAAAGCTACCGGCTGGGTCGTCAATAAAATCTATCAAATCAACCGCGATATTCTCACCTATCGCGTTCACTTCTGCTGAAACAAACTCAACATAGAGTTTTTCATAAACATAAATAGATAAACCAATGATAAGCGAACTTATCACTGCGATTGAGGTGACGGTATTAAAAGAGATTTGTGAACGTAGACTTTTCAAGGTAACACTCTAATTATTTTTAACAGTGAAATGAGTGAACATAGAGAGTGGAAACACCTAGTAAAATTGCGATAGCTTCAACGCTATTTGAGTATAGACGTTTTATCTTTTTTTGAATTGAATTACATCAGCAATTAGTAGTAGGGAAACCTAAATACGTAAGGTTTCATATATCGAATTTAAATAACGCCTTAAAGAACATTATGAATAGCTGGATTGACAATCACTAAACAAAATTCGTAAGGCAGCATTCAGTCAAGATATGAGTGCGAGCCTTGTTGGACAAAAAATGCGCTGGTGACCGCGCTCGATTAATGGTAAACTCCACCCGCACTTTGTAAGAGTAAATACATCCGTTCTTTTCTTGATTTCAAACACCAATAAGCCAAGTCGGCAATGGCGTATCTCTTTAGGTTTTCCCAGTAATCTATAACCCCCATGGTTAGCAATTAAGCACTAGCGCTTATACCTTTGCGGTATGCACCTTTTTTAAAATACCTATGACAGGAGTTTATCAATGTCATTTACCCATTTAGGGCTCGCTGAACCTTTATTGAAAGCTATCGAAAAACGTGGGTTTAGCACACCATCACCTATCCAAGAGAAAGCCATTCCTGAAATATTGCAAGGAAAGGATGTGCTGGCTGCTGCACAAACGGGAACCGGAAAAACGGCGGGCTTTGGTCTTCCTATCTTACAAAGACTAATGTCAGGTCAGCCGGTATCGGGCAACAATATTAGAGCGCTTATTTTGACGCCTACCCGCGAGTTGGCCGCCCAGGTCGAAGAAAGTATTCAGGCATTCAGCGAATTTTTGCCGCTTAAAACGGCAGTCGTTTTCGGCGGCGTCGGTATCAATCCTCAAATGATGAAGCTTCGTAAAGGGGTTGATGTATTAATTGCAACACCCGGCAGGCTACTCGATCTTTACCAGCAAAACGCAGTGAAATTTTCTGAGCTAGAGGTTTTGGTTCTTGACGAAGCTGACAGAATGCTAGACATGGGCTTTATTCACGATATTAAAAGAGTGCTCAAGTTATTACCTAAAGATCGTCAAAGTTTACTTTTCTCTGCAACCTTCTCAGAAGAGATAACGGCACTAGCGAGAACAATTACCCGTGACCCGGTAAGCATTTCTACTGCACCTGCAAATACGACAGTGGATGCAGTAGAACAGCATTTGGTTACTATCGATAAGTCTAAAAAAACCACCGCACTTATTTGCTTAATAAAACAGCAGAAGTGGGAGCAAGTATTGGTGTTTAGTCGCACTAAGCATGGCGCAAACCGAATCGCCGAAAAGCTCACTCGTTCAAAAATTCCAAGCGCTGCAATTCACGGAAACAAGAGCCAAGGCGCCAGAACGAAAGCGCTCGCTGACTTCAAAAGTGGTGAAATTAAGGTTTTGGTTGCTACTGATATTGCCGCCCGTGGTATAGACATCAGTGAGTTACCGATAGTGGTAAACTTAGACTTACCGAATACAGCCGCTGACTATGTGCATAGAATTGGACGTACAGGACGTGCAGGAGCAAGCGGTCAGGCGTGGTCGTTTGTGAGTGTCGATGAACTGCAGATCCTTAAAGATATTGAAACGCTGATTCAAAAGCTGCTTCCTAGAGAAACCTTAGAAGGTTTTGAGCCTCAGCAAGCCGTTCCACCAACCACGTTGTCTAAACCAAAGAAGCCTAAGAAACCAAAGGCTGCTAAGACGTTGATGGACGATGAGAATAGCCAAGGTGAAAAAAAAGCTCGAAGTAGAAGAAGTGGGCAAAACCAAAACAACAAGGCAGGAAACAGTGGTAATCGCTCGGGTAATTCGAGCGGAAGGTCGAGTGCGGGTGGTAAACCTGCGAGACGCAGAAGCGCTGGAGCTGAAGGTAGTGGCGCGCATCGCTCGGCAAATCGTCGAAATAATTATTCTTCAAGCCAGAGCAGTGCTTCAAGCACTAACTAGCCAACAGCTCGTTTATCTATTTGAAGAGCAGTAAAAATCAGTTCTGCTCCCAAGAAAAAGGGTTATAGTGTCTAAGCGCCGGTTTCGTGTTGACGCCATTATCACCCTTTTCACCCAACGTTAGCTCTGCGCGTTTAACCAAGGTTCTTTGAAGCTCTGTTCGATAGGTTTTAGCCTCTTTCCAAAGTGCATTTAAACCTTCTGGTGTATTTCCATTGAGATCCTCAACAAGCAATGGACCTAACTTATCGTAGGCACGTTGAAGCCTTGCCGCTTGCTCTTTGTTGTAAGAGACTTCCTCATTTGTTGGTTTCCAACTAATTAACTGCGCCTTTTGCATTTCTGTCATTGCTGGATAGCGAGAGAAGTAAGCAAGGTAATCGTCTAAATGAATGCTATCAGCATTCCCCCATATATCCATAGATGTTCTGTTCAATAACGCGCCTGAACTAGGTTCAACAACCATGACCGTTGGCGTAGCGTAATAGTTGGGATAGGCAAATCGCTCTGTAATTTTTCTTCTGTCTTCAAGGGTTCCAACGTCAACAAATACGGTTTCATAGTGAGCCCGTAAAATAAGATCCATTTCCGGAGTTGAAAAACGCTCTGCGAGGCCAGTGCTGTCATGACACCATTGTGCACCGAGCACAACGAGCAACAGTTTTCCTTGTACTACGGCCCTTTCCTGAGCACGCACAACGTCTTGAAAAGGGTTAGGGGAGGGAGTGTAAGCGTAAGGGCTAGGTTCTTGGGTACTCACACAACCCCCAAGTAACGCAATTAAGGCGATAGTCCACATCATTAACAATCGAGACTTAACAAAGCGAACAAGGCGGGTGTAAGACGAAGCGTTAATCTGAAAAATATACATACGGTTGTCAAAAAGTCTGTGAAATCAATGACAATGTAGCACAAGTAAGCAAGAAAAAATCGGTTATTAAGCGTAACAAATTACCGCTCTATCCAAGACCCAGTTAAAGAGCGATGGGAATTAGCTTCATGTGGTGGTACTGCTCAATTCAATCCAGCTCATTGTCTTGGGATGGATAGGCAGATATTGGTCCCTGAAGATGAACTGCTTTCGATATTAATGCTACCGTTAATTAGCTTGGCTCGCTCCTTTATTGATAATAAGCCGAGGGAAGGAGCATTGTCCGGGCGGTCGGTTGGGAAGGCAAAGTGTGAAGAAGATGCGGCTGTTATGTGAGCGGGAATACCTTTCCCGTTATCGCTCACGCAAAACGTTGTGTTCGCTTCTGTATAGCTAATATTAATACCAAGACGTGATGCATTAGCGTATTTAACACTGTTCGATACCGCTTCTTGTATAATTCTGTAAATATGAATTTTTTGTTCTGCGGTAAAAGTAAAAGGTGAGCCTTTCACTTCAAATGTATAGTCAATATTTGATCTTTTTAGCGTGGACACAATAGCAGAGCCTTGAATGACCGCCTCAATAGGAAGTGTGTCGATGCCCGAGGGACGCAGGCTTCCCAAACTTTTTTTCATAGCTTGGTACAATGCATCTATCTTGTTGAACAGTGTCTCTTTGTCGGCAAGCGCTTTATTGAGTGTTAGCTGTAATTTAAGGTCGACAATGCGATGACCAAAATCGTCATGGAGATCTCGAGATAGTCGTTTTCTCTCATCTTCTTGTAGGCTTACTAATTTCGACGAAAGGGTTTGGGCGCTATTCACAGCCCTTTCCAGTGCCTCATTTTTATGACTCAGTACCCTGTTCATTTCTAAAGATTGACTTATTGATGCGCCTAGAATCAAGCAGCTAACGCATAGAGCAATAATATAAAACTGATGCTCCAGTGGAGGAAGATTGCTTTGGCTCGCTACTACAAAAGCCGTTAGGCCTATCAATAGACAAGACAGTGCGCTGCCAAGTACAGCATAGCGATAGGATAAAAATAGTGCGGGGAACACCGCGAGGTATTTAACCTGATAGCTAATATTGGTACCACTGCTATACGCATAAACACTTAACAGCAGAAAGAGAAGCCATGTACCGACAATGGCGAACAGCATGTTTCTCTCCCTGTATTTGGTCTCTTTTGATAGCAATGCAAATAATATAGGGCAGAGCACAATGATACCGACAAAATCGCCCAACAAAAAATCAAACAGAATGGGTAAAAAAACTGAAATGTCGGTTTGGAGTTCGAGTGCCCTTCTACCGAGAAAGGTGGCACCGAGTAGTGCACTAACTAGTATGCCAAAAGCCAGTGTGGCAAGAGTGCTATTCACACTATCGATATATGGCGCTCTTATCTTCCGTCTAAATAGGTAAACGCTTATACATAGTAACGCGGGTGAAATGACTAAATGAACTAAATACCATCCAAAGCTGCCGCTTAAAAATGCGGTATTGTCGAGAATTCCGCCAGGGTGAAACAAAGCTAAGTGGGTGAGTTTTTCTGCCAAAACCAGCATAGGCCAGCTTTGTAAAGGAAGCATTAAAAAAGCAGCTAACCGAACGCCAGCTGGCAAATACCAGCTAACCGTACCGGAAATAATTTCAAACTGCGTACTGAAAAGCCAGACACTATGAAATAGAGTGGTATACGCCAATCCGATAGCTAAAAATTTAACGCTGATAAAGTCCTTTAATTTCATTAGTTTTCTTTGATAAGCACATCATCATTAATCACATCAGAGACGTCAAGATAGCCTGTTTCAAGTGCAATTCTTAGCAGGCCAAACTGAGAAGTTACGTTGAGTTTTTTATAGATATTGGTTCTATGAACCATCACAGTTTTAGTCGCAGTATCAATATGATAGGCAATTTGTTTAGGTTGAAAGCCCTTCGCGAGAAGTAAGAAAACTTCTTTTTCTCGTTCCGTAAGAATTGAGGTTAAACACTTGTCGCCGAAAGCTAACTTTTTACTTAAATCAGAACTTAGGTAGTTTTCGTCTTTCTCTAGTGATTCCAATGCATCGATTAACTCTTTGGTTGCCGCATTCTTTGTAACGTACCCGTCAGCGCCAAGTTCAAGTGCTTTACTGATATAGCCTACGTGTTCATACATACTCAACATCAGGCATTTTACATAGGGAGCCTGCTGTTTAATTTTTACCAGAGTATCAAAGCCGCTTCCATTTACTAAGGATATATCCAAGATGGCAACGTCAATTTCTTCAAACGTAGCGTAAGAAGGTAGCTCTTCTAAAGAGCTAACCGCATAAGATACATGCCACCCGTACTCTTGCTCAATGAGTGTTTTTATTCCGTCTCTAACAATTTCATGGTCGTCAATGATAAGCAGGTGCATAACAATATGGCGTTGTACTGAATACCTTGAGTGTACGTCGAATTTGGCTTACTGGGAATAAGCCAATGGATTAGAGGGTACTTTGGATAATGGCCATAAAAAAGCCGGCCTATCCTTGGCCGGCAATTGCTTAACTTTTAAGGTTAACTTTGTATAGAGTTAAACTCTGATAAAACGTTAAGTTTAAAGGTTTCGCTACAGGTCAACCGTTATAGGCGCTGAGCAAGCTGATGTCTCATCACATACCATATAGGTATATTCACCAGGTTGAACACCACGGCTTCTGTCGCGGTAACGTCCAGTGTTGCTGACTTCTTCAAGCAGTTCACCGTTGCGATAAATCATAACAGTATCGGCCATTGAGCCGCTGTACGAAAGATCAACGCGAAGCGAACCGAAGCGAGAGAGCATGGCGCGGTCAATTTCTGCAACAATATTGCTATCTGAAACGGATACTGTTTCTGTTGAAACGCCAGTCTGGCCTTCCGAGTCCGTTACGGTAAGGGTCACATCATAAGCACCAGTGCTTGCGTAAACATGGGTTGGATTTTCTTGCGTTGATGTCGAACCATCGCCAAAGTCCCAGCTATAGCTGACAATGTCGTCATTCACATCGTTACTATTGTTGGTGAAGCTAACTGACAAACCAGAAGCGTCATAGGTAAACGCAGAGTTAGGCGGTGTTGGGCCTACTTCGCCAATACCTGTGACTACGATACTCCAAGTGTTCACAGTACCGTTATCACCGTTAAAGGTGTCAAGTACGTTCAAAGTCCAATCGCCAGTTGCTACTTCACCGTTAAAGGCATCTGTATTATAGCTTTCAACAATATCATCTGTGCTGCCGCCTTGATTCTGACGCAGAATGGTAGTGGTACCCTGAGGAGAGGTGAGTGATAACACAAGGTCACCGCTGTAGGTATGAGTAATATCTACTGATGCCTGCATGCCAAAGACCGTCAAATCATCAGGCACATTGATGACAAGGTTTACACCTACGTCATCTGGGTCTTCTTCATTAGGCAGTGTTGGAACTGCATCGCCGGTATATGCGTATGGGAAGTCATTCAAGCCCTGCGGGTAGACATAAAGATTTGCCGACTTGGATTTTTCAATCTCACCACTTACCCCATTAACGGTAAAGCTATAAGCACCCCATGGCGTTTCTTCAGATGTCTCTACCGTCAATGCAACCGTATCTCCGGGCATTGCCGAGCTTGCGCTTAAAGAAGCTAAATCACTTGGCTCAGCAAGTGACAACTGAACTTCCTCTTCATAGCCAGCAATTGAGCCAACTTCAATAGTGAAGGTATAGGTCTCACCAGCTTCAATTTCAGCTGAACCTGGTGTAATACCTAGTTTGAAGCCAGGTGTTGGGTCGGCCTCTTCAAGTGCATTTAACACATTTAATCGATTGCCAGATACTGTGCGGCCGTCAGCCCAAAGACTGGTTTCACCAGTAGACATCAACAGCTCTTTCATTTCAGATGGCGTAAGCTCAGGGTTTAGCGACCATACTAGTGCTGCAGCTCCTGCAACATGCGGTGTTGCCATTGATGTACCAGAATACGCCGCATAGCTGTTGCCCGGTATTGTAGATAAAATTGCGGTGCCTGGCGCGGCAATATCCACCGTTTCTATACCGTAAGAGTAGCCGCTGTCTCCGTCAGTTCGTGTATGACTGGCTACGGCCATAACGCTATTAGTGGTGGTAACGTAGTTAGATGGATAGTTGTCTACATTGTCGTTATTAGAGCCAGAGTTCCCCGCTGCTGCAACAAACAAGATACCTGCTTGGCCTGCAACTTCGATAGCCGTTTCTAAGGCTTCACTGTAGCCGCCGCCACCCCAACTATTATTGGTTGCTTTAATATTAATGCCGCGGTTTTCTTTAAGATCGGTAAAGTAGTCAATACATTCGATAGCGCCTGCAGTTGAACCTGTACCGTCCGCACCCAAGAATTTACACGCAGCGATAGATACATCGTGATTTACACCAACTACACCAATACCGTTGCCACCTACAGCGCCAATCGTGCCCGCTACGTGGGTACCGTGAGAGTCGTCGTCCATTGGATCGGTATCGCCATTCGCGGTATCAATACCGTAAACGTCATCGATATAACCGTTGCCATCATCATCAACACCGTTACCGGCAATTTCGCCTGGGTTAACCCATGCGTTATCTGCAAGGTCTTCATGATTGTAATCAACACCGGTATCGATGACACCGATCACTACATCACTATCACCGGTTGTGATATCCCAAGCTTCTGGCGCATCAATGTCGACGTCAGCAACACCGCCAGCTTGGCCAGTATTGTTCAAGCCCCATAGGTCACCGTAAGATGGGTCGTTTACTACCAATGCTTTACGATATAAAAAATTTGGCTCTGCAATCTTGATTGACGGATTCTTTTTCAAAATCTCAATGGCATCTTTGACAGACTTACCGCGAAGTTGAAGTTTGGCTATGCGACCATCTAAAAGATTGGCAAAACGGTCATCCACTTCATCGCGGTTTGCATCGCTTATGCGTGCGCCCACTGACGAACGTGCACGCATTTTTTCTGTTTTACTTACGTTTTCTTTGTACACAACGATAACGCTGTCGTCGAAAATTTCGGCTTTTGCTGCGTGTGCGTGGCTAGATGCCATTAGCGGTAATAGGGCTAATGACAATGCTGAAAGGCCTGTTTTAAAAGGCTTTGTTTTCATAATTAGATTCCATAATTAGCAATTGTGCTTCAATCACGAAATCTTCTCATTCGGTCTGATATAACTAACGGTTAAAACTTATAACGCAAATTTCAAAACCTGCCACTCCAAAAATGCAAATAGCTTTAAAAATACTACTTAACCACTAGAGAAAAACGGTTAATGCTTGTCAAACTAGTACTTAATTATTAGGCCCTGCTTACTTGTCAACGGCTTCTTATGTCGACGTTCGTGTAATTTGAATACTTAAGATATTTATTCTGTTGAGACGTGGTCTTACCATCTCCCACTTTGATGTTTATTTTCTGAGAAAACTAGTACTAAGGTATTACCCTAAAACGTTGGATTGCGAGCTAAAGCGGTGATGCCGATATTTAATCTGTAATAAATACAACTTAAAGGTGATGGATTCTCGAAGCTTAAAGGCGTTTTATAGAGAGGTCACCTTTGTTGTTATTCAAGGAAGCCGTCGTTCTCATGGACAAGAAGTTAAAGGTTAAAAAGCACCAACTTGTTAGAAACCTAAAAGCTATAAAAACGGCTAGGTTGTTAGCTAAAACGGTATGCACTCTTCTAACCGTAAATACTCCTGTCTTTGCGCAACAGTCCGACTTATCAACAAGCTCCGACATGGTGGAATCTTCTCTTTCAATGAGTCTGAATGCCCAAGCGATTACGATAGACGATGAAACGGTCTTCATTGCTGTCAGTCAGTTTGGGCTTAACAACATAACTAACATTATCCAAAGCGGCAACGGCGCCAATCTATCTAATGTTGTTCAAAACGGCAGCAATAACGAAGCAATCATCACGCAATTAGGTGAAGGCAACGTTATAAATTTGCTGCAGCAAAACAACAACAATTATTTCGAAATTATCCAAGATGGGTTCGACAATGTTGCTAATGTCAATCAATTAGGTGAACAGTCTTTTACTGTTTATCAGATAGGGAACGAAATGGTGATTAACATCACACAATATCAAGAATGATGTGATTGCCATAGGGAGACAAATGTGAAAATGAAAAGAACAAAAATAGCGAGTGCATTACTTTTAGTCGCAGCGACAGGATGGGCATCCGCTCAAGAAATTCCAGCGAGTAAATCAGTAGATTTCAACGCTTCTGCAGATTTTGTTGCTGCAGCAGAGGGGAATGAAATTACGCTAACCCAAACGGCACCAGAGGGAAATGAAGTAGGCAATGAATCTGTTTTAAGTCAAGAAGGTGATTTGAACGCAATAGTCGTAGAGGTAACGGGTGATGCTAACGAAGTACTGGCATCACAAATGCAGTCGGGCAATACGTTCTTCGCAAGTGTTACGGGCGACGGCAACTTTTTAGAGTCTGAACAAGACAGCATAAACAGCGTTGCAGACGTTGTTGTTGAGGGTGACGATAATATGGTTTCGCTTGTTCAGCTAGGTGACGGCGGTCCGATCGGGTTTATCTTCAATCGTTCGATAAACAGTGTTTCGGGCAGCGGCAATACGCTGTCAGTGTATCAAGGCGACGGTGGAAACTGGGCTAACAATGCTATTTCTGGAAACGATAACTCGATTTTTGTTGATCAAAGCGGCGAATGGCATGAGTCGTATGTTCGCGAACTAAGTGGCGATGCTAATGTTTTAGATATTATACAGGACGGCTACTACAACGTTTCTGATTTAACGGTTATCGGGTCTGACAATGAAGTTGAAATTGACCAAGATGGCGATAATAACGCGATCGGTTGGACGATGACTGGCGATGGCAACGTGCTTGAATTTGAACAAGACGGTGACGGCAATGAAGTCGCCACAGGTGTGTTCGAAGGCTCGGGTAACGAAGTGAATATAGACCAAATTGGAGACGTTAACTTAGCTACGGTTGAAACAATTGGCGGACAGGCGAACACGTTTGAAATCAACCAAGTTGGCGAAGGAAACACCGCTTATGCTGGCGTTATTGGCATATTCAACGAGTTCGATTTAACTCAGGTGGGGGATGCCAACGAAATCAGTGCTGTAAACTTTGATGGCCTGTTCAACACAATTGAAATTGAGCAAGACGGTGACGCGAACTTAGCATTAGCCCAAGCCGGTATTGGAGAGGCAACTTATTTTGCAGATGCAAACGTGATCGAAATGTCTCAAGAAGGTAATGAAAATATAGCGTCAGTAGAATTAGCACGTGACATTGCATCAAGTGATAATGAAATCATGGTTGCTCAAACAGGCGACCTTAACTTGCTAGATTTGCTTGTTAATGGCAACGATAACGTCATCAGCGTTATGCAAGAAGGCGTTGGAAACTGGGTAACAGACGAAACCGGTGGCCAGTTTGTTATTTCAGGTGACATGAACACTTTTGAAGTCACGCAAATGGGTAACGACAACTTAGTTACAGGCAGTATAACCGGCAATGGCGGCACAGTGAGTGTTACGCAAGTTGGTGACTACAACGTAGCTACTGTTGTTCAGATGTAAACATATAGATGTAAAAGTGAATAGCCGGGCGTTTGCCCGGCTGTATTCCGCACAATGAAGTATTCATATTGTTTCTTTCTTACCGCACTGCTTTTCAGTGTGTTTATTTCTCCGATTCACGCAGAAGAAATTCGGTTAGGGGGGCTGTTGCTAGATAACAGTATAAGCCGCCAAGGCCATGAATTTGCCTCGCGAATTAGTCAGTACTGGCGGGAGGTTCCCGACAGTTCGGGTAAAAACCTGGTAGTTAAAGAAATCATAGTGCCTCAAGCAGGTACGCTACTTTCTGTAATTTATGACAATAAAGTGGTTTACCAAACATACATGGGACGTAGGCAAGTTCCGATTGATGAGAAAGTACAGCAAGCTATCATGTTGGTCTTAGATGCGGTGGCAAATGCGAGTATAGACAGTAGAAGCCCAGATTTAGCAGGGGACGAATGGTAATGTCAAAAAGGATAACAATTACTTTGTTAGCAGCGATCGCGCTGTTAACGTCGGTCACAACACTAGCCACTGAATTAGTTTATGAGCCAATAAACCCGTCTTTTGGTGGCAACCCGCTCAATGGCTCGTTTTTATTAAGTAAGGCAAACTCACAGAATGCGCATAGTGCACCACTTAGTGAGCGTTCTTACGATGAGCGACTGCAAGAGTCATTAGAAAGGGCCTATATCAACCGAATTGTTCGTGAAATTACAGATATTGCTTTTGGTGAACAGGAGTATGACGAAGACGGGAATCCAATAGACAGTATTTTTAACCAAGACAGTATATTTGTAAGTGGAGACTTTCAGGTAGAGCTTATCACGAGCAACCCTGACAGCATCATCGTTAACATTACAAACCTTTTGACAGGGGAAGTCACTGTCGTAGAAATTCCACGGTTTGGGTAGGGAAACACATGAGAAGTACCGTTTTTATTTTCCTCGCATTAGCCCTTACGGGTTGTCAGTCCATTACTAATACTCTGCCGCCTGACACTACAGCTGCCGATGTTATTAGAGACAGCGCCACGCTGTCAGAAGTGAAAAGTTTACCAGCGCCCATGGGGCAAATTCCGGTATCGGTGTATGCGTTCAGAGATCAAACCGGACAATACAAGCCGAGTTCAGGTGCCAGTTCGTTTTCTACTGCGGTCACCCAAGGTGCCACATCTATTCTTGTTCAAACCCTAAGCGAAACATCGTGGTTTTTGCCAGTAGAGCGTGAAGGGCTTCAAAACATTCTTACCGAACGCAAAATAATTCGTGCTGACGAAAATAGCGGTGGGGATTTGCCACCATTGACCACCGCCAGAATTATTATTGAAGGCGGCATTATTAGCTACGATACAAACATTCGTACCGGGGGAGCTGGTGTAGAGTATTTTGGTATCGGTGCTAGTGAACTGTTTAGAGAAGATCAAATTTCTATTTATATGCGTGCTGTTGATGTTAGAACAGGGCAAGTATTAGTGTCGGTTTCAACCTCTAAAAAGGTGTTAAGTCAAGAAGTTAGAGCTGGGCTATTTAGATATGTGTCACTAAAGCGTCTGCTTGAAGCAGAAACAGGGTACACGACAAATGAACCTATGTTTGAGTGTGTAAAGCAAAGTATAGAAAAAGCGGTCACTGAATTAGTGCTACAAGGAATGGAAAAAGGAGTATGGCGCGCTAAAGCATAGGCGCCATAATCCTGCCGATCCTCTAGTGATTTACTTGCTGGGGCTGGCTACACTGATAATCAAACCACTTGATTAACTCGACACGATTTCGACATTCTGTTTTTCTAAATATACTATATACGTGTGTTTTCACGGTATTAACGCTTATATGAAAGCAGTCTGCAATTTCTTGATTCTGTGCGCCGTCAGCAATTTTGCGTGTGATTGCCAGTTCTCTTTTTGTTAATACAGTCGTCGATGACTGCAGCGCGGCAATGGTTTTTGTCTTAGGTACGAGATTAGCATCGATGTAACGACTCATAACCTCACGGCTAAACCACTTATTACCTGCCTGTACTTGCTGTACTCCGCGAACCAACAATTCAAGATTATCTTCAATGTGGAAAATACCGTTTATACCATGCTGAATAGCGGCATAGTGAAAATCGAGGTCAGATTCAGATACGTTGAAAATTACCTTATTTAGATCTGGATAATTATTGATAACGGGGAGGCTTAGCATAGCCTTTTGGTCGCAATATCTTGCGTCAACAAAAAACGTGCAAGTGTCATTTAATATACTTTTGGGCGGTGCGACTGCTCCGCTGGTTACCTGAAATCCGCATGAGGGTAAAATACTGAGAAATCGTTCGTAAGCCTCATCCTTTATTTTACTTTCACCAAAATTATTTCTTGTAAGTACGAATGCTTGATGTGACATGAAAACTCCTTTTCGCGTTATTCAACCTTACGAACTATGTGGAGGCTTTACAATACTGCTCTGGTCTTATGTGAAGTAACAAAGCGTAACAAAATGTAACGACAAGGTGTTTTTGGTGAAATTAATCTGAAAACAATGGGTTAGTTTGTTTTTTTGAAAGGGACCTACCTTGTTTTCATGAGCAAAAGCGACGTTATCTAAGTTGGTAAAAACAGTCGCTAAATGAAAACGTTAACCTAAATAAGAGCTAAAGTAGTGCTTTGGAGACAAGGCTAAAGAGACAAATAAAAAACGATATAAAGGCAATTCAAAACAATAATTACCGAATTAAATATAAGTAAATTTTATCTAGAAAAAACGTTTGCCCCCTTTGTTAAAAATGGCGTTAGTGTATAGTTCATCACCAAGTCAATTCTTCCACCCTTTAACACAGAGAGAGCCATGACCGTAAACGTTGACACACAGTCTTTGATTACATCTATGCGAGATGTAGTGGGGCAAGCCTATTTGTTAACTGATAAAGCTAAAAAGCAGCCTTATACCAAAGGGTTTCGATTTGGCGCTGGTGAAGCACTTGCAGTAGTGCGTCCCGGAACATTGGTTGAAATTTGGCGAGTGCTCAAATTATGTGTTGAGGCTGATGTTGCGGTAATTATGCAAGCTGCAAACACTGGTCTTACAGGTGGTTCTACACCAGATGGTAAAGATTACGACAGACCATTAGTTATAATCAGCACTATGCGGATTGATGATATCCAACTCGTAGACAGTGGTAAGCAGATAGTTGGTCTAGCGGGTAGCACCCTTTTCGGGTTGGAAGAAACCTTGGCGCCGTACGGAAGGGAGCCTCATTCAGTAATTGGTTCATCGTGTATTGGCGCCTCGATTGTTGGCGGAATTTGTAATAACTCAGGTGGCGCTTTGGTTAAGCGAGGCCCTGCTTATACCGAGCTGGCGCTTTTCGCGCAAATTGATGCGAACGGCAATTTGTCGCTGGTAAATAACTTAGGCATAAATTTAGGCAGCGAACCTGAAGAAATCCTAAGTAACCTTGAAAATAAACATTATAAAGATACCGATGTAATGCACCCTGATGCCCGGGCGTCTGATAATGAGTATGACGAGCGAGTACGGGATGTAGATTCTGATACTCCGTCCCGTTTTAACAATGACGGAAGAAGGCTACACGATGCCTCTGGGTGTGCCGGTAAACTTGCTGTGTTTGCAGTAAGGCTAGACACGTTCCCTATTCCTGAAAAGAAACAAGTATTCTATGTAGGCTCTAACGATGCCGCCGTATTCACAAAAGTACGTCGCGACATTCTTTCAACATTTAAGAACTTGCCAGACTCTGGTGAATATCTTCACCGCGATTGCTACGACGTATCAAAGAAGTACGGTAAAGATATGTTTATCGTCATTAGCAAACTTGGCGCAAAGTTCATTCCTAGGCTTTTTGCGTTTAAGCGCAAGTTCGATGCATTTACCGATAAGTTAGGCTTTTTACCCAACAAAATGTCGGACCGTGTTATGCAGTACATGAGCTATGTATTCCCTAATCATTTGCCAAAGCGCATGGAAGAGTATAGAGATAAGTACCAGCACCACTGGATTTTGGAAATGAGTAACGATGGGGTGGACGAAGCAAAAGCCTACCTCGATGAGTTCTTCAAAACTAACGAAGGTGGATATTTTGAGTGTACAGAGGAAGAGGCAGACAAAGCCATATTACACCGATTTGTTGCTGGTGGTGCAATAGGTCGCTACCACGTAATGCACAGTAAAGAAGTGGGAGCCATGATGACGATTGACGTTGCGCTGCGCCGCAACGATCCAGATTGGTTTGAGGTGCTTCCCAAAGAAATAGACGACCAAATCGATACTAAACTGTACTACGGTCACCTTTTTTGCCACGTCATGCACCAGAACTACGTCCTGAAAAAAGGCGCTGATGCCAAGCAACTGAAAGGTAAAATATTAGAAACCTTTGATGCAAGAAGCGCTGAGTATCCTGCAGAGCACAATGTGGGACACGAGTACTTTGCAAAAGATGCGCTGAAAAACTTTTACCGAGAATTAGACCCCACCAATAGTTTTAACCCGGGAATAGGCAAAACCACCAAACTTAAAAACTGGGCTGAGCATGATGGAAGTTGTTGTGGTGGGCATCATTAAGCGCAAATTACGCTTCCAGCCACTTGT
>MDSV01203014.1_pt1 | contig 40622 bp, 36 predicted proteins | sample 810851 | NCBI WGS metagenome assembly MDSV01 (sample SAMN05326640, study PRJNA326480) | marine metagenome | isolation source: seawater | place: Atlantic Ocean: North East | collected 2012 | reverse complement strand
TTTGGAGTAGTTCATCATATATAGATTCTATGGTACCAGTGAGCAATTGAGAATCGAATTTAGTTTTTACCCACTTTCGACCATTATTTCTCATTTTGACTCTTAGGTCGGGATCGTCAATCAAATTAATTATGGATTGGCCCAAAAAGTCAGGATTGTTCATTGGGATAATAAGACCTGTATATCCATGTACTACTTCCTCTGGATTACCACCCACATCAGTTGCTATGACAGGGATTCCGCAGCTCATAGATTCTAAAGGTACCAGAGGCCCAGCGTCTGTATGAGAAGGCTGAATTATTATATCGATGGAATTTAGTAATTTGGGTATATTATCTTGGTATCCTGTGAATGTGACTTGGGTATTTAATTTAAACTTGGATACTAATGTTTTTAATTCTTCTTTGTACAGAGATTGATGATTAGGACAGTCCCCAATAATTAGAAAATGGATATTATCACGATAGTGTTGGACATAATTTGCTGCTTGGATAAATAACTCGTGCCCTTTTCGTGGATCTAATGCACTAATCATGCCAATAACATATGAATCTTTTGCTATATCAAATGAACGATGGGCATACTTAGTTTTCTTAGTGGGTTTGAATAGACTTGTATCGATGCCGTTATGTACTGTTAAGATTTTGTGTTCGTCTACACCTGAATATTTCAGTTTGTCCGATACCGCATTGGACACAGCGATGACTTTATCACAAGAACCATTGAGGATTTGCGCAAAGAGACCTCTAAATATGGATTTAGCAAAACCTAGTCCATGTACATGAACAATGTGAACGGTTCCAGTAAGTCTGGCAGCCAACAATGCGGTGAAACATATCTCATTATTTGAATGGATTAGATCGATGTCGTTTTGCTTAATGAATTTACATAAAGATATTACGTTTAATGGGAAATTTATGGCAATTGAAATGAGATCTTTAAAATTCCTGGGCCTTCCTATATTGTAGACTTCTGGAGAATGTCTAAATTCAATTGAATCAGCCAATGGATGAGTTGTTATGGGGCTACCAAGTATTACATGATACTTTCTTTGATTCAGGCTTCTCAATATAGTGTTACCTACCTGTTGAGGACCACCAGGGCTTTCACTGGGATCTGCAAACAAAATTTTGGGAAGAACATTTTTCGTATTATCCAATGAGTACATCCGCGATCCTTTCAGAAGTTTGGCCGTCCCATAATTTGGGTATTTGGGATTGTTTATTAGCTTGTGAACGGATGGCTCCAAGGATTCTTTGCGTCAAATTTGGATCATTAGGATTAACTAGGCTATTTGTTCCTTTGATTACTGTGATGGGCCTTTCTGTTGTAGTTCTAAGTGTCACACAGGGAGTACCAAGATAAGTTGTCTCTTCTTGTATGCCTCCCGAATCGGTGATTACTAATTTAGCATTTTTAACTAAGCATAAAAAATCAATGTATCCCAACGGTTTGATGCATATCATTGTGTCTGCTTGGAGAGTATCAATGATTGCTTCAATTCTAGCTTGGGATCTAGGGTGTACAGGAAATATAGTAGGTCTTGTCATAGGCATGTCCAGTATAGATTTGAGTAATTTACTTATAGAAGTATTGTCATCCACGTTCGATGGTCTATGTAAAGTCAGAACGTTATATGGGATAGGTTGAGAATCATTTCCTGCTCTTAAATTCATAGTATTCAAAATCGAAGAGTTATCTATGTCAGTCATTGAAGATATTAATGTGTCAATCATAATGTTGCCAACGAAAAATATTTTATTCTCTGATATGTTTTCCTTGAGTAAATTATTGTTTGCATCCTGGGACGGGGTGAATAAATAAGAAGATACACTATCGGTTATGATACGATTGATCTCTTCAGGCATACTAGGGTCTCTAGATCTTAAACCGGATTCTACATGGGCAATAGGTATCCCAAGTTTTGAACCAGCCAATGCTCCAGCTAAAGTTGAATTTGTATCACCGTAAACTACTATACATTCTGGTTTGAAGTTTTTGATAGGAGCTTCTAGCCGAGATAACATTTCTGATAACTGTGTCAGTCCGTTACCCATTGAGACTTCTAAGTTGATGTCAGGATATGGGATTCCTAGTTGTTCAAAAAATATTTCAGACATATTTGGGTCGAAATGTTGACCTGTGTGTACTAAAAGTTGTTCATTGTTTGGCAATCTTTTACCAATAGCCTTAATTAAAGGTCCTACTTTTATAAAATTAGGTCTAGCTCCTACAACATGTAAAAGTCTTGTGTAGTTAGGCATATTGCTTAATTGCCTCATGTAATATTGATTCTACGTGTTGAGAGATTTTTTGGTATGAATACAGGTCTAACACGGTATTTCGGGCTTTTGCGCCTAACTCATCCCGTAACGATTTAGATTTAATTAGATTGATCAAATTAGATTGTAAGTCAGAAACATTACCCGTCTTGTAGCAAATTCCGATTCCTATAGAAGATCTTGCTTGCCCCCATGGTAGATCAGTAATTATTACTGGAATGCCACATGCTGAAGCTTCAATACAACTCAATGACGACTCTCCTGGATATACACATATATCCGCCATCGTAATTACCGATGGTAATTCTGTGAATGGTACAAAAGGGATCATTACCACTCTATTGGATATATCATGGTTTATATAAGGCTCTAAACATTGACTTAAATATGCGGGATTTCCACCACCTACTAGTACTAGCCACAGATTAGGATTGGATAGCATAGGCTGTAACATAGCTTCGCTTAAGACACCAGTTCCTTTTTCTTTGGATAATTTACCGGTTTGCATCACTACTACAGCTTCATGTGGGATTTTGTACGCGGTTCTTGTTTCACTGGATAGGGTCCTATTTAAAGCAAATATGTCTGTATCTACTCCAAACTCTAGAGGTTGTACTTTTTGCGGGTCAACTCCTTGTTGAGCAACCATGAAATCACATGATTCCTCACTCATCCCTAAAAAGAATGATACTGACGGATTTAAGTAGCGTTTTGTAATGCTTTTCAGGAACAAGTAGTAGATCTTAGCGAGTACCCCAGAACCTTGAGCTACGTAGGCCATATGGTTATCCAAAACTAAAGGGATCCTTAAACGCTTTGATATCTTAACCAATGAGAAAGCTAGAGGAGAACTTGTGCCATGGCAGAATATTACATCGGGTTTGATTTCTGTAACCTTTGCACGTAGTTTGGACAACCAGATTCTTCTTTTAAATTCCAATTTCACAGGAAGCCTATGAATAGTTACCCCATCAATTATTTGCGTAGACACTCCAATATAACGAGAGCCAAGGATATACTTCCATGTGGTGTCATAGTCAGGAACCGGTGTATACCTGTCCGATGTAATGATGTGTACGTCATGACCATTTTTGGAATTCCATTTTGGCAAAATGAATTCCTGATAACCCATAGTAGGCATTACGTAATCAGCCACGTGTAATATTTTCATCAGTGCCGACCTTCTTTTACGTACCAATCGATAGTTTTTTCGAGACCTTGAGTGAGAGACCAGCTAGGGGTCCAGTCGAGTGATGTTTTGGCATCTCCTATGTTTTCAGTGTTGAGAATCGTGTCATATTTATAATTATCTGATTCAAATTCGATTGATTGAGGATCTTTATTCATTAATTCTGCTATCAAAGTTGTAACATCTTTAACCGTTGAGGGTTGATTGGTTCCTATATATATTGGTTTTATATGTTTCAGCATCAATCCTGCTTTTAATAGTGCATTGATCACGTCATCTACAAATAGTATATCTAAAGGACGATTTAGTTTTAGTTTAATAGGGCCTTTTGCAGCACTTAATGCGTTAATTGTGTACGGGACTAACCTATTTAAATTTTGGTGAGGACCATAGGTTAGGCAGATCATTAATTTAGAAATATCCGCGTCGTAATTGTGACTATATAAATTAGTGTATAGTGAGGTAGCTGCCTTGGATACTGTATAAGGATTTTGAATTTCAGAATTCTCTAATATTGATCCAGGTATTACTATCTTAGGGTTTTTGACAGAATTTGTTGCGGCTTCTAATAAGTTTAAGGTTGCTAATACATTATTATTATTAGCTTCCCTCACATTACGCATTGAGATGTTACTTGATACCCATCCTGCAGCATGGAATATTATTTCGAAAGGCTTGCCTTGGATTAGAGTTTGACACGCTTCATAATTAGTTAAATCACATTCTAAGATACGGGGATCATTGTTTTGTTGTCTTCTTGCTATTTGGGTAACATTAGCATCCAATATATTCAGAACTTGTATCAGTCTATTACCAATGAATCCAGTACTTCCGGTAACCAGTACAGGCAAATTCTTATAGGCGAGTAATTCTGGTGTCTTCCAATCAATCATTATTGTATGGTTTAAATTTTGTTATGAGTTTTGATATCAACGGACCTGATTTAATTAATGAAACCGAAGCTAAAATTATGATTAAACTATCAGATGGGAACCTGAATCTAGGGGATGACCAAAATAATATTGTGGTAATGTATGCATACAAAATTAAGATTAAGAAAATCCAAAAATTTGAAGATCTATAGAATCTTAATGCACTCATAAATAGCACGAGAATAGGGATCCAAATAATTCCCAATATTATGTCGTTTGTTGTGATTCGCGATTCAAATGGGTCTGGTCGGCTTCCCCAATAGTTTAGAGTTCGCTTGGTCAAAATTTGTGGAATCATTATAGTATTCGTGCGTAACTCTTCAAATACCACAGATATAGCATAGCTGTTCAACTCAGGATAAGAGGTGTCAAGGTGATCGAGCTCATTTAGTCTGATAAAGTTGGAACTAGATTTATCATATCCGCCTTGCCTGATAATTTCGCTTGTTAGATCTCCATTGGATAGAACTAATCCGTATGGGAGCCGGCTTTCAATGGGCAAAATTGAACCTATAGTATTGTAATTCCTTATTATCACGGGAGATGTGGTAACTCCGATGACAACTATAACCAGCAACCATTTTTTTATGTCTATCCAATTTTTCTTTAATATAAGCTTTGAATATACACTTGCTCCAATTAAGAACATTGGTAAGTAAATATAAGATGACCGTGCCAATATTAAACATCCAATAACAACACCTGTAAGCATCACAAAATATGTTTTTGATGAGCTTTTCATAATGGTTATACATAAAACTGTGAGAGTTACTAGCAAAGATGTTAGGGATTCTGTAAGTATCAATCCTGAATACCAAATTGCAGGTGGATAAAATATCCATATAACAGAAGGCAGGAGTGCTTGTATGTCACTGAATCCAAATGCTTTCTTAACCAAATAGAAAATAAGTATAGGTGTAAGAGATGAAATTAGAACTAGTACTAATCTTATCCAATGTATACTTAGATCTAGTAAGGGGCTAATAAGGATACTTAATAGTAAAGGTCGAGTATTAGGAGCGTGCTCATTGATCAAACTCTCCCCAGATTTTATATATTCGGCGATTATTAAATAAACTGGCTCGTCATCCCAAGTGGCGTTTGTATCTATCCAGTAAAATTCTAAGAAAAATATTCTTACAAGAATACTTAATACTACTATTGCTAAAATTAATTGTATTCTTCGATTATGCAACAACTTTGCCCATTGATTTTGAATGTAAGATGAAGGGACTATATAAGTACCATTCGCTTTAAAGACTGTAAACGAGTTTTCAGTATTGTATTTAAGGACGCAATACCATCTTTCCAGGCTTTTAGTTTTTTTCCTTCAGCTTTAGTACGGGGATAATATGAAATTCTAGACTCTATTACTTTACCTTGTAATCTTAAAGTTTTTACAACAATCTCAAAGTCTAGATTAAAACCTGTGTTAGTAAGATTGATTGCTTTAATGAACTCAGATTTCATGAGTTTCATAGCAGTTGCGGGGTCTGTGATTTTACTCCCATATAATATATTGATTATTCTTGTTAACGCGGCTACTCCGAGATAGTTTTGCAAATATTTATAAGATATGTGTCCCCCACCTAAAATTCTGCTACCTAACGCTAAATCAGCATTTTCTTGGTTAGCTAGGCTAAATAATGGGGCTATATCTTTAGCGCTGTATTCCAAATCTGGGTCATGGATGAGGATATAATCCCCTTTCGCCTGTGAAATGCCGAGTCGTATTGAACCACCTTTACCAATGTTAGTTTTATTGAATATCTTGGTCACATTAGAATCTTGAAGTGACTCGATCCATTCTTGAGTTCCATCTGTAGACCCATTGTCGATAATGATTATTTCTATGTCCTCTTTAAACGTTTTAAGTTCTTGAGTAAGCTCATCGTATGCAATGTTTAGGCGACCATATTCGTTATATACACATAATATTATTGTTAACATGGTTGTTAATGTATTAGGTTAATTTTGAGTTTTATGAGGTGGATAGCTAGCGTCATTTTAGTCCAGGTTATTTCTGCTGAATGAGCCAAATTCATTATGCTGCATTAACGAATTTAGATATGGTATCGTGTATATAATTCAACATATCTTTAGAAATTCCTGGATAAATGCCTACCCAAAATGTATTTTCAGCAACGAGATCTGTGTTTTCTAAAGTCCCAACTTGTCTGTAGGTTATGTCTTTGTATGCTGGTTGCCTTAATAAATTACCTCCGAATAGCAAACGAGTGCCAATTCTAGACTGTTCTAGAAATGTAGTAATTTCTCTCCTGTCGAATGTGCATTCTTTTTTGAGTGTTATGGGATATCCAAACCAAGAAGGTTCACTGTTATCTAATGATCTGGGGAGGATGAAGTAATCTTCTAATGATTTCATTCTGGCATCTAAGTGGGTGAAATTATTTTTCCGGATTGCAATGAAGTCGCCTAACTTATCGAGTTGAGCATTACCAATTGAAGCCTGAAAGTCAGTCATTTTCAAGTTGTATCCTATGTGTGAATATACGTATTTGTGGTCATAGCCAAAAGGTAAGTTTTCGAATTGCCATTGGAACCGTTTGCCACAAGTATTGTCTTTGCCTGGATCACACCAACAATCTCTACCCCATTCTCTGTAGGATTCCACTATTACTTTCAAAGATGGATTGTTAGTGAATACACTACCACCTTCTCCTGTGGTTATGTGATGTGCAGGGTACATGCTTAAAGTAGATAAGTCACCGAAAGTACCTGTTAATTGACTATTGATTGTGGATCCTAGAGCATCACAATTATCTTCGATAAACCACAGATTATGTTGATCTGCTAAGTTCCTAATTTCCGATGCGTCATATGGATTACCTAATGTGTGAGCTATAAATATTCCTCGTGTAGCAGGATTTATAGCCGCTGAAATAGATTCTAACGAAGGGTTGTAATACCCTAGTTCTGTATCTATGAACACAGGGGTCAAATTATTTTGGATAATCGGATTAACTGTGGTTGGAAATCCAGCAGCGACTGTTATTATCTCGTCTCCTGGTACCAATTTATGCTTGCCCAATTTATCAGATGTTAGAGCACTTAGGGCCAGTAAGTTTGCAGAGGAACCAGAATTACATAGAATTGCATGTCTAACATTCATAAATTTTGCTAACTTACGCTCAAATTGTTGTGCATGTCTGCCGGCAGTGAGCCACATATCTAACGCCGCATCTATGCTATTTATTAGTTCTGAGGAGTCTACAACCTTTCCAGATACAGGGATGTAATCCACGCCAGGATTGAACGCTTTCTTAGGATAACTTGCTTCGTAGAACTCATAAGCTAAGTCAAATATTTTTTGACGGATGTGGTCTATTTTTTGGTCAGACATTTGAGCTAGATAAATACTCTATGTACCATTCTATAGTTTGCTGTAGTCCTGTTGACAAAGAATATTTTGGTTCCCAATTAAGAATCTGCTTAGCTCTGGAACTATCTAAGTATTGTGAATGGATTTCACCTTTGGCATTATTTTTTATTACTGGTCTTAAATGCGTGCTTTCCATATGTAAGGATATTGCATTTACCAAACCTAACACAGACACGGGATTATTGTTTCCAAAATTAAAAGCTTGTCCTGGTGCTATGCCAGAGATAGTGGCAGAACTCAGGGTGATATATGCATCGATGATATCTTCTACATATATATAATCTCTGAGATGAGTCCCATCACTTCTTATTATAGGTGCTCTTTCATTAAATAGTTCGAGAATAGTCCCTGGTATTATACGATTCCAATTTAGATCTCCTCCTCCATAAACATTGCCACAGCGTGCGATAGAGATAGGCATGTCATATGTTATGGCATAAGATCTAGCTAATAAGTCTGTGCAGCTCTTAGAAACTTCGTAAGGGAAAAGACCATTTAAGCCCGTGTTTTCAGTATAAGGTAAGTTTTTATGTGTGCCGTATGCTTTGTCGCTAGAGGCAACGATAATACCTTGAATATTCGTATCGTATGAACGGCAAGCCTCCAGCAGGTTGTAGGTGCCTCGGATATTGGATTCAAATGTTGTGAAGGGATCATTGAATGCCGATTCTACAATGGCTTGAGCCCCTAGATGATAAATCAGATTAATATCATGCTCTTGAATGATTGATTTGAGTAGATTGATATCAGTGAGTGTTCCGTGAATATTAGTGGTTTTTGTCAGAGTGCTAGTCTTTTCCAATTCCGGGTTTTTATGGTCATCCCATAATAAGACGGTTGTATTAATCTGAAGTTCTACTAACCGCTTAAGTAACCAGGTCCCTATAACTCCAGTGCCTCCTGTTACTAATACGTTTAATCCAGACAGGTTTGTGTATGACAGTGGCACTAAATCTTCCATGGAGCAGAGTCAGATTCCCACATGGATCGTAAAAGACGTAATTCTCTAAGAGTATCCATGGGTTGCCAGAAACCTTCGTGCTTATAAGCTTCTAATTGGCTTTCACTGGCTAATCGTTCCAAAGGTTCCCGTTCAAAAATTGTGTCGTCATTCTGGATATAGTTAAATATATCAGGTTCTAATACAAAGAACCCCCCATTTATCCATCCTTCTCCGATTTGAGGCTTTTCGGAGAAGGAAGTTACAGTGTTTCCATTAAACTCCAGTCTTCCGAACCTGGATGGAGGACGGACTGCGGTGATTGTTGCAATCTTCCCATGAGACTTATGGAATTTGATTAATTGATCAATATTGATATCAGATACACCATCTCCGTAAGTTAAAAGGAAAGGTTCATTACCTATGTATTGTTTCAGTTTGAGGATTCTCCCCCCTGTTTCTGTTGTTTTGCCAGTTTCAATTAGATTAACAGTCCAGTCTTTTCCGATCTTATTAATGTAATCAGTATGGCCTGTCTTAAGATTTACTACAACGTTGTTTTCTAATGAATTGTAGTTGATGAAATACTGTTTAATTTGGTCTCCCTTATAGCCCAGTGCTATATAGAAGTCATTATGGCCATAGTGACTATATATGTTCATGATGTGCCATAAGATAGGATGATCACCGATTTCTACCATAGGTTTAGGTCTTAAGTCAGTTTCTTCCGATAATCGTGTCCCAAGACCACCGGCTAATATTATTATTTTTAGTGGTTTTGACATGTTTATAAATAACTTAATATTTTATTAGCCCGACTTTCCCAAGTGTTTCGTTCAGCTTTTTGTCTGGCGTTTGTGGATATTTTATTAGCCAAGGCCTCATTTGTCAGTGTGTTTTCTATGCTATATTTCCAGTGTTCTAGATTTCCGGGCTCTACTAGAATCGCTATGTCATCATTCAAAACTTCTCTTAGAGCAGGGAGGTCACTAGATATTATGGGCTTCCCTGATGCCATATATTCAAAAGTTTTCATCGGACTCATCCATGCAGATGTATCCCCTCCGCCTGATACTGAAACCTTTTTTTCATAGGGCATAATTAATATATCTGCTATTTGGTAATAAGCAGGGAGTTGGGCATTTGGAATGAAACCATAATAATATAAATTTGTAATTTTTAATTTGGATAATCTGTGTTTTCTATATGTAACATCGTGTTCTAGTCCTCCAACTACCATGAAATTGACATTTGGCAACGATTTAGCCAATTGTTCAATTAAGTTGATGCCTCGACCTTCGTACAAGTGACCTACATACATCACGATCTTTTGTTGAATGTCCATGTCAAGTTCAATTTTTAGTTCAGTCGGGTTAATTTTAGATACTGAGAATCTTTCTATATCTACAGCATCGTGGCACACTTCTATTGGTACTGATGATAGATACGGATGTTTGGACAACAGGAGACGTTTTAAGTTTTCGGAAATAACGATTATTTTTTTCAAACAAGTGCCGGAGGATAGCTGTTTTAACATCCAAGAGTTTGGGTAGGTGGTTGGAAGAAAATGTAATTCTAAAATAACCTGCTTATTAAAAAAATTTGTTAAGAACGCTCCTCGCAAACTTCGGGTATATATCAGGTCGGGTCTCGATTTAAGCACGCTGATCAGAACTTTTGCATCATAATCTAGATGTCTGATATACCGATGGCTTCTGTGAGAAACTATTTTGAAGTTATTGGTAACTCCGTAGATGTTGGCAAGGTCATCTATAGTGGTTTCTTTTGGGATATTAGGCTTTTTTGCATGTAAAGTTGTACTGTTGCCTAGATTAGTAAAGGCGTCACACATTTTCATGACTTGTATCGCATTCGCAGCTGTGGATGGGATAACAGAATCAGACCAAAAAGTTAGATTCATTATGTCTAGATGCCCAGAAGCTTCTTAATCATTTTTGGCAGATAATATCTATTCATAAATAAATATTGTTTGATTCTTTCTGTGATAGATTTTCTAAGGTTTCCGTATGGCCGCAAGAGTTGGTGTTGGAATTCCAAGGGCTGTAGAGAAGAAACGACTTTTTCTAATACTAGTACAGCGGTATCTCTCATTCCGGTTACGCCCATATCTTGATGTAAATGGTACTTGGCGAATGTGATGGTGTTAAACTCTTTCGTTATCTTATATGGTAGAGATGATGGAGCAAACATGGATTGTGCTTGACTACCTGGAATAGTTTGTAGTTTGTTCTTAAGTTTAACTGCAGAAGCTCTAGTTTGAGTTCCTGAATACAGTATTGAAGGCTTTAAATAAGGGCCAAATGTTTTATGGTCCCCTTGTATGGTGTAGGAATGGAAGTCTATATATATATTTGGGGGAAACTGCTTTAATAATTTCCACAGGTAATACGCTTCAGGGCAATGTTTCTGGTTATCATTTTGGAAATCCCAAAAGAAGTTGATGCCTTTACTATTACAACCATTGAATCCATGTTTAAAACCATCTGGATTCAGCAATGGAATAATCATGTAATCTGCCTGATCTCTTAGGATGCAGCTTTTTTCTAGTAAATGTGATGCTATAGCTCTCGTGGCTATGGTATCGCCTTCCATTGGATGGCTTCCGGAGGATATGTAAATTAACGGTAATTCATGGTGGCGTTCTTTGAATAATTGATATGCTGTTAATGGCTGATTATCATAAGTCACTCCATATTGAATGGCTTTCATATCACTATTGTTACATAGCTGTACAAATTCTTTTTCAACAAGTTCCAGTGAGGACCACATAGTATTAGAGTAATATTTTTTAGTAAGAGGCTCTAATGTTATTTTGAACGAATAACCCTCGTCTATTTGTTTTACAGGGGAAGGGTTTGGGGTTGAAATGCTATCAAAGGAATCAGAAGTATATATGGTGTGAGGTTTTAAAGTTTTGTTATTGGTTTTAATAATTATTTCCAAGGACTCAACCGTTTGCGATTTATTTTTTATTCCTAATATGAAATGAAGGTTGTAATTGTGAATTTCATAATCGGCATCGACAATAGGTTCTTTCGGGAGCTCGCAAATCAGGGAATCATTTTCCCATTGATGTTTCCCTATAGAACTACCGTTGGAAGTAGTAATTACATCTATGTTTTGAGAACCCAAGTTATTTTACCAAGGACAGTTCGGTATATTTTGAGAGTTTATTTATTTCCGAATCCCAGTCAGAATTAAGGGTCCACCTAGAATTAACGTTTGCCCGGGATAATAATATTGAGTAGTAGTTTAGGGGAACGGCTTCAGTTAATGATGCGATTAAGTACCTAATCACAGATTCCTTGTCAAATACATAATTGTTAATTGCATCTGCGATTACATTAGGTAGATCTGTTATGTTGGATATTTTAGTGACCATTTGATTGGGCAAGAACTCGTATGGAGTGTTTCCCAAAATAATCACGGGTCTTTCATGCAATATACCTTCCCATCCGACTGATCCCGCTATAGTAATTACTAACTGACATTGTTTTACTAATTGCGCAGTAGGTAGTAACGGATCTATTAGCCTGACGTTCGGTATATTTAGAATTTTATTGTAAAAACTAATAGGGCGTTTACCAAAAGATTTTGGATGATCTTTGACAATCAAAATAGTGTTTGTAGGTAAACTTAAGGATATATTTCGGATGACTTCTATTTGGTTAGTAAAAAAAGGAGCATCAACTAATAATGCTTTTTCAGGTTCAGTGTGTAAAGGGAAAAATATGTAATTATGATCAGTTAAGTCAGTAAGTTTTAGGTATTTTTTGGTCAATGCTTTTCGTAATTGTAATTTCAAGAGAGGCTTTAAAATGATTTCATAATATAATGGTTTAATTATTCCCGGGTCATGGTTGTCTCTTAAATCTCCATATTTGATTCGTAAATCAACAATAATCATGTTAAGAACTTTATAAGCTTTGAAGGCTTTTAGAGCGTATAAACAAACTTTTGCAGGTATGCTGAATTTTGTAGATATACTGGTTCCTTCATAGACGTAATTCGATGCTCTTGATTCATTAAATATTTTAGTTGCTTCTTCATAAAAAGGAGTTTCAGGCTTCGCATCAGGGATTGAGAAATATGTGTCACGAATGAAATTTGAAGGTTCAGTTATATCGCTACCGAACGCCATGTAATTCCCTATCCGAGTTGGCCTGATATTCAAAACCTTGATTCCTCTGGATTTTGCAAATAAATTGCACAGATATTCAACCAATGTTACGCATATGAACGATACGACAAAATCAGGTTTAACTTGGTCAAATAATCGCTCTACTTCTATTAATGATTGCTGAAGAATTTGCAATTGTTCATGTTCAGAGAATCTAGATTTATAATCTTGAAAATAAGTACATTTTTTGCCGTTACTGATCCGTCTGTCGACCATCAGAGCTTGTCTAAATCCTTTAACGCCTAAATCTAGTTCATATTTTGCAAGTAGTTCATGGTTAACAATGACATGCTTGTGAGAATTAGTGATATTCCATTCTGACAAAATGTTGAATTGATTTAATTGATGGTCTGGGTGCTGCTTTTCGAAAGCTTTCACAGAGCGTCGATGAGATACTACCATACCAATGTTGGATACTTTCATTTTGCGCTGTAGATCCAATGCCAAGTCATGGAACATCTTGATAGTTCCAGATTGGGTAACAAATATTGCGTTCATTGTTGCCTCATTAAAAATTTAATGAATTTTGCTGCAATGAATGATTCTGTAGCTTCCATAGATTCGTGAGTGCAACCGCCAATATGCGGTGTTATAAGTACGTTCCTAGAGCTTGTGTCCTCGATATAGCTCCGTAACGGACTACTTTGTATATCGTATTCTTGTTCCAATACATCCACCGCTACTCCTGCGAGATGTCCACTCATCAGACAACTGACCACATCTTGTTCGTTTAGAATTTGCCCACGCGATGTGTTAATAATATAGCTCTCGGGGTTCATTTCTAATATTTGTTTTTCTCCTATAAGGCCAGATGTAGACGGGTCATACGGCAAATGAATGGTTAAAATGTCGGATTTGTGAAGTGCTTTCGTGAGATTTGTGGTGCAAGGATATTCTTGGATATTTTTATTGTCGAAGCATTTGATATTCATTTGAAATGCTGTAGCCATCCGTGCTATTTGGATTCCGAGGCGACCCATTCCCAGAATGCACAGTGTTTTACCTTTTAACTCATTTCCTTTATGTTCCATCCTATTCCAGTGTCCTTTTTTCACATGTTCGACGGCCGATGGTATGTTGCGTAATAGGGACAACATCAATGCCATAGTATGTTCCGCCGTAGCTGCAATAGATGCTAAGAATTCATATTCCCCTTTAAGAGATATGATTTGTATTTGCCTGCTTTGGCACTCTACTAGGTTAATATGGTCTAATCCTGTAGTAGCAGTAAGTATAAATTGCAGTTCAGGGAATCTATCTAGAAATTTACTATCTATTCTTTCTTGAAGTCGAGTAATAATGGCGTGTATGGGTGCTTTTGTAGGGGTATCATAATAGTTCCCAATTGTTTCTAGTATTGATATAGCCTTGTGAGAGTATTCAGATGGCTCATTGTTGAATATATTTATCATAACAAGTTATTTTCCCACGCTGGCACAATAATTCTTGCAAGTTCTAAATCTTCATAATCATCTAGGTTGCATATATATTTTTTGGGCATTACATAAGGAACTTTATTGTCAACAATTATTTTATTGTCGTGCATCAATATAGTACGTCTTGCAGCATAAATTGCTCCGTTTCTAACAAAACTTTGTGTGATGTTTTGTCGTCTTTTTCTTTGATTAGCATTTCCCATAATGGGTGAAAGAATTTGGGCTCCTGTTTCTAAATTTATGTCTATATTGTATTGATGGTCGGGTAGGAAAACCCCACAGTCAGCAACACTAACAACTCCTTCCACTGTAGCATCGTTGTTCATGATTTCAATAACATTGTCTATGTCTTGACCAGTTCGAATTGGAGAGGTGGGTTGTAGAAGTATTATATTGTCAAAGATACATTCGGTGTTTTTTTCCATAACTTGTACCGCATCTTGTAGACATAGAACAACAGAAGATTCATCTTGAGCTAGATTACGAGGACGATCTCTGAAGGGAATGTCGTTACTGCGAGCTATTTCTAATATAGCGGGATGGTCGGATGTAACTATTATGTGGCTGATAAGGGCACTATTTTTAGCAGCAAATATAGCATGCTCAATTAAGTTTTTAGTGCCGACTTGCATTAAATTTTTATCACGAATTCCTTTGCTTCCAGCTCGGGCTGGAATAATTGCTAAATTGGAAGAAGTATGTGATGTGTTTGACGGCATTACAATAAGAGAGTTTTGCTTATATTGAATTTGCATTCGGATAGAATGTGGGCAATTTTTTCGCCAGCAGTACCATCACCATATAAATTGTCCTGAGTTATGTCGGTTCTGCTCAATTGTCTTTTTACAGAGGAAATAATATCGATACAATCATGCGAGCTGTCTATGACATTTGAACCCCTTTCCCTACCAAATTGCCTAGTACCTAAATTGACTGCAGGCACTCCCAAGAAAGAACATTCTCGGATTGCTACACTGGAATTGCCTATAATACATGAACTAGATATTGTTAATTTCAGAAAATCTTCAGGAGACATATTTATCACAAAATGGATCTTGGATTTTTCATGGTGCTCTCTAAAGACTCGTATTTCTTTTGATATACCTGCTGAACCCGCATCTGGGTTAGGCCAGAACCAAAAAGTAGGCATATTTAATTCTGTTATGGCTTTTAACGTTTCAAGAGTCTGCTTGTTGGATAGATAATGTTCAGTTGTTATAGGGTGTTGCATAACTATTAAGTAATCGTCTGAAGTATCGAAAGTATTGCCCACACCTCCATACTTTTCGAATGGGTTGAAGTCTAAAGGAGAGTTTGAGTCAAGTTGTTTCGCAATATCAATCGACGGACACCCAGTGACATGTACGGCATCTGGGTTTTCTCCCATAGCGATTACTCGTTCATAGGCTTTATTTGTTGATACGAAATGTATGTCTGAAAGTTTTGTTATTGCATGTCTTACTTTTTCATCAATCGACCCGGTTACTTCTCCTCCTTGAATGTGAACTACAGGGATATTTAAATATGATGCTGCAATTGCGGTAGCGAGAGTTTCATATCTATCTGCGATAGTTATAACTGCGTCCGGCTGCAATTTGTTAAGCTCTGAAGATAATTCTATGATAGCTAAGCCTGTGGATTTAGCAGAAGATAAGAGAGTTTCTCCTTCAATCATGTGATATATCTGAGCGTCAGGTATGAATCCGTCTTCTAGGATAAAATCTATTGCTGAACCATATTTTGGTAGTAGAGCTGAACCCGAAATTATCAATTGCAAGTCCAAATCAGGATGGGATTGAATAGCATATAAGGCTGATCTTATTCTTGAGTAGCTAGGCCTCGCAGTGATTACTACACAAATTTTACGTTTCATATTATATTCTCCAATATATAATTGGCAGCTTCTCTTACTGCTCCGGCTCCTCCTGATTTGGTTAATTTTATGGTTGCAGCGTTTAATATTATGGATTCTGCATCTGAAACTGCAAATGATAGGCCAACGTTTTGCATAATCTGCAGGTCATTAATATCATCACCTACATATGCGACTTGTTGAGCTTCTATATTGAGTTCAGTGCATAATTGCTTTAGGATTGTTACTTTGTCAGTGATACCGCAATATACGAGTTCGATATTGAGCTTGTTTGCCCGGGACCGTACTATGTCAGAGTCTTCTCCTGTGATTAAGGCAACTGTAATATTTCGTTCTTGTAATAACCTGAGACCTACAGCATCTCGGGTATTAAATTTTTTCATTATTTCACCGTTCGCAGAGTAATACATTCCACCATCAGTTAATGTGCCATCTACATCTGAAATAAATAACTTAATTTTAGAGTATTCAGTCATATCAATCCTTTAGAATAAACCCGAGTTTTGGTAATAAGGTTTGAGTAATTTAAGGAAGTCTTCGGGAGTTGTAGTGTGAAATAATTCTATATACGGTTCTGCATGCTCATTATTAGGCATCGCATATATTGAGTTAGCTGCGTTTATTCCTCGTGCTCTATGTTGGTAATTGAAAGAACTGTTTTGAGACTTCCATAGTCCCATAAGTTCAAATTTTTGAGGTTCTGATTCTGTTATATCAATGGCGATATTTGGGGAAATCATAGTGTTAACTTGATAGGACCATATTTCTTTTATGTTTTTAGTATCAATATGTTTTAAACTCTCCCATACTAAGAATGTGGCTCTTCGATGGTCTAAGGGGGACTCCAGGAAATATGGCACGAATATGCAATCTGGGTCAAATGACGTTATAATGTTTGTGATTTGCTTAATTGCATTATTGATGTTTATAGATGATCCACGAGTAGGTATTTCTAGAAAAACCGGGTCATTATTATTGAGTTTAGCCCACACAGCTTTTGCTTCTTGTTTTCTGACTTCTATCGCATCCAAACGCTCAGTGCCATGCAATTTTGGTGATATACCATCCATTACATATACTACCTGTACATTGGTATTTGTCTCTAGGGAATTTAGGATAGTTCCTCCGCATCCTATGATGTCATCGTCTTGATGCGGAGAAAATATAAGGATATTTGATGCATCAGGTGTGGCTTTGACCGTTATATCGTTAGGTTTGAAGAATGAGTTCGATTCGATAAGATCTTTTACAATATTGAAGTCTCGCTGGTCAGACAAAAATTCTCTGTACAGCTTTGCTCTCAAATAGTACGTGTTTAAGTAATCCTCGGGAAGTAGTAGCTTAGCCAATCTGTTTTTAAGTTTTTTTACTATGTGCATGTCGATTGTTAACTTGTCTGCAATGGTTTTGTATCGATGAATTTTTGAAACCAAAGTTCTGTATTTATCCATTGCCAAACGAAAAATGAATTATACTGTTCGACATTTTGAAAATGTGCGTAAGTGGATTCGATCATTTTGTGATCAAATAATCCTCTTGTTTTGAATGACGATGAGTTGATAATATCAAGTACCCAAGATTTCAATTCCTTTTTCAACCAAGGAGTTTGTGGGGTTACTACAGATATTTTCTGTTGTGAGGTTAAAGTTTTAGGTAGTGACGGCTGCGCCATGTGTCGTAGGATGAATTTGCCTTGTCCGTTCTGGATTTTTAAATGATTAGGAAGTCTAAATGCGAATTCTACTATGCGGTGATCTAGGAAAGGTACCCGCAATTCTATTCCTGACGCCATGGATAGTTTGTCGTTCATTCTAAGTACCCTTGGGAGTTTGGTATGGATAAGATCTTGGTACAGAATGTTGTCTAAGTATTTAGTGAAAGGTCGATTAAATCCTGCGAATTGATTGTCAAGCTGAGATATTTCTTTTGAAAGGCATTTGGCCTGTAAATGTTCTGTTGAATCTTGGTTTTGTGGGCGCCAATCGTTTCTGAGTATGGATCTGACCTGCGTTTTGGTGGAGTCTGACAAGGATGGTGATGGTACCCTTTTTTCTAACCCATCCCATCCGTGCTCTGTAACTATATCAGCATAATGATAAGGCTGGACATATTTGTATCCAGCAAATAATTCATCAAATCCTTGGCCTTCCATAGAAACTTTATTTGCATTGTTATGGATGGTTTTATGTAAGTCATAGTAAGCTAAAGTTGGGATTCCTCCAAAAGGAGCCTCTTGAAACCATAAGAGTTCGTCAGTTAATTTTGGTATAGACGAAGCATTTGTTATATGAGTGATATGGTTGAAGTTTTTAAGACCTAGTTTAGGTATCAAAGTAGACTCGTCGTAATTAGGATCCGCAAATGCACTAGTAAAAGTAGTCATTGGTCGGGACATATTTAAGCTGTCAATTAAGGTGGCTAAAATTCCAGAATCGAGGCCCCCTGACAAATTCACACTTACAGGTACATCGCTTCTCATGTGTAGTTTTATTGAATCAGATATTAAATATTTTAATTCTTCCGAATAATCGCCCAAAGAAGAATCGGGATCTTCTGTTGATTCTTGTAGTTCCCAGTAAGGATATATTCGAATATGGTTTTGTCTGTAAATAAGGTTGTGCCCGCCCGGCAATGTTTGGATATCTTCAAAAAAAGTGTCTTCTGAATGATCGTAATATCCTGTGGTCAAGTATGTAGACCATTGTTTCCAATTAGGCTTCGATGGTATGTTGCATGCTAAGAGAGCTTTTATCTCTGAAGCAAAATATAAAGTATTATTATTTAAATGGTAGAAGAATGGTTTGATACCCAGCCGGTCTCTGGAACAAAACAACATATTTTTACTTTCGTCCCAGATTGCGAATGAGAACATGCCTATAAATTTTTCGACACATTTTTCACCCCATTTGATATATGACGCGAGTATCACTTCTGTGTCACCAGTGGTTTGGAATGAGTAATTAGTTAGTTCTTGTTTTAACTCTAGATAATTGTAGATCTCTCCATTAAAGACGACTGTTATGTTTCCACTGTTATCAGACATAGGGCAGTTAGCTGATTCCGTTAAATCTATAATGCTGAGGCGAGTGTGTCCTAATCCAATTGTCTGGTTGGTGTTTATGAAATGACCTTCGTTATCAGGTCCTCTGTGGCTTTGAAATTTTGTCATTGAGTAGAGTAAATTAGCATCCCAATTTTCTCCAGCTATCCCTGATATACCACACATGGTTAATAAGTTTCCGTGGGGTGAAGATTCTTTATGTCGTTCATATAATCGATGATGTACTTCCCTATAGATTTTCCTGCATGTCCGTGATTAACGTCGATTTCATTGTCAAATAGTGTTTTGCGATTTTCAGCATCTGCTTCTGGTTCATCTAAATACATGTTTGTTATTTGAGTAAATTCTTGAAAAGTCCTGACTGTGCGTACAGATTGATAGTTAAGTATATGTTTCAGATGGGTGAATCCTTCTATGGTGTCAGAAGGTAATCCTTGCTCCCAATTGTACATACTAATATTAATTGTTGGTTTATTGAATAACGAGGACTCCATTATTAAAGTGGAATATTCTTGAACTACGACATCACAATTTATGATGGCTTCAGCCATTTCATACATATCTGTCATTGCTAGGGATGATTGCTCGTTTAAGTGAGGTAGTTTAGGTTCCCAGAAATGTATAAGTTCACCATATTTTTCTTTCATTGAGTGTAGTAAGGATGAATATTGGCTGAGTTCAGTACTTCCATCTGCGCGGATGTTAAGATGTTGAGGGTGAAACCGAACAAGTAGTTGTGACTTGGGTCGTATCTGATTCATGGATAAGGCATCTAAAATTCCTTCAATAACATCAAATCTACGTTCAAAATGTCTTGGGCCACTCATACCATAAAATATTAGTTTTTTTTCGTTGTCTAAAGATCTTTTTTTAAAAAAGTCTGGTCTACTACTCTGGAATAATTGTTGGTTTGAGTATTTATCCCAATGCGCAATACCTCCACTATATATATTGTTCTTATCGATATCATGAAATACTTCTACTTCTTTTGCCATGCTATCGTTCCAGGTAATGACTTTGTCTGGTAGGCAGCCACGGTAGCCTTTGGTACTTGAGTTGTCCCAGCTATGTGGTATTGATATTATCTTGCATTTATGCCTTTTCGCACTGTTCATAAATGGAATATCGATACCATATCCTAGGGATGATATAAGCAACACATCTGGTTTGTATTGAGTGAAATAGTGGTCGTAGATTTTGCCGGATAACATTAGAGAAATGAAATATATCAGGGCTTTTCTGGCAAAACGTGAATGACATGTTAACCAGGACTTAAGTTTAATACCCGTAAATACTAGCTTTCCGAATAAACTCGTGAATTCCGACTTGTATTGTATTTTACGTAGGTTTATTGTGTGATTAAACATGTTAGTAGTACTACCCGAAGTCATTATACGAATTAGATTTGCGCTTCTGATCAAAGTATTCTTACGAATATGTTGCATTGATTGGCTATACAATACTGGCTCTATTGTAATTTGTTTTTCAGGGAATATGTTCGAAAAGTGAGTCACTTCATCGTCTTTCACAAATATTACAATTTGCTCTCCGGATTCTTTGAGTACTTCCAAAATTTCACTGGACGCGATGTATCGCATACTGAAAGACCTGTAAGCGTGTATAAAAATAGTCATTATAATTCGTAGTTAGAGATATTAAGGTTTGATAATGTATGCAGAAGGAGTTTTGGCCCAAGACAAGGCTTTTAATTCTAATTCTTTATGATTTTGTAAGAATTGATCTACGCCATCGGATTCAGTCCATCTATCGCTAGCATAATCATCTAGGACTATGATTCCACCTCTGACTATTCGTGGATATAAACAGGTTAATGAGTCAAAAGTTGGCTTTGCCAGGTCTAGATCCAAGTGGACGAAAGATGCACGAAATCCAGGATTACGTTCAAGGTAATTCGGCAGTGTTTGAGACACATCTCCTTCTATTAACTCATATAAAGATGTTGCCGATGCTTCTTCACTTGGGAATTGAGAAATAAAGTACTCTATATCAGCTTTAGGTATTCCATCATTCATGGACGCACCTGATTCTTGATAGTATTCACTTAATTCTTGGTCTTGGCTATTTAAGGTGATACTTGATGTGCTGGAGAATAAGTCAAACCCAATTATTTTCTTATTGGAACCAGGGGCATATATCTGTTGTAGTTTTAACAATTGTGCAATTCCTATACCTTTGAATACTCCTAATTCAACGATGTCTCCTGGAACATTAAGTGATAATTGAAATAAATGATTACGAACCAAAAATTTTCTAAGTCTGTCCATATCAGACATTAAGAAGAAAGTATTGTATATATCCCAATGGTCTAATGTGTTTAAGATGTGTTTTAAATTATTCATTAGGACTCACAGAAATTGATAATAGTTGTTGCGATAATATCACTAGATTTACCTATATGGGTTGAACATTCATTTTCTACTAAGTTTTTTCGGGCTTCGGATTTGCAGGAAGGATTTTTCAATGCGGATAATATACTAGAATGTAATTCTGCATAACTATGAACTACTTGGGTTGCTCCAGAATTGATTACTCTTTGATTGTGTGTTTGCATTTCGTCTACTTTAATATTGAACCGGTTTTGTTTATAACCTTTGATTTCAGTTTTTGTATTGTCAAAGGCGATATTAATTGTTGGCTTATCAAATATACTTGCTTCTAAGTTTAGGGTAGAAAACATGTTAATTGTTATATCACTGTATTTTAATATTGATCCAAGTTTAGGTATTTCAGTGTCAGTCATGAAGTAATTCAAATCGCCATCGATGATTTCAGGATAGTCAATTGTTAATATGTTAGAGGTTAATTGCTGTTGTAAGGATTCCCAGTCTTCATCAAAATGCAATCCTGTTTTGTCCCTGTTATTTACAAAATATATGGGATGTAGTCTGCATACTAAGACATAATCACGAAGGTTGGGGTCTGTAGTAATCCATTTGGTTATAGTGGATGCGATATCCATATTGGCTTTAAATGTATTTGGAGATTTAGTTCCGAAAAAGATTAACTTTTTGTCCAACGGTATATCCATTGATGAGTACAATTCTTCTTTGCTCCATAGAGTATCTTGATATGCATCATAATGAGGTACTCCAACTGTGGTAATTATGGATTTATCTATGTTATGCAAATTAATTAATTCATCTTGCATAACTTTTGACCAACTTAATATTTTGTCACTTAGATTTACCCCATATCCTCTGACAGATGTGTTGTCCCAACTTAGCACGTAACTAATTGTGGGTATATTATGAAGTTTTGCTTCACGCAGAATGAATGCATCATGGTCGAAAGTACCAATGCTGCTGGTAACAAGAGCTATTGGATTATGGGACTTAAAAAAGTCATAATTACTGTTAGTTCTAAATATTGTATTTTCTAGTTTGATAATCCAATACATGAAGACTGGATGGAGTTTAGCAAGTTGTACCATCCCGCTTATTAATATGAAGAAAATCTTTCGATTAATGTTGTTATTTGCGAAGGCGTCCTTGCGTTCTATTTTTAAAAAATCTCGTGAGGTTCTTGTTTTGAGTGCAAATAGTCTGATGTATTTAAATAAATTGTAAAAAAAAGAGTTTCTTAGTTCTTTGTATTCTTCTGTTTTGAATTCATGTACTTGTATGTTTTGCATGCCTTTATTATCAAGGTATTTTCTGATTGATTGCGGTCCAGTTGTTAATATAACCGGATTTAATCCAGATTTGGTCAAGGATTCAAGAATTCGTGTTTGAAGAAAAATTCTGGCTCCAAAACCTTGTTCGATTACTATGCCAATAGATTTGCATTTACTATTCAATGTTTGCAAAATTGTATGGTGCGGGTCAGTTAATATATTTGAGCTTAGTTCTATTGGATTCTTCAATTTCCATGACGGCTTCTGTTTTATATCGTAATGCTTCGAATACAGAGATAGTATCTTTCCTTACGCGTCTCAATCCGTCAGGCTCTAGAGATGCTGCGTGATCTGTTCCCTTCCATGATCTATCTAGCGTGAAGTGTCTTTCAATATAGTCAGCCCCTAACACAAAAGCAGGCCCATCCAAACCTATACCGGTGTAATGAGCAGAGAATCCAATGCCTTTGATCTTATGTCCATATTCGTTTGCTAATCTTAGGATACCCAGCAAACATATATCTTCAGCCGGGACAGGGTATCCAGATGTGCAATGATAAAGGATTAAATCTTTCATCCTATTGTGTTGGGTAAAAATATCAATGATTGTCGCTTCTTCTGAATCAGTGGTCATCCCTAGAGACACATGAATTTCACCCTCATATGAAGCACATAAATAGTTTAGGAGTTCAACATGAGTGTTGGTTGCGGATCCAACTTTGATCATATTTGGATTTAATGAAACGATTTCTCTAGCGGAAGTCATGTCCCAAACAGATGTTGAATAACCAATATTTAAGCTGTTACAGAATTCGAATATTTCCTTATGTTGTTCCAGATCGAATTCCAGAAATTCTCTGTGCGCTCCATAAGTTTCTCCGTATGAATTGCCCTCCACAGGATGAGGTGAATTGTACTGAGATTGACTTAATAGTTCTGAAGGATTTCTTTTTTGAAATTTCACATAGTCAACATCACAGAAGTCTTTTGCAATAGTTATCATTTCTTTTGCTATTTGGATATCTCCCTTATGATTGCACCCAATCTCAGCAATAATTTTGGGAGGAGTACGATAGCCGAGGGTTTGCGGATATGTGAGGGAGTAAGAATTTCCCATCAGAGTTTAGAGTTTTTATTAATAATTTGGAATAGTTTCTTTTGGTCACATCTTTCAAAGCATTTATGCCCTTTGGGGAAGTTCCCTTTCAGATGCCATTCTCGTAATTGCTTATATTCGTCACCATTCCAAATTTCTAGAATTGATTTGTCTTTAACGTTACCTAGCTTCATTTCATTATTGTAATCATTGCAACATGGAACCACATCTCCATCAGCCATCACGGACATGGAAGTCCATGGGAATTCACAGTATTGCTGCTCATAGTGAGACTTGTTTTCCATCTCGCTGTCTTCTTCATAGTACCAACGGTTGTCTTGGCTTTTTACGTATGCATATACGTCTTTACCTTCCCAAAGGTCCATGAATCGATTGTGCTTTGCTTTATGATCTTCAGATTCTCCTAAAGCAATCATGCAAGGCACTATCAAGGTTTTGTAGCCTTTTGCTTTTTTTAATTCCAGAACTTCTAATATTGTTTGGTAAGCTTTGTCAAAGTTATTATGCCTTCCTCTGGCGTTTTTTGCTGTATCGTCATCTAATCCATCTATAGATACTTTTAACACGCTTAGTCCAGCCTCCATGATGCTTTGTGCTCGCTTTACAGAGAGGTTTGCTGGAACGCAGGAGAAATAAGTTGGAATATTTCTGTCTGTGCAGGCTTGGACTCTAGCGACAATATTTTTATCTACTAAAGGCTCTCCGTATCCATGTAAGATAAGGCATCTTGAAACAATGTAGAAATAGAAAGCGTTTTCAGATTTTTCAGAAAATGTGATTCCATATTCCTCTTTAATAAACTCCCAAAACTCTTCTAGATCTGATTCGGAGTGAGTAGCCATTTGGTCAAGTACAGACTCAAATGTTTGGTCATCTATCCATGATATATCCCGAGTCATTAATGTTGTTCTAGGGCAGAATATACATGTCATGTTGCAGTGGTTGGTGGTTTCAAAATTGAATATATGAGGTTGTTTGGATATCAACATATCAAGCTCAGCTTCTATTTTACTTATGTCAGCGATATCAAGTTCACCAAGCAACAAGGATTTCTTTATTTTTTCAGTTTCTTTAAAAAATTTTATGTCATACATTTCTCATCTCTTTTATAGTTATCAGAACACAATTAAGAGAACGGATGATATGAGAGTTGTTAGCGTTACTATTAATGACTAACTTCAATCTCAATCAATTCTAATGTGTTATGAATTGGTTGTAAATGAATTCATCTAGGTAATTGGTTTATTATCGTCATATAAGTAGCGGGCGAAAAGAAGACTCTGAAAGTCGTCTATATCTAATATATTTTCTTGGTTGATTATGTGCCCCAGGATGTTTTTGCCGGTCATTGAGTTTAGATTTGTTATAGTGGAAGTCCTGATTACATCGACATATCCAGGTTGGTAATATGATTTTGGCAGTTCTTGCCTAGGCTGATTATATGGCTCACTTATTGAGGATTTAATTATAGGTTTTAGGTAAGTACTCATGCTAGGGTCTGCCCACATTTTGTAGGGATGTTCCCTAGACGGAGCGATACCTCTGACCGAATCTGCATTAGGGTCTGCTAGTAACTTTTGGATGCATGCTTCGATGATAATTGGATTCCTAAAAGGTGTTGTGGGCCTTAAATGAACTATCAAATCAGGGATATAATGTTCTTTTTCTAAAATCCAGTTTAAACAATGAATGAAAACTGGTAGATCCGGGGTGTCGTCTTTAGCTAGGCTAGCTGGCCTAACAAATGGGGCTTCTGCATTATAATTGACACTTATCTCACGTATTTTATCGGAGTCTGTAGTCACTAAAACCCTATTAATAGACGGTGTTTCTAACGCAGTAATTATACTGTGCGCTATTAAGGGTTTTCCAGCTAATTCTACTATGTTCTTATCCGGTATGGATTTTGAACCTCCTCTTGCAGGGATAATCGCTAATGTCTGTACTTTCTTAGTCATTGATTGTCGGTTTAGGTGATGTCTTCCCAAAAAATAGGTTTGTCAGTTTTTATGGGTTTGTTTAGTTGTTTCCCTAATAGTTTAGAGGTTTCATTCGGTGGCAATCCTGTCCCAGGTTTCTTGTAGGCGATGTCTTGCTGGGATAGGGTATGGCCAGGATTTAAGTCGTGCTTAGCAACTATACTTTTTGCGAACAAATCTCTCAATGGTTTTAACTGCTGAGCCATTTGGTCTTTATTAACAGGGTTTTGGATCATTTTTTCGATATATCTTATCCCTTCTACCGTTTGGGAAAGTTCATCTATGGTGATAGATGCTGGTACATCTGGACCAAACATTTGTTTGGAAAAGGTCACATGTATTTCAAGCATGTCAATTTGTATCGCTGATGCTGCCAATGGAGAAAAGATTGTTCCTGAATGGTCCGAAAGTCCTATTGGAACACCAAACAGGTCTCTGTATATTGGGATGTTGTTAAGTCCAATTTGCTCGGGTGGACAAGGATATGCTGTTGTGGTTTGGAATATTAATACAGGAATTTGAAACTCTTTTAAGAAAGATAATGTTTCTTGAATTTCGACTATATCACTCATACCAGTTGATAGTAATACAGGTTTGCCTGTTTCAGCGATTCTCGTGAGCATAGGAACGTTATTAACCTCTCCTGAGGCTATCTTCCACGCTGGCATACCGATTTCTTCTAATAGATCAACGGCTGCTTCTGAAAAAGGAGAACTTAAGAAAGTTATACCAGCTTCTGTACAGTGAGCGTGTAATTCCATCCATTGTCCTTTTGTGAACTCCATACGTTTCCAATATTCGTATCGATTTGCATCTTGTTTACTGAATTGAATTCTAAAAGGCTCATCCGGAGTGCTTTCTTCTGAAGCAATGTGTGTTTGAAACTTGATAGCATCTGCGCCAGCTTTAGCAACCGCATCTATATATGCATGAGCTGTTCCTAGACTACCATCATGAGCTTGTGCGATTTCTGCTATCACGAAACATCTTCCGCCGCCGATAATATTGTTGTCTATTAAAAATTCTTTAGTAGTGTCCATTTCAAGCCTCTGTATCAAAAGTGGTGATCTGGGAAAGGATTGTTAAATGCCTTAGTAGAGGATGCATAATGTAATAATTATAACCTTCGGGATTTTGTTCTATACTGGGTGGCAATTCCTTATTTTTTACGTACTCAGTGATGACTTCTAATAATAACTGAGATCTTATATAAGGGTCGTATTCATTATCGATTGTGCTCCAATCAGTAGGTGGATTGAATCTTCGACGTAAAACGATCGGACCTGTGTCAATATTCTTGTCAAGCAAAATTGCCGCGGCACCGCATGACTGGTCTTGTAGCAAACTATAGTAAATAGTGGTACTGCCTCGGTAATCTGGTAAATACCCCGGATGAATGTGCAGAAATTGTTTTTGGGTGTTCAAGATATTACTTTTAATTATGGCTCCTCCGCTCCCAGAATATATGAAAAGCTTGATATTGGAGTTGACAAGAGATTTTTCTACCTGCTGGTCATTAATATTTGAAGTATCCAATAACGTTATATTGGTAGACATTTTTTCTAGCACTTCGAGAGCACTTGAGTTGGAATCAAAAAGCTGAGTATTATTACGACTAGGAACTACTTTAGATGAACCATTTTCTAACAATATGGCTTCTTTTATATGGATTCCATTTTCAATGAGACTTGATAAATATGCACGTGTTCTCAGTGAATCAACTGCCAATAGTCCTATGTTTGCATTAATCATTGTGATATTGATTTCGAGTCAGAGATTGTATGCTCGATAATTCAAGCCTCAAAGATATATTCATGAGTTCTTTAACCTCAGGTAGCAAGTGTTTATCTGATATGGAGATGACTAAGTCATTTAACTTTAAAGCACTATTCAGATACCTGTAAGTATCAGCGTTTCGTTGTTTCAATAAAAGTATGATCGAAAACAGAATGTAATTAATAATCGTGTGATAATTTTTTGATAGTGGTTTGAAATTACTGTCGTAATCGGAGTATATTCGTTTAGTCACTTCAAATTTTTGTAACAGTCGCTCGACGAAAGTCGCGTTAAGGTGATCTTTAGATTCACTGTCAGAGGCAATAGACTTTAAAATACTAAGCAATTTTAGAGTAATTGAGCTTTTGTATTTGGTACTCAGTTTATAGTGGTCGTAAATACTATTAATTTGTTTGACATGTTCCAGTGAGTATTTCGATACTTCCAGTTTTTCAATGTAATTTTCTCGGTTTTCAAAATAATCTGTAACGAATCTAGAACCATGCCAGGGAGTATACTGGTAGTTTTGTTTAGTTGTTAATGCGTTAGTAGACGTATATTTGTATGTGCTATACATTCAGCCTATGCTCTATGTGTTTTAAAATTAATTCAGTCGCTTCTGAAATAGTTGTGTGATTTTCGTAACTTTTGATAATCAGATCAGGATTTTGAGGAGGATTAAATTTTATATCTTGACCTACGACATTTTTCTGGGCTTTCAAAGAGTATAAGCCTTTTTGGTCACGGGTTTTAATAACTGCTATAGGAACTTCTAAATAAACTTCAAAATACTCTTGGTAATTAATACGGTTCCAAACTCTATCTTCTTCGAACAAGGATAAAATGGAACAAATAACGTTAACATTTTGCGAATCCAGGTGCTTACACAAATTTCGAATGCGATTAGCATTAATTTTACGGTCCTCAATAGAATGCCCCAGGTCATTCATCATGATGTTTCTAATGTCATCTCCATCTATAAATACACAGTTTGAATGTGTCTTTTTCAACTGTTCGAATAGATTACTTCCTATCGAAGTCTTGCCTGACCCAGGCATGCCTATAATCCATATAATCATGTTAAGCGGTTTTTGTACCTATAAATACTAACACGTTACAGAATTGATTAGGGAATAATGTTACTAATAACTTATCTAAAACTCTTCCAATTACGTTTAGTCTGTATCCTTGTGAACGATTAGAAGATTCAGAAGAATTAGAGATCGCTAAAACTTTCAATCGATAAAGAATTGACACGTTGCGCGCCCTGTAAACTTTTGTAGTAGTTAATGATTGTTCAGCTAGTATGTTTTTGAATTCGCTCGTAGAAAACATGATTCTATGAAACTCTGCTTTGTTAGGATTCCAGTGGGACGCTTTATTCCCTATGCGATTCCAATACCATTCATTTAAGTTCATTTCCCAATTATTAGGTCTAATAGAGATGCAAAAGGTACCATGGTTCTTTAATACTCTTGAGCATTCAGATAAAGCAGTTTTGATATCCGAAATATTTTCTATATTATGATATACACCAAAAGCCATAACAGTATTATATGAATTATCTGGGAATATTAAGTTAATGGCATCACCTGTCATCACAGGGAGATTAGGGTCTGAAAGCTTTGCGTTTGTTACAGCTATTTCACTACGTTCTATACCTGTTATATCAAAGCCTTGGTAGTAATAATGCTTTAATACGCGCCCTCCTCCGCATCCAATCTCTAAAGTTGGCGTGCTTTTATCATCCATTACTAGTTCTGCGTATTTAATTGGATAGATATTTGTATTCGCAAACTGAGATTGGTCAGAACCAGTTTGTTCCCATCTTCTATCCCAATATTTAGAATTACTTTCTTGCCTATAAACTTTTTTCATTTGAGATAACTGTATGGAAGTGTTTTTCAGCGATCGATAAATCATTAAGTGAATCTATTTCAATCCATCCCCGATTAACATGCACGGGGGTTAAATTGATAAGTTGGTCAGCGAGCATTTGGAGTAGATCAGTCATGTACAAATGTCTTGCGGATGTGGGGTTTCTTTCATTAAAGTTTTTATAGGTATCTAGGAATTGTTGTTTCCCGGAGGGTTTTATACATGTCAAACCAATGTATTGTGACTCGATTTCGTTTATATCATTTGGCTTTTGACCAATGGAATAAATGGATCCGTTAGTAATTTTTAACGATTCTGCGTCTTCTAAAGGATCATCGAATCTCTCATTCCAGTATTCTTTCCATTCGTCATCCACAACTACTGATATGGGTGCTTTACAAGTAGTAAGTCTACTTAGTATTTTAGGAGAATAAACAATATCACCATAAGAAATGACGAATTCCGATTTCATTACAGGTTCCGCACAAAATAGGGAGTACACCATATTGCTGTTTTCATATTGAGGATTGTGTACTTTGGTTATATCGGGAATTTGTATTGCTTCACTTCGAAACCCTGTGATTACGACTATATCGTTGATTCCAATAGATCGCGCTGCTTCAATTTGCCATTCTAATATAGTTTTGCCTTTGAGTCGGACCAAACATTTGGGAATATTTGCCGTAATAGGCATTAATCTGGTTCCCATGCCAGCTGCGAGGATTATTAATTGCATTGATTAATCCAGTAGTTGATTATAGTTTCATTTAAGGCTTGCGAATTCGGGCTGCGCTCAGGATGCCATTGGATACCTATAATAGGGAGATGAGGATGAAAGAATCCTTCGATGATTTGGTCATCCCATGTAGCAAAAGAAGTTAAGTCATCACTCAAATCTGGGATTCGAACTCCATCATCATGATAAGAATTCACGAAAGGCTTGTGATTTAAAAATCCTGCAGTCACAGGATTTTCCAAGATATCTATTTGGTGTTCGCGAGCAACTGTGTGTTTGTGAGTCGTGCTAATGTTTTCAGTTATATTTCCCCCAAAGAATTTGTTAATCATCTGGAATCCTCTACAAGTTCCAAGAATGGGTAATTTCATTTCGATTCCTATTGTTAGGATGTCCCATTCAGTGACATCCCTTTGATGATAGATTGTTTCGTTTGGGTTTGTAGGGTGTTGAATTATCGAATCTCCTCCGCTAATGATTATTCCTGATATACCCACTGAGTTTAGAAATTCTCTGTTATCGTTCAAATTATTAGGAATCAATATAGGTGATATGTTGTATTTATTTAAATAATTTATCCAATCGTGACTTATGCTGTCTCTATACTCTATGTAGGAAGAATTTTCAGTTATTCTCATACTCATTCCAATCAGCATGTGATGCCTCTCACAATTTTGTTAACACAATCTAATTCTATAATTGAGAATGATTTTAAATGACTGTAGATTGTTGTTCCACAGCCTATTGCAGCTGGTATACCGAACTCGGCTGCTCTTATCGACATATGTGAAGCAGCCCCCCCATATTCAGTAATCAGACCGGAAATATTGTGACTGAATATCCAATCATATCCTGGATCTGCTGAAGATATTAATACTATCTTGCCATCTAATTGAACATACTGGTTTTTTGAATTATCTAGTATTATGGGGGCTGCGGTGATGCGCTCCCCAGAAATATAATTAGGCTCAGTTTTTAAGGCTTTAAAATATGAAATATTGGTGGAGGGACCTATTAAATGTGGCAACTTAGTGTGACATGTTAGATTCCATTTTTTTTCTTGGTATTGTTTGATTCTGATTAGGTCTGCTTTTATAGCAGGGCTAGGGCTTTCGGAAGCTAGTCTTTCAAAGTCGTTGATATTAAGATATGACAGATCATTTCTACTGAATCCAATAATTTCACCCAAAGTAGCAACTGATTCCAATATTTCATTTACCAATTTCATGAATTCGAACTTAGCAAGCTCCCTGGCTTGAATGCTTTGAATAATGAAGTGGATCAATTGCTCTGACTCTGTTTGTAGTCCTAATTGATGCAGTGGTTTATTAATCAATATGGAATAGGCATCTGATTCTGTATTATCAGATAGCATGGTTTTATTGTGATTACCATGTGTTTTATCCTGGATTGGGCCAAAATATTTATGGTATCCGTTTTTATAATTATCAGATGTGATATCGTAAGAACTGGGCCTTAAATGACCATATCGTCGCAATAAGACATTTAATGATATGTCCCCTGTTTGATAGTTAGCCATGTCATTTGACATTTCCGATGCTATAGTGGGTATGCTTTTATATATATCTGTTAGTTCGGACTCAGAAAGTATATTTGTTTTTACTAATGATTTCAGAATGGATATTGCAACAAATGCACATCTTGCTAGTTTAGCAAAAACTAGCGTACCTGGGTTTTCACATTCAGATAGTAAATGACTGATTTTATTGCTTAGTTCTGTGATAGATTGAGGATTATAAGTGGACCATGTTTTGATTGAGTCTTCTATTGTTTGTAACTCTTCGAGCTCTTTGGAGATTTGAATACAATGTCCTGAAATAATATCCTCAGTTATTTGGGTTAAAGATTTTTTAAAATGAAGTATTTCATTTTCTGTTAACCCTGCTGTGTTCATGTCTGATGCATAATCATCAAAGTTTGAATCTAAGCATGTTGGCGTTAATTCGAACTCGATTTTGTCGTGTAATTCTGGATTGATCTGAAGTTTATATAGACAATGATTTATCCATTTGTGAGCAGTGTCTTGATGTATGGATGCGGGTAATAAAGAGTTGAGACTCAATTTAATGTTGACGTAAGGAACTCCTCCAAGAGATTGAATAAGTTGTTTTTCTCCCATGTCAGTGTAGCCGAGCTGGGCTCTAGACTTTGACCAACTACTTCGTCCTATGAGTCGTTGATATAGCGATAATGCTAATGGTCTGGGAGTAGTACCTAGCATTTCGATAGGGTTCCAGTCTGTCATTGTTCCTAAAAGTGTAAAGCTACCAGCATAGATTTTATCGGAATTCGAGATTGATTGAATAAATTGTTGAATGTTATCTAGCTGTTCAAATAGGTCTTCGTCTTCTAGGATGTATTTTCTAGCTTTGCTAGATATGGGTCTTAATTGAAAGAGATATAATTCATCGGAATCACTTATGCCGAATTCGATGTCTAAATCAGATAAATTGGTTAGAGTTTCAAGTTCCTTGACTAATGCAACACATAATTTTATATGATTATCTTCATAGTCCGTGGGCTCACTAAGAAGCTTTTTATTGATGTAAATAGTTTCAATATCTGCTCCATTTCCACTAGTTACACCATCAGTTACTCCTGTATTTCGATCTATGTTAATTAACATATAGGGAGCTGCAGATTCTAAATCTCTAGTAAATATGACCCCGTTAGCAGTTAAATTCGTTTGGTATTGCTGAATGAAAACTTCATCATTTGGCAAAGTCTGCAGATTTACTGTTGCGTAACTATTGAAGACGTCAGAGATTGCTTGATTTATTTGCTGTTTGTCAGAGGGTGGAATCCCTTGGATGGTCTTAAAAATCCCAGCATTTGATATATTTAGGTTATCTTCGGCTGATGAAGTACTTCTCACTATCACGGAGCAATTTATAAACTGTTCGGATATGGTTTTCATTATGAAATCAGGATTTTGCACCCATTGTTGGTAAGAAAACTTGTATTGTTCTAGTACTGTAGCGGACTTAAGTAAAGGCCTGACTTGTTCGAGGGTTTGAGCTTTCCCTTGGAATATTGTCTGAGCAACAAAAAGTTGCTTGTCTATAGGAGCTACTAAGCCATTTACATCCGTTGTAAGGAAGGGCAAGGACGGTGGAAGGTTATTAATTACATCCTCCAGTTGGGATTCAGGGTTTTCACTAGCAATATTAAATATGTGATCCATGAAGCTTTTGCGCAAGGTTTGAGGCACATATATCACTCCGGAGAACTCTGGCTCGTTTAAATGGTAATTGTTTTGAGCTATGCAAATCTTACTTGGGTCTGTGTTTAAAGATTGTAGTGCTTCAGGTAGTAGTACGCTAGTGGCTCTGATGACTATCAAGTCTTTGTTGTTGGTATGCTTCATTAATGTTAGTCCAGAAGCTTCACCTGTAGAATTCCAATTTTGATGATACAGAAAATTAAATTCCGGATAACTCTGGATAACCTTTTGGATTTGATATCCACCTATGTAAGTAATGCGGGGGATTTGATTTTTTGTTGCAAAATGATTAATCCAGTCTAAAACGGTGGAGTCGTTGTCGAGATTGGTTAGAGAATTAGGTAAACTTTTGCGTTGATCTAATCTTCGTCGACCTCGTATGCAGTCTAGTATTATTAATTCCATAGTATTCAACATTAATAATTAATACAGTGAATCTTGAATATTGTCTGATTTAATGTTCGCTAACTGTGAGGGGTTTCGCACAATTTTACAAATGTTAATAAGCTGTACGAACATTTTCACTCGCCAAGGGATAAACCTATATTTAAGAGAGGATTTTGTGAGTCCGTTTGGGTTTTTTTTGATGCCTATGAAAGTAGCCTGCAACGCTAATAAATATGGTATCAGTGTTCTATGCTTAGGTATATAGTTTCGAGGGTTATCGAAATCGAGTAAATTAAGTTGGTCGAAACAATACTCTTCAAATGTTGTGGCTGGGTTGTTAAGTATACTTGGTTGTTTAGCTATCGTACCTGTGTTGAGAGAATTCTGCCTAGCATTTCCTCCATAAGGTATACCGAGGATAGTCATGTCACTAGTTGATTTTGTTGCTGGGATTTCCAAAAAGTCACATAATTCAGCTATTTGGGATCTTTGATCTTCTCTAAACTTATTCACAGATGTAATGTGTAAATTAGGATGACTTTTGTGACGTTCTATAAGTGTATTGATTTTTTTGTAAGTCTTTAGCCAATAAACTGCGCCTTTGCTAGCTCTGAGATCAAAAAATTCATTTGGGCTAATGGTCTTTAGGTATTTTTCTCTTAAGGACGCATAACTTTCTAAGGGTTTTCTGTAAGGGAATATCAGTCTGGAATTTGCCAGTAGTGTTTCACTTGACCAGTCAAACCCTCGCGCAGTGCATAGCATCCCATAATATTTGACTTCCTTATTTTTATAGTGTTCATGAGAAGAATGGAAACATTGGAAAAAATGCCTTAAGTATTCAATGCTGCCCATCACTTCGCTTTTCCTAATATTTAGTAAGTCCTTAAATAATTCGATGTCGAATGGGCCTATGGACTTTTTGATATCGAATTTAGAGTGAGTATCCCCTAATGTGTTTATGGAGAGTCTTTCTCCAAATCTATCTTCAAAATGTGCAATAAAGGCGGTATTTAATTCTTTAACAGGCGCTGTTGTATTGCCCTTACTAATACGATTGAAAGTCATAGCAAAATAAAATTCGGACGGCCAACTTAAGATATCAGGATGATTGTCCAGCAGAGCCAGGATTGCACTATTTGCTGATCTAGGCGCTCCAACCAGGAATAAAAATTTTGGTTCTTTAGGGTTATGATTTGTCATAGGTTGTGAGGAATAAACTTTTTTGTAGAGTTATAAAACCATTAAGAAATAAAGTACTTCGGAGGGCTAGTTTATCGTCTATAATCAAGTCCTCTTTGGTGACTGGCTGTACAAACCCAAGAGCTTCATTTGGATAGAATGAAACTTTGGTTTGTCCAAATGCTAGTGTGCAGGCCAGGATTGTATGCTTACGATTATCTATTATTGCGGATACAGGTTTTGTTGCTTTTTTAACATATTGTATAAAATCAAAATCGCATTGAGTGATACCTGTTCCTCCACTCTGATCAGGACCATCCACAAAAATGAAATCGTAAGGATAGTCTGGCTTGTTTTCGTATATGACTCCAGTAATCAATGAATAACTATCTGTCGATAGTGGCGAATGATGTACTTCTACAAAGTCAGTGAATTTCTCCGGTATATTGGTTTTTGACTGTTCGTACCATTCGAGTTTATCTTCCATGGATATCAATTTCATATTATTCAGTCGTGTGTCATCTGGATTTTCTTCTCTGTTATCCAACATCGCTTGGGCAATAACGATCGTCGATTTACCAGTCCCACATTCAAGTACGTATTGAGGTTTTATGTTCTTTACATAGGTGTATAGGTTCAAATAATCTGGATATGATACCCCGGAAGACTCAGAGTTTTGGTTTGCATAATCAATAGCTTCTCTTAACGAGGCTGGTAAGTCTTCATAAGTTATTTTGGGAGGAGACTTGAAGAGAGTACGCTTGATTTTGTTTAAAACCTTTTTGATCATTTTAGCTCCCAGATACGATTTCAGATTCAACCATCCCAGTTTCGGATAACTTGTACTCTTTGTTAAATTTAATTATGGGTGGTGAATGATGGGCAGATACAATTAAGATAGTGCTCGGATTTAAATGTCTCATAAAGTTGCTTAGAACTTGTTGTTCGGTTGCGGCATCTAAATTTGAAGTTGCTTCATCTAATATAACTACAGAAGGTGATTGTATATAAACTCGAGCTAATAAGAGGCGTTGACGTTGTCCTAGAGAAAAATTGCCAGCATTGTCTCCAATCGGTTCATTCAATACGTTGTGTTGTTCTAGGATTTCATTCAAACAAGCTTCTTTGAGTATTTTTTTTATTCTTCCAGGTTCCATTTGGCATTCTGGGTCTATGAAATTCTTTAAAGTGGTATTTGGAATATACATTTCATTGGAGGCGTAGAATATATGGTCAGTTACTTTTGTGTTTATAGTGGTTGCTTTGTTAGGTGAGTAATTATTAATTGTTATGATGCCTTCGTCTGGAATAAAGTAGCCTGCTATGACCTTTAACAAGGTTGATTTACCATCTCCGGATTTTCCGGTTAGTAGAATGCGGTCTCCTTTAGAGATTGAGGTAGAAAGATTATTTAATATCAGGTTTTGATCAAAAGAGAATGACACGTTATCTAGGTGTATACCTTCAATACCGTTGATTCTTGTTTGATATCCAACATTATTTGAGTCTAATCGTTGCATGGTTTCTAAACATTGAAGAGTTCCTGATCTATGTTCTTTAATATTCACCCAATGTACTTGATACTCAGCTGTATATGTTCTTAGTCTACTGAACAGTAAGATCAGTATCAGCAATGTTTCGATAGACAAAGGAACCAATGTTGAAGCAATAGTTACTATGATTAAAAGCGAAATTAACCCGAACGAGTCTGATAACATAGTTACTCGTTCGCCTGTGGTCCGTTTATCTACTCTCCAAGACCAATCTTTCTGTATGATGGTGTTCATTTTTCTCAGGACCACATCTTTTAAATTATCAAATTTTATTATTTCGAAACCTCGTATGTTTTGATTGACTTCGTATAGCATTTCTTCATGTGTGCCTACTTTGACTTCTCCGATAGATTTCATTCGATTAAAATTGCGCACGTTTATTAGGATTGATACTATTCCGAGAATGATTGCTGCACTTGTAATGATGGGTGATGCTACAAGAGCTGTGGTAAATAAAACAATGATAGATATGAGAGAGGATAATAATCCCAACCAAGCCATAAAGTGTGCAGATGATACGCCTGATAACTGAAGTATCAGGTTAGCCATTTCCTCAGGTTTCTCTTTGTTGTGAGCATTCCCGGTCAGGCCAAGATACAGGGTTACGATGCGATTGGCTTGCTTGGCATAAATATTATACCTGGTTACAGCATTTATACGGGCTCGGTACATACGTAAGAAGGCCCATATTATGATGATAGTAAATGTGCAAAGGCTTAGTAATATTACATAAGCGCTCGTGGTTATACTTGTGAACGCTATTGGTATGTACTGGCTTATGCTGGCAGTGATTCCAGAGTTGTCAGTGCTGTTTAGTATCAAGTAAATCAACCCTAGAATCGATATCTCTAATGGCGGTATCAGCAAATTGAGGATTAAAATCTGGATGACTTTCAGACGATTTTCAAGGGCTAATTTTAATATTTCTTTACGTAACATATAACGTGGTTATGATCTGATGGTTTCTTTGATATAAGATAGATAACTTAATGAAGGGTCGCTTTCTTCATGCCCTCCATGCACTTGATGATTCAAGAAGGTATCAACATCTGTAGAGCTATAGGGCAGGTCATAATCTCCTTTGTAGATTTGTGAAATAGCTTCTGTTAATTCTTTTGTGTTGGATACTTTCCAACATGCATTATATTTTTCCCATATCATGGTGTTTTCATTGAAATAACTGGGATAAATAAAGATTTTGTTGAGATAATAGGCATCGAATACGATGCTGGACATGTAGTTTATGATGACATCTGCCCATTCAATCAAATGCAGAGAATGTTCCTGTGAAACTCTGCCAATTGTTGTTAGCCGAGTGTCGGACAATCCAGCTCTCGTATGGGGCTTGATGACTAAATCTGTAAATGCTAGCTTGTCTATGGCATTTAAAGATTCATATATTTCATCAGGATTGCTACGATATTGAATTGAATGGTCAAAGAATACTAGTTTCAGATTGGGATTTTGATAAGGTATAGGATTGGCTCCAATGAGTGTCTTATAAGTGTTATGCCAAGCTTTACTAAAACGTGGGTTGCCGAGTACATGCATTTTATTTTCTTTAATACCAACTCGTGAATATTTGCTTTTCACGTTTTCAGAAGCAACTATAAAATTGTCGATCCATCCCCAGTTGATATCCATACGTGTACGGTCTTGGTCCAGATTTCCTTGATTGGTCCAGAAATCATTATCAGCACAATCTAAGCCATGAGGGTGTCCCACTATAGGGATTTTTCTGGTTTTGCATACAGAATTGATTATGTTGTAAATAAATTTATTCTGGGAACCATAATCTACAATGACAATTCCTATGTTTTTAGAATGGAGCAAATTATTGAACCAATTGACGTTATACAAATAGGGTTTCAATCGAGAATTGTAGATCCTATTTCTTATCTTGGATTTTATGGAAAGTTTCCCATTATTAGGGAATTTTGACACTGATAGGCTATTTGTTAAAAATGAAAACAATTTATATTTCAAACTAGGAGAATAAAGATCATAAATATATTGTATTTTGACTCGATGTTTATCTTCTATATAGCTGACTCTGAAATCATTTTTGAGATCGAAATTTGGATCTATGCAAGCAATCACTGTTTCCTTGGGATGACATTCTAAGGATTTGTCTAGCACAGGAGTCATATGGTCTAGGTCATTAAATGACCTGAATATGAATAACATTTTTTTCATTTGCAAAAGAATGATCCAGAAAAAGAACCTACTAGTTTATTCCATCGGTAGAGTAAGATATCTCTCTTAGAATTGATGAAGTTTTTGTGTGATCGCCACTCACGGAAGTCATCAAAAACCCTGTAAAGCTCGCAAAAAATGAAAGGTAACAGATCTAGTTTTTTATGGACTCCTATGTTAATCATAGCTTTTTTTTCTCGATTGAAACGATGCCTGATTTGAGCCCAAGTTTCTCTATGACTGTGAACAATTGAAGCTTGAGGTTCATAATGTACCTTTAACCCTCTTTCCATCCAGTATTTTGCCCATTCAATATCTTCTTGCCCAGATAATAATTCATTGAAATTATGGGCATGCCAAGCGGTTTTTCTTAAACTAGAATTTGCATTGTGAGAAAAATAATTTGGAGCTTTCAATATGAGGGGTTGATCATTGAAAGTCCTTAATAGATCTTGGTACTCTGGAAATCTAGAATCTAGATCGCCCACTTGCTTTCCGTATACCATTGCGACAGATAAGTCAGATAATGGTTTGGTTATTTTTTCAAGATATGTTTTATTGCAAGGAATAGTATGCGCGGAAATTAAAACTAAGTGGTTATGTGTTGCTTGTTCTATTCCTTTATTTAATGAATATCCAAACGTGAAGTCGGATTTTTTTATATTAATAATTCGGTCACAATATTTTTGAGCAATCTCGACTGTGTTATCTGTAGATTCTGAATCTACTAATATTATTTCTATATTCTTTAAGGTTTGTGATTTTAATGCTATTAGCAAGTTTTCAATATACTCAGACTCGTTGTAAGTACGAATTATTATCGATATTGGATTAGTGTGATTAGTTGTCATTATGTATGCCTAACCCTAATAAGAGATTATTCAAAGTTTGTTCATGAACTTTGTCCCAAGCGATAGGGCTACTGTTGGAATTATGTGGCGCCAGTAATACATTGTCTAGTGTTCTAAGTTTACTAGCTGAAGGAAGCGGCTCATCTTCAAACACGTCTAGAGCTGCTCCTTTAATTTTCCCGTCTGCTAAAGCTTCGACTAATGCAATTTCATCGATTAATGGGCCGCGAGCTGCATTAATGATGTATGGTTTGTTGCTCATGTTTGTAAATTCAGGAGTAGAAAGGATATGGAAGCTCGAATCGTTCAAATCACAATTTAAAGTAATGAAATCTGAGTTTGCAAGTAGAAAATCTTTAGACACTAGTTGAATGTTGACACTATCCAAGAATTGTTTAGGAGGATCACAAGGATCATGTCCTAAGATTTGTATACCAAATGGGGATGCTTTCCGTGCTATTGCTTGTCCGATGTTGCCTAATCCTATTATCCCTAGAGTACATTCTTGCAGGGATACTAGATTTCTTTTTTCCCAAATATGATTTTTGACATCCATATCCATTGTGTGAAGCTGTCGTGCAAAACTTAATATATAGCCTAATACAGTGTCGGATACTGGATTTGTGAAAGCATTGGGGGTGTTGAAAACTTGAATATTTTTCTGATTAGCATATGCTTTATCTATTGAATCGATACCTGTTCCCCATTTCGATATTACAGATAATTGCTTGGCTGCATCAAGGACTTTAGGAGTGAAACGATCATCCCCACA
>MDSV01012693.1_pt1 | contig 40629 bp, 37 predicted proteins | sample 810851 | NCBI WGS metagenome assembly MDSV01 (sample SAMN05326640, study PRJNA326480) | marine metagenome | isolation source: seawater | place: Atlantic Ocean: North East | collected 2012 | reverse complement strand
TGCCGACGACGCCCGTGCGCTTAACGCATTGATCGATCAGGCTTTATCCGATGCGTCTCTGAGAATTACCCCGCCGGCGCGGCAATTGCTGCTGTCGCTGATCGGCGGCGACCGGCTGGCGACCCGCAACGAGATCGACAAGCTCGTGCTCTATGGCCGGGGCCTCGATGTGATCACCGAGGAGCATGTCGCCGCCGTGATCGGCGATGCCAGCGCGATTTCCGCCGATGATGCGGTGGATGCCGTGCTTTCCGGCGATATGGCGGCGCTGCGCCACGCCATGGCCAAGACCGCCCAATCCAAAACGCCGATTTTCCTGATCCTGAACGGCTGTATCCGGCAGTTTCACTTGCTCGATCAGATGCGCGCCGAGATGGAAAGTAAGCGCCTGCCGGCAAGCCAGGTTATGCAGACCCATGGGCGCCACATCTTCTTCAAGCGCAAGCCGATCTTCGAACGCGCTCTTGGCGCCTGGAACAGCGCGGCTACAGCCCGGGCGCTCAGGCTCTTGGCCGATACCGTGTTGAAGACCCGGCAATATCCCGAACTGGAAGAGAGCATCGCGATGCAGACGCTGCTTTCGCTCTCGCTGCGGTCAAACCGGGCCGTGACGCGGGCCTAGCGTCGGTCTGCTCTCTCTTCAAATACCTGAATTAGAATAGAAAAATTGTGTCATATCAATTTGGCGTGCGATCCAGACGGCGGCACAGATCGTCAAGCTGGTCGAGCGTCTTGTAGCTGATCCGGATCTGCCCGCCATTCGACTTATGGTCGATCACGACCGACAGTCCAAGCCGATCGGAGAGCGTCTGCTCCAGCGCCAGCGTGTCGGCGTCCTTCTGACGCGGCGCCCGGTTGCTCTGGCCGCCACCCTCGATCGCCTTCTGCGCTAGTTTCTCGGCGTCGCGCACCGAAAGGCCGCGTTCGACAATGGTGCGGGCCAGGCTTGCGGGATCGGGCGTGGAGATCAGGGCGCGGGCATGGCCGGCCGACAAAGCGCCTTCGGCCAGCATCGTCTGGACCCCTTCCGGCAGCTTCAGCAGCCGCAGACTGTTTGCGACATGGCTACGGCTTTTGCCGATAATGTCGCCGAGATCGTTCTGGGTATAGCCATGCTCGGCGATCAGCAGCTCGTAACCATTGGCCTCTTCCAGCGGGTTGAGGTCGGCGCGCTGGACGTTTTCGACAATCGCGATTTCCAGTGCGGTGCGGTCATCGACATCGCGGATCAGCGCCGGAACATCGGATAGGCCCGCAAGCTGGGCCGCGCGCCAGCGGCGTTCGCCGGCGATGATCTCGTAGCGTTGCGCGCCGATGGTGCGCACCACGACCGGCTGGACGATGCCGTGCTGGCGCACGGAGGCGGCCAGATCACGCAAATCCGCTTCCTCGAAATGGCGGCGGGGATTGCGCGGGTTTCGGGTGATGAACTCAATCGGAATCCGGCGATCGGCCGTGACCGGCGCATCGGTCTCGGCCGGCTTTTCGATATCGCCGATCAGGGCGGCCAGGCCGCGGCCAAGACGCCGTTTGGAACTGTCATCACTCATTGCATTCACCATGTTTGTCGCGTCAGGCAGCCGCCAGCGCGCGCTCGCGCTGGATGATTTCCGAGGCAAGCTGGATATAGGCTTGGCTACCCTGGCATTTGAGGTCGTAAAGGATCACCGGCTTGCCGAAGGACGGCGCCTCGGAGACCCGGACATTGCGCGGAATCAGCGTCTTGTAGACCTTGTCGCCCATATAGTCGCGCACATCGCTGACCACCTGCTGGGCTAGATTGTTGCGGCTGTCATACATGGTCAGCACCACGCCCTGGATTTCCAGTTTCGGATTGATGGTGCTACGCACCTCTGAAACGGTGTCGAGAAGCTGGCTGAGACCCTCCAGCGCAAAGAATTCGCATTGAAGCGGCACGAGAATGGCGTTGGCCGCGCCCATGGCGTTCATCGTCAGAAGATTGAACGAAGGCGGACAATCGCAGAACACGTAGCGGTAATTGCTGATATCGCTGTGCGACAGCGCATCGCGCAGCTTGAAGACACGGCGGGGGTCGCTGGCGATCTCGAGCTCGAAACCCAGCAGATCGAGCGTCGAGGGAACGATATCAAGATTGGGAACGGCCGTATGCACCGCTGCCTCGGCCACCGTCTTTTCGCCGATCAGCACGTCATAGGCCGAAATTTCGCGCTGATTGCGCTCGATGCCAAGCCCGGTGGACGCATTGCCCTGCGGATCGAGATCAACGATCAGAACCTTTTCGCCGATGGCGGCGAGCGCGGTCGCCAGGTTGATCGCCGTCGTCGTCTTGCCGACGCCGCCCTTCTGGTTGGCGACGGTAATGATCCGGGTTTTTTGGTTCATGATCGTCCCGCCTGTCTTCAAAGAACCGGTGCAAGGCGCGCGATTTCGAGGATTACGGAGCCGGGCTCGACCTTGCTTTCATGTTTTACCAGATCGAACGACCATCGGTCACGCGCTTTGTCAATCTCGCGCTGATAATCCCGCCCCTTGTGGAAAAAGGCCCGAAAGGACGGGTCCGCGGAGAACCAGGGCGCGGCATAATCCAGCAGCTGATCGAGCGCAGCCAGCGCCCGGGCGGACATCAACTGCGGGTGCTCGATCTCCGCCGGCGCGGTCTCGGCGCGGATCGCGTGAACGCTGGCGCGCGCGCCGGTCTCGCGGATCGCGGTGCGCAGGAACGAGGCCTTCTTGTTGTTGCTTTCGACCAGATGCACCCAGCCCTCGCCGGCCTCGGCCAGAAAGATCGCCGTTACGATCCCCGGAAAGCCGCCGCCGCTGCCGAGATCGATCCAGGTCCTGGGCTCCGGCGCCAGCTGAAACAGCTGCGCGCTGTCGGCGATATGCCGATCCCAGATCTGCTGGCGCGTTGACGGCGCGACCAGATTGATGGCGCGCGCCCATTTTTCGAAGTGGCTGACGAAGCGGTCCAGCCGCGCCTCTGTTTCACGTGAAACATCGATCCCATTCAGCTTCATCGCTCAGGCCGCCCGCAGCTTCAGGCGTACAAGCAGCAACGACAGCGCCGCCGGCGTCATGCCGTCAATGCGGCTTGCCTGGGCAATGGTCGCCGGCCGCGCCGCCGAGAGCTTGCCCTTGAGCTCATTGGAGAGACCTGACAGGCTGTCGTAATCGAACTCCAGCGGTATCGCCCGGCCCTCGTCGCGTTGCACTTCGGCGATATCGGCCGCCTGACGATCGAGATAGACGGCATAGGATGCCTCTATTTCCAGCGCGGTTTGCACGGCGTCCGGTATATCGCCAAGCTCGGGCCATATCGACGTCAACCCGGAAAAATCCTGGTCCGGATAGGCAAGCAGCTCATACGCGCTGCGACGCTGACCGTCCTGGTTGAGTTTCAGCCCGTGGCGCGCCGCCTCGTTGGGGGTCAGCGACCGGCCCTTCAGCGCAGCCCTGCCCTCATCAATCGCCGCCATATAGGCAGCGAACTTCTCACGCCGCTCATGCGAGACAATGCCAAGCGCCACCGCCATCGGCGTCAGCCGCTGATCGGCATTATCGGCGCGCAGCGTCAGTCTATACTCGGCACGCGAGGTGAACATCCGGTAGGGTTCGGCGACACCCCGCGTGGTGAGGTCATCGATCATCACGCCGATATAGGAGTCCGTGCGCGAGAAGGTCACCGGCTCGGAGCCGGACGCAAGCATCGCGGCATTCAGCCCCGCCACCAGTCCCTGAGCACCCGCCTCCTCATAGCCGGTCGTCCCGTTGATCTGGCCCGCCAGAAACAAACCGCCGAGTTTCTTCAATTCAAGCGATGCCGACAGTTCGCGCGGATCGACATGATCATACTCGATGGCGTAACCCGGCTGCAGGATCGTCACCTTCTCCAGACCCGGGATGGCGTGGATGAAGGCGTTCTGAACCTCTTCCGGCAGCGAGGTCGAAATGCCGTTCGGATAGACCGTCGGATCATCCAGACCCTCCGGCTCAAGAAAAATCTGATGCCCGTCCCGATCGCCGAAGCGCATGATCTTGTCTTCGACCGAAGGACAATAGCGCGGCCCGACGCCTTCGATCTGGCCGGAATACATCGCCGACAGGCCGATATTCTCGCGGATAATCTCGTGCACCTTCGGCGTGGTCCGGGTGATGCCGCAATCGATCTGCGGATTCCGCACGCCAGTCGTCATGAAAGAAAATGGCGTCGGATCGGCATCCGCGCTTTGGCGCTCCAGCGAATCCCAGTCGATGGTGCGGCCATCGAGCCGCGCCGGTGTGCCGGTCTTCAACCGTCCAAGTGAAAGGCCAAGCCGCGACAGCGTGCCCGAAAGGCCGACAGATGCCGCCTCCCCCACGCGACCTGCGGGGATCTTTTTATTGCCGATATGGATAAGTCCGCGCAGAAACGTGCCCGTCGTCAGCACGGCCGCGGCGCAAGCGAAGCGTTGACTATCACCGAGGATGACCGCCGAGACACGGCCATTGGCGGTTTCGAGATCGAAGACATCGCCTTCGAGAATGTCGAGATTTGCGATCTCGGAGAGCGCCGCCTGCATGGCCAGACGGTAGAGCTTGCGATCCGCCTGGCTGCGGGGTCCGCGCACGGCCGGCCCCTTGCGGCGGTTCAACATGCGATACTGGATCGCGGCGGCATCGGCGACGCGGCCCATCAGCCCGTCAAGCGCATCGATCTCGCGCACGAGATGGCCCTTGCCGAGCCCGCCGATTGCGGGGTTGCAGGACATCACGCCGATGGTTTCGTGGCGATGGGTGATCAACGCGGTCTTCGCGCCCGCGCGGGCCGCAGCGCTCGCGGCCTCGCAACCGGCATGGCCGCCGCCGATGACGATGACATCATAGGACATTCGTGACTCCATGGCTCGACGGGTCATCGCCCGGAGCCTTTCTCCGCCGCTTGCGCGGCTGGTCATTTTCAGAACGTTGTGCCGACTGTCGGCGCACGAGTCAAGATTGTTTCACGTGAAACAAAACCGGTCACTTGCCGACGCAGAACGAGGAAAAGATCACATCCAGCAAATCCTCGACATCCACCCGCCCGGTGATCCTGCCAAGCGCGACAGCGGCCTGCCGCAGGGATTCAGCGGGAATCTCCGGAGAGCGGTCGCGGGCGTCCAGTGCTGCCTGAATATAACGCAGCGTTTCTTTCAGATAACCGACCTGACGATCGCGCACCGGCAGCGACAACGAAGCGCCGGCAAGCCGGGCCTCAAGCCGCGCCTTTATCATCTCGACCAGACGATCCATGCCAGCGCCTGTTCGCGACGAAATCACCAAGTCAAAGTCAGCCCCGGTTTCGTTCCCCGTATCCGCCTTGGTGCCAATCCGCAGGCACTCCCCTTCGAAGCGCTCCGCCGGCTGGTCCGCCCCTATGTCGCTGAGGGAAAGGATCAAATCCGCCTCCTTGAGCAGGGCTCGTGCCCGGCGCATGCCTTCCGCCTCGACGACATCTTCGCTGTCGCGCAGACCGGCAGTGTCGCACAGCCGAACGGCGTAGCCAGCGAGATCGAGATAGACCTCCAGGATATCCCGCGTCGTGCCGGCGACGTCGGTGACGATCGCGACATCGCGCCGCGCGAGCGCGTTCAGCAGGCTGGACTTGCCGGCATTGGGCCGACCGGCGATCACCACACGATAGCCATCGCGAATGATCTCCCCTGCCCTGCTGCCGGCAATGTGGCTTTCGATCTGGCGACCAACTTCCTCGACCGTGCCCCAGATCGTGGCCGAAACCGAACCGGGAATATCGTCCTCATCGGAAAAATCGAGTTCGGCTTCGATCATCGCCCGCGCATGAGTCAGTTCGCGCGCCCAACCTTCGTAAAGCTCGGAAAGCCCGCCGCCGGCCTGTTCCAGCGCCAGCCGCCGCTGCATCTCGGTTTCGGCGGCGATCATGTCGGCTAGGCCCTCGGCCTCGACCAGATCGATCTTGCCGTTTTCAAAGGCCCGGCGGGTAAACTCCCCGGCCTCGGCATGCCGCAGTCCCAGACCGGCCAATCGATCGAGCAGCGCCCGCACCACCGCGCGCCCACCATGAAGCTGGAACTCGATGCAATCCTCGCCGGTGAAAGAGGCCGGGCCCGCAAAGGCCAGAACCAGCGCCGTGTCGATGGGCGAACCTGCCGCGTCGACAAGCCTCATCAGGCGCGCCTTGCGCGGCGCGGGCACTTCGCCGGTAATCGCTCGGCAACAGGAAAACGCACCCTTTCCCGACACCCGCACCACCGCCACGCCGGAAGGCAAGGCGCCGCTCGATAGCGCGTAGATGGTGTCGCCGGCAGCGGGCATTTTAGAGAAACCTGTTTTATTTCAATAAGTTAAACTACATCCAGCATCACAGCTATCGACCCGCCGCCGCATGGGCAAGGCGTTATCGCTTGCTCCCAATATTCTCTCCCGCTGGCGGGAGAGATGCCCCGAAAGGGGCAGTGAGGGTGGCGCGGCATTTCAAATCGTGAGGGCGTTCGCGGTGATAGTCTCCCCCCTCACTGTCGCTGTCGCGACATCTCTCCCCTCCGGGGCGAGAAGATTGGGGGGCTAGGCGGCAGCGCTACACGCAGTCTTTGCGCTTAGCGCCATTATACGGCCAAACTGCACCGAAAGCTTCCCTGCGAACGGACCCCTACCCTATCGCTCAGGTATTCATCGATTCGAAGAATTCGGCGTTGTTCTTGGTCTGCTTCAGCTTGTCGATCAGGAATTCGATGCCGTCCGTGGTGCCCATGGGCGCGAGGATGCGGCGGAGGACGAAGATCTTCTGCAGGTCCTGGCGCGGCACGAGCAGGTCTTCCTTGCGGGTGCCCGACTTGAGAATGTCCATGGCCGGGAAGATGCGCTTGTCGGCGACCTTGCGGTCGAGCACGATTTCGGAATTGCCGGTGCCCTTGAATTCCTCGAAGATCACTTCGTCCATGCGGCTGCCGGTATCGATCAGCGCGGTCGCGATGATCGTCAGCGAACCGCCCTCCTCGATATTACGCGCAGCACCAAAGAAGCGCTTCGGGCGCTGCAGCGCATTGGCGTCGACGCCGCCGGTCAGCACCTTGCCGGAGGACGGAACGACCGTGTTATAGGCGCGGCCGAGACGGGTGATACTATCGAGCAGGATCACGACATCGCGGCCGTGCTCCACCAGGCGTTTTGCCTTTTCGATAACCATTTCAGCGACTTGCACGTGGCGTACGGCCGGTTCATCGAAGGTGGATGAGACCACTTCGCCCTTCACCGAACGCTGCATGTCGGTCACTTCCTCGGGCCGCTCGTCGATCAACAGCACGATCAGGAAACATTCGGGGTGATTGGCGGTGATCGAATGGGCGATGTTCTGCAAGAGCACGGTCTTGCCGGTGCGCGGCGGGGCGACGATCAGGCCGCGCTGGCCCTTGCCGAGCGGCGCGACCAGATCGATGACGCGGGCGGAATTGTCCTTGGAGGTCGGGTTGTCGAGCTCCATCTTGAAGCGCTCATCGGGATAGAGCGGCGTCAGATTGTCGAAATGGACCTTGTGACGGATCTTTTCCGGATCGTCGGAATTGATGGTATTGACCTTCAGCAGCGCGAAATAGCGCTCGCCCTCCTTCGGTCCGCGGATCGGCCCTTCAACCGTGTCGCCGGTCTTCAGCGCGAAGCGGCGGATTTGGGAGGGCGAAATATAGATGTCGTCCGGGCCGGGAAGATAGTTGGCATTGGCCGAACGCAAGAACCCGAAACCGTCCTGAAGGACCTCGACCACGCCCTCGCCGATAATCTCGACGTCCTGGGCTGCAAGCATCTTGAGGATGGCAAACATGAGTTCCTGTTTGCGCAAGGTGCTCGCGCCCTCAACTTCGACTGATTCGGCAAAGGCAAGGAGATCGGTAGGCGTTTTACTCTTCAGTTCCTGAAGCTTCATTTGAGACATGAAGAAAACCGTGATGTTGTCATGAAGATAGAAAGGCCGGTTGCGCTGGTAGAGCAGTGCCAATTCGGATTGGCAAAGGGGGATACTTTCGCACAGCCTTTTGGATGAGTGGCCGGAAGATACTGATTTGACGCTGACGTTACAAGAGCAAAAACAGCATTTTTATCGCCGAAAACCGCCTAAAATGTTCATCATCTGATTAAAACGGCTTCAAAACGACCATTATAACGATGATGATCATCAAAACTGTCGGAACTTCGTTGATGATGCGCCAGTGTTTCGCGCTGTGCGAACGTTTGTCGGCGGCAAATTCCTTCAGCGATTTGCTGAGATAGCCATGGACGCCCGACAGAAGAAAAACCGCCAGGATCTTGACATGCAGCCAGCCGCCGGAAAACCGGAAACCCTCCCAGGCAAGGTATAGACCGAAAATCCATGTCAGAATCATGGCCGGGTTCATGATCGCCTTCATCAGGCGATATTCCATCACCTTGAAGGTTTCAGAGCTTTCGGAACCGGGCACAGTATCAGCGTGGTAGACGAAGAGGCGCGGCAGATAGAACATGCCGGCCATCCAGGCGATCACCGCCATGATGTGGATTGCCTTGGCCCAGAGATAGAAATTGTCGCGGTCGAAGATGTAGATGCCAAGACAGAGCGCCAGAAACACCAGCAGCGCCGTCATTGCCCGCCCTGCCGCCTTGCTGCCGGCATTGTTCCGATCTGCCATCAGGCATTCTCCCTTTTGAAAAGGACTATTCTTCGCCTCTCACGAGCCGGACAAGCGCTGCCACATGCTCCGGATCGGCCTCGGGCGTGATTCCGTGGCCAAGATTGAAGATCAGCGGTCCGTCCGCAAGCGCTTCGAGAATGGCAAGGGCGCGGCTTTTCATCGCATGACCGCCAGCGACCACGGAAAGCGGGTCGAGATTGCCCTGCACCGGCCCATCCTTCTGCAGGTCTCTGGCGATGGCAAGAGGCACCGTCCAGTCGAGGCCGATCGCGTCCGCGCCGGTCTTGGCGCGATACGAGGCGAGGTTGGGGCCCGCGCCCTTGGCGAAGGCGATGATCTTCGCCTCCGGATGCGCCGCCCGCACTTTCGCAACGATCCGCGCGACGGGTGCCGCAGCAAAGTCGGCAAAATCCTCCTCGCCGAGCACACCGGCCCAGCTGTCGAAGATCTGCACCGCGCCGGCGCCGGCCTCAAGCTGGCGGATCAGGTAATCGGCCGAGAGATCGGCAAGGTAGTCGAGCAGTTTCAGGAATTCGCGTCTGTGGCGATAGGCAAACAGCCGCGCCGGCGCCTGGTCGGGGGTGCCGCGTCCGGCAATCATATAGGTCGCCACGGTAAAGGGCGCGCCGCAGAAACCGAGCAGCGCCGTTTCCTCCGGTAACTCCCGGCGGATACGCCTCACCGCTTCAATGACCGGATCGAGCCGGCCTGCGTCATAGCTCTTTTCAAGAGCCAAGATGCCGTCTGCGTTGATCGGATCAAGTCTCGGTCCTTCCCCGGCCTCAAAGCGGACATTGCGCTTCAGCGCATCGGGGATCACGAGAATGTCGGAAAATAGGATCGCCGCGTCAAAGCCATATCGCCTGATCGGCTGCAGCGTCACTTCCGTTGCAAAATCCGGATTATAGCAGAGGTTCAGAAAGCCTCCGGCCTTTTCCCGCACGGCGCGGTATTCCGGCAGATAGCGTCCTGCCTGCCGCATCAGCCAGATCGGCGGCGGGTTTACGGTCTCGCCATCCAGCACCCGTTCCAGTGCCCTTTTCGCCATATCCCCAGCCTCGCCTCTAAATGAATCTTGTTATGTTCGGTTTCTTTTATTTCTTAGAGTCTGTGACGATCAAGGATTAAAGCTTTTGCCGCAGTCATGAGTCATTTCCCCGGTTTCCAGTTTCGCATCGGTGATTTTCGGACCTGTGATTTTGGCAGATCGGGGATTTCGCTGTTCACCTCAATGGATTCAACGTCTCCCGGCTCTGGCGCAAGGCGGAAACCCTGTTTAAAACCCACGGAAAAGCGGCGCGATGGTCGGCATTGTCCCCGTTTTCAACAGGCTGGATTTCACGCTTCCGTCATTTGAGCATATGTGGATAAACACGCCTACTTCCCACAGGCGAAAACCGGATGAGATTTTTCGTCCCGGGTTCTCCAATGTTATGAACAGCAGGCGAAGGACATCGTGGAAAACCGGAAAAACTTCTTTCACCTGCATCTGATCTCCGATTCGACGGGCGAAACGCTGATCTCTGCGGGCCGCGCGGTCTCCGCCCAGTTCGGCGGTCATGAACCGATCGAGCATGTCTATCCGCTCATCAGAAGCCGCAAACAGCTTCTCACCGTGCTGCGCGCGATCGATGAGGCGCCGGGCATCGTGCTTTATACCGTTGTTAATGAAGAGCTTTCCGCCCTGATCCACGAAATGTGCCGCGACATGGGCGTGCCGAGCGTCAATGTGCTGGAGCCGGTGGCCGCCGTCTTCCAGTCCTATCTCGGCACCACGTTGCAGCGCCGCGTCGGCGCCCAGCACAGCCTCAACGAGGACTATTTCGCCCGCATCGAGGCGCTGAATTTCACCATGGAGCATGATGACGGCCAGATGCCCGAGACCTATGACGAGGCCGATATCGTCATACTGGGGATCAGCCGGACATCGAAAACGCCGACATGCGTCTATCTCGCCAATCGCGGCGTCAAGGCGGCCAATATCCCGATCGTGCCGGGGGTTGCCCTGCCGGACAGTCTCTACCGCGCAGAAAAACCGCTGATCGTCTGCCTGATCGCGTCCACGGGGCGGATTTCGCAGGTGCGCGAATATCGTGAATTCGGCGCCGGCGGCGATCACGGCAAGAGCGACTATACCGATCGTGCCGTCATTGCCGAGGAACTGAAATATGCCCGCTCGCTGGCCGCCCGAAACGACTGGCCGATCATCGACGTCACGCGCCGCTCGATCGAGGAGACGGCGGCCGCCATCCTCGCCCTGAAACACCAGCGCGGCTGACAAGGCCGGAAGGAGAGACATGAGCGCTACCTATGAAAAATCCGCGATCGTGCTTGCCTCGACCAGCCCCTCGCGCCGGGCGCTGCTCGCAAATGCCGGACTCGTCTTCACCGCCAAAAAGCCCGATGTCGACGAGCGCGCCGTCGAAGCGCCCTATCTGAAGACGGGCGCAACACCCGCCTTCCTGGCGGCTCTGCTGTCGCGCGAAAAGGCGCTCGCTGTTTCGGCGCGGGCGGAAAATGCGTTTGTGATCGGCGGCGACCAGGTGATGGAGTTCGAAGGCCGGCCCTATTCCAAGCCGGAAAGCCGGGAAGAGGCCCGCGATCATCTGAAGCGGCTTTCCGGCCAGAGTCATTCGCTGATCAGCGCATTCGCGATCGCCAGAGACGGCGAAATTGTCTTCGAGGCCGCGGAGACGGCGCGGCTCACCATGCGCACGCTCGGTGAGGCGGCGATCGATCGCTATCTCGCGTTGCTTCCGGATGAGGTGCTTTTTTCCTCCGGCGTTTACCAGCTTGAAGGACCGGGCGTGCAACTGTTTTCTAAAATCGAGGGCGATTTCTTCACGATACTGGGCCTGCCGATGCTGACGCTTTTGAAGGCCTTGCGCAAACTGGGAGCGATTGATGAATGATTCACGTGAAACGGCAAAGCCAAGGGCCTGCGTCATCGGCCATCCGGTGGATCAATCGCGCTCGCCGCTGGTGCATGGCTACTGGCTGAAGAAATACGGCATTGACGGGGACTATGTCCGCCAGGATGTCGCCCCCGGCGCGATCGGGGAATTCATGGACAAGCTGCGCTCCGGCGAGGCCGGCTATGTCGGCTGCAACGTCACCATGCCCTACAAGGCCGCAGCCTTCGAGCTTGCCGATGAGCGCGACGAGCTTGCCACCACGCTCGGCGTCGCCAACACGCTGTGGGTGGAAGACGGCCGCATCCACGCCACCAATACCGATGGCTTCGGCTTTGCCAGCAGCCTCGACGCGCTTCATCCCGGCTGGGATTATGCCGAGCGCGCGGTGGTACTGGGCGCCGGCGGCGGGGCGAGCGCCGTGGTGCTGGCGCTGAAAAACCGCGGCTTTTCCCATGTCCATATCGTCAACCGCACGCTGGCGCGCGCCTCCGAACTCGCCTTCAGGCTCGGCGATCGAGTCCATGCCCACGATATGGACAATCTCCAAGCGGTGATGGAAGGCGCGGGCCTGTTCGTCAACACCACCTCGCTCGGCATGAAGGGCGGCGCGGTTCCGGAGTTCGATTTTTCGCCGATGCATGAAAACGCGATCGTTGCCGATATCGTTTATGTGCCGCTCGAAACACCGATCCTCAAACAGGCGAAACAACAGGGCTTCAGAACCGCAGAGGGCATTGGCATGCTGCTCTATCAGGCCGTGCCCGGTTTCGAGAAATGGTTCGGCAAGACGCCCGAGGTCGATAACGGGCTGATGGCCGAAATCCTCGCCGATCTCGGGGAAACCGCATGATCGTGCTCGGCCTCACCGGATCGATCGGCATGGGCAAGTCGACCACGGCGGGCTTCTTTGCCGAGGCTGGCATGCCGGTCTTCAACGCCGATGACGCCGTGCACCGGCTTTATCGCGGCCGTGCTGTCGAAGCTGTGGAAGCGGCCTTCCCCGGCGTCGATGTCAATGGCGCGATCGACCGGCAGAAGCTCAGCAAGGTGCTTGCCGGCAAGGCCGAGAACTTCAAGCGGCTCGAGGCGATCGTTCACCCCCTGGTGCGCGAGGAACGACGCGCTTTTCTGGAACAGGCCCGCCTCGATGGCGCGCCGATCGCGGTGCTCGACATACCGCTGCTTTACGAGACCGGCGGCGAGCGCGATGTTGATTATGTCGTGGTCGTCACCTGCGATCCGGAAATCCAGCGCGAACGCGTGCTGTCGCGGCCGGAAATGACGGTGGAAAAACTCGAAACCGTGCTGAAACAACAGCTCCCCGATGGCGAAAAACGCGCGCGGGCCGACTATATTGTCGACACCGGCAACGGCATGGACGCGGCGCGCGCGGCGGTTGGCGCGATCATTGCCGATCTGAAAACACGGGGCCCGCGGGCGACAAGAGACAGCACAAGGGACAGCATCTGATGAAGGCGCAGCGCGATATCATCTTCGATACCGAAACCACCGGTATGGACAAGAATGACGATCGGATCATCGAGATCGGCGCGGTCGAACTGATCGACCATTTTCCGACCGGGCGCACCTTCCACGTCTATATCAATGCCGATGGCAAGACCGTGCATCCGGAAGCCCTGCAGGTGCATGGAATCACCGACGAGTTCCTGCAGGACAAGCCGAAATTCTCGGAAATCGCCGATGATCTCCTGGCTTTTTTCGACGGCGCGCGCTGGATCGCCCACAACGCTGCCTTCGATATGGGCTTTATCAATGTCGAGCTCGGCCGGCTGGGCAAGGGGCCGATCGCCGATGACATGGTCCTCGACACGCTGGCGCTGGCGCGCCGCAAGCATCCCATGGGCCCCAACAGTCTCGACGCGCTCTGCAAACGCTATTCGATCGACAATGCTCACCGCACCAAGCACGGCGCGCTGCTCGATGCCGAACTGCTGGCCGAAGTCTATATCGAGATGTCGGGCGGCCGGCAGGCCGCGTTCCGTCTCGTCAATGCCGGCGATGGCGATCAGTATGACGCCGACGGCAATGTCCGCAAGCTCCCACCCCTCGTCCGCCCCCGCCCGCTTGCACCGCGCATTCACCCGGAAGAACTGGAAGCCCACGCGAAAATGGTCGCCGAGATCGGCGACAAGGCGCTGTGGCATTCGGTGGCGGTGGAGTAGCGGTTGGGGCTTCGCTGCTTGCTCCCAACACTCTCTCCCGCTGGCGGGAGAGATGCCCCGAAAGGGGCAGTGAGGGTGGCGCGGCATTTCAAACCGTGAGGGCGTTCGCGGGGAAACTCTCCCCCCCCTCACTGTCGCTTTCGCGACATCTCTCCCCTCCGGGGCGAGAAGATTGGGGGCTGTGCGGTCAGGCCATATGCGACAGCCATACCCTCGTCACCGCCTTTCACTTCACATATTTGCGCCAATCATGCTCTTCCTTGAACCCCAGAACCTCGCGGATCTTGCGGTTGGAGAGCGGGGCCTCGTATTCGTCCAGTTCGCGGGTGATCGGCATATTTGGCGCGTATTTGGCGAGGAAGCTTGCGGTCGGTTCGTTGGCGGTGATGGTGTCGTTGGTGGCGTTGAACACCTGAAAGCCGAGACCGTCCTTCTTAAGGCACAGATCGACGATCTGGCCGAGATCGCGGGCGTCGATATAGCTCCAGGCGTTGCGCTTGCGCGAGGGCGGGTCGGCGAGGAAGCCCGGGAAATTGGAATAGTCCTCCGGCGAGATCACGTTGCCGATCCTGAGGGCGTAAATGTCAGCGCCAAAGCGCATGGCGAAGGCGCGCGCGGTTTTCTCGTTGCAGACCTTGGAAAGCCCGTAGCTGTCCATCGGGTCGACATCGTAATCCTCTTCCAGCGGAAACGACTTGAAATCCTTGTCGCCCTCGGTGAAGCAGACGCCATAGGTGGTTTCGCTGGAGGCGATGATCACCTTGCGCACGCCAAGTTTCATCGCCGCCTCGATGACATTGTAGGTCGAGACCACATTGGTCTCATAGGTCACATTGTCGGGCTGCAGCAGCACGCGCGGCACGGCGGCGAAATGGACGACCGCGTCCGGCGCCTTCGGCAGCGCGCCGCTCTCATAGCCGTCAAAGCCGAAATGCATCGACAGCGCGTTGAAAACCTCGCCGCTTTTGGTCAGATCGGTGGTGAGCGTGTTCACGCCGGGATGGTCAAACGGTTTCAGGTCGAGATTGAGGACGGAATGCCCCCTGTCCAGAAGATAGGGAATGACATCGCGGCCGGCCTTGCCGCTGCCGCCGGTGAAAACGATACGCTTGCTCATGGTTCCTCACTGTCCGCCATCTTGATATGGCGGCTTTTCCCGATCCGTTCGGGCGGCGCGAAACCGCCGCTGCCTGCTTTTATCGTCATCGCCCCCCGATCGACAAGCGCCCGCGTGCCGAAAACCGGTTTTCGGGGAATGAGCGACAGCAAGCGCCGGGACTGGTTCCCTTCAGGCGTTGCAGGCACTAAGCTGCCGGTTGACGAAGGCTCAACCAAGGAAGATGGCGGCCCGCAATGGCGAAGAAAATCGGCAAAACTTCCCGTCTCGACGATGCGGCGCGCGCCGGCTGGCTTTACTATGTCGCCGGCCGCACCCAGGACGAGATTGCCGCCGCCATGGGCATTTCCCGCCAGAGCGCCCAGCGTCTCGTATCGCTGGCCATGTCGGAACGCCTGATCAAGGTCCGCCTCGACCACCCGATCGCCGAATGCCTGGCGCTTTCAAGCGCGCTGCAGAAGGAATTCGGGCTGAAACAGGCGGTGGTGGTGCCGAGCGATCCGGGCTCCGACAGTTCCGTCGCCGGCATCGCCGAGGAAGGGGCCGCCGAAATCGAGCGCTGGCTGAAACGCACGGAGCCGACCGTGCTTGCCATGGGCACCGGGCGCACGCTGCGCGCCGCCGTGGAACAATTGCCGCCGATGGATTGCCCGCAGCACCGGATCGTCTCACTCACCGGCAATATCAGCCCGGATGGCTCGGCGGCCTATTACAACGTCATCTTCCTGATGGCCGACGCCATCAATGCCCGCCATTTCCCGATGCCGCTGCCGGTTCTGGTCTCCACGCCCGAAGAGCGCATCCTGTTCCACGCCCAGCCGCTGGTGAAGCCGACGCTGGAGCTTGGGGCCACGGCGGATGCGACATTCGTCGGCATCGGCGAGCTTGGCGCGCACGCGCCCCTTCTGGTCGATGGCTTCCTGACGGGCGGCGAGATGGAGGAACTGCTTGCCGCAGGCGCCGCGGGCGAAATCTGCGGCTGGATCTTCGACGACAACGGCCAGCTTCTGGACCACCCGATCAACCAGCGCGTCGCCAGCATTCCGATTCCCGTTCATGAGGATACCACGGTGTTTGGCCTCGCCCGCGGCGCGCGCAAGCATCGCGCCATCCGCGCGGCCGTCCGCGGCGAACAGATCAACGCGCTGATCACCGATGAGGACGCGGCCCGCTATCTGTTGAAGGGCTGAGAGCGTTGCGGCCGGGGCTTTATGCTGTCGACCCGGCGAAATCCCCGCTTCGAGGTTGATTTTACCGTCCGCTTGAATATGTAGACCTCGACAGCCCGTCGAGCCCGGGCGCTTCTTTGACGCCGCCTGAAAGAGGTCCCGCCGATGCAAACGCCCTATTATCTCATCGACAAGCAGCGCCTGACGGCGAATATGGAAAAGATAGCATGGTTGCGCCAGGCCTCCGGCGCCAAGGCCCTGCTCGCGCTCAAATGCTTCGCCACCTGGTCGGTGTTCGACCTCATGAGCCAGTATATGGACGGCACCACCTCGTCATCGCTCTACGAGGTCAAGCTCGGCTATGAGAAATTCGGCGGCGAGACCCATGCCTATTCGGTGGCCTACGGCGAAGACGAGATCGACGAAGTGCTCGCCAATTGCGACAAGATCATCTTCAATTCGATCGGTCAGCTTTCCCGGTTCGAGCGTCAGTCGGCTGACAGGATCCGCGGCCTGCGCGTCAATCCCCAGGTCTCGAGCTCGGATTTCGACCTCGCCGATCCCGCCCGTCCGTTCTCCCGGCTCGGCGAGCATGATCCGGCGGTGATCGAGCCGGTGCTCGACAAGGTTTCGGGCTTCATGTTCCATAATAATTGCGAAAACGAGGATTTCGAGCGTTTCGACGACATGCTCGGCGTGATCGAGGAACGGTTCGGCCATCTCCTGTCGCGGCTTGATTGGGTCAGCCTCGGCGGCGGCATCCATTTCACCGGCGAAAACTATCCGCTGGAAAGGCTCGCCGACCGGCTGAAGGGGTTTGCGGAAAAATACGGCGTTCAGGTCTATCTGGAACCCGGCGAGGCGGCGATTACGGGTGCTGCGACGCTGGAAGTGACGGTGCTCGACACGCTCAACAACGGCAAGGACCTCGCCATCGTCGATTCATCGATCGAGGCCCATATGCTTGACCTGCTGATCTATCGCGAGCGCGCCACGATTTTGCCTGATACCGGGCCGCACAAGGTGATGATCTGCGGCAAGTCCTGCCTTGCGGGTGATATTTTCGGCGAGTTTTCCTTCGAACAGCCGGTCAAGGTCGGAGATCGTCTTTCGATCGAAAACGCCGCCGGTTATACGATGGTCAAGAAGAACTGGTTCAATGGCGTGAAAATGCCGGCGATCGCCCATCGGGAGCTGGATGGAACCATCCGCTCCGTGCGCCAGTTCGGCTATGAGGATTATGTCGCGAGTCTTTCGTGACGCTTGTTTTTTCACCGGCCCAGCGGCCACAACGGACGAAACCGGAGACGTTGTCCTGATGAAGAAGAATGTCCTGATTATCGGCGCCGGCGGCGTCGCCCAGGTGGTGGCTCATAAATGCGCCCAGAACAATGATGTGCTCGGCGACATTCATATCGCCTCGCGCACCAAGGCGAAATGCGATGCGATCATCGAAAGCATCATGGAAAAGAAGGCGCTGAAGCAGGAGGGCGTGTTGCAGGCGCACCAGCTCGACGCGCTGGATATTCCCGCGACCGTCGGCCTGATCAAGGAGACCGGCGTCGAGATCGTCATCAATGTCGGCACGGCGTTTCTCAACATGTCGGTTCTGGAAGCCTGCCTGGAAACAGGCGCTGCCTATATCGACACCGCCATCCACGAAGAGCCCGACAAAATCTGCGAAACCCCGCCGTGGTATGCCAACTACGAGTGGAAGCGGAAGGATCGCTGCGCTGAAAAGGGCGTGACCGCGATCCTCGGCGCCGGCTTCGATCCGGGCGTCGTCAACGCCTATGCGCGCCTTGCCAAGGACGACTATGTCGACGACATCACCGATATCGATATCGTCGACATCAATGCCGGCAGCCACGGCAAGTATTTCGCCACGAACTTCGATCCGGAAATCAACTTCCGCGAATTCACCGGCGTCGTCTATGCCTGGCAGAACAATGAATGGACGACGAACAAGATGTTCGAGATCGGCCATGAGTTCGATCTTCCGGTCGTGGGCAAGCAGAAGGCCTATATGTCCGGCCATGACGAAATCCACTCGCTGGCCAAGAACATGGGCTCGCCCAATGTGCGCTTCTGGATGGGCTTCGGCGATCACTACATCAACGTCTTCACCGTGCTGAAGAGCCTCGGCCTGCTCTCCGAACAGCCGGTGAAATTGGCCGACGGCCAGGAAGTGGTGCCGCTCAAGGTGGTCAAGGCCGTGCTGCCCGATCCCTCCTCGCTCGCGCCCGGCTATAGCGGCAACACCTGCATCGGCGATTTCGTCAAGGGCACCAAGGACGGCAAGCCGGCGGAAGTGTTCATCTATAACGTCTCCGATCACAAGGAAGCCTATAACGAGGTCGGCTCGCAGGGCATTTCCTATACCGCGGGCGTTCCGCCTGTCGCAGCGGCCATGCTGGTGGCCACCGGCGAGTGGGACGTGAAGACCATGGCCAATGTCGAGGAACTGCCGCCCAAGCCGTTCCTGCACATCCTGAACCAGAACGGCCTGCCGACCCGGATCAGGGACGAAAACGGCGACCGCGCGCTCGATTTCTCGAAGTAAACTGAGACCCGGCGCGGCCTGTCGAAACAGGCCGCGCCGGCTTCAGCGCGCAAGGCCGAACTGAATCTCGATCCGGTGATAGCCGGCCTTGGCGCCGTTCCATGCATGATAGATTTCCCGGCTCTCGCCAGAGAAGACATGGCGGGAGTGCTCGATCTCTTCCACAAGCGGCGCGTAGCCCTTCGTGAACAGACCCCGCAGCGTACCCTGATAGGTGGTGGTCGCGACCATGATCGGCTCGAATGCCTTGAGCGTGAAGTCGCCCTGATGGCGGTACCCGTCGGGCACCGTCACCGGGCAGCAAATCGTCCAGTCGAACAGCGTCTTGCCGTCATGGGGCAGGTTCCGCGCCATGAATATCCATGGACCGGCGATCGCGAGGCCACAGGCCGCCGCCTCACTTTCAATCTTCGGCGAAAGCTCCGCCGCCGCCGCCTTTACGTCAGGGATGGCAAGGTGGCGCGATGCCGTCAGTCCCTTGAATGCTTCCGTCTCGATAATTTTCATCTGGACCACCCTCTTTCGACAGGCGTGATAAACCCGCGTTCGTTTGGAACCAACGAAATCTGTAGAAGATTTTTTCTTTCTGCGCCTTCAATCGGCCACCAGGCAGACGAATTTTTCTTCGGCCAGGCTCTCGCCCTTCAAGGGAGGTTTTCCGGCGCAGCATCCATGCTAATGGTAGCGGCAGAATGGTAGGGAAAGCACGCTCATGTCGCTTCGAGATAAACGCATCCTTCTGATCATTGCCGGCGGCATCGCGGCTTACAAAAGCCTCGACCTGATCCGCCGGCTGAAGGAGCGGGGCGCGGCGGTGACGCCGATAATGACCGCGGCGGCGCAGGAATTCATCACGCCGCTTGCCGTCGGCGCGCTGACGGGCGGCCATGTGTTCACCGATCTGTTTTCGCGCGAGGACGAGCAGGATGTCGGCCATATCCGGCTCGCTCGCGAGCATGACCTGATCCTGGTCGCGCCCGCCACCGCCAGCCTGATGGCGAAGATGGCGGCAGGGATCGCCGATGATCTCGCCGGCGCGGTGCTTCTGGCGCGCGATTGCCCGGTGATGATCGCGCCCGCGATGAACACGAAAATGTGGACTGCCGCGCCGACATCGCGCAACCTCGCCACGCTCGTCGGCGACGGCGTCATGACCATCGGCCCTATGGCCGGCGAAATGGCCGAGCGCGGCGAGGCCGGAACGGGCCGGATGGCCGAGCCGCTCGAAATCGTGGCCGCCGTTGAAGCGTTTTTCGACGAAGCGCCGAAGCCGCTTGCCGGCCGGCGCGCGGTCGTCACCTCCGGCCCGACGGTCGAGGCGATCGATCCGGTGCGCTATATCGCCAACCGCTCCTCCGGCCGGCAGGGCCACGCGATTGCAGCAGCCCTTGCCCGGCTCGGCGCGGAGGTGACGCTAGTCTCCGGTCCGGTCAATATCGCTGTTCCCGCAGGCGTCACCACCGTGCATGTCGAAAGCGCGCGCGAAATGCTTGCCGCGGTGGAGGCCGCCCTGCCCGCCGATATCGCGGTCATGGTCGCGGCGGTATCGGACTGGCGGGCGGAGGATGCCGCCCCGCAGAAGATGAAGAAAAAGCCCGGCGAGGCCCCGCCGCCGCTGAAGCTGATCGAAAATCCCGACATCCTGAAGACGGTCGGCCATCATAGCGATCGCCCGGCGCTGGTCGTCGGCTTTGCCGCCGAAACCAACGATGTCGCGACCTATGCCCGCGACAAGCTCGACCGCAAGGGCGCCGACCTGATCGTCGCCAACGACGTGTCGGAAGAGGGCGTCATGGGCGGTCAGCGCAACCGGGTCACGCTGGTGACGAAGGATGGGGCGGAAAACTGGCCGGACATGGACAAGACCGACGTCGCCGAGCGGCTCGCCGCATGGATCGCAGGACGGTTCTAGAGCCCCTTCCCATACGCAAAGCTGCCCTCACTCCGTCTCCATCCGCCAGCGCGGCCAGGTTATGGTGATGCGGGCGCCGTCGTCGTTTTCGAAGGTCAGCGTCGCGCCGGCGCGCTCCAGCAGCGTCTTGGCGATGAACAGGCCGAGGCCCAGCCCGCCTGCCCGGTTGGCGCCCTCGCGATCGGGTTGGCGGTCCGAGACGAAGGGATCGCCAATGCGCGCGAGAATATCCGGCGCAAAGCCGTCGCCATCGTCGCTGACGGTGATGGTTACGCGCGTGGCATCGTGGCGCGCCCTGATTTTCACCGCCCGGCCGGCATGCTCGACCGCGTTTTCGATGATGTTGCCAAGGCCGTAAAGCACCGCCGGGTTGCGCTGGCCGACCGGTTCCGGACCGTCGCCCTCGATGCTGATCTCCATCTCCGCGACAAACGGCCGGTGGGGGGCCGCCGCCTCCTCCAGCAGCGAGGACAGCGGCAACCGGCGCATATGGCTCTCGTCCTCCTTGGAAAGCGAGGCGAGCCGGGAAAGAATGTCGCGGCAGCGCTGGCTCTGGCTGACGAGCAGTTGCACGTCCTCGCCATGGACCGGATCGTCGCCGAGCGCCCGCGCCATCTCCTTGGCCACGACCGAGATCGTGGCGAGCGGCGTTCCGAGTTCATGGGCGGCGGCGGCGGCCAGGCCGTCGAGCTGGGAAAGGTGCTGCTCGCGCTGCAGCACCAGTTCGGTCGCCGCCAGCGCATCCGAGATCTGCTCGGCCTCCAGCGAGATCCGGTGGGCGTAGAAGGCGGCGAAGCTCAGCATCGAGACGATCCCGATCCAGATGCCGAATTTCAGCACCGGCTCGATCTGAAGCGAAAGCCCCTCATACCAGGGCAGCGGAAACGGCTCGATTGCCAGCACGGAAACGCCCGCGACCGCCAGCACCAGAAGCGCCATGGCATGGCGCAGCGGCAGCGCGGTGAAGGAAATGATCACCGGCACCGAAATCAGCGGCACGAACGGATTGGCAAGCCCGCCGGTCAGATAAAGCAGGGCGGTGAGCTGGGCGAGGTCGAAGCCGAGCAGGGCGAAGGCGAAACGCGGCTCCACCCGCTGCGTCGCCGGAAACCTCAGCGTCAGGATCAGATTGCCGAGCGCGAGCGCGGCGATCAGCGCGAAGACGGGAATGATCGGCATCGAGAAGTCGATCCCGAAGGCCACGAAAGTCGCGGTCGTGGTCTGGCCCGCCACCGCCAGCCAGCGCAGCCGCACCAGCGTCTGCAGGCGCAGGCTGCGGCGGCGTTCCTTCTCCAGCAATTCCGGCGCCCTCATGGCGGTTCTCCTGTCACGTTCCGCGCGGTTTTGCCCGGCGCGTTGCTTCGGCCTCGGCCGGGTTTTCCGGCCAGAGATGTTTCGGGTAGCGCCCGCGCATGTCGGCGCGCACATCCTTCCACGATCCGGCCCAGAAGCCGGGAAGATCGCGCGTCGTCTGGATCGGTCTGCCGGCGGGCGAGGTCAGTTCCAGAAGCAGCGGCACGCCGCCGGCAATCGTCGGATGCGATTTCAGCCCGTAGAGCATCTGCACCCGGATCGACAGCACCGGCTCGTCGCCGTCATAGCGGATCGGCAGCCGGTCGCCGGTGGGCGCGGTGAAATGGGTAGGCGCGAGCCGGTCGAGATCGGCGGCAAGCGGATAGGGCAGCAGCGATTTGAGCCCGTCCGTCAGGCTCTTTGGGGTGACCGCGGCAAGCGATGTCTGGCCGGTCTGGAACGGCGTGAACCAGGCATCGAGGCTGTCGCGCAACCCGTCATCGCTGACATCCGGAAAGGGCCAGCCAAGCTTGCGGTGCAGGAAGCCGATGCGCTCTCTCAGATGCGCCGCCTCCTTCGGAAAGGTGAGCAGCGCCAGCCCGTGCTGGCGCAGGCCCTCTGCCAGCGCCGCGGCCGCCTGTTCGCCCGCGGGCTTCTTCACCGCGCGTTCGGAAAGCACCAGCGCGCCGAGCCGGTGGACATGGCGGGCGCGCACCGACAGGCTGTCGCGGTCGAACACGCATTCCTCCAGCGTCTCGATCCCCGGCTGCGCCTCGACGACAGCGCGCGGCAGCGGGCAGGCGGCGAGGATCCGTCCGCGCGCGGCCGATCCCGTCAGGTCGGCGATCACCAGAAAGTCCTGGCCGGCAAGCGGATCGTCCTCGGCAAGCTCCGCCCCGCGCCCGTTCGCCATCAGATAGCGCCCGCGCCCGCCCCGCGCCATCGCGATGCGGTCGGGAAAGGCATGAATCAGCGCTTCGCCGGGGTCGAACGGGCCGTCCGCGCGGCCGCTGCCTGCCGCCTTTGCGATCCGGTCGGCAAGGCCGCGCGCGGCCTCGGCGCGGGGCGACCTGTCCACGGAAAACCGGCGCAGCCGCTCCGACAGATCGATGCCGGTGCCGCCAAGCCCCTGCTCGCTCATCAGCACGGCAAGCCGCGCGGCGTCGCGGGCATGGCCGGTGCGGCCGGCCTTGATCACCATGGCGGCAAGGCGCGGCGACAGAGACAGCGCGCGGATGCGCTCGCCGGTTTCGGTCAGCCTCCCGTCGTCGCCAAGCGCGCCAAGGGCTGCCAGCAGCTTCTTGGCCTCGGCGAGCGCCGGTCCGGGCGGCTGGTCGGGAAAGGCAAGCTGCGCGGGGTCGGTGACGCCCCAATGGGCGAGATCGAGCACGAGGCCGGAGAGATCGGATTTCATGATTTCCGGGGGACTGAAGGGGGCAAGTGCGGCCGTCTGGCCCTCATGCCACAGCCGCAGCGCAATCCCCGGCGCGGTGCGCCCGGCGCGGCCGGCGCGCTGGTCGGCTGCCGCGCGCGAGACCTTCACGGTTTCCAGCCTTGTGATGCCGGTGGCCGGCTCATAGGCGGGCTGGCGCTGCAACCCGCTGTCGATGACGATGGTGACGCCGTCAATGGTGATCGAGGTTTCGGCGATCGAGGTGGCGAGCACCACCTTGCGGCGGCCTGCCGGCGCGGGCTTTATCGCGGCATCCTGCTCGGCGCGGGTGAGATTGCCGTAAAGCGGCGCGATATCGGTGTCGTCGCCCACCCTTCCCTCCAGCCGCTCGGCGGTGCGGCGGATTTCGGCCTGGCCCGGCAGGAAGGCGAGGATCGAGCCCTCTTCCGTCGCCAACATGGCGCGCACGGCGTCGGCGACACTGTCCTCGATGCGCGCTTGCGGCGGCCGGGCCTGATAGCGGATTTCGACCGGATAGGCCCTGCCCTTGCTCTCGATCACCGGCGCATCGCCGAGAAGGGCGGCGATCCGGGCGACATCCAGCGTCGCGGACATCACCAGGATATTCAGGTCTTCGCGCAGGCCGGCGCGGATATCGAGCGCCAGCGCCAGCCCGAAATCGGCGTCGAGCGAGCGTTCGTGGAATTCGTCGAATATCACCGTCGAAATGCCGGCAAGCTCGGGGTCTTCCAGCGCCATACGGGCGAACACGCCCTCGGTCACCACCTCGATGCGGGTTTTGGCCGAGACTTTGGTGTCGAGCCGCATGCGATAGCCGACGGTGCCGCCGGGCTCCTCGCCGAGAAGGGATGCCATGCGAAAGGCGCTGGCGCGGGCGGCAAGCCTTCGCGGCTCCAGCAGAATGATCCTGCCCGGCGGGCCGCGCTCCAGCAGGTGCAGCGGCACCAGCGTGGTCTTGCCGGCGCCGGGCGGCGCGGACAGAACCGCGCGGCCATGGCTTTTCAGCGCCGCCGTCAGCGGTTCCAGCACGGCGGTGACGGGCAGCGCCCTGGTTTCATCCTTCATGTCCGCGCGGTCCTGCATTGCATCCGCATCCTGATAGAGCAAAAGCGGCTTGCGGGCAAAGCGCGGTTTCGTCGCGTTCTGTTGATCCACTCGGTGTGGACCGACCAGCCTCATTTTTCAGTGAGCCGGCGAAATTCGGGTGGGTGGCGTGCGCTTCCGGCGGTCAGCTGTACGCCGCTTCCTCAAAGGCCTGCCGAATTGCGCGCAGGCCGGCGGCCACGCATTCTCCGAGTATAACAACGTTGTTATCTATCGGTGTTTCGATCATGAGTTGCATAATCTACTAAAATATAAATTCCTTCAATAGTTAAAAAATAGACAATCATTAGCGTTGTCTATATAAGAAGTATTATGTATTTTATTCAAAACTAATAATTATTGTGCTCTGGGCGCGCCCCAACGAAAATAATAAATGAGGTGAGGGAATGCATGATATTAGTGCGGATAGTCAGGAGCGCATTGGCCGCTTGCTGATTTCGGAATCAAAAAAGATACGGATGGTGCGATCCATAGAAGCCACTTTGGATCTTGCCATGAAGCTGGGCTACAGCGCGGCGGCGGTCCGCCTCTATGGTGCGCTTGAGCTGATCCATAATGAAGACGACCTCGGTGAAGGTTGAAAACGCCAGACATGGCGCGCCGCTACGGGAAACCTTTGCGGCGCGTTTTTTCGATAAACCCTAACGTCTTTCCGCCAACCATTCCTGCGCACTGCCGATCTCCATCGGCTTGGCGAAAAGGTAACCCTGACCCAGATCGACCTTCAGGCGGAGCAGGGTCGCGTATTCCTCCTCGGTTTCCACGCCTTCGGCGATGGTAAGCGCGCCGGTCTGGCGGGCGAAATCGACCATACCCAGCACAAGCGCCTGTTTGGCGAGGTTGGAATTGATGTCGCGCACCAGTTCGATATCGAGCTTGAGGATATCGGGGCGCATGCGCAAAAGCGCGATCAGGCCGGAAAACCCGGCCCCGACATCGTCGGCGGCGGTGCGTATGCCACGCCGGCGCAATGTTTGGAGCGCGGTTGCGAGCTCGTTGAAGTCCTCCGCCACGTCGTGCTCGGTGATCTCCACCACAAGGCGCTCCGGCGGTATATGGCCGATCGCTTCCAGCAGCGCGCCGCTGGCGATGGTCTGCGGGGAGGCGTTGAAGCCGATCGCCATCTCCTGCGGGATGTCGCCGAGCAATGCCAGGGCCTTTTCAATGGCCGCGATTTCGAGCTCGACCTGTCGGCCCACCCGCCGGGCCTCCTCGAACCAGATATTGGGGGACCTGCCGCCGGCAAACCGCGACAGCGCCTCGAACTTGATCGGCCGCAGGGTTTCAAGATCCACCACCGGCTGCAATACGATCCTGAAGCCGTCCGCGGCAAGCGCGCTGTCCAGGCGGGCATTGATGTCGGCGATCTCGGCGCGGCGGCGCAGGCCGTCATTGATCTGGTTGCCGGCAAGCCCGGCAAAGGTCTCCATCACCGCAAGATCGCGCTCGCCAAGGCTTGGATGCGGTGTGCTGCGCAGGCAGCAGAGCATGCCGTAGACCTGGCCATTGTCGTGGTAGACCGGCAGGCTCAGATGCGCGCCGATCGGCACGTTGCGCGTGATCGGCATGGCCACGGCGAGTGGATGCTGGCTGGTATCGGTCATCAGGTTCGGCAACACGCCGTCGAGAATGTGCTGGCAATAGACCTCGGAAAGCGGGATCACCGATCCTGGGCTGATAAGCGCCTCGAAACCCGGCGCGCTGACCGCGCGGAAAACCGACTGGCCATCGACGATCTCGGAAAGATAGGCGACCTCCATGTCGAAATGCTTGCGCACCGTCTCAAGGATAATATCGACGGCGTCCCTGGGCTGGTCTATCGGGTCCAGGGTAAGGTTCAGGGGTAGGCGACCCATCGTTTTGCGTCCGCTGTTTCGTGCTCATCAACATGCTACAGCGGTTCTTGTGTTGCCGTCCAGTTTGAAGGTGGGTCGTGCGCGGCAAGGCGTCCGCTTCGGCCTTGAATTTCTTGCCTTTTGTCAAGTCTGGACCCTGAAATGGTCGCCTTCGAGCTTCACCGCATGGCCGCTCATGGCCGATTGCTGCGCGGCATGGCCCATGGCGACGGCCCACCAGCCATCCTCAAGGCTCACCTCCACCGGGCGCGCGCCGGATATCGCGGCGACGAAGCTTTGATGCTGGTAGAAGGTCGAGCCATTGTGGTCGCCGGCCATCAGCAGCGTCGGATCGACCGGGATCACGGCCTCGCGCGGCCCCTTGGGGTTGCGCGGAGAATAGACCATGCGGGGATCGGGCGGCGCGCCGAGTTCGACCGGCCAGAAGCGGGTCGGGCCGGGCACGTGGCATTCGATCTTGCCGGCCGGTCCGATCGCGGAAATCTCCTCCTGAAAGCGCGAGCCCTCCGCGAACATGCAGAGCTCAAGCGCCGCGCGGGTTCCGGAGGCGAAATCGACGATCACATAGGCGTTGTCCCAGACATCCGGTCGTTCGTCGCCGTTAATGAGTTCGTCGCGGTGGTTGAAGGCCTGTCCGCCACTGGCCATGATCCTGACCGGATCGCTCTTCATCACCAACCGCATCAGGTCGAAGAAATGGCAGCATTTTTCCACCAGCGTACCGCCGGAATAGCGGTTGAACCTGTTCCAGTTGCCCACCTTGGTCAGAAACGGAAAGCGGTGTTCGCGGATGGTCAGCATCCGCACGCCGCCGGTCGCGCTGTCCGCCTCGCTCACTAGCCGCGCGATCGGCGGCATGTAGCGATATTCCATCGCCACCCAGACAGGGGCCGGATAGTTCGCCTTGAACGCGCTCACCCGGGCGGTATCGCCGGGATCGGTGAAAAGCGGCTTTTCCACCATCAGCGGCAGCGGCCGCGTGCGGGCGATCTCCTCCATCTGCGACAGGTGCAGGTGGTTGGGGCTGGCGATCAGCAGGCAGGTGATGGTGTCCACCGCAAGCAGATCTGCGAGGCTGTCGCAGAGCCGCGCCTTCGGGGCGAGTGCTGCAGCCTTCGCGCGCATTTCCGGATCGGGTTCGAAGATCGCGCCGATTTCCGCCTCGGGCAGAAGCGCGATGTTGCGCAGATGCTCCTGTCCCATCATGCCGCAGCCGATAATGCCGTAGATTGCCTTCACCTCAGCCCCTCCTATTTGAGCCGCGCGACGTAACGCACCACCGCCGGGTCAAACCATGTGTATGAAAATTCTGCACTTTCGCCGTCCCGGTCGAAGGAGATGCGCTGCACCTCGGGCACCGGTGCGCCGGACGTAAGCCCGAAATCATCCGGCACCCAGTCCGGCACGTGGCCAAGCCCGATCCTGTCCTCGGCCCGTGTGATCCAGAGCCCCAGCCGGGTGCGGTAATGGAGATAGAGGCTTTCCGAAAGATCGGTCATGGTGAGCGTCTTGGCATAGGCCGCATCGAGCCAGATTTCCTCCAGTGCCGCGAACCGCTTGCCGACGAAGCGGCGGCGGCGGATGCGGTGGGCCTTGGCCGAGGCGCCGAAATCCGGCAGGCTGCCCGGCTTTTCCAGAAGATCCACCGAAACCGTCCTCGCCGTCGGCAGGCCACCGCCTTCGATCAGCTCCAGCCGGAACATGGTGTAGACGCTCGCCGGATCGGCGATCGCGCGCACGTAATTGCCCGAGCCGTGCCGGCGTTCCAGCAGCCCGCGCGCCTCCAGTTCGGTGAGCGCCTTGCGCAGCGTCCCGACCGCCACGTTCAGTTCGGCGGCCAGCTTGCGTTCGGGCGCGAGCTTCTCGCCGTCGACCAGCCGTCCGGCCGCCAGATCGCGCACGATCAGTTCGACGATCTGAAGATAGACCGGCAGGCTGCCGTCATTGCGGGTTTCCATCGTCACCTCAAAATTGATACACTATTGATTTACTCAAAATTTGATGATACGCAAGCAAAAAATGGGAGAAACGCAATGACCGTCGTGCCCGTGACATCCGCCGAACTGAACGCCGCCGAAGTGTCGTGGTTTTCCGCGCTGTGTTCGGATGACTACGCCTATCTCGGCGTGCCGGACGGCAGCCTGCGCTCGTCCTTCGACCATTGTTCGGCGATCGTGAGGACGGCAGAGAGCCATGGCTTCCGCAACATCCTGTGTCCGTCCTCCTATCAGGTCGGGCAGGATACGCTGAGTTTCGTGGCCGGCTGCGCGCCGATTACGGAAAAAATCAATTTCCTGGCGGCGATCCGCTGCGGCGAGATGCAGCCGATCATGCTGGCGCGCACGGTCGCCACCCTCGACCACATGCTGAAGGGCCGGCTGACGCTGAACGTGATCTCCTCCAATTTTCCGGGCGAGGAGGCCGACAGCGCCTATCGCTATCGCCGCAGCCATGAGGTGGTGGAGATCCTGCGTCAGGCCTGGACCCGCGACGAGATCAATTACGACGGCGAAATCTATCAGTTTCACAAGGTGACGACCGAGCCCGCGCGGCCCTATCAGCAGAATGGTGGGCCGCTGCTCTATTTCGGCGGCTATTCGCCGGATGCGCTGGAGTTGTGCGGCGCGCAATGCGACGTCTATCTGATGTGGCCGGAGACAAAGGACCAGCTCGCCGAGCGGATGAAGGCGGTTCATGAACGCGCCGCCGCCCATGGCCGCACGCTCGATTACGGCCTGCGCGTCCATGTCGTCGTGCGCGATACCGAGAAGGAAGCGCGCGACTACGCCGATCATCTGGTCTCGAAGCTCGACGATGAATATGGAAGGCTGATCCGCGATCGTGCCCATGATGCCGCCTCGCTCGGCGTCTCGCATCAGGCCCGCGCCCGCGAACTGGCCGACCAGTTCGGCTATGTCGAACCCGGTCTTTGGACCGGCATCGGCCGTGCCCGTTCGGGCTGCGGCGCGGCGCTGGTCGGCTCCACCGATCAGGTGCTGTCGAAGCTTGCCGAGTATCGCGACATGGGCATTCGCGCCTTCATTCTCTCCGGCTATCCGCATCTCGACGAGGCCGATCATTTCGGCACGAAAGTTCTGCCGGCGCTTGAGACCTGTTCGCTGCCGCATGTATATGGCCGGGTACCAGAAACAACACCGGCAACGCCGCTCGGCGTTGGAGAGAGGCATTGATGCAGCGGGTCGATATCGCGAAGGATTTGAGTTTCAGCCGCCTGGTCTACGGGATGTGGCGGATCGCAGAGGGCGATGCCACGCCGGCAACCGTTCAGGCCAAGATCGAAGCCTGCCTCGCGCAGGGCATCACCACCATGGACAATGCCGATATCTATGGCGGCTATACGGCGGAAGCCGTGCTCGGGGCAGCGCTGAAGGCCGCGCCCGGCCTGCGCGACCGGATCGAGATCGTCACCAAATGCGGCATCGTCGCACCGATGGGCCGTCATTCGGCCAAGCGGGTGAAGCATTACGACACTTCGGCAAACCATATCCGCGCCTCGGTTGAGGCATCGCTTTCGGATATGGCGACGGATCATGTTGATCTGCTTCTGATCCACCGTCCCGACCCGATGATCGACCCGGAGGAAACAGGCCGGGTGCTGGATGATCTGGTGGCCGAGGGCAAGGTCCGCTCGGTTGGCGTCTCCAATTTCCGCCCGCATGATTTCACCCTGCTGCAATCCAATATGGAAAACTGGCTTGCCACCAATCAGATCGAACTCGGCCTGCTGGCGACCGAGCCCTTCACAAATGGCGACCTCGCCTTCCTGCAGGAGCGCAAGCTGCCGGTGATGGCGTGGTCGCCGCTTGGCGGCGGCCGGCTGTTTTCCGAAGCTGGCAAGCCGCTGATGGCGGCGCTTGAGACGATCGGCGCACGCTTCGGCGTCGATGCATCGGCGGTGGCGATCGCGTGGCTTCTGGCGCATCCCGCCAATATCCTGCCGGTGCTCGGCACCAACAATCTCGACCGGATTGCTGCGATTTCCGATGCGGAAAAGGTCGAACTCGACCGGCAGGACTGGTTTGCCCTGTTCGAGACCGCGCGCGGATACGAGGTTCCATAGGGAGAATGACGTTGCACCGGATGGCGATCGCAAAAGACAATGTTTTCGTGCCCGACCCGGCCGATAGCCGCCGCTATCGCCATGCGCTGGGCGCATTCTCCACCGGCGTCACCGTGGTCACGCTTCAGGGCGATGCCGGGCCGCAGGGCATGACGGTCAACAGCTTCGCCTCGGTTTCGCTCGATCCGCCGCTGGTGCTGTGGTCGCCGGCCAAGTCTTCGCGTCGTCACGACCTGTTCGCCGGCGCGCGCCATTTCGCGATCCATGTGCTCGCGGCCGACCAGCACGACCTTTCCGCCCGCTTCACGCGTGGCGGAGCGGCGTTTGAAGGGCTCGACCATCACCTGAACGAAGAAGGCGTGCCGGTGCTCGCGGGAACGCTGGCGCGGTTCGAATGCGCCCGCGCCAATACCCATGACGCCGGCGACCACACCATCGTCATCGGCCGAGTGCTGCGCGCCGCCCACGGCGAAGGCGAACCGCTGATCTTCTCGCGCGGCGCCTTCGGCCGGTTTTCCCATCACGGCTGAAAAGTCCGGCCGATCCGGTCAGCGCCCGGCAATCAGCCCGGGCAGGACGCGCGTCACCGTGCGTTCGATCACGTCGACCAGCACCATGGTCTGGTGGTCGACTTCGATGTTCAGAAGGTCGCCGGGCTTGTAGTGGATAAACGTGGTCTGGCGCAGGGTTTCCGGGATCAGGTTGATGGTGAACAGATTGTCCTCGACCTCCGCCACCGTCAGGCTGCAACCGTTGACGGCCAGATAGCCGCGCGGAAAGATATATTTGGCCCATTCCTCCGGAACCCGGAAGCGGATGAAGGCTCTTTCCTCTGCCGTGCTGATCGCCTCCACGGTGGCGGTTGTCGCCACGTGCCCGGCGATCACATGGCCGCCGTTTTCATCCGTCATCTTCGCGGAGCGCTCCAGATTGACGCCATCGCCTTTGGCAAGCGCGCCGAGATTGGTGCGCTCCAGCGTCGCGTTCATGGCGTCGAAGGTGACGTCGTGGCCGGAAATCCCGGTGACCGACAGGCACACGCCCTCGATATTCACGCTCGCGCCGAGCTTCAGATCTTCCAGCAATTCATCGGTGAAGGCGACCGTGAAGGTCTTGCCGCCGGGATAGGCGGTAATGTCGGAAAGCGGCCGGACGGCCTGGACGATGCCGGTATACATGGAATTCTCCCGTCGCGCGGGCACGGCGCGACCTTGCTCGAAATCATCGGATCGCCGGCAATATGAGCGGGCTTACGCCTGAAAACAAGTGCGCTGCCGAAGACGCTGCGTTCATGCCTTGGGCGGCAGGGAATAGGCGTTTTCGACGGCGATCGACAGCCATTCGTTGAAGGTCGCGTCCGGGCAGTCGTCGGCGTCGACATGGTAGAACCCGCTCATCTTGCGCCCGCCATGGACCATCGGCTCCGAACGTCCGAGCCTAGCTGCGGCATCGGCGTTTTCCTTGCCGATGCGGAACAGGTAATTGCCCTCTCCGGATTTCCGCCGGCTGACGGCGACCACCATATGGCCGTTCACCAGAAAGCAGAGCCCGCCGAACATCTTCTTCTCGCCGAGCCCCTCAAGGCCTTCGAGACGGTCGCGCACCCTGGCGCTCAGTTCCTCGTCAATGGCCATCGGCGCTCCCGTTGAGATAGGCCTTGAAGGCCTCGCCGTAATCGGGATGCCAGCGCGACAGCGGCGGGCGGTTTTCGACGATGTCGCCGATTGCCCACATCATCCGCTTCTCGTCGGTGGCGCGGTCGACCTCGCCATCGGGGCACAGAATGTAGAAATCGCCCGCCTCCAGGCTTTTCAGCATGAAGTCCACGGTCTGTTTCGGCGTCCAGGCGCCCTTCGGCTTTTCGTCGCGGCCATTGGCCGTCAGCGGCGTGAACACGAAGCCGGGGATCAAGAGATGCGCCTCGAGCCTGCAGCCCTCGATATTGCGCAATTCATGCTGCAGCGCCTCGGTGAAGGCCTTCACCCCGGCCTTGGCGACATTATAGGCCGGGTTGCCGGGCGGCGTGGTGATGCCCTGCTTGGAGCCTGTGTTGATGATCACCGCCGGTTCGCCATGGGCGCGCATTTCGGGCGCGAAGATGCGGGTGCCGTTGATGACGCCGGTGAGGTTGACGCCGATGATCCGGTCCCATGGCATCTGCTTGCCGAAGACGGCGGTGCCGGGCTGGATGCCGGCATTGTTCATCAGCACATGGATATTGCCGAAGGCGCGCTTGGCTGCGCATTCAAGCTCCTCCAGTTCCGAGAGATCGGAGACATCGGTGGCATGGGCCAGCGCCTTTACGCCCTTCTTTTCGGCCAGCTCGGCCAGTTCGTCTCCGGCCCGCTTCAGCTTCTCGCCCTTCAGGTCGGCGATCATGACATTCATGCCGAGCTCGATGAAGGCTTTGGTGGCGGCAAGGCCGATGCCCGATGCGCCGCCGGTGATGACGGCGGCGTTGCCCGCTTTCAGTGCAGGATGCTGGCTCATGATTTCCTCCCGTTTTCCGCTTTTTGCCGGGTCGCCGGGGCGATTTGGCGCGCGGTTTGGCTTTGCTCATGACTTTTTGGCAGATGAAACTTCGTGTCAATGCGCAATTTGGCCAGACTGCGCGGCGCTTCGCCACGGTTTTCCTTGCGTGGCCGCGCAAAGCCGCTAAAACGGCTCACACATTCAAACACCACATGGACCTGAACTCACATGGCAACGCACAAAGACGTCAAGAAGGTCGTGCTCGCCTATTCCGGCGGACTCGACACCTCGATCATCCTGAAATGGCTGCAGACCGAACTCGGCGCTGAAGTCGTCACCTTCACCGCCGATCTCGGCCAGGGCGAGGAGCTGGAACCGGCGCGCCTGAAGGCCGAGCAGGCGGGCGTGAAGGAAATCTTCATCGAGGATGTGCGCGAGGAATTCGTCCGTGATTTCGTGTTCCCGATGTTCCGCGCCAATGCCGTTTATGAGGGCGTCTACCTGCTCGGCACCTCGATCGCCCGGCCGCTGATCTCCAAGCACCTGATCGAGATCGCCGAAAAGACCGGCGCCGACGCGATCGCCCATGGTGCCACCGGCAAGGGCAATGACCAGGTCCGTTTCGAAATGTCGGCCTATGCGCTGAACCCGGATATCAAGATCATCGCGCCCTGGCGCGACTGGACGTTCAAGAGCCGGACCGATCTTCTGGCATTCGCCGAAAGCCACCAGATCCAGATCGCCAAGAACAAGCGCGGCGAAGCGCCGTTCTCGGTCGACGCCAACCTGCTGCATTCCTCCTCCGAGGGCCGCGTGCTGGAAGACCCGGCGGTCGAGGCCCCGGAATATGTGCATATGCGCACGGTGTCCCCGGAGGCCGCCCCCGACAAGGCGACGATCATCAAGGTCGGGTTCGAGAAGGGCGATGCCGTCTCGATCAATGGCGAGCGTCTGAGCCCGGCGACCATCCTCGCCAAGCTCAACGATTATGGCCGCGACAACGGCATCGGCCGTCTCGACCTGGTCGAAAACCGCTTCGTCGGCATGAAATCGCGCGGCGTCTACGAGACCCCCGGCGGCACCATCCTTCTCGCCGCCCACCGCGCCATTGAATCCATCACGCTCGACCGGGGTGCCGCGCACCTCAAGGACGAGTTGATGCCGAAATATGCCGAGCTGATCTATTACGGCTTCTGGTTCTCGCCGGAACGAATGATGCTGCAGGCCGCGATCGACAAGAGCCAGGAGCATGTCGAGGGCGAGGTGACGCTGAAGCTCTACAAGGGCAATGTCATGGTCATCGGCCGCGAGAGCCCGAAGTCGCTCTATTCCGAAGCCCTCGTCACCTTCGAGGACGACCATGGCGCCTACGACCAGAAGGACGCCGCCGGCTTCATCAAGCTCAATGCGCTGCGCCTGAGGACGCTGGCCAAGCGCGACCGGATGTGAGCAATCTTGCAAGACGAGGCGGCAGTCCCGCCGCCTCGTTGACCTCCCCTTTGGGGACATCGCCCAGACGGCATCAGACGAGTTTCTCGAGCGTCACATAGGCCTGGCAGAGCGCGACCGCGATATAGACATTGACGAACCAGTTGATGACGGCGGTGATTGGGATGATGACGAGCCAGTAGAGCCATATCGCATCGGAGAGTCCGAGCGGGCCGTCAATCTGGACGAGCGCGAAACCGATGGCGAGCACCGCCAGCGATAAAAGCGTGAACCGCCATGCAAGCGAGCCGAAACTCGCCTGACCGCGCTTTCGCGCTGCCCGGAATGTCGGGTTTTGGCCATAGACATATGCCGGGAGCCATGTGCCGAAATAGGCAATGCCCCAGACCGCGGAAAGCTCGAGAAGCACGGTACTCCCGTAGATCAGGGCGATGTTGACGTTCACATTCGTCAGGTCGACAAGGGTCACGGCCAGAAGCAGCAGGATTGGAAAGGCCACCGATATGGCCACGATGACAAGGTCGCGCCAGACGAAACCGAACAGTTCCGCAGGCGCGATCCCCGCGCCGGGGCTGAAGGGGTTCAAGGAGACCTGTCGCAGGAGCCGCCTGTAGATGAGAAAGAGGACCGCGCTGCTGGCGACGACCTCCAGCAGGCTGGCGATGGCGGCGGGCGCGAGCGAGGGGAGAACCGCCGTCGCGACGATCACGATCGCAAAGAACCTGACATTGGCCCGCATGAAATCGAGCGCATTGCGCAACATGATCTGTGCCCCCGGAATCACGATCTCAACCCTAGCGGGCTTGTGCGGTGAATACCAGTAAAAGGCGATATGTCCGTTATTTTATCGCTGCGGAACGCTGGGGGTCCTTGTTCCAATCATCGCCGGCTGCGGGCGGTTCGACCGGCTCCCGGATTTCCGGAGATGCCGGTTCCCGTGTTTCGATCAAGCGGAGCCAGAGATAGCAGGCGACGGCGATCGCGCCCATGGCCGGCACCATGATCTGCATGGCCAGTATCGGGGAACCGAGAAGGGCGGCGATCATGCCGGTGACGAGGCCGGAGCCCATCTGCATGAAGCCCATCATCGCCGAGGCCGAGCCGGCGATATCTGGAAACGGCAGCAGCGCCGCGTTGGTGATATAGGGTATCAGGAAGGCGATGCCGAAGGCGAAGCAGCCGACCGGCAGCATCACCGAAAGATAGGAGATCGGCAGAACCTCCGTGGAAATGGCAAGCGCGACCGCGCCGATGCCGACGAAGGAAAGGCCGAAGGCCACCTGCGCCTTCGACGTGAACCAGCGAAGCAGGATACGGAAGACCACCGAACCGGTAAAATAGCAGCCGGTCTGCATCAGCATGCCGAGGCCGAATTGTGATGGCGTCAGGCCTGCAAGATTGATCATCACGAAGGGCAGGATCGATGCGAGCGCATAAAGCGAACCGGTCGACGCGGCGATAATCAGCGACGAGGCCATGAAGTGCTGGCTGCGCAACAGCCGGCCATAGGCCTTCATAAGCGGCAGCGGCCGGGCCTTGGCGCGATCCGGCTTTCCGGTCTCCTCCATCAGCAGCAGCACCAGCGCGCCGAGCGTGAGGCCGAAGCCGATCATGGCGACGAAGATCGCCTTCCAGCCGATCAGATAGAGGATGATGCCGCCGAATGTCGGCGCGATCGCCGGGCCGACAGCGAGCATGATGCCGAGCATGTTGAGGATCCGCGAGGCCGGCTCGCCGGTGAACTGGTCGCGCACGATCGCGCGGCCGACGGTCAGCCCCACCGATGCGCCGATGCCCTGGATCAACCTGCCAGCGAGCAGCATCGACACGCTGCCCGCAAAGGCGGCGAGGATGCTGCCGAGCAGATAAAGCGCCAGAAACCACACCACCGTGCGCCGCCGTCCGAACGCATCCGATAGCGGCCCAGTGGCGAGCATCGCGAAGGCGAAGCCGCCAAAATAAAATGACAGCGACAGCTTGATCGCCGCATCCGTGGTGGCAAAGGCCTCCGTCAGCGCCGGCATGGCGGGCGTATAGAGCGACAGCGAAATCGGCCCGAGCATGGAGAGCGCCGCGCCCAGAAAGCTTGTGCGGCCCTCGCTCATCAGAGGTCGCGTTGCGGAAGGTCTGCTCATTATGTCATCGTCTTTCAAAGCCGCGCCAGATTGTCGCGCATGGTCTTCAGCGCCCTGTTGAGCGCCTGCCTGTCGCTCTCGGCGAGGTTGGCCTGCAGCCGCGTGACCAGATCGTCGGCATGGGCTAGAATGGCGGCGAGCACGTCTTCGGCCTTTTCCGTCGTGGATACGCATTTGGCGCGGCCGTCCCTGGGGTCGGCTTGGCGTTCGACCAGCCCAGCCTTTTCCAGCCCGTCGACATAGCGCGACAGCGTCATCGGCTCGATGCCGAGCGCCACCGCGATCTCGCTCTGGCGCATGCCGTTGATGGCGGCAATGCGGACAAGCGCGCGCGCCTCGCCCGGCGTGACGCCAAGGCCGCTTTTGGCGATCTCGCGTTCGAAAGCCGCGCGATAGAGCCGCGCGACGTCGCTCAGCAGGAATCCGAACCTGTCGACCGATGCTTGCGCCATTCCGTTTCCTGTATCTGGTGATTAATAAGCCATGCTTACTATTTTTTCGTCAGCCGATCAAGGCCTTGCCTTGAAGCCGCGTCTGCCGCACACACATGATAGGCCGCCAGCCAGCATGAAAGGACCAGCCAGACATGACCGATACGATCAACAGCGCTCTCATCCGCTGGGAGGGTTTTGCGGGCCTGCCCGAATTCGACCGCATCGCGGAGGGCGATTTCACCGCGGCCTTCGACTGGGCGATGGCCGACCACAACCGCGAGATCGACGCGATCGCCGCAAACCCGGATGCCCCCGATTTCGCCAACACGGTCGATGCGCTGGAGGTTGCCGGCGATGCGCTGTCGCGGGTCAGCGCGGTGTTCTTCACGCGCGCCGGCGCCGACACCAATCCCGAGATCCAGAAGATCGAGCGCGAGATCGTGCCGAAACTCTCCAGCCACTATTCCGCGATCGGCGCCAACAAGGCGCTGTTCCAGCGCATCGACACGCTGTGGCAGGCGCGCGATGGGCTGGGGCTGACCGGTGAGCAGCTTCGCGTGCTGGAGCGCCACTGGAAGGGTTTTATCCGCTCCGGCGCGCAACTTGAGGGCGCGGAGCAGGAACGGCTGGCCGCCGTTAATCGCCGGCTCGCCGAACTCGGCGCCGCCTTCGGCCAGAACGTGCTGGCCGACGAAAGCGACTGGGCGATGTTCCTGACGCAAGAAGATGAGCTTGCCGGCCTTCCCGATTTTCTGATCGACGCGATGGCGGGCGCGGCCAGCGAGCGCGGCCGCGAGGGCCAATATGCCGTGACTCTGTCGCGCTCGATCGTGGAGCCGTTCCTGACGCTCTCGGCCCGCCGCGACCTGCGCGAAAAGGCGTTCAAGGCCTGGACCGCGCGCGGCCTGTCCGGCGGCGAGCACGACAACCGCGCGATCATGAAGGAAACGCTGGCGCTGCGCGCGGAAAAGGCTGCACTTCTCGGCTACGAGAATTTCGCCGCGCTGAAACTCGACAACACCATGGCCAAGACCGCGAACGCCGTCGATGCGCTGCTGATGGATGTCTGGGAAAAGGCGGTGAAGGCGGCGGCCGACGATGAGGCGGAACTGCGGGCGCTTGCGGCCGAGGAAGGCTATAATGGCGAGATCGAGGCCTGGGACTGGCGCTATTATGCCGAGAAGCTGAAGGCCCGGAAATTCGATTTCTCCGAGAGCGAGGTGAAGCCCTATCTTCAGCTCGAGAAGATCATCGAGGCCTGTTTCTCGGTGGCCGGGCGGCTGTTCGGCATTCGCGCCGTGGCGAAGCCGGATGTGAAGGCCTATCACCCGGATGTGCGGGTCTATGAAATCCGCGACGCCAACGACGACCTGATCGCGCTGTTCCTCGGCGATTATTTCAACCGCACCTCGAAACGCTCCGGCGCGTGGATGAACGCGCTGCAGAGCCAGCACAGGCTGACGCTGCCGAACGGGGATCAGGGCGAAATCCCGATCGTCATCAATGTCTGCAATTTCGCCAAGCCCGCCGCCGGAAAGCCGGCGCTGCTGTCGCTGGACGACGCCCGCACCCTGTTCCATGAATTCGGCCATGCGCTGCACGGCATGCTGTCGGACGTCACCTACCCGTCCGTCTCGGGCACCGGGGTCGACCGCGATTTCGTGGAACTGCCCTCCCAGCTCTACGAGCATTGGCTGACCACGCCGGAGGTGCTGAAGACCTATGCGCTGCACGCCGAAACCGGAGAGGCGATGCCGGAGGCGCTGATGGACAAGGTGCTTTCCACCGCGACCTTCGGCCAGGCCTTCGCGACCGTCGAATACACCGCCTGCGCCATCGTCGACATGCGCCTCCACACCGCCGAACATCCGCCGGCCGATCCGGTGGCGTTCCAGGATGGGGTGCTCAATGCGATCGGCATGCCCAAGGCGATCGCGATGCGCCACGCCATCCCGCATTTCCTGCACATCTTCGCAGGCGATGGCTATTCGGCAGGATATTATTCCTACATGTGGTCCGAAGTGCTCGACGCCGACGCCTTCGAAGCCTTCGAGGAGGCGGGCAACGTCTTCGATCCGGCAACCGCGGGCAAGCTCAAGTCGGAGATCCTCACCAAAGGCGGATCGGTTGCGCCGGAAGCAGCCTATCAGGCCTTCCGCGGCCGCATGCCCGGCCCCGAGGCGATGCTGAAGGGACGCGGGCTGGTGTAAGTTATCAGACGGCGGATCAGAGCCCGATTTCGCGGGCGAAGGGCGGGTTGGCGCCGGCGCGCGAGACGGTGACGGCGGCGGCCTTTGCGCCGAGCGCAAGCGCGTCGCGGATGGCGTCGGCCGAAAGCGTCTTCACCTTGTCCTTGGTCAGCAGGCCGGCGAGGTCGAGCGAGGCAAGGATGCCGGCATCGAACGTGTCGCCGGCGCCGACGGTGTCGACCACCTCGACCTTTTCGCTCGCCACTTCGACCTTTTGCGTGGCGGTGTAGCCGATCGTGCTGTCGCTGCCGCGGGTGATGACCACGAGGCTGGCGCCGGCCGCAATCCAGTGGCGGGCCTTGTCGTCGAGCGAACCTTCGAGCCCGAACCAGTCGAGATCCTCATCGGAGAATTTCAGGATATCGGCCTTCGCCGCCATCCGCTCGATCCGGGCGCGGTGCTTGTCGGCGTCGGTGATGAAGCTCGGGCGGATATTCGGATCAAGCGAGATCACGCGCTTGTCGGCCTCACGCATCAGCAGCGCTTCATAGGTCGAGCCGCAGGGCTCGGGGATCAGGCTGATCGCGCCGAAATGCATGGCGCGGCAGTCATCGCCGATTTCCGGCAGGTCGGCCTCGGTGATCATCCGGCCGGCGGTGTTCTCGTCATAGAAGGCGTAGCTCGCCGCGCCGTTCACCAGCTTGACGAAGGCAAGGGTGGTGGGGCGGTCGGAGGTGGCGACATAGGAATGGTCGACCTTGGAGGCGTCGAGCTTTTCGCGGATGATGTCGCCCATCAGGTCCGATGACAGGCCGGAGAAGAAGCCGGTTGGCCGGCCGAGCCTTGCGAGCGCCACCGCCGTGTTGCAGACCGCGCCGCCGGCATAGGGCGAAAACGCCGGCTCGCGTTTTGTGGTCTCACGGGGCAGCATGTCGATAAGGGCTTCGCCGCAGCACAGGATCATTATGTTCTCCCAGTTGTTTTCAGCGCGTCTCAGGCGGACAGTCGGTCGACGCCGCCGCGCGCCTTCGACCAGGCCATCGGCTGGTCGAGAAAATCGGCGACGGAATCGAGCGCCTTGTCATCGAACAGTTTTTTCTCCCGCGCCACCGCCAGCACGTTCTGCCAGGTCGCGATATAATGAAGGTCAACGCCGCCATCGGCGAAACGTTTCCCGGCCTCGGCGAAAATATCGTAATAGAACAGCGCCATGCCGTGATTGACGATGCCGCCGGCATTGCGGATCGCGTCGATGAAATTGAACATCGAGCCGCCGGCCGTGGTCAGGTCTTCGATCACCAGCACCCGCGCGCCTTCCGGCATATGGCCTTCGATCTGCGCGTTCTTGCCGTAGCCCTTTGGCTTCTTGCGGCAGTAGATCATCGGCAGGTCGAGGCGTTCGGCCAGAAAGGCGGCGAAGGGAATGCCCGCGGTCTCGCCGCCGGCCACGCAGTCGAACTGCTCGAAGCCGGCCTCGGCCATGATCTTGGCGGCCGCGAAATCCATCAGGGTGGAGCGGATGCGCGGAAACGAGATCAGCCGGCGGCAGTCGATATAGACCGGGCTCACCAGGCCGGAGGAAAGCTTGTAGGGCTCGTCGGGGGAAAAATGCACCGCCTCGATCTCCCACAGCATCCGGGCCATCAGGTCGGCCATCACTTGCGGCTCGGCAAAACTCGCGCTGGTCATCTCGGTTCCTTTCGTCTG